>JACCDY010035686.1_pt1 | contig 44467 bp, 33 predicted proteins | sample 7446391 | NCBI WGS metagenome assembly JACCDY01 (sample SAMN15323451, study PRJNA562643) | freshwater metagenome | isolation source: river surface water | place: USA:Blue River Watershed | collected 2017-08-18
AAAGAGAGGCGGGGGGCGCGCATGGGAGGGCGAAGGGCGAGGGCGGGGAACGGGGAGCCGGATGCGACCGGGCGAAGACGGGTAAACGCGGAGCCGGCGGAGCGAAGGGGTCAGAGTTTGCGCAGCGCGGTGACGTAGAGCAGTCCGCCGTGGCGAACGGTGAGCTCGAAACGGTAGCGCTGGGCGACCATGAGATTGGCGTTCAGGGAGTCGGCGATGAACACCGGCAGGCGGGTCGCGTTCTCCTGGCCCAGGGGCCGGACGGAAAGGAGGCGTCCCACGCCTTCCCGCCACTGGAGTTGCGCGTCGATCTCGGCTTCGAGGGTGTAGCGGTTGCCCTGGAGATTGTCGGGGGCGTCGCTGTAGGCGGCGACGGGGAAGCTTTCGTCGCTTTGGCGGGCGCAGCCCGGGGCAAGGAGCCCGAGGACGGCGGCGCAAAGGGCGAGGGCGGGGCGGGGGACGGCAGGCAAGCGGGGGCTGCGCATAGGCTTGGCCGGATAATCGTGCGAGGCTCGCGCGAGCGGCAATCGCAAAGCCCGCGAAGCGGGATGGATCGGCGGGAAAACGGGACGAAGGGCCCGGAGCGCGTCGGGTCGAGGTCCGTGCACGGGGCGAGGGTGCGGGCGGGGAATGCAATCCCGGCGCAAGGGAGAGACGGGACTTCAGGGCCAGCGTTGACCGCGCACGCCGTGAAAAACCAGCACGGCGCCGATCAGGGCGTGGGCGCCGAGCACCGCCAGGGCGACGGGCGCGGCGGCGAGCCAGCCGGGGTCGAGCAACGCGACGGCGTCGTAGAAGCGCGAGTCGCGCATCGCGGTGAGGTAGCCGGACCAGCCCCAGTAGGTCGCGATGAAGGGCCGCACGGTCCAGACGAGGGCGGCCGGCAGGGCGAGGACGACGCCCGAGAGCGGGAGTTGGAAGCCGACGAGGTAGATCGAGAGAAGCGAGGCGCGCTCGGGGGACGTGAGGAGGGCGGAGATGCCGAGGCAGACGACGCTCATCGACGCGCCCACCGCCGCGAGCACGGACAGTTGCGGCAGCCAGGCTCCGGGGAAGGCGCAGAGGAGCTTCACGAACGTCGTCATCCAGGCGCCTTGCGCGGCGCCGAGAAGGGCGACCCAGAGGATCTTGGCCGCGGCGTAGGCGGCGGGGCGCAGCCCGGCCATGCGCTCCTTTTCGAACAAGGCCCGCTCCGCCGCGATCTCTCGGGCGCCGTTGTTGCTGCCCATCAGACAGACCAGAATCACCTGGAAGAGGATCAGACCGGAGACGAGGGTGGCGGTGTCGGCGGCGTCGCGGCGAAATTCGGCCCGCGCCTGCAATGATTCAAGGATGCCGCCGGAAGGCTGAAGTTCCAGGCCGCGCAGCTGGGGCAGACCGCCGAGCGCGAAAATGACCACGAGGCAGGGGAAGCCGAAGGTGATCGCGGCGGTGAGCGCGAGGGTGCCCCGGTCGCGGGTGAAGAGCCGCCAGCGACGCGCGAGCAAGGTGGCGACCTGCGACAGCAGGCCGGGACGCGGGACCGGATGCGGTTCGGGGTAGGCGCGGGCGGGGAGCGGGGCGTCGCCGGCGGGGCGGAGGGCGAGCCACTCCGCCACGGGGCGCTCGGCGAGGCGATCGTAGAGGGTGAGCGCGTCGGCCACGCCGAAGTGGGCGAGGAGGGCGGGCAGCGTGCCTTGGAAGACGACCGCGCCCTCGTAGACCACCGTCACGAGGTCGAACTGGTCGAGCTTGGCGAGATTATGGATGACGCAAAGCACGGTGCGTCCCTGCTCCTCCACGAGACGACGGAGGACGGCGAGGATCTGGTCCTCGCTGCGCGGATCGAGCCCGCTGGTGACCTCGTCGCAAAGCAGGCAGGCCGGCTCCGTGGCGAGCTCGAGCGCGAGCCCGAGGCGGCGGAGCTGCCCGCCGGAAAGCTTTTCCACGAGCGTGTCCGCGCGCTCGGCCAGGCCGACCAGCCCGAGAAGCTCCGGCAGCCGGGCCGCCACGGTCGCGGCGTCGTGGTTTTCTCGATACAGGCGAAGCGCGGACGCGAGCGCCTCCGCGACCGTGAGCTTGCCGTGCGCGATGCTGAACTGGGGCGCGAAGGCGACCTCGCGCAGCAGCGCGTCGCGGTCGGACACCGGGGCGCCGCGCAGCAGGATGTCGCCGCGCGACGGAAGGATGCCGAGCAGGCCCTTCAGCAGGGTGGTCTTGCCGCAGCCCGATGGGCCGATGAGCGCGTGCAGTCTGCCGGGGCGGAAATCGGCTTCGGCGGAACGAACCAGGGGGGCGGCGCCGGGGCGGGGCAGGACGTCGAGCGAGCGGCAGGCGAGCATGCTGCCGGCAGACGCAGGGGAGGGGAGGGCGGGGTGGCGAGCTTTTGGAATATCCCGACGCGAGGCCGATGTTCGTGATACGAACATCGGATTCGAGGCGGGTGGGCGGGCGTGGCCTCGAAAAACCCGTTGCCTGCGACGAGGCTTTGCGTGTCGATGCGCGGCTTCGTCAGACACCCGAACCCGAATCCGAACCCGCCGCCGCCCCGCATCATGGACCGCATCGCCCACGCCTTCGCCCGCGCCCGCGCCGAGAACCGCGCCGCCTTCGTCGCCTACCTGTGCGCCGGCGATCCCGATTTCGCCACCTCGCTGGAGGCTTGTCGCGCCCTCCTGCGCAACGGCGTGGACATCCTCGAGCTCGGCGTGCCCTTTTCCGATCCGCTCGCGGACGGTTTGACCAACCAGCTCGCCGCCCAACGCGCCCTCGAAAGCGGCATGACGATGGCGAAGGTCAACGATCTGGTTCGCGCCCTTCGCGCGGAATTTCCGGAAACGCCCTTCGTTTTTTACACGTATTACAACCTCGTCTTTTCGAACGGAACCGAGGCCTACGTTCGCGATGCCAAGGCCGCGGGGCTCGACGGCATGCTGGTGCTCGACCTGCCGCCGGAGGAATCCGCGGACGTGGCGTCGGCCTGCGCCCGCGAAGGCCTGAAGTCGGTGTTCATCGTGGCGCCGACCACGCCGCCCGAGCGCCTGCCGAAGATCGCGGCGGCCGCCACCGGCTTTATCTACTACGTATCGAGGGAAGGCGTCACCGGCGTGCGCGACGCGGTGGCGGGCGGCATCCCCGAGGCGGTCGCGGCGATTAAAAGCCATACCCAACTCCCCGTCGTGGTGGGATTTGGAATCGGAAAGCGCGAGCATGTGGCCGAGGTGGCCCGCCACGCCGACGGCGTCGTCGTGGGCAGCGCGTTGGTAAACGTGATCCGCGACAACCTTGACCGGCGCGAGGCCGTCGGCCCCGCCATGGGCGCCAAGGCGGCGGACCTCACGGCGGGCACCCGCCGGGCATAAGATCCGGCGCGGGCATGGATAAGCGCGCACCCCGCGCATTTTTTGTTCAACTTCTACCGTCCCTTAACTCGTCAGACTCGGTGGAGTTTTTGTTTTACTTTGGAATACGCGACCTCTGAGGTGCGCGGCGACTTTAACCAAAATCCGACCAATCGTGAGCAATATCCACACGCGAAAGACCTTTGTGGCCAAGATGCTCGCCGGCCTTGCAGGCCTCGGCCTGCTCGGCGGCGCCCGTCTGGCCGCGAAATCGGCGCCCAGCTCCTCTTCAACGACCTCCGATGGATCGTCTGCTTCCGGCGAGCGACCCTTCGCGATCCAGGCGGACACCCGGTCGGTGGCCCGTTCGGCTGATTCCCTCTAACCCACTCCGAGCTTTCGCTTTCGGAGCCGCCCCCTTTCCGGCCTATGTCCAACCTGTTTCCCAAGTCGGCCAACAAGCTGCCGCTGCAGATCCTGATCTTCATCGGGCTCACCGCCGGCATCGTCCTCGCCGGCGTCACCTACTACGCGACGCCGAAATACACGCGCGTCGGCTACGCGCCCCAGCAGCCCGTGCCGTTCAGCCACGCTCTGCATGCCGGGCAGCTCGGCCTCGATTGCCGCTACTGCCATAGCAATGTCGAGAAGTCGGGACACTCGAACATTCCGACGTCGCAGACCTGCATGAACTGCCACAACCAGATCAAGACCGACAGCCCGCTCCTCGCCCCTGTGCGCGAGAGCTACGCTTCCGGCAATCCGGTTCCGTGGGTGAATGTCCACGAGGTTCCCGACTACGTTTATTTCAACCACTCCGTGCACGTCGCCCGCGGCGTCTCCTGCGTCGAGTGCCACGGCAAGATCAACGAGATGGAGGTCGTGAAGCACGCCCAGCCCCTCTCGATGAGCTTCTGCCTCGATTGCCATCGCCAGCCCGAGAAGGCCCTGCGCGACCCCAAGCTCGTGACCAATCTTGATTGGAAGCACCCCGGAGGCGCCGACGCCCAGGCCGAGCAAGGCAAGAAGTTCGTCCACGACTGGAACGTCCAACCTCCCCAGAGCTGCTCCGGCTGCCACCGCTGATCCGCCGACCGACCGACACGACGCAGATGAAACGCAAATTTGACCATTCCGCGCCCCAACAGAACGCCGAAGACGCCCTCACCGGCCCCCGTTACTGGCGCAGCCTCGACGAACTCGCCGCGACTCCTGGCTTCCAAGACCAGATGTCGCGCGAGTTTCCCGAAGGCGCCGACAACCTGAACGGCGTCGATCGCCGTCGATTCTTCAAGCTCATGGCCGCGTCCTTCGCCCTTGGCGGCGTGGGCCTCGCCGCCGGTTGCCGCCGCCCCGAGCAGCAGATTCTCGCCTACGGAAAGTCCGTCGAGAACATCATCCCCGGCCTGCCCCTCTATTACGCCTCGGCTTTCCCGCTTCGCCGCAACGCGATCCCGGTCCTCGCCGAGACCCACCAGGGCCGCCCGACCAAGATCGAAGGCAATCCCTCCTACGCTCCCTACGGCGGTGCGACCAACGCCTTCGCCCAAGCCTCCGTCCTCGATCTCTACGATCCGGATCGCTCCACCGCGTCCACCATCAAAGGCTCCGCCGCCACCGCCGCGCAGATCAACGACCTGCTCGCGGCCATCGGTTCGGATGCCAAGGCCTCCCGCGGCGCCGGGCTCGTTTTCCTCGCCGAATCCTCTGGTTCGCCGACCCGCGAGCGCTTGGTCGCCAAGCTCAAGCGCGAGCTGCCCGAGGCCCTTTGGGCCGAGTATGACGCCGTGGTCGACGAGCCGCCCGCGGCCGCCGCCCGCGCCGCCTTCGGCCGCGACGTCAAGCCCCTCTATCGCTTCGCCAAGGCCAAGCGCATCGTCTCGCTCGACGCCGATTTCTTCAGCACCGAGGCCGGATCCATCGCTTACACCCGCGACTTCGCGAAGGGCCGCAAGGCGCTGACCAAGGACGCCGACCTCAACCGCCTTTACGCGGTCGAGAGCACCTTCACCCTCACCGGCTCGATGGCGGACCACCGTCTCCGTCTCGCCAGCAGCCACCTGCTCGCCTTCGCTGCCGCCTTATTCGGTGCCGTCACCGGCTCCTCGCAATTTTCCGCCCTCACCGGAGGCCTTGAGTTCAAGGACAAGGACCAGTGGCTCGCCGCCTGCGCCGCGGACCTCGTCGCGCACAAGGGACACAGCCTCATCGTCGCCGGCTCGCACCTCCCCGCCGAGGTCCACGCCGTCGTCTACGCCTTGAACGCCGCCCTAGGCGCGATCGGCAGCACCGTCGATTTCGTCTCCGTGCCCTCGTCCGACGCGGCCGGTATTTCCGACGCCGTCAAGGTGTTGAACGCCGGCTCGGTCAAGACCCTCGTCATCCTCGGCGGCAACCCCGCCTACAACGCCCCCGCCGACCTCGAGTTCGCCGCGGCGCTGAAGAAGGCCGGCCAGGTCGTCCGCCTCGGTTATTACGTCGACGAGACCTCGGTCGCCGCTTCCGCGGGCGTGCACATCGCCTCGGCGCACTACCTTGAGTCCTGGGGCGACGCCCGCACGGCCGACGGCACCATCGTGCCCGTCCAGCCGATGATCCTTCCGCTCTTCGGTGGTGTCACCGAGATCGAGGTTCTCGCCCGCATCCTCGGCGAGGCCAAGCCCGACGGTTACAGCCTCGTCTACCAGACGATCACCGGTCTGAACGCCTTCGGTGGCGTCGATGGCGAAAAAGGTTTCCGCCAGTTCCTTCACGACGGTTTACTCGCCGGTTCCGCGTATCCGATCGTCAGCGTCTCGCTCAGCGCACCCGGACTCTCCTCGCTTCTCGGCAAGGCCGCGGCCCCCGCGGCGGTCAACAAGGACGCGCTCGAGGTTCGTTTCACCGTCGACTCCAAGGTCGAGGACGGCCGCTTCGCCAACAACGGCTGGCTGCAGGAGTGCCCCGAGCCTATCACCAAGATCTCGTGGGATAACGCCATCCTCGTTTCCCCGCGCCTCGGCAAGGAGTTGGGCATCGAGCCCGGCGGTTCGTTGATCCAGGTCGCCCGCAAGGAGTTCGGTGCCTTCCAACAGGGCAAGGAGCACGCCTTCATCGGCGAACTTAGCCTCAACGGCCGCACCCTCCGCGCCCCGATCCATATCCAGCCCGGTCTCTCCAACTACACCGTCGCGATCACGGTCGGTTATGGCCGCGGCACCACGGGCCGTGTCGGCACTGGCATCGGCGCCAACGCCTACTCGATCCGTAGCTCGGACGGTCTCGGCTACGCCACCGGCGCCAAGCTGAGCATCGTTCCCGGCCAGTTCGCCTTCCTCGCCAACACGCAGGAACACTGGTCCATGGAAGGCCGTGACATCGTTCGCGAGGCCAACGTCGACGAGTTCCAGAACAACCCCGGCTTCGTCGCGGCGATGGGCATGGAGGCCCATGCTCCCGCCACCTACGGCGATCTGACGCCCGAGGAGTTCGCCAAGCTTCCCCGCGACGAGCGCGCGAAGATCACGGCTGAACGCGCCGCTACCACGCCGCGTGGCGGCGGTTTGGTGGAGACGCCCGACTACGCCGGTCCCAACGCCTTCCTTGACGGCGTGCACCAGTGGGGCATGTCGATCGACCTTAACACGTGCATCGGCTGCAACGCCTGCATCATCGCCTGCCAGGCCGAGAACAACATTCCGATCGTCGGCAAGGACCAGGTCCTTCGCGGTCGCGAAATGCACTGGATCCGCCTGGATCGCTACTACTCGGACGGCAAACTCGAGGCCGCCGCCTTCGGTGGCGAGGGCAACGCCCAGCTCCCCGAGGATCCGCAGGTTTCCCTCCAGCCCATGGCCTGCCAGCACTGCGAACTCGCGCCCTGCGAGACCGTGTGCCCCGTCAACGCCACCGTGCACGATCAGGAAGGCCTCAACACGATGGCCTACAACCGTTGCATCGGCACCCGTTATTGCGCGAACAACTGCCCGTATAAGGTCCGCCGCTTCAATTTCTTCGATTACAACCAGCGCCAGCTCGACAGCCTCTACATGGGGCCGCTCGGCAAGAAGGGCATGCCCGAGCTGGTAAAGATGGTGAAGAACCCGGACGTCACCGTGCGCATGCGCGGCGTGATGGAGAAGTGCACCTATTGCGTGCAACGTATCCAGCAGGCCAAGATCGCGCAAAAGGTGAAGGCCGGCGCCACCGCCGACGTCACCATTCCGGACGGCGCGTTCAACGTCGCCTGCGCCCAGGCCTGCCCGGCCGAATCGATCGTCTTTGGCAACGTCAAGGACCCGAAGAGCCGTGTGTCGCAGATGAAGGCCCTCGAGCAGGACTACCAGCTCCTCGGCTACCTGAACATCCGCCCGCGCACCACCTACCTCGGCAAGCTCCGTAATCCGAATCCCAAGATGCCGGACTACGCCGCCCTTCCGCTCAGCCGCCAGGAATACAACAGCAAGGCGCATCCCGCCGGCATGAGCCACGGCCACGAGGACGCTCCCGAACACTCGGGCGCCGGTCACGAGACCCACGACTCCCACGCCACCCAAGACGAACACAAGCCCCACGCCTCCTTCGGCAAACTCTCCTTCGGAGGTAACAGCTAATGGCTCACGCGCATTCCGATCATCCCGCCCCGGCGATTCTCGCCGAGGTCAATCCGACGCCGCTTCCCCGCGCGACCCTCGTTGAGAATCATCGTAGCCTCAACTGGGTCACCGAGAAGATCTGCGGCATCATCGAGTCGCCCACGCCCAAGTGGTGGTGGATCGCCTTCGCTGTCTCCGGCTTCCTCGCGCTCTTCACACTCGCGGGCATCGCCTACCTCGTCTCCACGGGCGTAGGTGTCTGGGGACACGCCAATCCGGTCAACTGGGCTTGGGACATCGTCAACTTCGTGTTCTGGATCGGCATCGGCCACGCCGGCACCCTGATCTCCGCGATCTTGTGCCTGTTGCGTCAGAAATGGCGCACCTCGATCAATCGCGCCGCCGAGGCGATGACGATCTTCGCCGTGGTTTGCGCCGGTATCTTCCCGGTCTTCCACGTCGGTCGCGTCTGGTTCGCCGTGCTCCCCGGCTATCTCTTCCCCTTCCCGAATTCGAACGCGATCTGGCCGCAGTTCCGTTCCCCGCTGGAGTGGGACGTGTTCGCCGTTTCGACCTACGGCACCGTGTCGGTTCTTTTCTGGTATATCGGTCTCATCCCCGACCTCGCGATCCTTCGTGATCGTTTCTACCGCAGCGGCAACAAGCTGAAGTCCGCCCTTTATGGGTTCTTCGCCATGGGCTGGCGCGGCAGCAACCGCCACTGGAGCAACTACGAGATGGCCTACCTTATCCTGGCCGGCGTCTCCACGCCCCTCGTGCTTTCGGTGCACACCATCGTGTCCTTCGACTTCGCGGTGTCCCTCCTCCCGGGCTGGCACACCACGATCTTCCCTCCTTACTTCGTGGCGGGCGCGATCTTCTCCGGCTTCGGCATGGTGCTCACGCTCATGCTCCCCCTGCGCGCGATCTTCCGTTTGGAGGACCTGATCACGCAGTATCACATCGATTGCATGTGTAAGATCGTTTTGGCCACCGGCACCATCGTCGGCTACGCCTACGGTATCGAATTCTTCATCGCGTGGTATGGCTCCAACCCCTACGAGGGCTTCGCCTTCATCAACCGCGCGTTCGGCCACTACGCCTGGGCCTACTGGATCATGATCGCGTGCAATGTGATCACCCCTCAGTTCTTCTGGTTCAAGAAGGTCCGCCAAAACATCGCCTTCGTCTGGGTGCTTTCGATCTTCGTCAACGTCGGCATGTGGTTCGAGCGTTTCGTGATCATCGTCACCTCGCTCGCCCGCGACTTCCTGCCGAGCTCCTGGGGTTACTACAGCCCCTCGGCCGTCGAGATCTTCACCTTCTTCGGCACCTTCGGTGTCTTCGGCGTCCTCTTCCTCCTCTTCATCCGCTTCCTCCCCATCATGCCGATGGCCGAGATCAAGGCGGTCATGCCGCAGGCCGATCCCCACGGCGGCCACGACAAGCACTAAGCTCAACCACCTTCAACGACCACGACCATGGCTGCCTCTCTCTACGGCCTGATCGCCCGCTTCGACACCGCGCCGGATATCTACCACGCGGCTCAGCAGGTGCGCGACGCAGGCTACAAAAACTGGGACTGTATCACCCCGTTCCCCGTCCACGGTTTGGACGGGGCGATGGGCGTGCGCCGCTCGCACGTGCCCAAGTTCTCCCTCCTCGGCGGCATCACCGGTTTCGCCACCGGCATGTCGATGATTTGGTTCATGAACGGCTTCGACTACAAGCTGATCGTCGGCGGCAAGCCCTACTTCAGCCCGCTCTTCGCCTTTCCCGTGGCCTACGAGCTCACCATTTTGTTCACGGCTTTCGCCACCATCGCCGGCATGTTCATCCTGAATTTCCTGCCGCAGCATTATCACCCGGTCCTCAAGTCCAAGGAGATCGTTCGCGGTTTGGATGACGCCTTCTACGTCGTCATCGAGGCTCGCGATCCTCGCTTCGATCTCGCCCGCGCCCGCGCTCTCCTGACGCAGGCCGGAGCCAAGGAAATCTCCGAGCTGGAGGCCTAAGACCATGCGTTACGCTTATCTCGCCCTCCTCTTTGTCGTCGTCGCGGCCGTTTCGGTTCTCGGCTTCCGCGGCGCCACGTTCACCAAGCCCCCGCTTGAGGTGTTCCCCGACATGGACCGCCAGCCCAAGTTCAAGCCGCAGGCTCCGTCCAAGTTCTTCGCCGACGGCCGCGCCGATCGCCCGACGCCCGCCGGCGTCGTCGCCTACGGACGCAGCTACACGAAGGCCGACGACAAGTTCCTCGCCGCCGACGATCATTTCTACCGCGGCCAAAACGCCGACGGTTCCTACGCCCGCGGCTTCCCCAAGTCGGTGGTCGTCGACGCTCAGCTCCTTGATCGTGGTCAGCAGAAATACACGATCTACTGCGCTCCCTGCCATGGCGCCCTAGGCGATGGCAACGGCATCACCAAGCAGTATGGCATGGGCGCCACGCCCACCTATCACGATGATCGCATCCGCGGCCTGGCCGACGGCGAGATCTTCCACGTCATCACCGCCGGCAAGGGCAACATGTTGTCCTACGCCGACAAACTCGAGCCCGCCGACCGCTGGGCCGTCGTCGCCTATGTCCGCGCCCTCCAGCGCGCCCAGACCGGCACCGCCGCCGACGTCGTCCCCGCCCACAAATCCGAGCTTGGCCTGAAATGAGCACCCACGCCGCCACCGCCTCTCCCGCCGTCGCTTCCGCCGGCGCTCCTTCCTCCGCCGCCGTCAAGGCCCTGACCATCGGAGTCGTCGGCCTTCTGGCCACCGCCGCCGGTCTTTTCGTTTCGGGGGGGAAGGCCGTCGCCTTCTCCTACCTGACGGGTTTTGTCTTCTGGTTCGGCATCGCCATCGGCTCGCTGTTCCTGGTGATGATCCACCACGTCTTCGACGCCGGTTGGTCCACCGTGCTGCGCCGCCAATTTGAAAACTGGCTCGCCTGCGTGCCGTGGCTCGCGGTCCTGTTCCTGCCTTTGCTCGCCTCCGCGTTCTTCGCGCCCGGCACGCTCTGGAAGTGGACGGATCCGGCCTATGATCTCGCCAAGGTCGGCGGTCACGGCACCGTCGGCCAAGACGTCCTGTGGTTCAAGAAATCGGGTCTGCTCAACACGACTTCGCTCGTGCTCGCCACCCTCGTCGGCTTCGGCGGATGGAGCCTGCTCGCCAGCCGCTTCCGCGCCCATTCCTTCGCGCAAGACGCGGACGGCAGCCTTTCGCACACTTACGCGAACCGCTTCTGGACCGCGGTGGGACTGCCCTTCACCGCCCTGTCGATGACCCTGTGCGTCATCCTCTGGGTCAAGGCCCTCGATTACCACTGGTATTCGACCATGTATGGCGTGTGGTTCTTCGCCGGCTCCGTCCGCGGCGCGCTATCGCTCGGCATGATCCTCATGATCTGGCTCTGGTGCCGCGGCGATCTGAAGGGTATCTTGAACAACAACCACCTGCACTCCCACGGTATGTTGATGTTCGCCTTCACCGTGTTCTGGGCCTACATCACCTTCTCCCAGTATTTCCTCATCTACATGGCCAACGTGCCCGAGGAGACCTTCTGGTATAGCCTGCGCGAGATCAATGCCGACGGTTCGACCAACACCTGGAAATGCGTGGGCATGTTCCTGCTCTTCGGCCACTTCTTCGCTCCTTTCTTCGCCCTCATCAGCTACCCGGTGAAGCTTTCCAAGACCTGGATGCCCCGCATCGCGCTCTTCATCGCCTTCGTCTTCCTCATCGATGTCATCTACAACGTGATGCCCTCGATGAAGCACCAGAACGGCGACGCCTACTCCTTCCTGAGCGTCAACCTGCTCTGGATCGCCACCTCCGTGGTGGGCGTGGGCGGCGTCTGCGTTTGGGCCTACCTGTCCAGCTTCGCCAAGACCAAGCTCATCCCGATCCGCGATCCCCGTATCGTCGAGTCCCTGACCCACCATGAGTGACGCTTCCTCCTGTTCAGATTCCAAGTGCTGCTCCTCCTTTGGAGCGACCCTGCTCGCCGCGATCGGTGGCTTCGCCATCTTCGGCCTGATTCTTGTCGTGGCCTACATGCCCAACAAGGCGGCCCCCGCCGGTGACGGCGTGAAGACCCCCGAGCAACGGAAGGCCATTCTGGCCGAGTTGCACGGCAAGGAGCAAACCGCCTCCACCAGCTATGGCTGGGTCGACAAGGAAAAGGGCGTCGTTCGCCTGCCCCTCGACCGTGCCGTGGAGCTGACGATCCAAGAGCACGCCAAGAAATAAGCCTCCCTCACGGTTCGGCTCCGGCTCCAACGCCTCGTTCTTGATGCCCGAATGGTTCCTTTATTTCGTCGCCCTGCCCATGGCCATGCTCGTTGTCGCGAGCGCGGTCTATGGGCTCTACTGGGCGAGTAAAAAGGGCCAGCTCCAAGATCTCGAGGAAGGCGCCAAGGTGATTTTCGACGACGAAGAGCCGCTTGGAAAACCCACCGACCAGACGCTCCACCAGCCAAGGCCGCCGAAGAACAAAAACCGCTAAGTTTCTCCAACAGCCGCTAAAGCGAGTGCGTCTTCCTCTTGCCTTCTTTAGCGTCCGTTAGCGCCCTTTAGCTGTTCTCTCATTCCGTCTTTTAAAAAAATGTCCGCCACTCTCACCGCTTCTCTCAGCCCCGCGGCTTCGCCTGAACTGGCGAAGCGCGCCGAGTTGAGCGCGATCGACGCCTCCACGCGGGCGCCGGCCCTTTACTTCCTCGGCTCGTCCGTGCTCTGGCTCGTCCTCGGCACCGTGTTCGCGCTGATCGCGTCCTTCAAGATGCACTCGCCCGAGTTTCTCGGGAACGTGGAGTGGCTGACGTTCGGCCGTGTTCGCGTGGCGCACCTCAACGCGGTCGTCTACGGCTGGTCGGTCAACGTCTCCTTTGCCGTCGCGCTCTGGCTGATGGCCCGCCTTGCCCGTGCGGAGATTCGCCACGCCGGCCTGCTCACGCTCGCCGCGATCTTTTGGAACATCGGCGTGACGGTCGGCATCGTCGGCATCCTCGCCGGCGATAGCACGTCCATCGAGTGGCTGGAGATTCCGGCCTATGCCACGCCCATCCTTTTCTTCGCCTACGCCCTCGTCGGCGCCTGGGCCCTGATCACCTTCCGTTTCGGCCGCGCCAAGCACATCTACGTTTCGCAATGGTATCTCCTGGCCGCGCTGTTCTGGTTCCCTTGGATCTACTCGGTCGCGCAGATCATGCTCTTGTTCGAGCCGACCCGCGGCACGGTTCAATCGCTGGTCAACTGGTGGTTCGCCCACAACGTGCTCGGCCTCTGGTTCACGCCGATCGGGCTCGCCGCGATCTACTACTTCCTCCCGAAGGTCTTGGGTAAGCCGATTCATAGCTACTACCTCTCGGTTCTCGGTTTCTGGTCCCTCGCGATCTTCTACAACTGGGCGGGCGTTCACCATCTCATCGGCGGTCCCGTTCCGGTCTGGGTTCAGACCGCGGGTATCGCCGCCTCGTTCATGATGGTGGTCCCCGTGCTCGTCACCGCGATCAACCATCACCTCACGATGATGGGCAGCTTCGCGGCGCTCAAATACAGCCCGACCTTGCGCTTCATCGTTTTCGGTGCGGTCAACTACACGCTGACTTCGCTCATCGGTTCGCTCATGTCGATGCGCTCGTTCGCCGAGATCGCCCACTTCACGCAGCACACGGTGGCCCACGCCCACCACGGTCTCTACGCTTTCTTCACGATGGTGATGTTTGGCTCCGTCTACTACATCGTGCCGCGCATCACCCTGAAGGAGTGGCCGTCCGCCAAACTCATCAGCCTGCACTTCTGGACCACGGCGCTTGGCAGCTTGGCGATGGTCATCGCCCTCACGGTCGGTGGCTTGGAGCAAGGCGTTAACATGAATCTGCTCCATACCGCGGCCGACGGTTCCGCCGCTCCGATGCCTTTCCTGCAAGTCATGGCCGAGACCCTCAGGTATCTCGAATGGCGCAGCTACTCCGGCATCTTGATCACCATCGGTCACGTCGCTTTCGCCATCAACTTCACCTGGATGCTCTGCCAGAGCCGCGCCTCCGGCGCCACCCAGCCCACGCTCTTCCGCAACGCTCCCGACATGGAGGTCGCTCGATGAATCGCGCCCCGCTCATCTTCCTCGGCATTTTCTTTGCCGTCGCCTTCAGCTGGACGGGTATCGTCCTCACCAATCACTTGGGTTACGCCAAGCTCCAGCCCGTCTACGACGAGAACGAGGGCAAGGCCTTCCCGCAGCGGATCCCCGGCGACGCACAACGCGGCGCCGAGGTGTATCGTGATCTTGGCTGCGTCTACTGTCACAGCCAGCAGGTCCGCCAGCCCGGTTACGGCACCGACATCGAGCGCGGTTGGGGAGAGCGCGGCAGCGTCGCCCGCGACTACATCCACGAGAAGCGCGTCTATCTCGGCACCATGCGCACCGGCCCCGATCTTCGCAATGTCGGCGCGCGCTTCGCCGGCGAGGGCGGCCGCAACTGGCACATCCAGCATTTCTACAATCCGGCCGAAATCTCCAAGTGGACCGATCCCAAGGACGGCACCGTCTACGGTTCGATCATGCCTCCGTTCCGGTTCCTTTTTGAAACGCGTGCCGTGGTCGGAGAGCCTTCCGTTCGTTCGGTGCAGCACCTCCTGCCCCAAAAGGATCAGCCTGCCGCGGGCCATGAAATCGTGCTCACGCAGCGTGGCGAAGACCTGATCGCTTATCTCCTCTCGCTTAAAGATCCCGCGCTTTATCCGGAAGAAGCCAAGCGCGTCTATGTTCCCAAGGCGCAGCCCGAGCATTCCGAGCACAAGGAGGCCGCCAAATGAGCAGCAACCATTCCCAAGATCCCGGCGCCAAGCCCGCGCCCCACGTTCCCGCAGCCGCGCATGAGCGTGCCGAGCAGGGCGGCGCCACCGATGAGAGCCTGCAGCAGGTTCACGCGATTCTCCTCCGTGAGAAGTCCGAGCCTTCCGAGGGCTTTTCGCCCATGCCGCTCTTCCTCCTCGGCCTGATCTCCGCGATGATCCTCATCTGCGCGATCTACGTCGTTCACTATCGCGGTGATTTCGACTCCTTGGTTTACGACGAGCGTTACGATGCCGAGGCGGCCAAAGCCGCAGCCTCCAAGCCGGTCGAGCTCACGCCCGAGCAGGTGTTGGCCGCCGGCAAGCGTCTTTACGCCACCTGCGCGTCTTGCCACCAAGCCAACGGCCAAGGCGTCCCCGGCGCGTTTCCTCCGCTCGCCGGCTCGGAGTGGGTGCTCGGCAAGGAGGATCGCGTGATCCGCGTGCTTCTCCATGGCTTGGGCGGTCCGGTCCAGGTCAAGGGTAACACCTACAACGGTGCGATGCCCGCGTTCGGCAAGGTCCCTGGCGGCGGCTATAACTGGAGCGAAGAAAAGATCGCCCAAGTGCTCAGCTACATCCGTCACGAATGGGGCAACGGCGCCGGATTCATCACCAAGGAAAAGGTCGCCGAAATTCTCAAGGCCGAGGCGGCTCGCTCCAAACCTTGGACTCAGGACGAGCTCAAGCAGTTCGAGTAAGGCCGAGTTCGGCTTGGTTTTTTAAAGCCCCGGTTTCCCGCCGGGGCTTTTTTGCGTCTGGCAAAGTGCCCATGACGCAGCCGGTGAATGCGCTTCTCCTCGTCGGGGAGAACTGAATTTCTTCGGGCCATGGCGAGCATGTCGTGTGACGCGCCACCGGTTGGGTATGCTTCGAAAAGCCGCCTAACGCTTCGCCCACTTTTCGAGTCATTCCCGTGAGCATGTCTCCTCCGGACGTCTCCCCCAGCACCGCGGCTCTTGTCGTCGCGTGGGCTCGGGCGGAGCGCCTCACGCTTTCTTTTGCGCGGCGTAGATTCCGTCCGCGCCGCTGGCGATGTAGCTGGCGAGGCAGGCCACGGCGAATAGCTCGAGATGGCTTCCCCCGAAGATCTCCACCGCGAGCAGCGTGCAGGCGAGCGGCGTCTTGCTGGCGCCGGCGAAGACCGCCACGAAACCCAGCGCCACCGCGAGCGGGAGGGGCAGGCCGAGCATGGGCCCGACGGCATGTCCGAAGGCGGCGCCGATAAAGAAAAGCGGCGTCACTTCGCCTCCTTTGAACCCGGCGCCCACGGTGATCGCGGTGAAAAGAAGCTTCCACCACCAGCTCCAAGGCGTCGCGCCACCGGACATCCAGACGCTGAGCAGGGTAGGATCCGCCGGATCCGGACTCGAGGCGCCGAGCCCGAGGTAGGCGTCGGTTTGGAGAACGAAAGAGAGAATCCAGAGCGCGACCGCGCCCAGGACCGGACGCAGCCACCAGGCCTTGTCGGCCGGAAGCGGCACTTTGCCCGCGCCGTGGGCAATGGCGGTGAACGCGCGGGCGACCAGTCCACAAAACAGGCCAAAGCCCGCCGCCAAGGCCAGCTGCCCCGGGGCGAGTTCGTGCGGCAAGGCCGACAGGTTTGCCAGCGCGGCGTAGTTCTCGTGCCGGATGCCCCACGCATGGCATACTTGATCGCCGACGAGCGAGGCGATCAGGCAGGCGGCGAGCCAGGCGTGGCTCAGCCGGCCGCGGGTCAGCACCTCGACCGCGAAAACCGCCCCCGCGAGCGGTGTGCCGAAGACGGCTCCGAAGCCGCCGGCCACGCCTGCCGAAAGCAGCATGCCCGTCGGAACGCGCCCCAATCCCGGCAGTTTTTTCACACCGCCCGCCAGCGCTCCGCCCATCTGCACCGCGGTGCCCTCCCGGCCGGCGGAGCCGCCGCAGAGATGGGTGAGCAGGGTGGCGCCCAGCACGAGCGGGGCCATGCGCAGCGGCACGCCTCCGCCGGGCGCGTGAATTTCCTCGATGATGAGATTCGCTCCGCGTTCCGCGCGACCGCCGACGCGTCGGTAAACGAGCGCGGCCAGCACGCCTGAAACCGGAAGCAAGGCGACCAACCACGGATGGGCGAAACGGGTGGCGGTGACCGCGTCGAGCGCGGCGAGAAAAGCGGCCGCGGCGGTGCCGGCCAAGGCGCCGACCAGGGCGGCGAGCGCGAGATCCCGCGCCGCTTCACGCAGGTGAACGGAGGAAAGGGCTGAACCGGATGCGGCCATCGGCGAAAACCGGATGAGGCCGCAGCGACCGCGCTCGCGCAACGGCCAATCTTTTCCGCGCCGTTTGGTAAATCGGCAAAGGCGGCTCGATATTTCCCCGGCGCCACGCATGGATCCTTCGCGTGCGTCTCCGGTTCGCCTTCGCTTTCGTTTGCCTCGCCGTCGCCGCGGCTTCGGCCGCCCCCCGGGTTCTTGTCCTGGCCAACAGCGAGGACGGCGAATCTCTCGCCGTCGCCCGGCACTATGTGGAGCGTCGCGGCCTGTCCGAGTCGGCCATCGTCGCGTTGCCGATGCCCCTCACCGAGCAGATCACCTGGCCGGAATTCATCACGTCGATCTGGAATCCGCTCCTTCGCGAGGCGATCTCGCGTGGCGACATCGAGGCGATGGCGATGAACCTCAAGGACGCGCTGGGGCGCACCAAGATCGTTCCCTCGGGCCATCGGCTCGACGCGCTCGTGATCTGCCGGGGCGTGCCGCTGCGCGTCGCCCATGATCCCGCGCTCTATGACGAGAAAAGCAATCCGCTTACCGTAAATACGTTCCTGCGCACGAGCGAAGGCTCGGTGGACTCCGAGCTCGCCTTGCTGGCGGTCAATTGTCCGCCGATCGCCGCGTTTGTGCCCAATCCGGTGTTTGCGGCCGACTCCCCGGCCTCGGTCCGGGAGGCTTTGCGCGAAATCATCCCGGTGGGCCGGCTTGACGGTCCTTCCGTGTCGGATGCGAAGGGACTGGTGGATTTGGCGCTGAACGCGGAGCGGGACGGTCTGGCCGGGCGGGCCTATGTCGATATCGGCGGGCCGCATCGTCAGGGTGACGCGTGGCTGGAGGCCTGCGTGCCGGAGCTGGCGAAGCTCGGATTCGAGGCGGATGTGGACCGCGGCGGCGGCACCTTGGCGGAGCACGCGCGCTTCGACGCTCCGGCGATCTACCTGGGGTGGTATGCCGGAGATATCAACGGGCCCTTTGTCGCGCCCGGATTCCGGTTTCCCGTCGGGGCGATCGCGCTTCATATCCACAGCTTTTCCGCGACCACGCTTCGCTCGCCTTCGCGCGGGTGGTCGGGACCGATGGTCGCGCGCGGCGTCACCGCGACGGTGGGCAACGTCGGCGAACCCTATCTCGAATTCACGCACCAGCCTCAGTTGTTCCTGCGAGCGCTCGCCGAGGGCTATCCGCTGGGCGTTGCGGCGTTGCGTGCGATCAACGCGCTCAGCTGGAAGGGGATCGTTCTGGGCGACCCGCTTTATCGTCCGTTCGCCGTCTCGGCCGAGGCACAGTGGGCGAAGCGAGACGCCTTGACGCCGGAGGCCGAGACCTACGCGCGCATCCGTCGGATGTCTCTTTTGGCCGCGGAGGGAAAGACGGATGAAGCGCTTTCCCTTGGTTCCGAAGGCATGGTGAAGAATCCCGGACTCCCGCTGATCCTGGCCTTGGCGAAAATGCAGACCCGCGCAGGAGACGCCGCGGCCGCGCGTCGCACGTTGGGTGTCGTCGCCGCGATACGCAAATGGCGCGTCGCTGATCGCCCCCTGGTTTTCGAAACGGTGCGAGCTTTGCTCGAGGCGGGAGCGCCCCAGGAGGGGGCCAAGCTCGTGGATCGGCTCTTGGCCGAGTCGGAGCTTTCGCCGGACTTCCGGCTGGCGATCTTGAAGCGCGGTGCGGAGACAGCCCGTGCGGCGAAGGATTTCACCCGCGCCGGACGGTGGGACGCGGAGTATCAGCGGCTCACCGCGCCGCCTCCGCCGCCCGTCTCGCCTGAAACGCCAGCCAAGGTGTCCGTGGGCCAATAGGCCGGCCTCGCGCCACGTCCGTGCCGGCGGGCGCGAGGCTTCGGTCGGCCGCGTGAAAAAAATCGCCGCCTCGTGGCGAACGAGGCGGCGGAAGGAGCGCCAGCCGGAAGGTGGATCGCCTGGGGCGATGTCGCCGGCGGCGGCGGATTATTTGGTCGCCGCGATGGCGACGGCGGGTTGCAGCTCACGCACGTCCTGGAGGATGCGAAGGCTCTCGCGAAGGTAGACGTCCATCTTGCGATAGCGGGCGTCGGCCTCCTCGTCGTCCGGCTCGCCATCGAGGCCGCCATCGGCGTCGTCCGGAGCGTCTTCACCGGTTTTTTTGTCGGCCTTGATGCGCGGGGGAGGAGGGGGGGCGATGAAGATTTCCTTGAACGCGTAGGCTTCGCTCGCCTCGAGCGCCTTGCGCGCTGCCTTGGTTTCGTCCGCGAAGGTCTTGTCCTCGGCCTTGCCCGAGCGACGGGTCTCGAGCTTCAGGGAAATGGTCTTTTCGGCCTGTCGCTCCTTGAAGCGGTCGATGGATTTTTTGAGGAGCGCGAATTCGGGCAGCTTGTCCATGCGCGCCTTGGACTGTTCGCGCAGCGTGACGAAGTCCTTCGGCGTGATGGGGGTCGCGTCGAAGAAGCTCGGCGAGATCTCGTCCCAAGGCAGGGCGTGGGGAAGATCTTGTTCCCCGATCGGAAGGAACTCGTCGATCGAGGGCATGATGATGTCCGGAACCACGCCCTTTAGCTGGGTGGAGGCTCCGTTGGGGAGGTAGAATTTTTGCACGGTCACCTTGGTCGCGCCCGTCGTCGCGCCGAGGCGGCTGCGCGCGGGGATCACGCGATCCATTTCGACGACGGTCTGGACGGTGCCCTTGCCGTGGGTGGAGCTGTCGCCGACGACGACGGCGCGGCCGTAGTTTTGCAAGGCTCCGGCGACGATCTCGGAGGCGGAGGCGCTGAAGCGGTCGGTGAGCACGACGAGCGGACCCGCGTAGGCGACGGCATGGTTGCCGTCTTCGTCGATTTTCACCTCGCCCGCGTAGTTTTTGATCTGCACGACCGGCCCGGCGGGGATGAACAGGCCGGCGAGTTCGACCGCTTCGGAGAGCAGGCCGCCGCCGTTGCGGCGAAGATCGAGCACCATGCCCTCGATGTTTTCGGCTTTGAGCCGTTTGATGAGCTCGGCGATGTCGGCCGAGGCGGAGTTCTGGTCCTTGGCGTTTTCGCGTTCGCGACCGTAGAACGTGGGGAGGGTGATGACGCCGTAAGGGCGGGTCTGGCCGTTCGCGTCGGGCACCTGGAAGACCGCCCCGTGGGCGCGGGCCGAGTCGAGGTTGATGAGATCCCTCACGAGGAGGATTTCGCGGCGCACGGCGCTGTCGGCGGCGTCGGCGGGCTGCACGAGGAGGCGGACCTTGGTGCCTTTTTCGCCGCGGATCATCTGCACGATGCGGCGCAGTTTCATGCCCACGATCTCGACGAATTCCCCGTCTCCCTGCGCGACGGCGAGGATCTTGTCGTTGGGTTTCAGCTGGCGGGAGAGATCGGCCGGCCCGCCGGGGATGATCTCCTTCAGCACGCAGAGGTCGTCCTCGAGGCCGAGGAGCGCGCCGATGCCGAAGAGTTGCAGGCGCATGTTGATGCCGAAATCCTCGTAGGTGTCGGGCGAGAAATAGGTGGAGTGGGGGTCGTAGAGGCCGGCGATGGCGGTGAGGAAAACCTCCGCGATGTCGTTGGCATCGAAATCGTCCAGATTGCGCAGCAGGCGCTCGTAGCGCTTGGAGACCTTGGCGCGGGCGTCGTCGAGCGACTTGTTGTTCAGGATCTCCTGGAGCAGTTCGAATTTGATGCGCTTTTCCCAGAGCGCGTCGGACGCGGCGGCGTCGGCGGGCCAGGGAAGCTCGCGGCGGTCGAATTCGTAGGCGTCGTCCGTCTCGAAATCGAAATCGCCGGGCAGGCGCTTCTGGATCCAGGCGATGCGGTCGCGCACGCGTTGCTCGTAACGGGAGTAGATGGAAAAGGCGGCGTCGAGACGGCCGGCCTGGGACAAGGTCCAGTAGAGCGACTCGGGTCGATTTCGCTCCTGGAATTCGGCGAGATCGGGGGCGAGGAGGAAAAGCTTCTGGCCGTCGAGGGCCTTGAAGGTGTTGGGAATGAGCTCCGCGTAGGACGCCGGGGTGATCTTGTCGCGATTGAAGTGAACCTCCTCGAGCAGGCGGATCAGCGCTTTCAGTTCCTGCCGGAGCGAGTCGGAGGGCTCGAGCTTGCGGGGGCCCGCGGTCGCGGGGGCGGGGCTGGATTTTGCGGGGGCGGTCGGGACGGGGGCGGGCTCGGCGAGCAGAAAGAGCGGAGCGAGCAGGAGCGCGGAGAGAAGGCTGCGGAATCGCATGAAACGGTGGGAAAGGGGGCGGAGGAAAAAGTTGCTTGAGGGGGCGTTACCACGCACGCGGGCGGGAACGCGTCCCAAGCTCAACGGTGGCTCAGGTGTTGGCGAGCTTCGTCGAGCACGCGTTTTTCGGCCTCGGTCAGCGCGCCGAAACCGTGGAGGTTGATTTTGTCCAGAATGCGGTCGACTTCCGCTTTCAGCGCTTCGCGCGACGCGGTTACGGGCGAGGTCGTGCGAGGGCTTTGGTCGGGCTCGACCGTCGCGGGCGGGGGTGTCGGGGCTTCGAGGTTGACGGTGTAGACGGCGGGCCGGGCTTTTCTTTTTCGCAGCCAGGCGGGCGGCTCCATCAAGGCTCCGGATCTGCTCCTCGGCGCGAGCACCGCGCGATAAAAGAGCCAACCGGCCAGCATGCCTCCGAGGTGGGCGGAGTGCGCGATCCCGTAGAGCGTGGTGGAGCCGGGCCATTCTTTGAGCAGAAAGCCCAGCAACTCGACCAGTCCCACGATGAGGATGAGCCACGCGGGTTGAATCGTCACCGGCAGGACGAAAAAAACGAGGATCGTTACCGGCCGCCACGGATGCAGGCAGGCGAAGACCGTCAGGTAGGCCATCACGACGGCGGACGCGCCGATCACCGTGCCGGGACGGTCAAAGTAGACGGCCACCCACGCGGCGGCGCCGCCAAGGGCGCCGGCCAAGGTGAGCCAGGCGAGTCGCGCGCTTCCCAGCGTGTCCTGCAGGATGCGTCCGACGAAAAACAGCCCGAGTCCGTTGATAAGAAGATGGGTCAGGCTGCCGTGCAGAAGGGCGTAGGTGACCGGCGTCCAGACCGCCCCGCCCCAGAGCCCATGCGAGGACAGAGCCCCATGGCGCAGCAGCGCGTCGGAGCGGAAAAAAACCTCTCCCACGCGCTGGAACACGAACACGACCGCCAGCGCCCCGAGAAACCAGGCGAGAAAGCGAAGAGGGCGGGAGCCCGCCTCTTGGCGCATGTAGTAGCGGTCGGACAGCATCGTGCGAAAGACCGTAAACGGGCGCATTCCGAACTCAAGGGCGTGGACGAATCCGCGCGCCCCCGGCTTGCCGCGGGCGCGCAAATAGATCGCCGAACGCCGCGCCCCAGGTCGCGCTTCTTGGCGAAAATACGCCGTTCCGCGGAGGTCTCTTGACAGAGGAAAACGCCGGCCTTTGCTCCGCACGAATTATGGCCAACAAATCCGACAAGTGGGAACATAACGTCGCGGGCAAGTTCTACGTCGACCAGCAGTGCATCGACTGCGATCTCTGCCGCGAGACCGCTCCCGATTTCTTCACGCGCCACGACGAGGGCGGTTACTCCTTCGTCCAAAAGCAGCCCACCACCGAGGAAGAGATCTCGCTTTGCCGCGAGGCCCTCGAAGGCTGCCCCGTCGAGGCGATCGGCGAAGACGGCGACGCCTGAGCGTCCAACGCGTTTACTTCGACCACCTTTGAAACCTCTCCGCTGGAGAGGTTTTTTTGGGGATGCTTTGTTAAGTTTAAATAAAAAGTGATTAACAATGGGTGATCGCCTCTCGTTAAGCGCCGATATCGGCCCTGATGTCGTGGCCTGTGATCGGCGCCATGTCTGGCACCCGTTCGCGCAGATGCGGGAGTATTGGGCGTTGCCGCCCTTGGTGATCGCCGGGGGGCAGGGCGGTTGGCTGATCGACGCCGACGGGCGGCGTTATCTGGATGGCAACGCCTCGATCTGGACCAACGTGCACGGGCATCGCGACCCGGAGCTCGACGCGGCGCTTCGGTCGCAACTCGACGCGGTGGCGCACACCACCCTGCTCGGGCACACGCACGGACCGGCGGCCGAGCTCGCGGCGGAGCTCGCGCGCGAGGCGCCTCCGGGCTTGGGCCGGGTGTTTTTCACCGACAACGGCGCCGGCGCCGTCGAGGTGGCGCTCAAGCAATCCTTCCAGTATTGGCAGCTCGCCGGCCGGCCGGAGAAGACCGGCGTCATCGGCATGCAAGGCGCCTACCACGGCGACACGTTCGGTGCGATGTCGGCGGGCGACAGCGGCTTTTTCCACGGCCGATTCCGTCCTTGGTGTTTTGCGGCGGAGCATTTTCCCGCCCCGCGCTGCCGCGAGTTTGGCGGCGTGATCCGGGAGTCGGACGCGGAGGCGAGTCTCGCCGCCTTGCGTCGCCTCCTCGGGCGCGAGGCCTCGCGGACGGCCTGTCTTGTGCTCGAGCCGTCGATCCAGGGCGCGGCGGGCATGCGGTTGCAGCCGCCTGGTTTTTCCAGGGCCGTCGCGGAGCTCTGCGCGGAACACGAGGTGCATCTCATCCTCGACGAGGTGTTCACCGGGTTCGGGCGTCTCGGCCCGGTTCTGGTCTGCCGCGAGGAAGGGGTGCGGCCCGATTTCCTCTGTTTGGCGAAAGGGCTCGCGGCCGGATATCTGCCGCTCGCGGCCACGCTCGCGCGCGACGAGATCCACGACGCCTTTCTCGGATCCTACGCGTCGGGCCGGACGTTTTTTCACGGGCACACCTTCGCGGGCAATCCGCTCGCCTGCGCCGTCGCGCTCGCGAGTCTGCGCAAGCTGCGCGCCCGGATCGCGGACGGCGCGCTCGCGCGGCTCGCCGCGTGTTTCGGCCGCGAGGTCGCGAAACTGGACGGGCATCCGCACGTGGCCGAGCTGCGGCAGCGGGGCTTCGCCGCCGCCGTCGATCTTCGTCGCGCCGACGGCGCCGCCTACGCCCCGGAGCTTCGCGCCGGTCTGCGGGTTTGTCTGCGCGCGCGGGAGCACGGGCTGATCCTGCGCCCCTTGGTCGATTCCCTGCTCCTGGTCCCGCCGCTCTGCCTGTCGGAGTCGGAACTCGCGGAGCTGGTCCTGCGCGCACGCCGGGCGATCGACGACACGCTGCCCGGCCTGAACGAAAAAAACGCCTTCAACCCATGACGAACCTGAACCCGCCGTCCGCGCACGCCGCGCCCGGTCTCGCCGCGTTGCGCGCCCTCCACGCCCTGCCTTTTCCCGAGCTGATGTTTCGCGCGCAAGAGACGCATCGCCGGAACCACGACGCCGCCGGCGTGCAGCTTTGCACGTTGGAGTCGATCAAGACGGGGAAATGTCCCGAAAACTGCGGCTATTGCCCGCAGTCCGCGCACCACGACACCGGCTTGGAGCCGGTGCCGCTCATGGAGACGGTGGCGATCCTGCAATCCGCCCGCGCCGCCAAGGCCGGCGGCGCGTCGCGCTTCTGCATGGGCGCCGCCTGGCGCGAGGTGAAGGACGGCGCGCAGTTCGACTCCGTGCTGCAGACCGTCCGCGGCGTCGCCGGCCTCGGCCTCGAGGTCTGCTGCACGCTCGGCATGCTGCGCGAGGACCAGGCCGCGCGCCTGAAGGCGGCGGGCTGCAAGGTGTATAACCACAATTTGGATACGTCCCGGGACTACTATCCCTCCATCGTCGGCACGCGCACCTACGACGAGCGTCTCGAAACGATCGCCTCGGTCCGTCGCGCCGGCCTGGAGGTGTGCAGCGGGGGCATCCTGGGCATGGGCGAGACCGTCGACGACCGTCTGAAGCTGATCCATGAGCTGGCTACGCTTTCTCCCCAGCCCGATTCCGTGCCGATCAACGCGCTCGTGCCGGTGCCGGGCACGCCGCTGGAGAACCAGGCTCCCGTCGATCCCTTCGAGTTTGTCCGCATCATCGCGGTGGCGCGCATCGCGATGCCACGCGCGATGGTGCGGCTCTCCGCCGGGCGGATGCGGATGGGCGCGGAATTGCAGGCCCTGTGCTTCATGGCCGGTGCGAACAGCATTTTCCTCGGCGACAAGCTGCTCACCACGCCCAATCCGGAGCGTTCCGACGATCTGCGCCTGCTCGACCGGCTGGGCATGCATCCGCTGACCGCGGAGACCGCGGCGTCGGCGATCGGCCACGGTGGCGACGCCCACGGGCCGCACGCGCACGATTTGTCGGAAAACGGCGTCTACGCCCAGGCCTGCACCGGAGGGGCTCGTTGCGAGAAAGAGCAAGAAGGAGCCTCCTGTTGAAGACCCTGCTGGTCAGCGGCAGCGACACCGGTGTGGGGAAGACCCGTGTGACGGCGGCCTTGGCCCGGCGATTGCGCGCCGACGGCTCGACGGTGCGGATCGTGAAGCCTGTGGAGACGGGCCATGCCGCGGATGACGGCGAAAACGGCGACGCGTTTGCCGCCGCCCGGCTCGCGGGTCTGCCGCCCGGCATGACTCGCACCGTCGCGAGATTCACCGCGCCGCTCGCGCCTCGGGCGGCGGCGGCCGCGGAGGGGCGAGCCTTGGATTGGGACGAGCTGGTCGCGGGCGTGGAGGCGACCCCGGTGTGCGATTGGCGGATCATCGAGGGCGCGGGCGGCTTGGCGGTGCCCCTGGCGGCGGACGGGCGCGATTGGGTGGATTTCGCCGCCGAGCTAAACGTGGATATTGTCGTGCTGGTTGTTCCCGACCGGTTGGGCGCGATCAATCAGGCCAGGCTCGTGCTCGGATACGCGGAGGCGCGCCGACTCAGGGCCGGGCTTTGGCTCAACGCCTGCGCCCCGGTCGACGCGGCGGTGGCGGAGAGCAACCGCGCGGGGCTGCGCGAGCTGGCCGCGCCGCTATGGGGGGAGACGGCGTTTGATGGATTCGAGGCGCGCTTCAGCGAGGAGGGTTGGAAGGCCGTCGTCACGCCGCGTCCCGATCCGGGGCCCCGGCCGGGACCGATGAACGGCGCGGCGCGCTGGGCGGAGGACTTGGCGGCGCGTGAGGCGTCCGGCCTGAAACGGCGTCTGAGCGTGTGGACTCCCTCCGCGGACGAGCTGAATCTGGCGGGCAACGACTACCTCGAGTTGGCGCGCGATCCCGCGGTCGCCTCGGCGATGGCCGACGCCGCGCGCCAGGCGGGAAGCTCCGCCTCGGCCTCGCCGCTGGTCACCGGCTGGCGGGACGCTCACCAGGACCTCGTGGCGACGCTCCGCGACTGGCATGGCTTCGCGGAGGGTCTGCTCTGGACGAGCGGCTACGCGGCCAACGCGGGCGTCCTCGGCACGTTGCCGCGTCCGGGCGACCTCGTGCTGGCGGACCGCCTCATCCATCACAGCATGGTCGCGGGCATCTTGAAAAGCGGGGCGCGACTGCGGCGTTACCCGCACCTCGATCTCGTCGCGCTCGAACGCCTGCTGGAAGGCGAGGCGGAGGCGGGGCATTCCCGCGCGGTGTTCGTGGCGACGGAAAGCGTGTTCAGCATGGACGGCGATTTTCCCGACCTGGGGCGGATCGCGGCGCTGAGGCGGCGTTACGGCTTTTGCTGGATCCTGGACGAGGCGCACGCGCTCGGCTGGTATGGGCGCACGGGCGCGGGCCTCGCGGAGGAGCATGGCGTCGCCGCCGAGGTGGACGTGCTGGTGGGCACCTGCGGCAAGGCGCTCGGGGCGGGCGGCGCCTACACGCTTTTTCACGGCGGCCCCTGGCGCGACGCGCTGGTCAACCATGCGGGCGAATTCATCTATTCCACGGCCTTGCCGCCTCCGGTGGCGGTCGCCTCGCGGGCGGCGGTCGGACGCGCGCGCGAACTGGCTCCGGAACGGGCGGCGTGGCGCGACGCCTCCCGCGCCCTGCGCGCCCGTCTTCGTTCGGCGGGTTGGGACGCCTCGGAGGGGGATTCGCCGATCGTGCCGGTCCTGACGGGGTCCGAGGAGCGGACGCTTGTAATGGCGGAAAAACTACGTCGCGCCGGGATCCGCGCCGCGGCGGTGCGTCCGCCCACCGTGCCCGCGGGGACGAGCCGCCTGCGCTTCTCGCTGACGAGGGGCTTCGGCTCCGGGGACGCCTTGCGCGTGCTCATGGCGATGGGGAACGGGGAGTCGTCCGCATGAGAATCGCGTGGGTGCTTGGCTGGGCGGTGCCGGCCGACTGGTTCGCGGCCGAAGCCGCCCGGGTCTTGCCGCGCGCGGAGCATGTGTGCGTGCCGGCGGCGCCAAACTGGCGGGCCCGGCTCGAATCGCTCCCGTCTTGCGACGCGCTCGGCGCCTATTCGCTCGGCTCCCTGTTGGCGCTGGGCGCCCGAGGCTGGGTGGCGGAGCGTTGGACGCGCGTGGGTTTGCTGGCTCCCATCTGGGCGTTCCCGGCGGAGGCGGGGCGAGGCGGACGCGTTCCGCGCGCGCAGCTGCGGGCCCTGTCCCGGCGGGTGCGGTGCGACGCCGACAAGGCTTGCACGGAATTTCGCGCGTGGGCCGGCCTGGGCTCCGCGGAAGGGGCGGTGGCGCCGGTCGAGACGCTCGGCTGGGGGCTGGATCAACTGGACACGCGAGCGGCCGATCCGGGGTTGCCGACGGGGTGGACGGCCTATGTCGGCGACGCGGATCGCCTTCTGGATCCGGCGGTGTTGGCGCGGGAATCGACGGGGTTGGGCGTCGTGGCGGGGGCCGGCCACGAGCCGGCGCCGCTCATGGGCGCGTGGGCTCGGGAGCTCGAGTCGACATGAACGCGGTTTGCGACAGCTTTGGACGCGCGGCGTCGGGCTACGAGGCCCACGCGCCGGTGCAAACGGCGATGGCGGAGTGGCTGGCGGAGTGGCTGCCGGCCGACCGGTCGGTCCGCGCGCTGGAGATCGGCGCGGGCACGGGCTTGTTCACGCGGCGCGCGATGCCCTGGGCCGGCACCTATGTGGCGAGCGACGCGAGTTCGGGCATGGTGGCGAGCGGACGCGCGCGCGTGCCGGGCGTCGAGTGGCGGGAGTCGCCCGCGGAGCGGGTGGGGCGGGCGGAGTGGGACTGGATCATTTCAAGCAGCATGCTGCAGTGGGCGGAGGATCCGCGGACGCTGTTGCGCGGGTGGAGCGAGGGTTTGGCGCCCGGCGGGCGGATCCTGGCCGGGTTTTATGTGGCGGAGACCTTGCCGGAATTGCGCGAGCTGTTCGCGGACGGTCGCGAGCCTTTGCGCTGGAGGACGCCGCGCGTGTGGCGCGAGTGGTTTGAGCGCGCGGGGCTTCGCCTCTGTCGGGACGAGACGGAGCGGCGACGCTTTGTTTATCCGTCGGCGCGCGCGTTGCTACGGACCTTGCACGCAACGGGCGCCGCGCCGCACCGGCTGGTTACTCCGGCAAGGTTGCTGCGTTGGCTGCGCGCGCGCGGCGAGGGACCGTTTCGCGCCACGTGGACTTTTTATCGGGTGGAGGTGGATTCGCAAGGGATGCGTTAAGACGGGAATTGATTTAGCTTAACAAGCTGTTTGGGATGTCGGCGCCATGTTCACACCCCTGCGCGCTTTGTTTTTCCCGCTCACCTTGGGTTCGGCGATCGCCGCCGAGCCGGCTTCGACCACGGAGGCGACGGGCGAGCCGATCGAGCTCGATGCCATCACGGTTTTTTCCTCGCGAGTCGCCTTGCAGGAGCCCGCCTCGACCTATGCCGCGCCGGTTTCGGCGCTGCGTTACGAGCCGCAGGTGGATGTGCAGGCGCGCAATTTCGCCGAAGGCCAGGCGGACGTGACGATCCGCGGCGGCACTTTTGAGAACACCGGGTTCTCGGTCGGCGCGCTGCCGATCTATGACCCGCAGACAGGCCACTACTCGGCGGAGTTGCCGGTCTCGCCCTACCTGCTCGCGGCTCCGGAAATCCGGACGGGGGCGGCGCAGGCGAGCTCGGGTTTTAACGCGACCGCGGGCGGCGTGGCCTATGGATGGCGCGCGATCCGCACCGGCGGCGCGGTCAGCGCGGCCACTGGCAGCGGCGATCTCGCTCGCGGAGAGATCTACTCCGGCGTCGTGAGCGAGAAGCCTTTGCTGGGCGGCTTCAAGGTCGGCGCGGACGTCTCCGTGGCCTCGGCCCAGGGCGATGGCCCGCTCAAGTGGAACGACCCCGTGTCGCCCGCCGGCACGCCTTCGCTCGCGAACAAGGCGCGCAACAGCGACTTCGATTTTCAACGCGTCAACGGGCGGGTGCAGTTGTCCAACGCGGTGAGCCAGACCGATCTCTTCGCGGGCTATCAGGCCAAGGATTTCGCCTGGCCCAATCTCTACGCCGGTCGTCCCGGACGCCCGTGGCGCTACGAGTTGGAGCAGCTGCAGACGAAGCTCTTCGTGCTGAACCACCGGACCGAACTCGGCTCCGACGGCGACTACATCCAGGCGGGCGCCTACTATCGCGGCCACCGCGATCACTACAGCATTCCGCTGCTCATTCCCTTCGCCGGGACGGACGCCCATCACCAGACGGTGGTGCGGGGAGCGGCCTTGGACGGCCGCCAGTCGGTCGCGTCGGGCACCGCCGTGCGCTACGGCGCGGGCGTGATCGGCGACGACCTGGACTCGAACACGCTCGTCAACGGCCGCTTCATGAGCCGGACCCAGGAATACGGCACGCTCGCGCTTGAGCAGACGATCGAGCTGGCGAAGCAGCGCGACCTCGTGCTCAGCGCCGGCGCGCGTTACGACGACAGTGATCGCGACGGCTCCGAGACGTCCCCGCTGGCCACGATCGAGCTGCGGCAAAAAGACACGCCGCTCCGCCGTGTTTATCTGAGCTACTCGGAGACCACGCAGCTGCCCACCTACCAGGCGCTCAACTCCGCTTCGCCCGGTCTTTTCGCCGGCGATCCGGACCTGCCCCGCGCGACCGCGGGCACCGTCGAACTGGGCGCCGATTTCGTCGTGGATGCGTGGAGCGTGCGCGCCGCGGTGTTCCATCGCCGTGACAACGGACTGCTCGACTACGTCTTCGATCCGGACGGCGTGACCACCGCGGAAACAAATCGCCGGCCGGCCGCCGTCGACCTCGATACGATCGGCTGCGAGATCTTTGTCACGCGCACCTGGGAGCAAATCGACCTCTTCGCCGGCTACACCTTCCTCGACAAGGACGACGACTACACCTCGCCGAACCAGGGCAGCTACTACGCCCTCAACTATGCCGAGCACCGGCTCACGCTGGGCGGCATCGCCCGGCTCGGCGCGGGTTTCGAGCTGCGGGTCGACAACGAGCTGCGTCGCCAGGCGGACAACGCCCTCCGGCAGGAGGGGCGCGACAACGTCGACACCGCGATCGGTCTTTTCTACCACGTGCCGCGCGTGAAGGGACTGGTGCTCAACGCCCAGGTGGAAAACCTCTGGGACACGGCCTATCAGGACGTGCCGCTCGTGCCGCACACCCCTTGCACCTGGTCCGCCGGAGCGACCTACGTCTGGTGATCGGGGCGGGCGCGCCGCAAGCGCGCCTTTCTTCAAACAAAAATCCGGCGCGTCGCCTCGGACAGGAGGCGCGCCGTGGTTGGCAGCGCCTCCGCGAGCGGCGTGTCCGCCGGCGTGATGGCCGCGCTTTCCAAAGCGGCGGGCGGGCGGCGGAGGTGTATCGATCCCGCCAGGACAACCGTTCGTTTTCCTTGGGCGAGCGCCAGGCGGACGAGTCCGCCCGGGCCTTTGCCGTCCAGCGATGTGTCGTCGAAGCGCCCTTCGCCGGTGATCACGATGTCCGCGTCCGCGACGCGCCGATCCAACTCCAGCCAGCCCGAGACCAAATCGAAGCCGCCGACGAGACGTGCCCCGCAAGCGAGCATGAGGCCGGCCGCGATGCCGCCGGCGGCGCCGGCGCCGGGCGTCTCGACGGCGTGTAGCGGGGCCTCGGCGGCTTCGCCGAGCAGGCGGGCCAGACGCGCGATCTGCTCGTCGAGCGGGCCCAGCCGGTCGGCGGAGAGGCCTTTTTGCGGGCCGTAGGTGAACGTGGCGCCGCGCGGGCCGCAGAGTGGGTTGTCGACATCGCAGGCGATGTGGATCGGAGGGAGGTCGGGCGCGTTTTCGGGAGGGACGAGGCGCGCGATGTCGTCGAAGCGCCTGGGCGCGAGCGGACTGATTTCGCGGCCCGAGGCATCCAGGGCGCGCCAGCCGAGCGCGGAGAGCGCGCCGAGCCCGAGGTCGTTGGTGGCGCTGCCTCCGATCCCGAGGAGGATACCGCCCGCGCCGGCGCGGGCGGCGGCGGCGATCAGTTCCCCGACGCCGCGGGAACTGCCGTCGAGCGCGTCGCGGCGCGCGGCCGGCACGAGGGCGAGTCCGGAGCAAGCGGCCATTTCGATCAACGCGATCCGCGTGTCGCTCGCGAAGGCGGGCGGCCGTCCGGGCGGGCTCAATCGGTGGAGCGCCTCGCCCGGGATCGCGCCGGCCGGGACGAGCGCCCAAGCGGCCTCGACGTGGTCACCCAACGGCCCGCTCACGCGTTCGCGACGTGGCTCCGCGTGGATACCGTTCGAAAGGGCGGCGACGAAGCCCTCGCCCCCGTCGGCGAGCGGGCAAAGGTCGAGACTCCAGTCGGGGTGCGCGGCGAGGAGCGCGTCGGCGACCGCCGCGCACGCGGCCGGGGCGGAGAGGGCCTCCTTGAATTTGTCGAGGGCGACGAGGACGCGCATGGCGGGGATGCGAAGCCAGAGGACACGGGCGCGGCGCGCGGGCCACGAAAAACCGCGCCGATCTCGCGGCAACCACGGACCCGGAGCGGGTTCGGCCGGCCGCGCTTCAGGTTCCGCAGAACGTGCGGTAGGCCTCGAGGCTGCCCGGCGCGGGCGACTGGTAGTCCGGCGCGACGTGCGCGTGATCGTAGGGCCGCGCAAGAATCGCGAGGAGCCTTTCGGCCGGCTTGAGGTCGCCCTGCGTCGCGGCGGCGAGCGCGGCCTCCACGAGATGATTGCGCGGAATGAAGGCCGGGTTCGCCGAGCGACGAAGCGAAAGCGACTCTTCTGACGAGCGCCCTTGTCTTGCAATGCGCGCTCGCCACCGCGCATGCCAGGCTTGGAAATCCGTATCGGAAACGGCGGCGGGCGAATCGGCGCCGGGCGCGGACAAGGTCGCGAAGGTGTTGGTGAAGTCCGCCCGGGTTCGCCGCATCCAGCCGAGCAGCTCCTCGATGAGATCCTTGTCCTCGGGTTCTTCATCGACGAGGCCGAGCTTGCGGCGCATGGCGGCGAGCGAATGCCGCAGATACCGCTCGGAGAAACGCTCGATCGAGGCGGTGGCGAGCGACACGGCCTCTTCCTCGCGGGGGTGGATCAAGGGCAGAAGCGCCTCGCCGAGCCGGGCGAGGTTCCATTGCGCGATCCGCGGCTGGTTGCCGAAAGCGTAGCGTCCGTATTGGTCGATCGAACTGAATACGGTGGCGGGATCGTAGGCGTCGATGAAGGCGCAGGGACCGTAGTCGATCGTCTCGCCGGAGAGCGCCATGTTGTCCGTGTTCATGACCCCGTGCACGAAGCCCGTCGCCATCCAGCGGACGATCAGCTCCGCCTGTCGCCCGATCACGGCGTCGAGCAGGGCGAGCGCGGGATTCGCCGCCTCGGCCAGGTCCGGGTAGTGGCGCCGGACGGTGTGGTCGAGGAGCGCGCGCAGAGCCTCTCCGCCGTCCTCGTGCGCGACGGCCGCCGCCCATTCGAATGTGCCCACGCGGATGTGGCTGGCGGCGACGCGGACGAGCACCGCGCCCGGCAGCGGGCCCTCGTGGCGCCGGATCTGCTCGCCGGTCGCGGCGACGGCGAGACTGCGCGTCGTGGGGATGCCGAGCGCGTGCATGGCCTCGCTCACGATATACTCCCGCAGCATCGGGCCGAGCGCGGCGCGACCATCCCCGCGCCGGGAGTAGGGGGTGGGCCCCGAGCCTTTGAGCTGAACGTCGAAACGGGCGCCGCCCGGCGTGATCTGCTCCCCGAGCAGGAGCGCGCGTCCGTCGCCGAGCGGGGTGAAGTTGCCGTATTGGTGGCCCGCGTAGGCCTGCGCGATCGGCGTCGCCCCGGGCGGGACGCGATTGCCGGCGAAAAGCTCGGCGGCGTCCGGCCCCGAAAGCGCCGCGGGATCCAGGCCCAGTTCGCGAGCGAGGGCGTGGTTGAGCACGACGAGCCGCGGCGCACGGACCGCCGTCGGCGCAAGGGCGCGGTGCAGCACGGGCGGAAGGGCGGCGTAGGTGTTTTCGAGGCGCCAGCCGGCGGCGTCGGAAGGGAGCTCGGGTGCGGACATGGATGGACTGTCCGCGGGACGGACGATTCGTCCATCCGAAGGAGGCGGAAGGCGCCGGAAATTTTGTCTCGCGAAGGCGTGGAAGGGCGCGGAGGGCTTTCCCTTCGTTTTTTCGACGACTTCGCGAGACCTCTCCTGTTTCCGCCATCATGACCGACATCGCCCCGACAACCGACCGCGAGCCCGGCGTGCAAGCCGACGCGCGCGCGGTCCAGCGAGCCTGGCTACGGGTCGGCATCGGCGTGGCGGTGGCGGCGCAGGCGATGGTGTTTTCGCTCGCGGTCAACCTGACGCCTGCGGAGGGCGCGGGGTATTGGCTCGTCCATGGCGGGCTTCTCGCCAGCGCGCTGGCGACGCTGGTCTTCCTCGGGCGCGACCTGCTGGGCGAGGCCTGGTCGGCGCTGCGCGCGCGCCGGGTGTCGATCGATCTCCTGTTTCTTGTGACCCTGCTGGGCGCGCTCGGAGGCTCGATCACGAGCACGCTCACGGGAACGGGCTCGGTTTATTACGAAGTGGTCGCGGTGCTGATCGTGGTCCACACGCTGGGAAAGATGGCCGGGGCCCGAAGCCGAGCGGCGGCTTTGCGCGCGGCGGACGCGGTGGCGGAAAAATTCGAACGGTGCCGCGTGCGGACGGACGACGGAGGCGAGATGGAGATGCCCGCGGCCGGGCTTCGCGGAGGCGAGCGGGTGATCGTGAGCCCCGGCGGGGCGATTTGCGCGGACGGCGAGATAATCGAGGGAACTTCCTATGTGGAGGAGGCGGCGTTGACGGGCGAGTGGCGACCGGTGGCGCGCGGGCCCGGCGACAAGGTCTGGGCGGGCACGCACGCGGTGGACGGTCGTCTGATCGTGCGCGCGACCCCGGGGCCGCGGAGACTGGACGAGATGTTGCGCGCGGTGGCGGAGGCCCGGCTCGCGCCGTCGACGCTTCAGACCCAGGCCGATCGACTGATGGCGTGGTTCCTGCCCGTGGTGGTCGGCGTCAGCCTCGCGACTTTCGCGGGTTGGTGGCTGTGGGCGGGGGCGGCGTGGGAACGTGCCGTGTTCAACGCCATGGCGGTGCTGCTGGTCGCCTGTCCCTGCGCGATGGGATTGGCCACGCCGGTGGCGGTCTGGGGCGGGCTGGCCCGCCTGGCGCGGATGGGAATCGTGGCGCGGAGCGGGGACTTCCTCGCGACTCTCGCGCGCGTGGATACGGTGTGTTTCGACAAGACCGGCACGCTTTCCGAAGAGCGTCTGGCGGTGAAAGGCTGGCATTTCTCGGCGGCCTGGGCGGCGCGCGAGCGGGAGATCCGGCGGGCGGTCGCCGAGGTGGAGCGCGGCCTGGCGCATCCCGTGGCGCGAGCCCTCTGCGAAACGAGCGTCGGAGGCGGCGAGGCGTCGACGCGGGCGTCGGTGGGCGGGCTGCGTGTCTTCGCGGGAAAGGGCGTGCAGGCGGAGGTGGCCGGGCTCGGCGTGGTGCGCGTGGGTGAACGCGAATTTTGCGGCGGAGCCGGAGACCCGGGCGAAGGGAAGATCGTTTGGGTGGCCGTGGATGGCGCGCCCGCGGCTTGGGTCGAGCTTGGAGAAGCCTGGCGCGTCGGACTGCCGGAGACGTTGGCGGGGTTGCGCGCGCTGGGCCTGGAACTGGAGGTGCTGACCGGCGACGGAGGCGCGCCGGCGGCGATCGAAGGTGCGCCGGTGCGCGCGGGGCTGACGCCTTCGGCGAAAGCGGAGCGTATGCGCACGCTCGGCGGCGAAGGAAAGACGGTCCTTTTTGCCGGCGACGGCGTGAACGACGCGGCGGCGATGGGCGCGGCGGCGTGCTCGCTCGGACTGCGCGGCGGGAGCGAGTTGGCCCGGGCCTCGGCGGCCGCGGTGTGCGCGGGCGAGGATTTGCGACGGCTGCCCGAGGCGATCGAGGTGGCGCGCCGCGTCGTCGGCGGCCTGCGCGGCAACCTCTTGTTCGCGGCGAGCTACAACGCGGCGGGCATGGCGCTCGCCGCGTCGGGCATGCTGCATCCGGTGGCGGCCGCCCTGTTGATGGTCGGATCCAGCGTGTGGGTAGGAGTGCGGGCGATTCGCAGCGCGGAGGCCTGATTTTCTCCCGTCCGAAGAGACGGCGTCGGCACGCCGTCCCCGAGGGCGGGAGGGGCGCGCCGGCTCAGGCGTATTCGCGGTAGACGGCGTCGAAGCGGCGTTCCGCCAGCTCGCCGCGGGGATCGTCCGGCAGCGGGATCGTGTCGAGTCCGGCGTGGCGCGCCTCGGCAACGACGGCGGCGGCGAGCTCGAGCGAGACCTCGCGAATGCGGGTGAGCGACGGGTAGATGCGTCCCATCGCGAGATCCTCGGGCGTGACGAGCTGGGCGAGGCGTCGGGCCGCGGCGAGGAACATCGCGTCGGTTACCTCGCGGGCGCCGCAGGCGAGGGCGCCGAAGCCGACGCCGGGGAAGATGTAGACGTTGTTGCCCTGGCCGGGGACGAAGGTTTTTCCGCCGAGAGAGACGGGGGCGAAGGGACTGCCGCTGGCGAAGATGACGCGACCGTCGGTCTCGCGGTAGGCGGCCTCGGCGGTGCACTCGGCCTGGCTGGTGGGATTGGACAGGGCGAAGACGACGGGCCGGGCGTTGAGCGCCGCCATCTTTTGCAGCACCGGCGCGGTGAAGGTGGCCGGCTGGCCGGAGACGCCGATCAACGCGGTGGGGCGGACCGTGTCGACCGCCTCGGCGAGCGTGCGCAGCGGAGCGTGGTCGTGGGCGTAGGGGAGCTTGTGGTGCGCGAGCGGGCGGCCCGGGCGGTTCTGGACCACGAGGCCCTCCGAGTCGACGAACCAGCAGCGCGCGCGGGCCTCGGACTCGGGCATGCCCTCCGACACGGCGGCGGCGACAAAGAGATCGGCGATGCCCGTGCCGGCCTCGCCGGCGCCAAGGAAGAGCAGGCGTTGGTCGACGAGACGTTGTCCCGTCTCGCGCAAGGCGGCGAGCAGGCCGGCGACGGCGACCGCGGCGGTGCCTTGGATGTCGTCGTTGAAGCTGCAGAGGCGCGGACGGTTGTCGTGAAGCAGGCGGAAGGCGTTGCTGTTGCCGAAGTCCTCCCATTGGAGGAGCGCGCGAGGGAAGACCTCGCGGACGGCCGCGACGAACTCGGCGAGAAACTCGTCGTAGGCGGCGCCGCGCACGCGAGGTTGCGCGAGCCCGAGGTAGAGGGGATCGGCCCGCAGGGTGGCGTTGTCGGTGCCCACGTCGAGCGTGATGGGCAGACCGTAGGCCGGGTGGAGGCCGGCGCAGGCGGTGTAGAGCGCGAGCTTGCCGACGGGGATGCCCATGCCGAGCGCGCCGAGATCGCCGAGCCCGAGGATGCGCTCGCCATCGGTGACGACGATCATGCGAACGTCGCTGACGGGCCAATGGCGAAGGATCTCGGCGACGCGGCCTTTTTCCCGGATGCTGATGAAGAGTCCGCGGGGACGGCGGAAAATGGCGCCGTATTCGAGACAGGCCTGGCCGACGGTGGGCGTGTAGATGATCGGGATCAGCTCCTCGGCGTGATCCTGGACGAGGCGATAGAAGAGCGTCTCGTTACGGTTTTGGAGCGTGGTGAGGAAAATGTATTTCTCGAGCGGCGTCTCCTTGCGCCGAAGATTTCCCAGCGCGCGCGCGACCTGTTCATCCAGGCTGAAGACGCGCGGCGGCAGGAGACCGCGAAGTCCGAAGGCGTCGCGTTCACGCTCGGTGAACGCGGTGCCCTTGTTGAGCAGGGAGTTGGTGAGCAGCGCGGCGCCGCGGGGGAAGGGGGAGACGCCGGTCGGCGACAGTCCCGAGTCGTAGGGAAGGGGCGACATAAGGACCGGCAGCGTAGCCGAAGCGGCGGTTTCCCGCTGCGCGGCGCTTGGCGGGGAATGCGCGCCGGCGAAAAATCCGGCGCGCGTCGGATGCGGACACGAGGAGACGGCGTCCGCAGGCAGACTAGGCGGCGACGTTATCCAGCGAGCAGCCGTCCGCGTCGGGGGTTTCGCAGTTGGGGCGGGCGACGACCCCCGGGTAGGGCTCGTCGGCAAAGGGCTCCCCGCCTCGGGCAAGGAGATGGCGTTCGCAGACCTCGAAGAGCTCGGTCTCCCTCATGGCACGGCGCATGTCGTGGAGAAACCTGCCCTCGGGGTCCACCGACTGGCCGACGAAGTTGAGGAATTTCTTCATGCGCGCGACGTGGGCCCGCTCGCGCGCGAAGGCGTCGAGCTCGGGTTTGACGAAGCCGGCCCCGGTGGCGCGGTAGAGGGCGTGGATGTAATCGTGCACGTCGCGCAGGGTCGGGGCGAAGACGGATGCGCCGGAGAGGCGTTCGCGAATCTGGCGGAAGATCCACGGATTGCGGATCGCATGCCGGCCGCACATCAGGCCCGCCGCGCCGGTTTCGGCCAGGATGCGCGCGGCGGCGGCGGCGCTGGTGACGTTGCCGTTGGCCACGACGGGGCAGGGCACGGCGCGGACGGCGCGCGCGATCTCGTCGTAGCGCACGGCGGAGCGATACATCTCTTTCACGGTGCGTCCATGCACGACGAGGAGATCGACGCGGTGCCGCGCGACGGAGGCGAGGATCTGCTCGTAGTGGCGCGTGTCCTCGAAGCCGATGCGCATCTTGACCGTGAAAAGACCGGGCGAGCGCGCGCGCAGGGCGCCGAGGATGGCGTCGACATGCGCGGGGTCGCGCAGCAGGCCGCCGCCCACGTTCTTTTTGTAAACCTTGGGCGCGGGGCAGCCGAGGTTCAGATCGATGCCCGCGACCGGATGCTTGAGCAACAGATCCACCGTGCGTTCGAGGTGGAAAATGTCTTCGCCGATCAGTTGCGCGAAGACCGGGCGCCCGGTGCGATTCTCGTCGATCGAGCGAACGATGTGCGCCTCGGGACGCGACTGCGCGTGGACGCGCAAAAATTCGGTCACGTAGTAGTCGGGCGCGCCGTAGTCCGCGATCAGGCCCATGAAGGCGAGATCGGTGACATCCTGCATCGGCGCGAGCGCGGTGAGCGGCTGGCCGGGGATCTGCGAGGTCGGTAGGACGGCGGGCATCGAGGGATTGGCCGGAGAGAATCCCCCATGCGTCCGGCGCTGGGCAAGCGTTTGGTGGCGGATGGGGCGTCCGGAGCTCGGGCGCGAAGTCATTCCCGCGAAGCGGATCGGGGCGGGATGTAGTATTTCCACGAATACGGCGAATTTGTGCCAAGGTGGTAAAATCCCGGCTCCCGCGGGATGGGGCCTTGCGGCGAAGGGGCGTTCGCCGATCCTCGGCCGTCCGATGCCCTACGAACTGAAGCGATCCGCGGGAAAATTTCTCTTCAATCTGAAAGGCGAACGGCACGAGGTGCTGCTGACCAGCGGCTTTTTCCCCAAGAAGGAGGAGGCGCTCGCGGCGATCGAGACGGTGCGCAGACTGGGCGTGGACGCGAAGTCCTACGAATTGCGCCGGGCCGCGACGGGAAGCGCCTTTTTCGTCCTCAAGGCGCGTGCGAACGAGGTGCTCGTTAAGAGCGAGCTCTTCGAGTCCGAAAGCGCGGCTTTCCGCGCCATGCATGTGATGACGAAGCAGTGTCCGACGGTCGACGTGCGCGACTGGAGCTGAGCGGGCGCCGCCCGCGCCTGGATGGCGCGGTGAAGCGCCGGCCTGCCGCCGGACCCTTTTCAGGGAAGCGGCTTGCCGTAGGACATGCCGTCCAGGATCGACTGGATTTCCGCGCGCGCGGCGGGCAGCTCGGCTTCGCGGGCGAAGATCTTCACGTCCATGATGTCGGTCACGTCGCCCATCACGGTGAAGCCGATGCCGCGCCAGTCGCTATCCTTGAGCGACGGATGATCCACGCGGAAGGGTTTGTAGGAAATGATCGAACGTCCGCGGACCTGTTCCACGCTGTAATCGAAGTCGGATTGGGGCACGTCGAAGTAGCGATAGGCGCTGGCGGCGAGATCCGGATAGAGGAGCTTGCGCTGCGCGGGATGCAACGAATTGAGCGTGCCGGGAAGATTGAGCGACGCGTGGTAGATCCAGAGGTAACGGTTTTCGGAGCGGAATAGAAACGATTCGCGGAACGCGTGGTGCGTCGGCGGCTGATTGGTCGCGGCCGTGATCGTGCGAAGATAACCCTCGAACGGTGCGTTCTCCCGCTTTGTCGGCACGGGCGCCCAGGGGTTCAGGACGGAGTAGGTTTCGGGCAGGCGGTAGTAGACACCCTTGCCGAGGGTGGGATTGGAGAGACGGTTGCCGTCGAAGCGGGAGCGTTCGTAAGTGATGCTGCCGCAGCCGGTGAGGCAGATTAGGTTCAGGAGAAGGAAGACGCTGGAGAATAGGCGCATGCGAAGACGAGCGGGCTTGTTGCGCGTGTTTGATGCAAGCCCGTTTAAATAAACGGGCAGGCCTCGCCAAAAACCACGCGACGGGACGCGCATCGTGCGCCGTGAAGGCGTCGGGCGTTCAGGGCAGGGTCGCGCGGAGACGGATGAATTGGCGAGAGGCGGTGGAGAGCGGCGTTTCGGATCGGGCGAGCACCTCGTCGAAACCGTCGCCGAGGTCGGTGGCCGAGACCTGCCGTCCGGCGGCGGGCGAGGCGAAGGACGGCTCCGGAGCGGCGACCTCCACGGCGACGAGGACGCGTCCGAGATCGCGGCGACGCTTGTAACGAATCGCCGGATACGTTTCGCCGGCCTCGACGACCGTCGTCATGGCGACGGCGGCCACCTCGGGCGAGGCGGGATCGCCGCCGAGGACGAACTCGAGCAAGGCGGGCGTGCCGTCCGCGTCGGGATCGGCGGATACGGAGGAGCGCGCGGCGGGCAGTCCGCGCGCCCCGAGCCAATCGTAGAAGGGCGCGAGGCCGGCGCCATCGTCGGTTACGGTGAACTGGAGGGAGTTCGCGCCGACGGTGAAGTTGCCCGTCGCGTAGCCGAGTCCGGTGTAGACGAGGGTGGCGCCGGAGAGGCCGACCGGGCCGGAGATCAACGTGTAAGGCGTGCCGGTCGCGACGGCGCCGGGGGTGAAGGCGAAGGTGAGGGTGGATCCGCCCGTGCCGCCGCCGAAGGAAGCGCCGCCGGTGGTGACGATTTGGTCGCCGCCGGCGCCCAGGTTGAACCGGAGGAGGGCGCCGCCCATCAGGCGAACGGAGGGCAGGGTCCAGGTGGCGTTCGCCGCGCCGCCAGGCGAGATCGCTCCTCCGGCGAAGATGCCGGGGAGGAGGTTGGCGTTGAGCGTGCCCGTGCCGGCGAGCGTGGCGCCGGAGTTCACCACCAGGCTCTTGCCGGAGACGGACGAGCTGATCGAGCCGGAGAGATGGAGCGTGCCGGCGTTCACGTAGATCGAGTCGGCGACCGCGTGGGCGCCCGCGAGGGTGAGCGTGCCGTCGCCGGTCTTGGTGAAGCCGCCGCTGGCGGAGATCGCGCCGTTCAACGTGATGTTTTTCGCGACGCCCTCCGGGGTGGCGGCGCGGATCGTGAAGGCGGATCCGGTGGCGGTGAGGCTGATCGGGTGGGTGGTGCTCCAGTTGTCCCAGGCTCCGAGCGTGCCCGCGGCGAACGTGAGATTGGAGGCGAGGCCGCTCGCGCCGTTTTTAACGATGCCGCCCGCGCCGATGTAGAGCGCGCCGGTGGTCATGGTGACGTTGGCGGAGCCGGCGGTGACGGTGCCGTCGTAGCCGAGGGTGAGCTTGGCGAGGCGCGCGGTGCCGCCGTTGATGAGGAGCTTCGCGACGTTGTCGGCGTTGGTGCCGGGGTTGCGCGCCATGACGAGGCCGTTGGTCGAGCCGGAGACCACGAGTTCGCCGCCGTTGAGGTAGATGACGCCGCCGCGGGCGGCGGTTTTCTGGTAGCCGTTGTGCAAGGCGCCGGTGACGGTGAGGCGGCCGCCGGTGATCGTCATGCCCGCCCAGGAGTCGTTGGTGCCGAGGCCGATGTTGGCGAAGGTGGTGTCGCCGCCGGAGATGATGACGCCGGTGCCGCTGGTCTGGCCCTCCGAGTCGCCGCTGCGGGGGAAGTTGATGTCCTTGGCGACGACGGTGCCGCCGGTGACCTTGAAGAAGCTGTTCCGCGTGTTGGAGGGGTAGATGGTCTGGAACGTCGCGTTGCCCGCGCTCACGATGACGCCGGTGCCGGTGCCGGAGGTCCAGGAGACGTTGCCGGTGGTGGAAAACGTTCCGCCGGCGACACGCAGTTGCTGCGAGGTGGCGATGGTGACGGAGGACGGAGAAAGCGTGCCGCCCGGCCCGACTTGAACGATGCCCTTGGTGATGGTGAGCGCGCCGGAGAGCTGGCCGTTGTTGCCGTTGAGCTCGAGGGTGCCCACGCCGGTCTTGGTGAAGCCGGCGGTTCCTCCGAGCGGGACCGCGAGGTGGTGGGGATAGGCGGCGGCGGCCGGAACGTCCGTGGTGTCGCCGGCCTGGCTGGTGGCGGCGTCTACCTGGATGGTGGGAGTCGAGCCGCCGGCAAGGGTGATGCCGCGGTTGGCCACGCCGTTGTCGGTGATGGTCCAGCCGGCGGGCGTGCCGTAGTCGGTGTCGCCGAAGACGAGGCGCCCGAGGGTGCGGCGTCCGTCGATGACCAGCGTGGTGCCGGCGGTGATGTCGCGCAGGCCGAAATCGGCGGTGGCGCCGCTGCCGGAGGCGACGGTTCCTCCGTCCCAGTTGGTGGCGTCGCTCCAAAGGTCGTCGTCGTCGGTGGAGATCCAGACGCCGCTGCCGGCGAGTCGGACGGTGTAGGCCTGGCCGGAGGTGTAGGCGCCGGAGACGGCGTTGGCGGCGAGGTCGACGATGCCGGTGCCGCTGGCGTTCAGGTCGAGACGCAACGTGCCGTCTCCGGAGACCGAGGCGGCGGTGACGTCGTAGACCGTGGTGCTGACGGCGGTGAGCGAGGAGAGCGTGCCGGCGGTGCCGGATTTGGTGAGGGCGAAGTCGGCCAGGTCGACGTTGAGCACGGGCTCGGCGAAGGTGACGCGCCACACGACGGTGCCGCCGTTGGTGGAGTAGGTGGCGGGATTGAGCCGCTTGATCGACGAGATGGTCGGCGCGGCGGTGTCGACGGTGACGACGAAGGCGGCCGACGCCGGGCTGGCGGAGCCGGAGAGCGTGGCGACGGCGGTGAAGGCGTGCGACCCGGCGGGAAGGACGGTGGCGGTGTAGTTGAAGGAAAATACGCCGCCGGAGGCGGTGGTCGCGCCGACGACGCCGACGCCGGCCCGGGTGACGGACACGGTCGCCCCGGCGGGCGCGGAGCCGGAGAGCGTGAGGGTGGTGTCGTTGGTCAGGCGATCGGAGGAGGAGGAGCCGCTGTCGGTGCTGATGGCGGTGAAGACGGGTGCGGCGAGGCCGGTGTCGACCACGTAGGCGGCCGAGGCGGTCCCGGCGTTGCCGGCGAGGTCGGTGGCGGCGGCGGTGAAGGATTTGAGGCCGGAGCCGAGGGTGGCGCCGGCGTAGGCGGCGGTCCAGTTGCCCAGCTCGTCCGCGACCGCGTTGCCGACGGTCTGGCCGTCGAGCGTGACGACGACGGTGTCGGCGGGTTTGGCGGTTCCGGAGATGGACGCGACGGGGGCGAGGGTGACGCTGGTGATGACGGGCGCGGGCGCGGGCGCGGTGTCGACCGTGACGACGAAGGCGGGCGAAGGCGGTGTCGGCGTCCCGGAGACCGTGGCGGTGGCGGTGAAGGCGTAAACGCGGTCGGCGAGCGAGGTGCCGCTGTAGTCGAAGGTCCATTGGCCGGAGCCGTCGGCGACAACGGTGCCGAGCGATCCGAGGTCGGCGCGGGCGAGGACGACGGAGGCGCCCGGGGTGGCGGTGCCCCGGAAGACGAGCGTGCGGTCGGAGGTGACGCCGTCGGTGGCGGACGCGCCGGTGTCGTTCGTGACGCCGGTGATGAACGCTCCGGGGACGCCACCGAGGGCGAGGGCGTTGAGATAGCGTTCGATGGCGAGATAGCCGTCCGCGCCTAGCGTGGTGGCGTCGGCGACGGCGGGGTTGGTGCCGGCGGCGGCCTCCCACCAATCGGGCATGCCGTCGACGTCCGTGTCGGCGGGTTTGAGGCCGGCGGCGACCGTGCCTATGCCGCCCATCTCGGCCTCGTCGTAGATGAACGCGCCGCTGGTTCCGTAGCTCCGGACCTCGGTGACGACGTAGTTGTCGACGCGATCGCGTTTCAGGGAAGCGCCGGCGCGGTCGAGGACCCAGGTGAGCGCGGCGGACGCGGAGAGCTCGGTGGCGGGCGCGGGATAGGCGAAGCGCGTGGAGACGAGCTGAAGGGTGGGGAAGCTCGAGTTGGTGACGGCGACGGGATCCAGCACGCCGTCGAGGTCGAGGTCTTGCAGGTTGCCCGAATGGTAGAGGCGAAAATTGGTGTTGCCGGTGGTGAACGGGGACCGGCCGACGCCGGTTTCAGGGCCGCCGATGAAGGCGCAATTGATGATATTGGCGTAGGAATCGCCGGCGGAGTCTCCCGCGGGGATGTAGCCGCCGCCGGAACCCCAGTTGTAGACGACGTTGTTGATGTAGTCGTTTACGCCTTTTACCTTGGGGTTTCGCATGTAGTTGTCGGCGTAGAGCGTCCGGAAGATGCTCACGCCCCCGCTGGTCTGCATGAGGCCGCCGGCGGAGTGGATGCGCAGGCCCTGGGCGATCATGCAGTCCTGGAGGGTGATGCGGATGGCGGTGTCCCCGCTGATGGAGAAGGTCTCGTCGCGTCCCCAGGAGGCGGAGACGTGGTCGAAGACCATGTCGCTGCCGTTGGCGATACCCATGGCGTCCGCGCCGTCGTCGCCGTCGATGCCCATGCGGAAGCGGACGTAGCGGCAGATGGTGTTGCTGGCGCCGGAGAACGAGACGCGGTTGCCGTAGACGGTGATGCCGCCGCCCGGGGCGGTCTGGCCGGCGATGGTGAGGTTGGCGGCGACGACGACCGGTGTATTGATTCGGATGATACCGCCGACGTCGAAGACGACGACGCGGCCGGAGGCGCTGACGGCGTCGCGAAAGGATCCGGATCCGGAGTCGTTGAGGTTGGTGACCCGGTATACGACCGGGCTGGCGGAGGCGCGGGCGCCCTTGGCGTTGGCGCCGAAGCCCTCGGCGCCAGGGAAGGCGGTGACGGCGAAAGCGGTGGTGGACGCGGCGCACAAGAGGGTCGCCAGGGCAAGGAGCGGGGGGACTCGCATCGGGGAAAGAGGAGCTTGGCGCATTCGGATGGCGCGAGGGATGCGCGCGGATTCGGACAGTCCGGACGACGCTTGAGAACGGGGAAAAGAAAAACCCGCGCCGAAAAATCGGCGCGGGTTCGAAGGGTGTCGCGATATCCGGAACTCAGGCGCGGCGGCGCCGGCGGAGGCAGACGCAGCCGAGACCGGCGAG
>JACCDY010910864.1_pt1 | contig 44456 bp, 39 predicted proteins | sample 7446391 | NCBI WGS metagenome assembly JACCDY01 (sample SAMN15323451, study PRJNA562643) | freshwater metagenome | isolation source: river surface water | place: USA:Blue River Watershed | collected 2017-08-18
AGCGCCTGGCCTTCTCGCGCCTGCGTGACCGTGAAATCGTCGGCAAGCTGTTCGCCGAGATCGGCCCGCGCTACAAGACCCGCAACGGCGGCTACCTGCGCATCCTGAAGATGGGCTTCCGCGTTGGTGACAATGCGCCGATGGCCTACGTCGAACTGGTCGACCGTCCGGAACCGACCGAAGCCGTCGAAATCGCCGAGTAAGACCGGCGCTCACGCAGACAAGAGGCCGCCATTGAGCGGCCTTTTTCTTTGCCGGTTCATCTGCCTGTTTGCGCGAGAATGATCGCCGCGCTTTGTGGCAAGATTTGCTCCTGACAGTCACTCGCTAAGCTCCGATACCTACCGTTCCGATGGCCATCCTCCGCGTCCAAGACCTCCACAAATCCTATGGCAAGGGTGCCGAGCGCCGGCCCGTGATCAACGGCGTCTCGTTCGAGCTGCGGCGCGGGGAGTGCTATGGGCTGCTTGGCCCGAATGGCGCCGGCAAGACCACCACGATGAAGCTCTGCCTGGGCCTGACAGCGCCGGATAGCGGCAGCATCACGCTGGTCGGTCGCGAGATCCCCATCGACGCCCGCGAAGCGCGCGCACGCATCGGCGTGGTGCCGCAGATGGACAGCCTCGACCCCGATTTCAGTGTCGAGGAAAATCTGATCGTCTACGGCCGCTATTTCGGCATGAAGCATGCCGACATCCGCGCGCGCCTGGACTGGCTGCTCGAATTCTCTAACCTGACGGCCAAGCGCAAGGCCCGGATCGGCGAGCTGTCCGGCGGCATGAAGCGTCGGCTGACGCTGGCGCGTGCGTTGGTCAATGATCCCGATATCGTCTTCATGGACGAGCCGACGACGGGTCTGGATCCGCAGGCCCGTCACATGATCTGGGAGCGCCTGAAGGCGCTGCTCGCCAGCGGCAAGACCATCCTGCTGACCACGCACTTCATGGACGAGGCAGAGCGCCTGTGCCACCGGCTGGCCGTGATCGACCATGGACGCCTGATCGCCGAGGGGGCGCCGCGCGAACTGATTGCGCGCCATATCGAATCTCAGGTCGTCGAAGTCTATGGCGACGGCGCGACTGACTGGGCGGCGCAAGGCAAGGCGCTGGCCGAGCGCATCGAGATCAGCGGCGAGACGGTGTTCTGCTACACCAACCGTGCGGAACCGGTATTGCAGGCCCTTGCCGGCGCCGAAGGTCTGCGTTACTTGCACCGGCCGGCCAACCTCGAAGATCTGTTCCTGAAGCTGACAGGCCGCGAGATGCGTGACTGAAAGCGGAATCGACCGCCGAACCCGCCCACGCGACAGCGACACCCCACGCCGGCGCGCCCGAGAGCCAACGAACCCAACACGACCCGCCATCATGTCCAGCCTCATCTACCGTATCCCGAGCTTCAGTCTGCGCTTCGTGCCGGTCTTGCGCCGCAACCTGCTGGTATGGCGCAAACTGGCCATCGCCAGCATGATCGGCAACATCGCCGAACCGCTGATCACCCTCGTCGCGTTCGGCTACGGTCTGGGCAGCATGCTCGATTCGATACAGGGCGTGCCCTACATCGAGTTCCTGGCCAGCGGGGCGATCTGCATGTCGGTGATGATGGCCGCCTCGTTCGAAGCGATGTTCTCCGGTTATTCGCGCATGCACATGCAAAAGACCTGGGAGGCCATCCTCAACACGCCGGTCAGCCTTGACGATATCGTGCTGGGCGAGATGCTGTGGGCAGCGACCAAGGCCATGATGTCGAGTACCGCCATCCTTGGCGTGCTGTTCGTGCTGGGCATTGGCCTGCATCCGACGACCTTGCTGGTGCCGCCGCTGCTGTTCCTGGTGGGCGTGACCTTCGCTTCGCTGGCGCTGATCATCAATGCGCTCGCCAGTGGCTATGATTTTTTCACCTATTACATCACGCTGCTGCTGACGCCGATGGTATTCGTATCCGGCATCTATTACCCCACGACCCAGCTGCCCGAATGGCTGCAACTGCTGGCCAGCTACCTGCCGCTGAGCGCCGCCGTGCATCTTGTGCGACCATTGATTCTCGGCCACTGGCCGGACGCGCCGCTGACGCAGATCGCGATCTTGCTCGTGTATTGCAGCATCGGTTATTACCTCGCGGCCGTGTTCACGCGCCGCCGCTTGCTGAAGTGATCGGGACGCCATGGAAGAACAGGTGCTGCTAGTGATGACCAACCTGCCCGACCAGCCGGCCGCGCAGGCGATGGCGCGCGCACTGGTTGGCGCCGGGCTGACCGCCTGCGTCAACATCCTGCCCGGCGTGCAATCGGTCTATCGCTGGCAGGGCAAGGTCGAGGAAGCGAGCGAAGTCACACTGCTGGTCAAGACGACCAAGGCCCGGTACGCGCAGCTGCAACAGGCGATCGTCGCTGCCCATCCTTACGACGTGCCCGAAGTGATTGCATGGCCGCTGGCGCACGGCCACCTGCCTTACCTGCACTGGGTCGCAGCCGAGACTGGACAGGGTGACCATGCGTGAATTGAAACTGGCGCCGCACATGGCCGACACACCGCAACCCGCAGCGCGCTGCTTGCGGCCCTGGTTGTTGGCGCTGCTGTCGACGATCATGTTGATGGCTGGCTTGACGACGTCTGCGCGTGCAGCTGACGATTTCCTGCCACAGGAACAAGCCTTCCGGTTCAGCGCGTCCATGGGTGATGCATCGACCCTGGCCGTGCGCTTCGAGATCGCCGACAGCTATTACCTGTACCGCGACAAATTGCAGTTCGCCGCTGAAGGCGCCACCCTCGGCCAGCCGCGGGTGCCGAAGGGCAAAGTGAAGTTCGACCCGAATTTCGAAAAGAATGTCGAGACTTTCCATCACCAGCTGGTGATCGCGATCCCCGTGCAGGCCAGCGGACCGTTCACGCTGAAGGTGATCAGCCAGGGCTGCTCGGAAAAAGGGCTGTGCTATCCGCCGATGATTTCGGAAGTGAAGCTGTCGCCCCCTGGAGTCACCGCATCGCCCCCAGCAAACGTGACACCAGGCCATGCCCCCGACAAGCAGGAGTCGGCGTCCGCTGCCGCGAAACGCACGGCAGATCAAGCCGACAGCGCCGCCGCTGGCGATGCTGTGAAAGGCGAAGGCGAGATGGGGCGCATCGAAGCCGCGCTGGCCAGCGGCAAGCTGCTGATGATTGTGCCGCTGTTCTTGTTGCTCGGGCTGGGCCTGTCCTTCACGCCGTGCGTGCTGCCGATGGTGCCCATCCTGTCCTTCATCATCGCCGGCGAAGGCGCGCACACCAGCCGCCGCCGCGGCTTCGTGCTGGCGCTGGCCTACTCACTCGGTATGGCGCTGGTCTACACCGTGCTGGGCATCGCGGCCGGCCTGGTGGGCGAAGGCTTGTCGGCGGCGCTGCAAAGCCCGCCCTTCCTTGCCGGCTTCGCGATCCTGATGGCCGTGATGGCCATGTCGATGTTCGATGTCTACCAGCTGCAGATGCCGGCCCCGGTGCAACTCGCGCTCACTCGCCTGTCCGAGCGCCAGCGTGCCGGCAAGCTGTTGGGCGTGTTCGTGATGGGCGCACTCTCGGCGCTAATTGTGGGCCCCTGCGTGGCGGCACCGCTGGCCGGCGCGCTGGTCTACATCAGCCAGACGCGTGATGTGCTGGTGGGGGGCAGTGCGCTGTTTGCGATGGCCGCCGGCATGAGCCTGCCCTTGCTGCTGGTCGGCTTGTCGGCAGGCGCGCTGTTGCCGCGAGCGGGCACCTGGATGCAGGCGGTGAAAGCTTTCTTCGGTGTGCTGATGCTCGCGCTGGCCTTGTGGATGGTCGCGCCGCTGATCCCGGCCTGGCTACTGATGCTGGGCTGGGGCTTGCTGGGTGCCGGCTACGGTCTCTCCCTACTGGTATCGAAGGCGCAGGGCTGGAAGGCGCGATTCGTGGGCGCGGCCTTCATCCTGCTGGGGGCGGTACAGCTGATGGGTGTCGCCACGGGCGGACGCGAACCCTGGGCGCCGATTGCGCACTTGCGGGGCGAGCCATTGGCGAAGACGTCGTTCACGCGTATCAAGAGCGTGGCCGATCTGGAGCATGCGGTGGCTTCGGCGAATGGTCGGGTCGTGATGCTGGATTTCTATGCCGACTGGTGCGTGTCCTGCATCGAGATGGAGAAGCTGACCTTCAGCCATCCATCCGTTCGCCCGGAACTGGACCGCCTGCTGTTGCTGCAGGCAGATGTCACCGCCAACGATGATGACGACAAGGCTCTGCTGAAGCGCTTCGGCCTGTTCGGCCCGCCGGGCATCCTGTTCTTCAATTTGCAGGGTGAGGAAGTGCGCGCAGCACGGGTGATCGGATACCAGAAGCCTGACCTCTTCCTGCAATCGCTGGCGCGCGCCAATCCGCGCTGAGCGTAGAAGTTAGCCTGGGTACGCATTGTGCGTGTCGCATCGTCGCGTTATATCAAACCCAGCTATTTGCAAAGAGCCAGATTGTCTTTGGCTTGCGCCGGCTGTGACGGTACGATGGATTGACAGATTGTCCACACAGCCAAAGGAGAAATCATGGGACTGCATCTCGGCGATACCGCACCTGACTTTGAGCAGGAGTCTTCGGCGGGCAAAATTCGTTTCCACGACTGGGCCGGCGATTCGTGGGTGGTGCTGTTTTCGCACCCGGCCGATTTCACGCCCGTCTGCACGACGGAACTCGGCTTGACTGCCAAGCTCAAGCCGGCATTCGACAAGCGCAATGTCAAGGCCATCGCACTCTCCGTCGATCCGGTCGACAAGCACCAGGAATGGATCAGGGACATCGAAGAAACGCAAAAGACGGTGGTCGGCTTTCCCATCATCGCTGATGCGGACAAGAAGGTGTCCGCGCTGTACGACATGATCCATCCGAACCAGTCAGAGACCGCGACGGTGCGCTCGCTGTTCATCATCGACCCGAAGAAAAAGGTGCGGCTGATGATCACTTATCCGATGAGCACCGGGCGCAATTTTGATGAAGTGCTGCGCGTGATCGATGCGCTGCAACTAACCGATGGCTATACCGTCGCCACGCCGGGCAACTGGCAGGACGGCAATGACGTGATCATCCCGCTCAGCGTGCAGGATGATGCGATGATCAAGCAGAAATATCCGAAAGGTTACCGGGCTCCCAAGCCTTATCTGCGCCTGACGCCGCAGCCGAACAAATAGGTCCCGGGCACTGGTCGGCGAGCAGTCAATGGTCCGGTCGTGCCGGCAGGTCCGGCATGCCTTGCGCGGGTAGCTGTGGGTCAGCCCTCGGATCACTCCGCGGGGCAGCACTCGTCGTCGTGGCCCGCTGTGGCGGCGGTGCCAAGGTTTTGGCGCGTGCCGGCGGCGGCTTCGGCAGGGGCTTGGCCGCCTTGGCAGGGCGGTTTGCCGGGGTTCTGGTGTCGGCGCCCTTGAGGTTCTGCCGGTCCGGTGTGCGCTCGAACTTCGACGGCTTCAGGTTTTCGTCGATGCGCAGGACCAGATGGCCTGGATTGTCCTTGTCTCCCATCGACTTTTTGAAGATGGCCGAGATGGCGCTGTTCATGTCCAATACGTCGGCATCCCTGAACGGACTCGGACGGGCGACGGCTACCGCCTTGCCGCTCTTCGCTCCCGATGGCTTCGACGCCAGGCCGGTGGGCAAGGCCTTGCTCGATACATGGCGCTTCCTGCCATCGGCATAGTCCTTGCGGGCGGCCTGACGGCTGCGCTCGGTGGACGGGCTGGCCTGGGCATCGTCGGCGGCACGATGCTTGCTGCGAATGAGTTCTTCACCGCGGGCCGTCTCGGCTTTTTCCTGGGCTATGCATTTAAGAAATGCATGGATTTTTTCGGGCGGCACTCCCCGCATCAGCAGTAAATTCTGGACAGCCCCCACGGTTTCCTGATTGGCATTCGCAAATTTCTTCGCCTGCAATTCCTTCAGCTTTTCCGGTGACGTGCGGAAAAACACAATCATGTTCTGTCGCTTCCCTTGGATCTCGACATCGGCTTTCATGCTGCCCAGCACCGATTGGTCGGCGCCTTGAATATTGAGCAATTCGTTGGACTGCATGCGGAACGCGAACTGGGGAAGGGGGGCGGGCGTTGTCGGCTTCATGGCGATCCTTCGTTGGCGTCCAATATCGTCAATGACTCGGGGCGGCTCAGTCGTCGGGCGGCAGCGGCGGCAATTCGACCGTGACTGGCGGTCGGGCGGAAATGTTGCTGTTGGCGGCATCGACAAATCGGACTTGCTTGGCAACCGGCAGGTCGTCGATCTTCGTATGCCGACCTGCGTTCAGGACAGCTTCGACGCCCAGATGCGTGTTCGATGAGGCACTGAACTGACCTTTGATCTTCACTTGCATCAAGCCGAGCAGCTGCAGCTTCTTGTCCGGGTCGATTTTCAGGCGGTTCACATTCTGTGCGATCAACTGCTTGGCCAAGGGGCCGGAGCCCAGGCGTGAGCCAGCATCGCGGGCCAGTAGCTGCGACGGCGTGGCGCGCGAAAAAATCAGCGTGGTTCCCGTCCTGCCATCGGGAGTCACGAATTCCTCCTGCCGTGCAAGCAGTGCGTCGAAATTCCGTTCCGACCGGGCTGCCTGCTTTTCCAGCACGCCTTGATCACGCTTTTCTTTCGGCGTGATGTTCGGGCTGACCATCGTTTGGGACATCGGAATCTTGTTCATCGTCGCAGGTGTGGCAGGTAGCGGGGACGCAGCGCAATAGAAATCAATTGCCACCAAGAATGAATCGTCGTCCGATAATGCTCGGTGGAAAATATCAATGCGAGCGTCGCCGATTAGAGACATTCGGCTACAGATATGTGCCGAAAATAAAAAAAAGTTCGCCAAGCGCACACAGCGCCGGGCGAACTTTTTGCTGCGGTCCAGAGTTACAGGAGTCGTGCGATGTCGCGTGCAAAGTAAGTCAGCACGCCATCGGCGCCGGCGCGCTTGAACGCCAGCATGGCTTCCAGCATCGTCTTGTCATGGTCCAGCCAGCCGTTCTGGGCGGCGGCCTTGATCATCGCGTACTCGCCGCTCACCTGGTAGGCAAAGGTCGGCACCCGGAATTCATCCTTTACGCGGCGTACGATGTCAAGGTAAGGCATGCCCGGCTTCACCATCACCATGTCGGCGCCTTCGGCGATGTCGAGCGCCACTTCGCGCAGCGCCTCGTCGCTGTTGGCCGGATCCATCTGGTACGTCGCCTTGTTGCCCTTGCCGAGGTTGGCCGCCGAGCCGACCGCATCGCGGAACGGGCCATAGAAGGCCGAAGCGTACTTGGCCGAATACGCCATGATGCGGGTGTGGATGAAGCCGGCCGATTCGAGCCCGTCGCGGATGGCGCCGATGCGCCCATCCATCATGTCCGATGGTGCCACCACGTCGACGCCGGCTTCCGCCTGAGCGAGCGCCTGCTTCACCAGAATCACGCTGGTTTCGTCGTTCAGCACATAACCGTCGTCATTGATGACGCCATCCTGACCATGGCTGGTGTACGGATCGAGCGCGACATCGGTCAGCACGCCCAGTTCGGGGAAACGTGCCTTGAGCGCCTTCACTGCGCGCGGCACCAGCCCGTCCGGATTGATGGCCTCGATGCCGTCCGGCGTCTTCAGCGATACATCGACCACCGGGAACAGCGCCATCACCGGAATGCCCAGCTTGACGCAGTCTTCCGCGACCGCCAGCAACAGGTCGATTGATACGCGTTCGACGCCCGGCATCGACGGCACGGCTTCGCGCCGGTTGTTGCCGTCGAGGATAAAGACCGGATAGATCAGGTCGGCCGGCGTAATCACGTTTTCGCGCATCAGTGCGCGCGAGAATGCATCCTTGCGCATGCGACGCATGCGGATTGCGGGAAATTGCGGTTGTTGTGCCATGGTTGGTCGTTTGCTTGCTGAGTTGCTGTTCAGATCTTGTCGGACGGCGTGCCGCAGCTCGTTGCCACGGCGGCGCCTGAAACTTTTGGCAGCCATCGCCCCTCAGATTGATGGGTGCTTGCTCACCTCCCGCTTCTCCTCCCTGAGCGGGGCTGCCCCGTGTGAAGGCGCGGCAGCGTTAAACCCTGGAGACCTTCCCCTTTCTCCAGGGTTTTTTTATTCGTTCACGGCATCATCGCCAGCGACTGGCGCGGCTGTGCCCTGCGATGCATCGTTCGCCTGTGCGGCATCTGTGTCGACCAGTCCGAGCAGCGTGCGTATCTTCAGGTCCGCTTCATCAATACCGATGCGCTTGAGCGACGAGAACAGCTGCACCGAGAATGGCAGAGGCTGGCCGGCCTCGTCAACGTAGCTGCCAAGGATGGTACGCGCGAGTCGCATCGCGTCGGCCTGCTCGCTGCGGTTGAGCTTGTCGGCCTTGCTCAACAGGCAATGGATGGGCTTGCCGGTGGGGGCGAACCATTCGAGCATTTCGACGTCCAGTTCCGTGAACGGGCGTCGCGCATCCATGATCAGCACCAGTGCCGCCAACTGTTCGCGTGCCTGCACATAGCGCCCCAGCAGGTCTTGCCAATGGTGTTTGGCGCTGCCGGACACTTCGGCATAGCCGTAGCCTGGCAAATCGACCAGGAAGGCGCGAATCTCTTCGGTACGGGTCGCATCCTTGCGGTGCATGGCCACGTGCGCGCCACCGATCGAAAAGAAATTGATGTGCTGGGTGCGGCCCGGCGTCTTCGACGCGAAGGCCAGCTTCTTCTGGTTGCACAGCAGGTTGATGGCCGTCGATTTGCCGGCATTCGAGCGGCCCGCGAAGGCTATCTCCGGCAATTTATATTTTGGCAAATCCTGCAGCCGGTTGACGGTCGTGAAGAAGCGGGCTTGCCAGAGAACGGACATGGGCGGTGCTGACAGAAGTGAAGAAGCGGTGAACAGGCAGGAAATCTGCGGAATTCCGGGCAGGTATCAGTCAAGTCGGAGGGGGCATTGTAGTACAATGCCGGGCTGTATTTCCGCACAAACCAACCACAAGATCCGGGTGCCTGAATGAATCGTGCTCTCTCGCTGTTCGTGAAATTTGTCTCCGTCGCGCTGCTCGCGTCGGCCACCGTGGCTGCGGCCAACGAGGGCAAGCCGGCTGCTGCGGCCGACGCCAACAAGGGCGGCAGCTTGTACACGAACGGTGACGCCTCGCGTGGCGTGACCGCCTGCGTCGCCTGCCACGGCAATGCCGGCAATGCGACCATCACCCAGAACCCGAAACTGGCCGGCCAGCACGCTGCTTACCTGCAGAAGCAGCTGCACGACTTCACGACCCCGGCCCGCAACAATGCCGTGATGACCGCGATCGCCAAGGCGCTGACCGAAGATGACGTGCGCAACCTCGCTGCTTACCTCGCGTCGCAAAAGCCGGCCCCGGGCGCTGCGAAAAACAAGAACACGGTCGAGCTCGGCAAGAAGATCTATCGCGGCGGCATCGCCGAGAAGAACGTGCCGGCTTGCGCAGGCTGCCACAGCCCGAACGGCGCTGGCATCCCGGCCCAGTTCGCCCGTGTCGCTGGCCAGCATCAGGATTACACCACCGCGCAGCTGAACAACTTCCGCGCTGGCAGCCGTACCAACTCGGCGCAAATGACGACCGTGGCCAAGCGCCTGTCGGATGCCGAGATTGCGGCGGTTGCCGACTACATGGCCGGTTTGAAGTAAAACAATGCATTCCCGCACCGCATCGCCAGGCTGGCGATAGCGCAGCGGGAAGCAACAATGTTCGACGGAAGGGGGAGGCCAGGCGCCGCCCCCTTTTTGTTTGTCGCGGACGAATGAGCAAACAGACAAAATACTGACGATGAATACTGGCACGGATATGCAAGCTCAAGCCAAGGTGGTGGCAAGTACCGGTACGGACCCGGACGGCGCGGCGACCACCGGCACGCAGGGCATCGCGCTGCCGACGCAAAGCCGCTGGCTGGCCGACCTGGTCGAGCTGATTTCATCGATGCGCTTTGCGATCAGCTTGCTGACCGTGATCTCGATCGCGTCCGTGATCGGCACCGTGGTCACGCAGGGCGACCCGATGCCGAACTACGTGAACCAGTTCGGCCCGTTCTGGTTCGAGGTCTTTGCGCGCTTCTCGATCTACTCGGTCTATTCGGCCTGGTGGTTCTTGCTGATCATGAGCTTCCTGGTCGCGTCGACCTCGCTGTGCATCGTGCGCAATGCGCCGAAGATGCTGAAGGACATGAAGAGCTGGCGCGAGAATGTGCGCGAGCAATCGCTGCGCAACTTCCATCACCACGTCGAATGGACGGATGGCGCCGACAGCGTGCAAGCCGCGCAACTGGCCGCCGCGCGCGTGAAGGCCGCCGGCTATCAAGTGAAGCTATTGAAGAAGGATGATGCCGTGCTGCTGACGGCCAAGCAGGGCGCAGCCAATAAGCTCGGCTATATCTTTGCGCATGCGGCCATCGTCATCATCTGCATCGGCGGCCTGCTCGATTCCAATCTGCCGATTCGTGCCCAGCAATGGCTGTTCGGCAAAGAGCCCTTCGTCGGCAATGGCCTGATCGCCGATATCCCGGCCAAGCACAGGCTCGGTCTGGGTAATCCTACCTTCCGCGGCAATGCTTTCATTCCCGAAGGCGGTGTCGGCAATACTGCCGTGATTGCGGCCGGCGAGGGGGTGCTGATACAAGAGCTGCCGTTCTCGATCAAGCTGGAAAAATTCATCGTCGAGTTTTACTCGACGGGCATGCCCAAGTTGTTCGCATCGAACGTGCTCGTCACCGACCACCAGACCGGCAAGAGCTTCCCGGCCACCATCAAGGTCAACGAACCCTTGTTGTACAAGGGGCTCGCGGTCTACCAGTCGAGCTTCGAGGATGGCGGCAGCCACCTGAAGCTGACGGGCTATCCGATGCAGGGCGCGACCAATGGCAGCTTCCCGGTCGAAGGCACGGTGGGCGAAGCCACGCCGCTGAAGGGCAGTGGCGGCAGCCAGTACTCGATCGAATGGACTGGCTTCCGTCCGTTCAACGTAGAAAATACCGCCGCCAATGCCAACAATGGTCAGGACGTGCGCGCGGTCGATCCGAACAAGAGCTTCAATGAAACATTCGGCGCATCGCTCGACAAGCAGCTCGGATCGGCGGCCAATACGAAGAAAGCCAAGGACCTGAAGAACGTCGGCCCCAGCGTGCAGTACAAGCTGCGTGACCGCAACGGCCAGGCACGCGAATTCAACAACTACATGCAGCCGGTAAAGGTCGATGGCGCCGACGTCTTCCTGGCCGGCGTGCGCGACACGCCGGCCGAGGGCTTCCGCTATCTGCGCATTCCGGCCGATGCCAATGGCAAGATCGATGAGTGGATGCGCTTGCGTGCCGCCGTTGCCGATCCGGTTTTGCGCGAGAAGGCAGCGCGCCGCTATGCGGAGAAAGTCCCCCTCGGCAGTGCAGGTAATTCGGGCAATGTGCAACTGCGCGAACAACTGCAGTCCTCGGCGTTGCGTGGCCTGACAGTTTTCGCCGGCGATGAAAAAGGCTCGGGTTATATCGCGGTGGCGCGCTTCATCGGCAAGCTGCCCGAAGCACAGCAAGAAAAAGCGGCCGATGTCTTCATGAAGATCCTCAATGGCAGCCTGTGGGAATTGTGGCAGGCTGCACGCGAGAAAGACAGCTTGCCGGCGATGATGCCCGACGAGCAGAACGGACGCTTCCTGCGCATGGCCACTGATGCGATCGCTGACAGTTTCTTCTATGGCGCGCCGGTCATCCTGCAATTGCGCGGTTTTGACGAGGTCAAGGCTTCGGTATTCCAGGTCACCCGTTCACCGGGCAAGAAGGTGGTTTATTTCGGCTGCCTGTTGCTGGTACTGGGCGTGTTCGCGATGCTGTATGTGCGCGAGCGCCGCTTGTGGGTCTGGTTCCGCCCGCTCGGGGACAGCGGTTCGCATGCGCTGATGGCCATGAGTACCCAGCGCCGCAATCTGGACTTCGACCGCGAATATGAGCGGATGAAAGCATCGCTGGCAGCGCCAGCGAAAAGCTGAGGCCAGCGGGACAAACGACGGATGGCGCTGCGCCAACGCGCTCGCTGCCGCTGAACTATACTTTCATCGCATCCGCAGCAACGGGTGCGTGGAGAAACATGATGGAAATCACGCAAGAAATCACCATTGAACAAACCTCGGGCTGGTTCCGCAATCGCAGCCTGTTCGACTGGTTGTTCGCCGCGCTGCTGCTGGCGGGGGCCTTGTTTTCGCTGAACCGCTACGGCGAGTTCATGGACATTTATGAGCAGGGCATCCTGCTGGCGGCGGTGCCGACCTTCGCCGGCCTCGGCTGGTACTGGCGCCCGATCCGCACGCTGATCTTGTTGATTGGCGCGCTGTCGCTGGCAGGTATTTACTTCTATGCCGGCAACCTCGAGATGGCGCAGACGCGCTTCTTCCTGAAATACATGTTGTCGAGCCAGTCGGCCATCCTGTGGATGAGCACGATGTTCTTCCTCGCGACACTGTTCCACTGGGGGGGCTTGCTGCTGCGTTCTGATTTTGGCGGCGCGGTCGGCAGCAAGCTGTGCTGGGCGGCGATCGTGCTCGGTTTCACCGGCATGATGGTTCGCTGGTATGAGTCCTATTTGCTGGGCGCCGACATCGGCCACATACCGGTGTCGAATCTGTACGAAGTCTTCGTGCTGTTCTGTCTGATTACTGCGCTGTTCCTGATGTTCTACGAGGACAAGTATGAAACGTGCGCGGTCAGCCCCTTCATCCTGCTGGTGATCTCGGCCGCCGTCGGCTTCCTGCTGTGGTACATGACCAGCCGCGAAGCGCACGAAATCCAGCCGCTGGTGCCGGCGCTGCAGAGCTGGTGGATGAAGATCCACGTGCCGGCCAATTTCATCGGCTATGGCACGTTCTCGCTGTCGGCGATGGTCGGCGTCGCCTACCTGATGAAGGCCAAGGGCAAGCTGGCAGACCGCCTGCCACCGCTGGAGGTGCTGGACGACATCATGTACAAGGCGATCGCCGTCGGTTTTGCGTTCTTCACGATCGCGACCATCCTCGGCGCCCTGTGGGCCGCCGAAGCCTGGGGTGGCTACTGGTCATGGGACCCGAAGGAAACCTGGGCACTGATCGTCTGGCTCAATTACGCAGCCTGGCTGCATATGCGCCTGATGAAGGGCTTGCGCGGCATGGTCGCCGCATGGTGGGCGGTCGGCGGTCTGCTGGTGACGACGTTTGCCTTCCTCGGCGTCAATATGTTCCTGTCGGGGCTGCATTCGTACGGCACGCTGTGAATATGCCGCTGGCATCTGCAAAAGGCCGCACGCGTGCGGCCTTTTTTTGTCAGAATGCTTTAACACTACGTCCACAGGCAGAGTCGGCAGCACGGTTGCCGGCTCTGCCTGATACGCCACGGAGGCTGCGATGCTGATCAAATGCCCTCAACCCAGCGAACCCCTGCCGTCCGAAATCACGCCGCGCGAATTCGTCATATCGCGCCGCCTGTTCCTGCAGCAGCTGACAGCCGGTGGCCTGGTTGCCAGCGGTGCAAGCGGCCTGCTGATGCCTGGTCTGGCGCTGGCGGATGAAGCAGCGCGCGCGCGCCTGACTGCCAAACCGAATAACGCCTATATCGCGCCAGACAAGCCGACGGCCTACAAGGACGCGACCACCTACAACAACTACTACGAGTTCGGACTCGACAAGGCTGACCCGGCGCAGAACGCGGGTACACTGAAGACGCGGCCGTGGACGATCCGGGTCGATGGCGAGGTCAGAAAGCCGGTCACGCTTGACATCGACAGCCTGTTGAAGCTGGCGCCGCTGGAAGAGCGGCTGTATCGCCTGCGTTGCGTCGAGAGCTGGTCGATGGCGATTCCGTGGATAGGCTATTCACTGGCCGATCTGATCCGCAAGGTCGAGCCGACTGGCAATGCGAAGTTCGTTGAATTCACCACGTTGTCCGACCGCGCGCAAATGCCCGGCGTCGGCAGCCGCGTGCTCGACTGGCCCTATGTCGAGGGCTTGCGCATTGATGAAGCCAGTCATCCGCTGACCCTGCTGTGCGTCGGCATGTATGGCGAAGTGCTGCCCAAACAGAATGGCGCACCGGTACGCATCGTCGTGCCGTGGAAATACGGCTTCAAGTCCGCGAAATCCATCGTGCGCATCCGCTTTACCGAGACGCAGCCGAAGACGGCGTGGAACAAGGCCGCTCCCGATGAATACGGTTTTTACTCCAACGTGAATCCCGAAGTCGATCATCCGCGCTGGTCGCAGGCTAGCGAGCGGCGCATTGGCGAAGATGGCTTCTTCACCAAGAAGCGCAAGACGATGATGTTCAATGGCTACCCCGAAGTGGCTTCGCTGTATGCGGGGATGGATCTGAAGAAGTTCTACTGAAGTCTGGTGCGCGACGTAACCTAACGATGCCGCCGACGATGCAGCCCAGCCTTGGCCAACAGCAGTGGATCAAGCGCAGCCTGTTCGTGCTTGCGCTGTTGCCGCTGGCGCGCGTGATCTGGTTGGGCTTCCATGACCGGCTGGGCGCTAATCCCATCGAATTCATCACGCGGGGCAGCGGCGACTGGACGTTGTACTTCCTGTGCATGACGCTGACGATCACGCCGTTGCGCCGGCTGACCGGGCAAGCCTGGCTGCTGAAGCTGCGCCGCATGCTCGGCCTGTATTGCTTCTTCTACGCTTGCCTGCACTTCACCACCTTCATCTGGTTCGATCATTTTTTCGACCTGACAGAGATGTGGACGGACGTGAAGAAGCGGCCCTTCATCACGGTGGGCTTCACGGCATTCCTGCTGCTGTGGCCGCTGGCGCTGACCAGCACCAACGCGATGGTGCGACGGTTGGGCCGGCGCTGGCAGTCGCTGCACCGGCTGGTTTACCTGATCGCGATACTGGCGATCCTGCACTTCTGGTGGATGCGGGCCGGGAAGAACAATTTCGGCGAGCCGATTATCTTCGGCAGCATCATTGCGCTGCTGTTGGGGGCAAGGCTGGTGTTTCGCGGGCAGCAGGCGCGCGCTACGGCGCGCAACCTGGCGGTGGAAGCCTCAGTGAAAGAACTTGGCTGAAGGCCGGGCGGCAGCAACGAGGAAGAAGGCCCGGCGACAGGTACCGGGCCATCGTCGCTTACTTCGGGATCGATTCCAGTGCGAACAGCTCGGCCGGCGTCTCGCGGCGGCGGATCAGCGTGAGGCTGTCGCCATCGACCAGTACTTCGGCGGCGCGGCCGCGAGTGTTGTAATTCGATGCCATCGTCATGCCGTAGGCGCCGGCCGACATGATGGCCAGCAGGTCGCCCGCTTCCATCGCCAGCGTGCGTTCGCGCGCCAGCCAGTCGCCGGATTCACAGACCGGGCCGACCACGTCATACACCTTCGCACCCGATGCGCGCTGCTGTACCGGCTGCACGCCGTGCCAGGCTTCATACATCGCTGGACGCATCAGGTCATTCATTGCGGCATCGACGACGGCAAAATTCTTGGTCGCGCCATGCTTCAGGTATTGCACCTCGGTGATCAGCACGCCGGCGTTGCCGACGATGGAGCGGCCCGGCTCGAACATCACGCTGATCGGCTTGCCGTCGTATTTATCCTTGCGCCAGCGGTCAATGCGCGCGAACAGGCGGCCGAGGTAGTCACCCACGGCAACCGGCTTTTCGTCATCGTAAGTGATGCCGATGCCGCCGCCGATGTCGAGGTGGTGCAGGGCTATCCCTGCGGCGTGTAGCTGGTCCGCCAGTTCGATCACCTTGTCGAGCGCTTCGAGCAGCGGCGCGTCATCCAGCAATTGCGAACCGATGTGACAGTCGATGCCGGTCACTTCCAGGTTCGGCAGACCGGCAGCCACGCGGTAAGTCTCGAGCGCATCTTCAAATGCGATGCCGAACTTGTTTTCTTTGAGTCCGGTCGAGATGTACGGGTGGGTCTTGGGATCGACGTCCGGATTCACGCGCAGCGACACCCGCGCATGCTTGCCGATGCTGCCCGCCACCTCATCGAGGCGATGCAGCTCGGGGATGGATTCGACGTTGAAGCACAGGATGTCGTGCGTCAGCGCCAGCTTCATTTCCTCGCGCGACTTGCCGACGCCGGAGAAGATCACTTTGCGCGGGTCGCCGCCGGCGGCGATCACGCGCAGCAATTCGCCGCCTGACACGATGTCGAAACCCGAGCCGAGCTTGGCCAGGTGGTTCAGCACCGCGAGGTTGGAATTCGATTTCACCGAATAGCAGACCAGCGCGCCGCCCTTGTTGTCACCTTCGCCGCGACCGTTGACCCTGCAGGCATGCGCGTACGCGAGATAGTTGTCGGTGAGGCTGGCACGCGAGTAAACATAGGTCGGCGTGCCAAACTGGGCAGCGATGTCGGCGAGCGACACGCCTTCGGCGTGCAGAACGCCGTCACGATATTGGAAATGCGACATGGTCAGGGCTGGCGGGATTTGTCGAGCGCAGGGGGGAGCGCATTGAAGTCATCATCCTGCGACGGATCACGCGACGGCGCGGGCCGGTCGGGCAAATAGAGCGGACCGTACTGGCCGCAGCCCGCGAGGTTGGCCAGTGCAATCACGGCTACAATGAGACCGAATTTACGCAGTGAAAACATCAGTGGAGTGTAGCATGACCGAAACCGAATTCCTGGACCTGGCCGAGGCTGTGCTCGATCGCATCGAGGTCGCGATCGAGGAAGCGGGCGAGGTTGCCGATGTCGATGTCGAGTGCAGCCGCAGCGGCAATGTGCTGGAGATCGAGTTCGTTGACACGGATTCCAAGATCATCGTCAACACGCAGGCACCGATGAAAGAGATCTGGGTGGCCGCGCGCGCCGGCGGTTTCCATTACCGGCTGGTCGATGGCCAGTGGCGCGATACGCGTGATGGCAGCGAACTGTACGCGGCGCTGTCGCGGCTGGCCAGTGCCCAAGGGGGCGCCCCCCTCACGCTGCAGGCCTGAACGGCACCGTTGTTGTCCTCCAGGGCTTCTTGCCCCGGGCAGAGGCGCCGGGGCCAGGGCCAGGCCTCAATCCTGCGCAGATCGGGCGTCCGTCAGAACAACTCGCTCTTCGGTCCTTCTTCGCGTTTTTCCACCGGCTTGCCGTCACCGGCTTTGGCTTCACCCGCCTTCGCATCGGCCGGCTTCTCTTCAGCCGCGCCATTGATGGCGTTCACGCCGCCGCCTTCCGCGTATTCGGCATAGACCAGATCGCCATTGTGCGTCGCGATGCCGACCGGTATCTCGCGTTCGATCACGGGCACGCTCTGCAAGGCCTTCTGCATGTAGCCGATCCAGATTGGCAGCGCGAGGCCGCCACCGGTCTCTTTGTTGCCCAGGTTCTTGGGCTTGTCGAAGCCTATCCAGGCCACGCCGACCAGCTTCGGGTTGTAGCCGGCGAACCAGGCGTCGATCGAGTCGTTGGTGGTACCGGTCTTGCCGGCGATGTCGGGCCGCTTCAGCGACAGTGCACGGGTCGCTGTGCCGTACTTGACCACGTCTTTCAGCATGCTGTCGATCACGTAAGCATTGCGCGCATCGATCGCGCGCAGGCTTTCATCGCCGGCCTTCTCCGGCGTCACCTGGAACAGGGTCTTGCCATTGTTATCGGTGATTTTCGAGATCAGGTAGGGGTTGACCTTGTAGCCGCCATTCGAGAACACCGCATACGCGCCGGCCATTTGCAGCGGCGTCACCGAGCCGGCACCCAGCGCCAGCGTCAGGTAGGGCGGGTTCTTTTCGGCATCGAAGCCAAAGCGCGTCACATACTCTTGCGCATACTGCGGGCCGATCTTGTCGAGGATGCGGATCGAGATCATGTTCTTCGACTTCGCCAGACCGCGGCGCATCGTCATCAGGCCTTCGTACTTGCCATCGTAGTTCTTCGGCTCCCAGGCTTGGCTGCCAGTCTGCGCGGCGTCGAAGGTGATCGGCGCGTCATTGACGATCGTGCCCGGGCTCAGGCCCTTTTCCAGTGATGCCGAGTAGATGAAGGGTTTGAACGACGAACCCGGCTGGCGCCAGGCTTGCGTCACATGGTTGAATTTGTTGCGGTTGAAATCGAAGCCACCGATCAACGCGCGGATGCCGCCGTCTTCCGAATTCACCGATACGAAAGCCGATTCCACTTCGGGCAACTGGATGATGGACCAGCCCTTGTCGTCCTGCATCACGCGGATGATCGCGCCGCGCTTGATGCGCTTGTTGGCCGCTACCTTGTCCGTCAGCGCCGATGCGGCCGTGCCCAGTCCCGTTTCCTGGATCGTGATCTCTTCGCCGGAGGCCAGCAGCGCGCGCAGGCTCTTGCCGCTGGTGGTCAGCACGACGGCTGCGATCAGGCCGTCGCTGTCCGGATGCTCGGCCAGTTCGTTCTCGATCGCCGCCTCGGACTCTGTCTTGCCCGACGGGATATCCATGTAGCCCTCGGGGCCACGATAAGCCTGGCGCTTCTCGTAATCGAGCACGCCGCGGCGCAGCGCGAGGTAGGCCGCATCCTGGTCGGCCTTGGTGATGGTCGTGAACACGTTCAGGCCGCGCGTGTAGGCATCGTCCTTGAACTGGTCGTAGACCATCTGGCGCGCCATCTCGGACACGTACTCGGCATGGACGCCAAAGTCATTGCTGTCCATCTTGATCTTCAGTTGCTCGTTGCGCGCCTGCTCGTACTGCGCGGTGGTGATGTAGCCGAGGTCATACATGCGCTGCAAGATGTACTGCTGACGCGCTTTCGCGCGCTTCGGGTTCACCACCGGGTTGTTGGCCGATGGCGCTTTCGGCAGGCCGGCCAGCATGGCCGCTTCGGCGACCGTAATCTCCTGCAGTTTCTTGCCGAAGTAGATCTGCGCGGCTGACGCAAAACCGTACGCGCGCTGGCCGAGGTAGATCTGGTTCATGTACAGCTCGAGGATCTGGTCCTTGGTCAGCGTCTTTTCGATCTTCCAGGCCAGCAGCACTTCATACAATTTGCGCTTGATGGTCTGTTCGCTGGACAGGAAGAAATTGCGCGCGACCTGTTGCGTGATCGTCGATGCCCCCTGACGACTGCCACCCAGCGCATTGTGGATCGCTGCGCGCAAGATGCCCCAGTAGTCGACGCCATGGTGCTCATAAAAGCGGTCGTCCTCGATCGCCAGCACCGCCTGCTTCATGACCTTGGGGATGTCCTTGTAGCGCACCAGGCTGCGGCGCTCTTCGCCGAATTCGCCGATCAGTACATTGTCGGCCGAGAAAACGCGCAATGGTTGTTTGGGCTGGTAAGTCGCGAGCGAATCGAGGTCCGGCAGGTTCGGATAGGCCATCATCAGCATGAAGCTGATCAGCAAAAAGCCGATGATCGCAAGGCCAGACAGGACACCGAACACACTGAGCGCCAGTCGCGCTGGAGCCGGCAATTTTTTCGGACGCTTTTCGGAAGAAGCATCCCCATCGGGGGTGTTCGTATTCATGCGGGGGAAGTCAGTGGGCTGCGCTTGATGCAGCTCATTATACCGGCAGGGGTGATGGCCGTTTTCCGGCGGTTTCGCTGCCGCCATGCGGCGGCGGGCAACTGGACGGGCCATTGCGCAGGGGCGGAGGACGATCGCACAAGCGGAGATTGGCTGGCGTCAACGCGGTGCGAGTTCGGGATGCGTAGGCAATTGGCAACGGAGCGTTGGGCTGGCATTTACATTTCGAAAAGCCCCTTGCTAGCATCCGCGACCTCTTTGAAAAAAGGCAATGCGCGTGGCGGACCGGTCGGGTTGGCTTTCATGGTGGCGGTGGCGAGGTGCGGGCGTGACACCGCTGGTCGGCGTCGATATCGCGCCGGCCAGCGTGAGCATCATCGAATTACAAGCTTCCGCACAAGGTCCACGTATTTCGCACCATGCGCAGCAGGCCCTGGCCGATGGTGCCTGGCAGTCGGCGCTCGATGGCGAACCGCAGACCCTGATCGATGCGGTCAGGCGCACATGGAAGGCCAGCGGCTCACGGCTGCGCAGCGCGGCGCTGGCCTTGCCCGCGGGCGCCGTGATTACCCGCACCCTGTGCCTGCCGCAGCCCGCGCATGACGATGAGCTGGAATGGCTGGTCGAGGCCGAGGCCGCGCAAACCCTGCCTTTCCCGCGCGAGGAAATCAGCCTCGACTTCGCCAACCTCGGCCCGGCGGCGAATGAAGACGGCATGATCGACGTGCTGCTGGTGGCAGCGCGTAGTGAGCGCATCGCACAACGGGTCGCCTGGGCCGAAGCTGCCGGGCTGAAGCCGGTCGTGGTCGGCGTCGAATCGCAGGCCGTGGTCGCGGCCATCGATCGCCTCTGCGGCGACAGGCGGCATGCCGAATCCATCCTTCACTTCTCCCGCGAGGGCACGCTCTGCCTGTTCGTGCGCGGCGATCGCGTGCTGTTCGAGCGCGAGCTGGGCAAGCCGCTGCCGACGCAGACCGCCAAGGCCGATGACTGGTATGCCAGCGAGGTCGAGGCCTGGCTCGATGCCGCCAGCCTCGAATGGCAGCGGCACGGCCAGTTGTTTGCGGCGTCTGCAGCGGATGGCGACATCGATCGCATCCATCTGGCGGGTGCCGGTGCGCTCGGCCCGCGGTTGGCCGACGGCTTGCGGCGACGGCTGGGCATTGATGTCAGCGTGCCGGAGCCTTTTCTGCACTGGCCCGGCGTGCAGTCCGGCGCAAGCGGGGGCGGTGGTATTGGTGACCTTGAGCGAGGCCGCGACCCTGGCGGTTCGTCATGCCTGCTCGCCTGTGGCCTGGCCTTGCACGGGCTGTGCCCATGAATTCGATCAACCTCCTGCCCTGGCGCGAGGCCCGGCGTCGCGAACGTCGCCGCCAGTTCCATGCGTTGCTGTTGCTGGCTGCATCGGCCGGGCTGGCCCTGGTGTTGCTGGGCGGCGCTCTGCAGGCACACTGGCTCGCCGTGCAAGATTCGCGCAATCAATGGCTGCGCTCTGAAAACCAGAGGCTCGGCAGCCAGCTCGACGAGATACGCCAGCTTGACGAGGCGCTGGCCCTGCTCGAGGCGCGCCGTACAGCCATCGAAGGCTTGCAACGCAGCCGCGGCCAGGCAGTGCAGTTGCTCGACGCACTGGCGCGCAGGGTGCCGGCGGGGATTGCGCTGCGCAGCGTGCGCCAGGCCGACCGAGTCACGCTGATCGGGTGGGCACAATCCAATGCGCGCGTATCGGGACTGTTGCGCGAGCTGGATCGCATGCCAGGCATGACAGGCACGCCCGAGCTGATCGAAATAAAGGCAGCAACCCTGGGGCAAGGGCGTGACGCGCGGCGCCTGTTCGAATTCACGCTGACGTTACAGCCGGCAGCATCAATGGCCAACCCGCTGTCGGAAGCCAAGGCGGATCGACATGCAGGCCAGCATCGGAACGCCGGCGAGGTTGCGCGATGAATGCGGCCATCATCGACACCGGCCCTGCGATGCACAAGATGGTCTTCGACTGGCGCACTCAGTTCCGCAGCCTGCACGGACGCCATCCGTCGCTGTGGCCGGTATTGCCTCGCGCCCTGTGCGCGCTGGCGACACTGTCCGCCGTATTGCTCGCGGGCTGGCGCCTGCTGTGGCTGCCGCAATGGGACGAGCTGGTGGCAGCCGGCATGCAGGAGCAAACATTACGCCAAACGTTCGCGCGCAACGCCGGACGCGCACGCGACCTCGATCGCCTGCGCCGACGCCGGTCCGACGTACAGGCCCAGGTCGAGACGATGGAACGCCAGTTGCCGGGTCGGGCCGACATGGATGCGCTGCTATCCGAGGTCAATCAGGCCGGTTTGGGGCGCGGCTTGCAGTTCGAATTGTTCAAGCCGGGCAAGGCGCAGGTATTCGACTATTACGCCGAGCTGCCGATCGATATCAGGCTGTCCGGCAGCTTTCACGCGCTGGCCGGTTTTGCGAGTGACGTCGCCAACTTGTCGCGCATTGTCACGCTTGAAGGTATCGCGCTTACGCAAGGGCGTGACGGGACGCTGGCCTTTGAAGGCATGGCGCGCACCTTCCGCTATCTCGACCGTGACGAACTGGCCACGCGCACCAGTCCGGCGTCCGGAGCCCAACAGCGCAAAGGGCGATAAGGGTGCCATGCAGGGGATCAGCGGAAAACTACCGTGCGCCGTCGTGCTGCTGGCCATCGCCGGCTGCGCGCCGGAGGTCGGCGATGACTTGCGCAGCTGGGCCGCCCGGGTGCGCAACGAAGCGCCCGAGCCGGCCGGCGATGCGCGGGCGGCACCGGTACCGGCCATCTTTGTCTATGACAGCGCCGGGCTTCGGGATCCTTTTGACGCATCGAAGCTGACCACCGAGTTGTCGGGTCCCGATCTGGCGCTGCGACCGGATGCCGGACGGCCACGCGATGTCCTCGAAGGATTCCAGCTCGACAGCCTGCAGATGGTCGGCAGCTTGCGCCGCGCTGGCAAGGCGGTCGCTGTGGTGCAGGCCGAGCGCCAGTTGCATCAGGTGCGGGTTGGCGATCATCTCGGGCAAGACTATGGCGAGGTGACGGCCATCAGCGACGACGACATCGTCATCGCCGAACGCGTGCAGGACAGCGCCGGCAAATGGCAAGTGCGCGAAGCGCGGCTTGCGCTGCGCCGGGGCGGTGCGAAATGAGGGGCGGGAGCACATGCAAACTGCTTTCCCTGCTGCTGGCCGGACTCCCCGCACTCGGCCTCGGAACATCGCGGGCGGACGCAGCAGACATCGACGCGATGGCCGTCGCTGCGGTCAGTACCGCCAATGCCGTGCAGGCCGTCGATGCATTGCGCGAGGGAGGCCGGCAGGTGCTGCGCCTGCGGCTGAAACAGGCCTTGCGCGCCGCGCCGATCAGCTTTGCCACCAGCATGCCGCCGCGCGTGGTGCTCGACTTGCCCGATACCACGAACGCGACCGGCCAGGTGCGTCGCCTGCTGGATGTCGGCGACTTGCGCAGCGTGGACCTGGTGCAGGCACCTGGCCGCCTGCGCGTGGTGCTGAACCTTGCGCGCAGCCTCCCCTACGCACTGCATTCGGAGGGGCGTGACCTGGTACTGGCGTTGGGCGTTGCCGATGAGGGCGCCAAAGGCGGCTTGGGCGGCAAGGGTGCAGCTTCCTCGTTGTCCGGCACGTCCACCGCCGGTACGCGTTCGGCCGACCTCGCCTCGGCGCGCAATGCCGTCATCGACATCGATTTTCGGCGGGGCGACGACCAGGCCGGGCGCGTGATCGTCGACCTGTCGCAAGCGCAGGCCGCCATCGACGTACGCCGGCAAGGGCAGGCCATCGTGGTCGACCTGATGAAGACCGAGCTGCCGGCCGCGCTGCGGCGCAAGCTCGATGTGCGCGACTTCGGCACGCCGGTGCAATGGGTTAGCGCGGTGGCCAGTGGCGACAGGGTCCGCCTCAGCATCGAGCCCCAAGGCACGTGGGACCACACCGCCTGGCAGACCGACCGGCGACTGGTGGTCGAAGTGAGGCCAGTGAAGCCCGAGCAGCGCATGTCCGGACGGGGCTACCAGGGCGACCGGCTATCGCTGAACTTCCAGAACATCGAAGTGCGTGCACTGTTGCAGGTGATCGCTGATTTCACCGGGCTTAACGTGGTGGCCAGCGACAGTGTCAGCGGCAACCTGACGCTGCGCCTCAAGGATGTGCCCTGGGATCAGGCGCTGGACATCGTGCTGCAGGCACGCGGGCTCGACATGCGGCGCAATGGCAATGTGCTGTGGGTCGCTCCCAAGGACGAATTGCTGACCAAAGAGCGGCTGGAACTCGAGCAGCGCGCGCAGATCGCCGAACTCGAGCCGCTGGTGACGGAGAGCTTCCAGCTCAATTACCAGAAGGCCGACGCCTTCCAGAAAGTGTTCGGGTTGGACGGCACGGCGGCCAGGGCCGGCCTGCTGTCGCGGCGCGGCAGCGCATCGGCGGAGCCGCGCACCAACAAGCTGTTCGTCACCGATACGCCGTCCAAGCTCGATGAAGTGCGGCGGCTGGTGCAGCTGACCGATGTGCCGACGCGTCAGGTGATGATCGAGGCGCGCATCGTCGAGGCCGACGACAAGTTCAGCAAGAACCTCGGCGTGAAGCTGGGCTTCCTCGATCTTAATGCTGCGCGCGGCGGCACCGCAGGCATCAACCTGCCGGGCAGCGCGCGGCTGGGCATGACGGGCGGCTACCAGGGCATCGGCGAGCAGACCTTGCAAGCCGCCGCGACCCCGGGCAGTTATGTGCCCAACACGCAATTTGTGAACCTGCCGGCCGCCTCGATCAACAGCGCGGCGCCAGGCAGCCTCGGCATCAGCATCTTCTCGCCCGGTGCGAACCGCTACCTGAACCTCGAGCTGTCGGCACTGGAAGCCGATGGCAACGGCAAGATCATCTCCAGCCCGCGCGTGGTCACGGCCGACCAGCAGCCGGCCATCATCGAGCAGGGCGAAGAGATCCCGTACCAGCAGGCCACCAGCAGCGGCGCGACCTCGATTACCTTCAAGAAGGCTAACCTGAAGCTGGAAGTGACGCCGCAGATCACGCCCGACGGTAACGTGATCCTGACGGTGGATGTGGCCAAGGATTCGCGCGGCACGGCGGTCGGCACCAGCTTCGCGATCAACACCAAGCATGTGAAGACCCAGGTCCAGGTTGACAATGGCGGCACCGTGGTGCTGGGCGGGATCTTCACGCAGGAAAAGCGCAGTGACGAGTTGAAAGTACCCTTCCTCGGCGACCTGCCCTTGCTGGGCCGCCTGTTCCGCAACAGCAGCCAGCTGGACAACCGCACCGAGCTGCTGATCTTCATTACGCCGCGCATCGTGACCGAAGCCCCCGTGCTGCGCTGATCGCGGGGCCGGCTCTCGCGCCGGACCCGCGCCAGCCCGCCGAGAAGCGTCCCGTGCTGCCGGGGAGGATGGGATAAACTGTCGCCTTTCCCGGGCAGAACGCCCGATGGCTGCATGATGTTGACTCCGACCTCCAATATTTTCCTCGTCGGCCTGATGGGTTCCGGCAAGACCACCATAGGGCGCGCGCTCGCCAAGAAGCTGAACCTGCGCTTTGTCGATGCCGACCATGAGATCGAGGCGCGGACCGGTGCCACGATCCCGCTGATCTTCGAGATTGAGGGCGAGGCCAGCTTCCGCCAGCGCGAGGCCGATGTGATCCGCGACCTGACCGCACAACAGGGCATCGTGCTGGCGACCGGCGGCGGCGCGGTGCTCAATGCGCAGAGCCGCCGTTACCTGCACGAGCGCGGCACCGTGATTTACCTGCGCGCTTCGATCAACAGCATCCTGCAGCGCACCAGCCATGACCGCAACCGGCCGCTGCTGCAGACCGCCGACCCGCGCGCGCGCATCGAAGAATTGTCGAAGCAGCGCGCTCCGTTATACGAGGCCGTGGCGCACGTCACCATCGAAACCGGCCGCCCGAACGTGCAGTCGGTGGTGCAGAACATCCTCACGCAGCTCGAGCGCAGCGTACCTGACAACTCACCGGCACCTGTCGAACCCCGGACTCCGCAGCATCCATGAAGCCTTCCGCACACGTCTTTGCCAACCTGACCGTCGACCTCGGCGAACGCAGCTATCCGATCGTGATCGGCAGCCACTTGCTGGAGCACGCCGAATTCACCCGCCACGTGCCGGGCAAGCGCGTCGCGATCGTCACCAACACGACGGTGGCGCCGCTGTACCTCGAGCGACTGACGGCAACGCTGGAGGCGGCCGGCAAGCAATGCTTCCCGGTGATCCTGCCGGATGGCGAGGAAGAAAAGAACGCCGACAACCTGATGCGGATCTTCACGGCGCTGCTCGAACACAAGTGCGACCGCAAGACCACGCTGGTGGCGCTCGGCGGCGGCGTGATCGGCGACATGACCGGTTTTGCGGCCGCGACCTATATGCGCGGCGTGCCTTTCGTGCAGGTGCCGACCACGCTGCTGGCGCAGGTCGATTCCTCGGTCGGCGGCAAGACCGCGATCAACCACCCACTCGGGAAGAACATGATCGGCGCGTTCTACCAGCCGCAATTGGTACTGGCAGATACCGCCACGCTGTCCACGCTGCCGGATCGCGAACTGTCGGCCGGCCTGGCCGAAGTGATCAAGCATGGCGCGATCATCGACGCCGAATTCTTCCGCTGGCAGGAAGCCAACATGGCGCAGCTGCGAGCGCGCGATAACGAGGCGCTGGCACATGCAATTCGCCGCTCCTGCGAAATCAAGGCCGATGTCGTGCGCCAGGACGAGCGCGAAGGCGGGCTGCGCGCGATCCTGAACTTCGGCCACACCTTCGGCCATGCGATCGAGGCGGGCCTCGGTTACGGTGAGTGGCTGCACGGCGAGGCCGTCGGCTGCGGCATGGTGATGGCGGCCGACCTGTCGGTCCGGCTCGGCTATCTGGCGCCGGAAGACAAGGCGCGCATCGTCGCGCTGGTGCAGGCCGCCGGCCTGCCCACCGTTGCCCCCGACCTCGGCGAAGACCGCTGGCTGGAGCTGATGGAAGTCGACAAGAAGAACGAAGACGGCAAGATCAAGTTCATCCTGCTCAAGCCGCTCGGTGCCGCCGTGATCACCGGTGCGCCGAACGAGGCATTGCGCGCGACGCTGGCCGCCTGCATCAAGGGCTGAGGCTGAACGGCAAGCACGCGGTGCGTTCGAGAGCAGGGTAAGAGGTTTACAGACAACGCCGAAGCCCTGAACGCCGGGCACCGGGGCGGAGACGTGCAGCGAGATGACTGACCACTACGAAAACCACCTTGCGCCCTATGCGGCGCGTTCCGCCACCGCGCGTGGCCGCGCGATTCCCGAGGCGGCACCCGAGACGCGCAGCGAGTTCCAGCGCGACCGTGACCGCATCATTCATTCGACTGCCTTCCGGCGCCTCGAATACAAGACCCAGGTCTTCGTCAACCATGAAGGCGACCTGTTCCGCACCCGCCTGACGCACAGCATCGAAGTCGCGCAGATCGCGCGTTCGCTGGCGCGCAATCTGGGACTCAATGAAGATCTGGTCGAAGCGATTTCGCTCGCGCATGACCTCGGCCATACACCGTTCGGCCATGCCGGGCAGGATGCGCTGAATGCCTGCATGAAGGATTACGGCGGCTTCGAGCACAACCTGCAGAGCCTGCGCGTGGTCGACACGCTGGAGCAACGCTATGGCGCCTTCGACGGCCTGAACCTGACTTACGAGACGCGCGAAGGCATCCTGAAGCATTGCTCGCTGCCGAACGCGCAGCAGCTGGGCGACGTCGGTCGTCGCTTCATCGAGAAAAAGCAGCCCAGCCTCGAAGCCCAGCTGACCAACCTCGCCGACGAGATCGCATACAACAATCATGACATCGACGATGGTCTGCGTTCCGGCTTGCTGACGGTCGAGCAACTGGGGGAAGTGACGCTGTACGCGCGCCATCGCGCCGAAGTCGAGCAGCTGTTCCCGGGCATCAGCGGCCGTCGCGCGATCAACGAGACCGTGCGCCGCATGATCAATGCATTGGTGACGGACCTGATCCAGACGTCGCGCAACAACATTGCGCAGGCCGGCGTGCGATCCATCGACGACGTGCGCAATGCGCCGCCGCTGATCGCGTTCTCGGCTGCGATGAAGCAGGAAGCCCAGGAGCTGAAGCGTTTCCTGCGCAAGAATCTGTACCAGCACTACCAGGTCAATCGGATGACCAGCAAGGCGCGCCGCATCATCACCGATTTGTTCGGCATCTTCATCAGCGGCCCGCAGCTGCTGCCGCCGGATTACCAGGTGCAGGGCAGCGACCCGCTGGAGCAGGCGCGCAAGGTGGCCGACTATATCGCCGGCATGACCGATCGCTATGCGATGCGCGAGTACCGTCGTCTGTTCGCCGTCGACGAGATCTGAATCCGCTGAGAGTCACTGGATCCCGGCGCAGGCCGGGATCCGGCGTCGTGCCGGATTTCATTTTCCTGTGTCGTTATTTCAAGTCACGCAGCGGATGCGCATAGTCTGGCCATGCGCTGACGAAGAAATGTTCGACCATCTCGCGCGTGACGCCGGCCACTGAAGGCGGGTTCCACCTCGGCGCATGGTCCTTGTCGATCGCCAGCGCGCGCACGCCCTCCAGTACTTCCCCGTTTTCGAAGCAGCGCCGCACCAGCGTGCGTTCCATCCGCAGGCAATCGGCGATGCCGAGCTTCCTGCCGCGTCGAACCTGTTCCAGAGTCACGCTCATCATCAGTGGTGAGCGCTTCTGCATCGTCGCCCGTGTTTTCGCCGCGAACTCGCTCGCATCGCTGGTTAGCGAATCCATGATTGCCTGCACCGAGTCATGCTTGAAATGGCGCTCGATCGCGTCGCGCGCCTGCGCGAGTCGGCTGGAGGCCGGGTCGGCCTGAGTGGCGAAGGGCTGCGCAAACACGCGTGCAGCGGCCTTTGCTGCCTGGGCGTCGGCAGCGGATGCGATCGCTGCCTGCAGCGCCGGCAGTTCCGCGCCCGGCACGAAGATATCGGCCAGGTCTGCATAGATCGCATCGGCGGCGCCAATCATCTCGCCGGTCACGGCCAGGTAGGTACCCACCTCACCCGGCGCGCGTGACAGGAACCAGCTGCCGCCCACATCGGGGAACAGGCCGATGCCGACCTCGGGCATGGCCATCTTCGTGCGCTCGGTCACCACGCGCAGCCGTGCCTGCGGGCCGGCTTGCGCAATGCCCATGCCGCCGCCCATCACCACGCCATCCATCAGCGCGACATAGGGTTTCGGATAGCAGTGGATCAGGTGGTTCAGCGCATATTCTTCGTTGAAGAAATCCTCGACCAGCGCTGCACCTCCGGTATGGGTCGCCGAGCCTTTCTGATGGAAGAAACGGATATCGCCGCCGGCGCAATAGGCACGCTCGCTGCTGCCCTTGACCAGCACGCCCTTCACTGCAGGGTCATCGCGCCAGGCCAGCAGTGCTTGCGTCATCGCGCGCACCATCTCCAGAGAAAGCGAATTGAGGGCGGCAGGGCGGTTCAGCGTGATCACGCCAGTGTGGCCTTCGAGGGCGATCAGTACATGCTCGGTCATGGCAGTGCGGTGTGCGGATGAGAATGAAAAACCGGCTTAGTGTAGCGGCCTGTCGCTGATCGGGCTTCGCCAGCGCCAAAGCCCGGCTTGCAGTCGCCGGCGCGCGCAATAAAAAAGGGCGCTGCCGCGCCCTTGTGCTGAAGCCGTCCGGCTCAGGCAGCTTCGGCTGCCCCGTCGTAACGGCGGATCCCTTCATGCTGGTGATCCTGGATCTTGTCCTTGTGGCGCAGGACCTGTCGGTCCAGCTTGTCCATCAGCAGGTCGATGGCCGCATACATGTCCTGAGCTTCGCTTTCCACATGCAGGTCTTTGCCGCGCATGTGCAAATTGATCTCGGCGCGTTGGCGCTTGTCTTTCTCGGTATTGGCATCGACGGCGAGGGTGACCGTGATGTCGATCACATTGTCGAAATGGCGTTTGATGCGTTCCAGCTTGTTCTGCACATACTCCCTGAGGGCGGGAGTCAGTTCCACGTGATGACCGCTGATCTTGAGATTCATACACAGCACTCCTTGGCAAAGCGTTGCTGGAGGTTCTGTCAGGTACTGCCGGCAGGCAGGCCGGGCAAAACATAACAACAGTGAAAAATTGCTTGAATCGAAAAGCTGGAAATTCCTGAGATTTACAAGGACTTGCGCAGGTTGACCGGGGGGATCTTCAGGGCTTCGCGGTATTTCGCGACGGTGCGCCTCGCGACGACCATCCCCTGTTCAGCCAGCATGTCCGTGATCTTGCTGTCGGAAAATGGATTCTTGGTGTCCTCGGCTCCTATCAGTTGTTTGATCAACGCTCGGATTGCAGTAGAGGAAGCTTCGCCGCCGGCTTCCGTGGCAACGTGGCTGCCAAAGAAGTATTTCAACTCGAACATCCCATGCGGGGTCAGCATGTACTTCTGAGTCGTGACACGGGAAATTGTGCTCTCGTGCAGCCCCAGTGTATCAGCAATTTCACGCAGGACAAGAGGGCGCATTGCGACTTCGCCATGGGAGAAGAAATTGCGCTGCCGCTCCACGATGGCCTGGGCCACGCGCAGGATAGTGTCGAAGCGCTGACGCATGTTTTTGATCAGCCATTTGGCTTCCTGCAGCTGGGACGACAGCGAGCCCTCGCCCTTGTTCTGCTTCAGGATGTTGGCGTACATCGCATTGACCCGCAACTTGGGCATCACGTCCCGGTTCAGCGTCACCTGCCAGCCGCCTTTTGATCTTTTGACAATCACGTCCGGCACCACATAGTCCGAAGCATCGCCGGCATAGGCTGCGCCCGGATGCGGGTTGCAGCGCTTGATCACGGCCTGCGCCTCGCGCAAGTCTTCGTCGTCGCAATCCAGCGCCTTTTTCAGCTTGTTGAACTCGCGCTGCGCGAATAGTTCAAGGTAGCCTTCGACCAGCGTCAGCGCCATGCGGCGTGTCACGAAGGGCACCTTGTCCATGCGGCGGATCTGGATGGACAAACATTCGGACGCATTGCGCGCGCCGACGCCGGCGGGGTCGAAGCTCTGCAGCATCTTCAGCGCGACCGTCAGGTCGTCCATCTCGATCCCGAGCTCTTCCGGCAGGCGGGCGAGGATCTCGTCCAGCGACTCTTCCAGATAGCCATTGTCGTCGAGTGCATCGATCAGCAGTTCCACCAGCGCCCGGTCACGGCTGTTTTCGACGGTGACGGACAGTTGCTCGTTGAGGTGCTCGCGCAGCGTGGTTTCATGCGCTTCCAGCTGCGGCCGCGCATTATCGTCTTCGGGGGCCTTGGACGATCGCGCGACATCGTCGAAGCTCCAGTCGGCTTCACCGCTGCCACCTTCGCCCCCCTCGCCACTGCCTTCGCCAGCCGGGCCCTCATAGACTTCGCCGCCCCCCTCGCTGCTGCCTTCACCGGCTTCGCTGGCCGGCGTCGATGACGGCGCCTGGCTGATGGCGCCATCGCCGAGCAGGCGCACCGAATGGTCGAGCGGATCGTCGAGACGCTCAAGCAGCGGGTTATCCGACAGCATTTGCTCCAGTTCCTGGTGCAGTTCGAGCGTCGACAGCTGCAACAATCGAATCGACTGCTGCAGCTGCGGCGTCAGGGCCAGGTGCTGGGATACGCGGAGCTGTAGGGTCTGCTTCATGGGCCTGATGAGCTTTACATCTTGAAGTGTTCGCCGAGGTAGACCCGGCGCACGGATTCATTGCCGATGATATCTTCCGGGCTGCCCGAAGCCAGCACCGAACCCTGATTGATGATGTAGGCTCGGTCGCAGATGCCCAGGGTTTCGCGCACGTTGTGGTCCGTGATCAGGACGCCGATGCCGCGCTCTTTCAGGAAGCGCACGATGCGCTGGATCTCGATCACGGCGATCGGATCGACGCCGGCAAACGGCTCATCCAGCAGGATGAAGCGGGGGCTGGTCGCCAGCGCGCGGGCAATCTCGACGCGGCGGCGTTCGCCGCCCGACAGCGACAGCGCCGGATTGTCGCGCAGCTTTTCGATCTGCAGTTCGGCCAGTAGCGTGTCGAGGCGCTGCTCAATCTCGGCGCGCGCCAGCGGCTTGCCGCCCGACTTCTGCAGCTCCAGCACCGCGCGGATATTGTCTTCGACCGACAGCTTGCGAAACACCGAGGCCTCCTGCGGCAGGTAGGACAGGCCACGCTCGGCACGCTGGTGGATGGGCAGCGCAGAAATATTGTCGCCATCGAGCAGGATCTCGCCCGCCTCCGACGGCACCAGGCCCACGATCATGTAGAACGATGTGGTCTTGCCCGCGCCGTTCGGGCCCAGCAGGCCGATGACTTCGCCGCTGCTGACGTCGAGCGAAACGTCGCGCACGACCTGGCGCGCACCATAGCTCTTTTGCAGGCTGCGCACCTGCAGCTGGCTGGACGCCTTGGCGGAAGCGTTACTTGTCATCCCCGCCTTTCGTGCGCGGCTGGATCACGGCCTTCACGCGGCCGCCGCCTGGCTTGCTCTCGCCGGTGGCCGTGTTGTTGACGGTGTAGAACTCGGCACGGCTGTCGTATTGGATGAACTCACCCTCGACTTCGTCGGTGACGCGGCCCTTATCCAGCATTTTCACCTTGGCCGATTTGTACAGTTTGGCGATCTCGGTCTTGGTGTCGTATTCGATGCGGTCGGCAGCGAAACCTTCAATCCACAAGTCCTTGCCGCCATCGCGCTTCTGACGGAAGGTGGTGAGGCTGCCGCGTCCTGCATACATGGTCGCAAACTGGTTGCCGGCGGCATCCTGCGTCACGACCATTTTCTCGGCGTGCATGATCAGCGTGCCGCGCGTGAGAACCACGTTGCCGATGAAGGTGTTGATCATCTTTGCTTCATCGTAGAACATCTGGTTCGCTTCGACATTGGTCGGCTTGTCACGGTCGGCCTTTTCAGCCAGTGCCGTACCCGGCAGGGTGCACAAGGCGGTGACAGCAATGGCCGTTGCCAATGCGGCGCGTAGCGAATTTCGGCGGACATTCTTGTTCATATCTGCGCTCTGCGGCTATCTTAGCGATTATCAGGTTGTACATAGGTGCCGTTCACGCGCGACAGCAGGCTGACCTGCTGCTGGCGGTTGTCAGCGACCATGCCGACGCCATCCAGCGTCGACTTGCCCAGGGTGATGTGGACCGGACGGTCGGTCGTCACGACATCTTTATTGGTCAGCACCAGCATGTAATCCGAATCCACGGTCATCGTCTCGTTGCCATGAGTTTGTGGTCGCACGAGATGGACATTCCCATGCAGATGGACTTCGCTGTGATCGCCATTGATGCGCGCCGTGTCTGAATTCAGGGTCATCGGCGGGCGCTCTTTCGAATAGGTGTAGACGACTGGCGCGTCCACATGAGTGATGTCATCCACCGGCGTGTGCACCAGCTTCTTGCCCGCGATCACGTATTCTGCCCGCCCGTTCGCGGCGACTTTCGTGTAGCGAAAATCTTCGGCGAAATAATCCGGCTCGGTGCGCTTTTCCTGTTGCGCGCCGTTGGTGTCGGCACGTCGCGTGACTTCGAGCAGCCAGAAGCTGCCGGCGGCCAGTAAGGTGCCGGCGGCCAGCAGCATCAGCGCCGGCAGGCGACGGCTGATATCGCTCATGCCAGGTACGGCGCCAGCGCCGCCTCGTAGTTGCCTTGCGCGCGCAGCAGCAGGTCGCATACCTCACGCGCGGCGCCGCGCCCGCCGCCGAGTTCGGCCACGTAATGCGCGCGCGCCCGCACTTCAGGATGGCCGTTCGGCACGCTGGCCGCAAAGGCCACGCGTGTCATCACCGGCAAGTCGATCACGTCGTCACCCATGAAACCGCAGTCTTCGGGCTGCAATCCGGTCTGCGCCAGCAGTTTGTTGAAGCCGTCGCGCTTGTCATGCACGCCCTGCATCAGGTAAACGATGCCGAGGTCGCCGGCACGGCGCGCGACGATCTCGGACGAACGGGCGCTGATGATCGCCGTCTTCACGCCGGATTGCTGCAGCAGTTTGATGCCATGTCCGTCGAGGACGTTGAAGGTCTTGATGCGCTCGCCATCGGGGCCATAGCGCAGGCCGCCGTCGGTCAGGACCCCGTCGACGTCGAAGATCATCAGCTTCACGCGTTGTGCGCGCTGCAGCAGTTCGGTGGGCATCGCAGCAGGCAGGGCGGTCGTCATCAGATCACCTTGGCGCGGGTCAGGTCGTGGATGTGCAGGGCGCCGGCCAGCGTGCCATCGGCCTCGGTTACCAGCACCTGATTGATGCGGAAAGTTTCCATCAGCTCGACGGCTTCGACGGCCAGCTGGTCGGGGCCGATGGTGCGCGGCTTGTTGTTCATCACGTCGCGCACCGGCGTCTTTGAATAATCCATGCCGCGCTCGATCAGGCGGCGCAGGTCGCCGTCGGTGAAGATGCCGATCACGCGCCGGTCGTCATCGACAATGGCCGTCATCGCCATGCCCTTGCGCGTGACCTCGAGCAGCGCGGCCGGCAGCAGCAGGTCGGCGCTGACCGCGGGCACTTCGTCGCCGGTGCGCATGATGTCGCGCACATGGGTCAGTAGCCGGCGGCCCAGCGCGCCGCCCGGATGGGAGCGCGCAAAGTCTTCCTCCTTGAAGCCGCGCGCATCCAGCAGCGCGACGGCCAAGGCATCGCCGAGTGCCAGCGTGGCGGTGGTGCTGGCGGTCGGCGCGAGGTTCAGCGGGCAAGCTTCCTTTTCGACGGCGACGTCGAGGTGTACGTCGGCCAGTTTCGCCAGCGAAGACTCGGGACGACCGGTCATCGAAATCAGTTTGGCGCCGAGGCGTTTGACCACCGGCAGGATCGACAGCAATTCTTCGGATTCGCCGGAATTGGAGATCACGATCATCACATCGGCCTCGGTCACCATGCCGAGATCGCCATGCGCAGCTTCGGCAGGATGCACAAACAGCGCCGGCGTGCCGGTCGATGCGAGGGTGGCGGCGATCTTGCGGGCGATGTGGCCGGACTTGCCCATGCCAGAGACGACCACACGACCGTGGCAATGGAACAGCAGCGCCGTCGCACGTGCGAACGGATGATTCGCGTCGACCGTTATCCGGCCCAGCAGGCCTTGAATCGCCTCGGCCTCGATCCGGAGTGTTTGTTGCGCAAGTTGCAATGCACGCAATGCTGCTGCGTTGTCAAAATGCTGCGAAGAATTTTTCTCATGCGTTACACTCATGCGCAGAGTATAGCCCAATACCTAAAGCAAAAAACCTGCCAGACGCAATAATTCATGGGATCCCGCTGCAGGGATGCCGGGAATGCGCGACATCGCCCGGCGGGTCGGTTTGCTGTTTGCCTTATCGGACCCAGCATCGTGTATTCCGCTCTCGAAATCACGCTGATTTTGCTTGTTGCCGCCGTATTGGGCGTGGTGCTGTTCCGCCTGATGCAGTTGCCGCCTATGCTGGGTTACCTGAGCGTCGGCATCCTGATCGGCCCGCATGCGCTGGGGCTGGCCAGCAATAGCGTCGCCACGCACACACTGGCCGAATTCGGTGTGGTGTTCCTGATGTTCTCGATCGGGCTCGAATTCTCGTTGCCCAAGCTCAAAGCGATGCGGCGCAATGTGTTCGGCCTGGGGCTTGCCCAGGTCGCGTTCAGCATTCTTGCGACCCTCGGTGGTGTGGCGCTGCTGGGCAATCTGTTGCCGAAGTACGTCAGCATCAGCTGGAGCGCCGCGTTCGCACTCGGTGGTGCGGTCGCGATGTCATCGACGGCCATCGTGCTCAAGCTGTTGACGGAGAAGCTGGAACTCGAGAGCGAGCATGGCCGCCGCATCACCGCCATCCTGCTGTTCCAGGACCTGGCGGTCGTACCCCTGCTGATCCTGGTGCCGGCGCTGGCCCATCCCGGGCCCGACCTGTTTGAAGACCTGGGCATGGCCGGCCTGAAGGCGGCCTTCGTGCTGACCCTGCTGCTGACCTTCGGTCAGGTCTTGTTGCGGCGCTGGTTCCAGATTGTCGTGCAGCGTCGCTCGCATGAACTGTTCATGCTGAACCTGCTGCTGATCACGCTGGGTGCCGCGTGGATCACCGAGATTGCCGGGCTGTCGCTGGCGCTCGGTGCCTTCATTGCCGGCATGCTGATCTCCGAGACGGAATACCGGCTGCAGGTGGAAGAGGACATCAAGCCTTTCCGGGATGTCTTGCTCGGCTTGTTCTTCATCACCATCGGCATGCTGCTCGATGTGAGGCTGGTATTGGCCCATCTGCCGCTGGTGCTGGCACTGCTGCTGGTGCCGATGGCAATGAAATTTGGCCTGATCGCATTGCTGGCGCGGCTGTTCGGCGCGTCGGCCGGCACCGCGATCCGCACTGGCCTCGGTCTTGCGCAGGGCGGTGAATTCGGTTTCGTGCTGTTGACCGAGGCCAGCGGTCAGGGCTTGCTGGAACCGGTATTCAGCAACCTGATTTTGGCGGCGATGGTGTTGTCGATGCTGGTCACGCCTTTCCTGATCGCGAACGCCGACCGCATCGTGCTCAAGCTGTCGCGCAATGAATGGATGCAGCAATCGCTGGCGCTGACGCGGCTGGCGTCGCGCACGATGGCCGAGGAAAAGCATGTGATCGTCGCCGGCTTCGGTCGCACCGGCCAGAGCCTGGCCAAGATGTTCGACGCTGAGAACATTCCTTATCATGCACTCGACCTCGATCCGGAGCGCGTGCACGAGGCGCAGGCCGCCGGTTGGCAAGTGTCCTATGGCGATGCCAGCCGCCGCGAGAGCCTGATCGCGGCCGGCATCCACCGCGCCGCGACGATCGTCATTACCTATGCCGACACGCAGGCGGCGCTGAAGACCCTGCACTTCGCGAACGAACTGGCGCCAGCCTTGCCAGCCATCGTGCGCAGCGTCGACGAGGAAGACATCGACCTGCTGCGCGCCGGCGGCGCCGACGAAGTTGTGCCTGAGACCATCGAGGCGAGCCTGATGCTGGCCTCCCATGCGTTGCTGGTGATGGGTGTGCCGCTGCGGCGCGTGGTGCACAGCATCCAGCAGGCGAGAAGTGATCGCTATGCATCGCTGCGCGGCTACTTCCACGGCATCGACGACGCCGCCGATGTCGACGACCGGCTGCAGATCCGGCTGCATTCGGTATCGCTGGCCGACCGTTGCGCCGCGATCGGCAAATCGCTGCGGGAGATCGACCTGCCCGGCCTTGGCGCCGAGGTGACCGCCATCCGCCGCGGCAAGCACCGAATCCCGTTCGCGCCCGACCTCAGGCTGGAGGCGAATGACGTCGTCGTGCTGCGCGGGACGGCCGAAGCGATGGAGCGTGCTGAAAAGCGCCTGCGCTGATTCCCTGCCACAATGCCGGCGGCGATCGAGGCATCGTCAGGCCCCCCACAAGAAAGCAAGCATGGAAGTCGTCAACCGCATTGCGGGCATCATCCTCCCCGTGTTCATGATCATCGCCGCCGGCTACGTGTATACCCGCGTGCGCGGCGACAAGGTCAAGACCGAAATGGTGCAGGTCAATCGCATCAGCAGCGAATTGCTGTGCCCCTTGCTACTGTTCTCGGCGTTGGCCTCGAAGGATTTTGATGCGATGGCCAACATGCCACTGCTGCTGGCCGGTGTGCTGATCGCAATTGGTTCAGGCTTGATTGCGTGGCCGATTGCGCGGCTATTCGGTTTTGATTTGCGCACCTTCGTGCCGCCAATGATCTACAACAACTGCGGCAACATGGGCTTGCCGCTGGCGGTACTCGCGTTCGGTCCCAGGGGTTTGTCCGAAGCGGTGGCGATGTTCATGGCTTGCAGCCTCGCTTATTTTACTGTCGGGATTGCATTGATGGAGAGTGGCAAGGGTCACCACAGTGCAGCGGGCAGTCGCATGTTCATGAACCCGATGATGCTGGCGATGGTCGCTGGCATGGGTTTCGCTGTGCTGCATATTTCGCTACCCGAGGTGCTGATGACGGCACTGCGCATGCTGGGCGAGGCCAGTATTCCGCTGATGCTGCTGGCACTGGGTGTGCGCATGACGGATGTGGAGTTCAAGAGCTGGCGCATCGGTGTGGTCGGCGCAGCAGTATGTCCACTGGCCGGGCTGGCAGTGGCACTGTTGCTCGACCCCGTCCTCAGCCTGAATGCGGGGCAGCGCGGCCAGATGTTCCTGTTCGCCGCGCTGCCGCCGTCCGTGTTCAGCTTCATGGTCGCCGAGACCTATCAGCAGGAGCCGGACAAGGTCGCCGCGATTGTCTTGCTGGGTAATCTGGCGGCACTTGGTTTTGTGCCGCTCGGCCTCTGGCTGGGAATGTAAGCTGGGAATGTAATTCAACGCCGCTGGATCCCGGCTTTTGCCGGGATGACATGCCGATGGCCGAGGACCTTTGCCAGCACTGCAAACGTTTGAACGTCATCCCGGAGCAGGCAGGGGTGGAGCGGCTTGAAGCGCCTGATTAAGCCCGCTTCTTTTCCTTCTTCGTCACCAGCATCGGCGCAAGGTACTTGCCGGTGTGGCTGACAGCGCTCTTGGCCACTTGCTCCGGCGTCCCGGTGGCAATGATCTGGCCGCCGCCGGCGCCGCCCTCGGGACCGAGGTCGACGATCCAGTCCGCGGTTTTGATCACGTCGAGGTTATGCTCGATGATCACCACCGTATTGCCCTGGTCGCGCAGGCGATGGATCACCTTCAGCAGCAAGGCGATGTCATGGAAGTGCAGGCCCGTGGTCGGCTCGTCGAGGATGTACAAGGTGCGACCCGTGTCGCGCTTCGACAGTTCCAGCGACAGCTTCACGCGCTGCGCTTCGCCGCCGGACAGCGTGGTCGCGCTCTGGCCGAGGCGTATGTAGCCAAGGCCGACGTCGAGCAGGGTCTGCAGCTTGCGCGCAATCAGCGGCACCGCCTTGAAGAAGTCATAGGCATCTTCGACGGTCATGTCGAGGACGTCTGAAATGTTCTTGCCCTTGTATTGCACTTCGAGCGTTTCGCGGTTGTAGCGCTTGCCGTGACAAACATCACAGGGCACGTACACGTCCGGCAGGAAGTGCATCTCGACCTTCAGCACGCCATCGCCCTGACAGGCTTCGCAGCGGCCACCCTTGACGTTAAACGAGAAGCGGCCGGCGGTGTAGCCCCGCTCCTTCGCCTGTGGCACGGTCGCGAACAGGTCGCGGATCGGCGTGAACAGGCCGGTATAGGTGGCGGGGTTGGAACGTGGCGTGCGTCCGATCGGTGCCTGGTCGACGGCGATGACCTTGTCGAAATGTTCGAGACCGGTCACGGTATCGAACTCGGACGGCTCCGCTTGCGAGCCGTACAGGTGGCGCGCCAGCACGTGGTACAGCGTATCGTTGACCAGCGTCGATTTGCCCGAGCCGGAGACGCCGGTCACGCAGGTCAGCAAGCCGACCGGCAGTTCCAGCGATACGTTCTTCAGGTTGTTACCACGCGCGCCCTTGATCAGCAGTTGCCGATCTTTGTCGGCCGGCGTGCGCTTCTCAGGGACGTCGATCGCCAGCGAGCCGTTCAAGTATTGCGCAGTCAGGGATTTGCGGTTCCGCAGGATGTCGTTCAGCGTGCCGTGCGCGATCACTTCGCCGCCATGCACGCCCGCACCAAGACCCATGTCGACCACGTGGTCGGCACAGCGGATCGCATCTTCGTCGTGCTCGACGACCAGCACCGTATTGCCGATGTCGCGCAGGTGCTTCAGGGTGTCGATCAGGCGGTCGTTGTCGCGCTGGTGCAGACCGATCGACGGTTCGTCCAGCACATACATCACACCGGTCAGGCCGGAGCCAATCTGCGACGCCAGACGGATGCGCTGCGCTTCGCCGCCGGACAGCGTATCGGCACTGCGTTCCAGTGACAGATAATCGAGGCCGACGTTGTTCAGGAACTTCAGGCGCGAGATGATTTCCTTGATGATGCGATCGGCGATGTCCTTCTTCGCGCCCTTCAGCTTCAGGTGCTCGAAGAAATCCAGCGTTTCGCGCAGCGGCATCGCGGCGATCTGGAAGATCGCGCGCTGCTGGTGGCCGGTACCGACTTTCACGTGTCGCGCTTCGACGCGCAGGCGCGCGCCCTCGCAGGACGGGCACTGCTTTTCATTGATGAACTTGGCCAGCTCTTCCTTGACCGCCATCGAGTCGGTTTCCCGATAGCGTCGCTGCAGGTTGACCACCACGCCTTCAAAGGTGTGTTCCTTGATGATGGTGCGGCCGCGCTCGTTCACATAGGCGAACGGCACCTTCTCCTTGCCGGAACCGTACAGCACGACTTGCTGCGCTTTTTCGGGCAGGCTGTCAAAAGGCATGTCGACGTCGAACTCGTAATACTTGGCCAGCGAGGACAGCATCTGGAAATAGAACTGGTTGCGGCGATCCCAGCCCTTGACTGCGCCCGAGGCCAGCGACAGGTTGGGGAAGGCGACGATGCGCTTGGGGTCGAAGAATTCAATGTGGCCGAGGCCATCGCACTCCGGGCAGGCACCCATCGGGTTGTTGAACGAGAACAGGCGCGGCTCAAGTTCCTGCAGCGAATAACCGCAGGTCGGACAGGCGAACTTGTTCGAGAACACTTGCTCCTTGCCGCTATCCATTTCCAGCGCAATCGCGCGGCCGTCGGCCAGTCGCAGCGAGGTTTCGAAGCTCTCGGCGAGGCGCTGCTTGATGTCGGCACGCACCTTCACGCGGTCGACCACGACGTCGATGGTGTGCTTCTCGGTCTTCTTCAGCTTCGGCAAGTCATCGACTTCATAAATCTTTGCAGCGCCGGCGCCGCTCTGGATGCGGAAGCGCACGAAGCCTTGTGCCTGCATCTGCTCGAACAGATCGACATGCTCACCCTTGCGGTTGGCCACCACCGGCGCGAGGATCATCAGCTTGGTTTCTTCCGGCATCGCCAGCACGGCGTCCACCATCTGCGATACCGATTGCGCCGCCAGCGGATTTTCCGGATGGTCCGGGCAGTGGGGTGTGCCGACGCGCGCGTACAGCAGGCGCAGGTAGTCATGGATTTCGGTGACGGTGCCGACCGTCGAGCGCGGGTTGTGCGACGTCGCTTTCTGCTCGATGGAAATCGCGGGCGACAGGCCTTCGATCAGGTCAACGTCCGGCTTTTCCATCAGCTGGAGGAACTGGCGCGCATAGGCCGACAGCGATTCCACATATCGGCGCTGGCCTTCCGCGTACAGCGTATCGAACGCGAGGGAGGACTTGCCCGAACCGGACAGGCCGGTGATGACGATCAGCTTGTTCCTTGGCAGGTCCAGGCTGATGTTCTTCAGGTTGTGGGTGCGCGCGCCGCGGATGCGAATTTCTTCCATGTCTTTTTGCAAAATGTCGGGCCCGGTGGGCCAGAGTCAACCTGTTACTATAGCGGGTTTTCGCGACCCGCTCGTTACCCGTGCCTCGCGTGCATTCGGTGCGGCTTTTCCGCATGAATTTCGACCAGTTTTCCCTTGTTGTCCCGTACTGAGCTTTTCACTATGTCCGCATCCCAGGAAACCATTGACCCACGCATGACCCGGCAGGAGATTCGTGCCAGTGCCTCGCTGGCGTCCATCTTCGGCTTGCGGATGCTGGGTCTGTTCCTGATTTTGCCGGTGTTCGCCTTCCATGCTCGTTCATTGCCCGGCGGCGATGACGCAACTCTGGTCGGCCTCGCGATGGGCATGTACGGCTTGACGCAGGCCTTCGGCCAGATTCCCTTTGGCATGGCCTCCGACCGATTCGGACGCAAGCGCATCATCGTCATCGGGCTGCTGCTGTTCATCATTGGTTCGTTGATCGCCGCGATTGACCGGCATGTCATCTGGGTCATGGTCGGTCGCGCAGTGCAGGGCGCTGGCGCCGTCTCTGCAGCGGTCACCGCGCTGATCGCCGATTCAACCCGCGACGAGCACCGTACAAAGGCCATGGCGATGGTGGGCGCCTCCATCGGGCTGACCTATGCGGCTTCGCTGGTGATCGCACCGCTGTTGTATGCAGCCGTCGGCATGCGCGGCATGTTCCTGCTGGTGGCTTGCCTGTCAGCGGCGGCGATCTTCGTGGTGCTGTATGTGACGCCGGAAGCGCCGGCGCGCCCGCCCGAGCAGGCTTCGTTCATCGAGGTGCTGCGTAATCCGGAACTGATGCGCATGAATGTCGGCGTGTTCGCGCTGCATGCGATACAAATGTCGATGTTCGTCGTGCTGCCTAACGTGCTGGTCAACGCTGGCGGCATAGCGATCAGCGAGCACTGGAAAATTTATTTGCCCGTGGTGCTGACGTCTTTCGTGCTGATGCTGCCGCCGATCTTCGTCGGTGAAAAGCAGGGCAAGATGAAGCATGTGTTCCTGTCGGCGATTGTGCTGCTGTTGCTGGTGGAATTTGGCTTGCGTTTCGCCGTGTCGCAACCGGTGCTGTCGTTCAGCTTGCTGGTCGGCCTGCTGCTGGCTTTCTTTGTCGCGTTCAACGTGCTGGAAGCCAGCCAGCCTTCGCTGGTGTCGCGGCTGGCGCCCACCGGTTCGCGGGGCGCCGCTCTCGGCGTTTACAACACGATGCAGGCCATCGGCCTGTTCGCCGGCGGCGCCGGTGGCGGCCTGCTGGCGCAGCATTTCGGAGGCGCTGCAGTGTTCAGCGCCGGCTGCCTGCTGACGGTGGGCTGGCTTATAATTGCGTCATCCATGAAGAACCTGCCGAGTCGCGCCCGACGCGAGGCAGTCCCCACCTGAATTCCGCTGCCTGGCACAGGCGGCGCACTCATCCCCACAGGAGATCTGTATGGCATCGGTCAATAAAGTCATCATCGTTGGCAATCTCGGTCGTGATCCTGAGACGCGTTACATGCCCAGCGGCGATGCGATGACCAGCATTGCCGTGGCCACCACCGACAAGTGGCGCGACAAGGCCAGCGGTGAGCAGAAAGAAGCGACCGAGTGGCACCGCATCGCATTCTTCGGCAAGCTGGCCGAGATCGCCGGCCAGTACCTGAAAAAGGGCTCGCAGGTCTATGTCGAAGGTCGCCTGAAGACACGCAAATACACGGACAAGGATGGCGTCGAAAAGTATTCGACCGAGATCGTTGCTGACACCATGCAGATGCTCGGTAGCCGCGCCGGTGGCGGCGGTGGCAGCGCACAAATGGATGACGGCGGTTACAGCGCACCGTCGCGTGCCCCCGCACAGGCACCCGCTCGCGCGCCGGCCAAGGCGCCGAACCTGTCCGATATCGACGACGACATTCCGTTCTGATCCGGCCCGACACCGGTTCACTGAACCTTCTTCCCCAAGGTAGCCTCACGCATCGCGATGGCGCGCCTGCCCCGGCTGGTCGTTCCCAACCAACTGCATCATGTGCTTGCGCGTGGTAACAACGGCCAGCCTGTCTTCCTCGACGACACCGATTACCAGCAATTCATGAACCTGCTGCGCGATACCGCGCAGCAGTATGGCGTTGCCATCCATGCGTACGTGCTGTTGCCCAATCGTGTGCAGCTGATGGCGACGCCATCGACCGAACCGGCACTCGGCAAGATGATGCAAGCCATCGGCCGCCAGTACGTTCCGTGGTTCAACGCACGGCACCAGCGCAGCGGCAGCCTGTGGGAAGGACGCTTTCGCGCCACCGTGATGGACGCCGATGATTACTTCGTGCCATGCGCGCACCTGATCGAATACCAGCCCTTGCACGATGCGGTGAGCATGGACATGGAGCATTACCGCTGGTCCAGCCATGCGCATCACACCGGCGCGCGCCGGCAAGCCTGGCTGACCGACCATCCGGCCTACTGGAAGCTCGGCAATACGCCCTTCGAGCGCGAAGCCGTCTACAAGCAGCTGTGCGCAACGCCGCCGGCGTCCAAGGTGGTCGAAGCGATAGACGACGCTACCCGCAAGGCCTGGGCACTCGGTTCGGACGCGTTTCGTGCGTCGCTCGCCAAGCTGACCGGGCGCCGCCTCGAGCCGGCCCGCCGTGGCCGACCCCGCAAAACGGTCCCGGACGCCGGTCCAATCAAATCCGGCAGCATTTCCGGTACGGCAGCCGCCCCACGCAGTGGCAAGGGGGCGGGCGTCGCGACGGCCGGCCGGGCATCCCGCAAGCCAGGTTGAGTTGGCCCAATTCAACCCAAAACCCGCACCAATCTTAATCTGTCCCCATTTAAATTTGCACCGTTTTGAGGCCATGAATAAATAGCATCCGACCCTAATTTATTTCGATTGAAGTCTGTATTGCATTGCACTATTCTTGCGGGTCTTTCTCAAAGTAGTGGAGCACCGCCATGGACGCGCAAGGCCTATACGACCCGAAGAACGAACACGACGCCTGCGGCGTTGGTTTCATCGCCCACATCAAGGGGCAGAAAAGCCATTCCATCGTCGAACAGGGTTTGCTGATCCTGAAGAACCTCGACCATCGGGGCGCGGTCGGTGCCGACCCGCTGATGGGCGACGGCGCCGGCATCCTGATCCAGATTCCGGATCAGTTCTACCGTGAAGAGATGGCCAAGCAGGGCGTGACGCTGCCGCCGCCGGGCGAATATGGCGTCGGCATGGTGTTCCTGCCGAAAGAGCAGGCGTCGCGTATCGCCTGCGAACAGGAAATCGAGCGTGCCGTGCTGGCCGAAGGCCAGGTCGTGCTGGGCTGGCGCGATGTGCCGGTCAACCGTGAAATGCCGATGTCGCCGACCGTGCGCGAAAAAGAGCCGGTCATTCGCCAGATCTTCATCGGCCGCGGCGCCGACATCATGGTGACCGATGCGCTCGAGCGCAAACTGTATGTGATCCGCAAGTCGTCGGGCCACGCAATCCAGGGCCTGAACCTGTTGCATGGCAAAGAATTCTTCGTGCCCTCGATGTCGGCACGCACCGTGGTCTACAAGGGCCTGCTGCTGGCCGATCAGGTCGGCGTGTATTACAAAGACCTGCAAGACCCGCGTTGCGTGTCGGCGTTGTCGCTGGTGCACCAGCGTTTCTCGACCAACACCTTCCCCGAGTGGCCGCTGGCTCACCCGTACCGCCTGCTGGCGCACAACGGCGAGATCAACACCGTCAAGGGCAACTTCAACTGGATGCGCGCCCGTGAAGGCGTGATGAAGTCGGCCGTGATGGGCGA
>JACCDY010218029.1_pt1 | contig 44450 bp, 49 predicted proteins | sample 7446391 | NCBI WGS metagenome assembly JACCDY01 (sample SAMN15323451, study PRJNA562643) | freshwater metagenome | isolation source: river surface water | place: USA:Blue River Watershed | collected 2017-08-18
AAACTTGTTGAAGATGTCCCATTCGACAAAAGAAAAATCGAGTGCGCTCATGCTCAGTGCCCCCCGCCCACATTGCCCGCGACCACAAGGCCAGGGATTTGCATGCGACGTTCCACGAAGGCCATCACACGGTTCACGGCAAAGGCTGACACGGTGTACAGCGCCGTCACGGCCAAGTACACCTCAATGCCGCGCGAAGTTTCTTCTTGCACTTGCATGGCGTACATGGTGAGTTCGGCGATTGACACCGCAAACGCCACCGAAGAGTTTTTCAGCAAGTTCATCGACTCGCTGGTGAGCGGCGGCCAAATGGTGCGAAACGCAATGGGCAACAGCACATAGCGGTACGTTTGCCAAGTGGTAAAGCCCATGGCCATGGCCGCATAACGCTGGCCACGTGGCATGGCTTGAATACCCGCGCGCAGCATTTCGGCCACGCGTGAGGAGGTGAAGAAGCCTAAGCCCAACACCACCAACACAAACCCTGGCACTTGTTGCATGGCTGAAAAGACCTTGGGCAACACGAAGTACCAGAGAAAAATTTGGACCAACACGGGAATGTTGCGAAACAGCTCCACCCACGCGTTGGCGAATCTCGCTAACCAAACATTCAGAGACGTATCTTGGGGCAATGTGCGCAGAATGCCCATGAGGCACCCCGACGCAATGGCCACCACCCAAGCACTGCCCGCTACGGAAAGCGTCCAGCCCCAGGCGTCAAACATCCACTCGAGGTAGGTTCGTCCCCCACCATCGTCTTGAAGAAAAACCTGCCAATCGAGTGTCATGTTTTGTAGTTTCTGAAATTACTTCTTGGCGTAGGCTTCGACAGGCTTGTCGTTCAAGTTTTTCCAAGCGTCCTTGTTGGCATCGCTGGCAGGCATGCCGAGCTTGATGTTCTTTGGAGGAATGGCTTGTGTGAACCACTTGTCGTACAGCTTGGCCAGCTCACCAGACTTGGCTAAACCAGCTATGGTGTCGTCAGCCAATTTCTTGAAGGCTGGGTCGTCCTTGCGGAACATGATGGCGATGGGCTCCACGTTCAGCACTTCACCGACGATTTTGAAATCGGCTGGTGCTTTGGAGTTGGCGATGTTGCCAGCCAAGATTTGACCGTCCATCACGAACGCGTCAGCGCGGCCAGACTCGAGCAACAAGAAGCTGTCTGCGTGGTCTTTGCCGAACACTTCTTTGAAGTCAACGCCAGTGGCTTTTTCGTTCTTGCGCAAGAGTTGCACTGAAGTCGTGCCTGTGGTGGTGGCCACGTTCTTGCCATTCAACTGAGCGATAGAGGTGATGCCAGAGTTGGCACGCACTGCAATGCGAACTTCTTCCACATAAGTGGTGAACGCGAAAGCCACTTGTTTTTGGCGAGCTTCGTTGTTGGTGGTCGAGCCGCACTCAATGTCCACGGTGCCGTTCTCGACCAACGGAATACGGTTTTGTGATGTCACAGGCGTGTACTTCACTTCCAACTTCTTGCCAGCAGCTTTTTCCAGGTTGGCAATGATGCGTTGGCAAATCTCAACGTGGTAGCCCACATACTTGCCGTCACCCAAGGTGTAAGACAAAGCGCCTGACGAATCGCGCACACCCATGGTGATTGAGCCTGCGGCTTTGACTTTAGCGATGGTGTCATTGGCTTGCGCGAAGGCGGTGCCAGCCAACAAAGTAGCGACGGCCAAGGTAACGAACTGCTTTTTCATGTGAAGCTCCATGTGAGGATGTAATGAATAGGGACTCTGCATTCTAAGGATCGTTGCCTTCGGGTATGTCCTAGGGATAAATACGTAGATTGACTGGTGTTTGATAATTCATGCTGCTACCCATCCCAACCATGCACCTCACCCTTTCACCTTCTGCACCCGTCTTAGCACCAAGCCTCCGCCTTGAAAACATCACCCTGCAACGCGGCAATACGCTGGTGTTTCAACATCTCACGCTTGCACTGATCGAGCCCCGCATTGGCTTAATTGGCGACAATGGGGCTGGCAAAAGCAGCTTGTTTCGGTTGATCTGTGGACTGGACCAACCGCAATCTGGCCAGGTGCACATCCCCCCCTCTCTCTCGGAACGGGCCGCACCTTTCGTCGGCATGATGTTTCAAAACTCGGACGAGCAAATTATCTTCCCCACCGTCGAAGAAGAATTGGCTTTGAGCCTGCGCCACCTTCATTTATCACGTGCCGAGGCACAAAGCCAAGTTCGTGCCTGGCTAGCAGCACGCGGATTGGCGGATTGGGCGCCACGCGCGATTGGCAGCCTAAGCCAAGGCCAGCGCCAACACGTGTGCTGGCTGGCCTTACTCATCGGTGCGCATCACACCTTGCTGTTGGACGAACCTTTTTCTAGCTTGGACCTCCCTGGGCAAGCTTTGTTGCGCCAAGAAATTGCCGCAGCGCCTCAGCAAATCATTGTCTCTACGCATGTGCTCGACCATGTGCGTCACTTCGAACGCGTCATTTGGCTCGATCATGGGCGTGTGCGAGCCGATGGCGCAGGTGCCGAGGTTTGCGCGCAATACGAAGCCGATGTCGCGGCGCGATTGGCCTAAGTCATGGGCAGTCTCTACAGCGACCAACCCACATGGCTACACGGTGTGCCTGCTGGCGTTAAGTTGGCGTTTTTGGCAATGCTGGGCGCAGGTGTTTTTCTGACCAACCAAATTTCGCTGTTGCTGATCAGCGCCAGCGCATGCGTTTTGATCTATGCATCTCTTGGCAAAGCCACTTTTCGCGCGAAGTCATTGGTGATTGGCGTGTTGATGGCCAGTGCCCTCATCAGTGGATTTCATCTCTACATGCAACAACCCATGGTGGGTGCGGTGAGTGTGCTGCGCTTACTCAGCACCACGCTCATGGGCATTGCCCTCACGCTGACCACCCGTCACACCGATTTATTGACGGTGTTGGAGTGGTTGCTTTTCCCTCTGCGCTACTTGGGTCTACACCCCGAACGTTTGTCATTGCAAGTCGCGTTGATGCTTCGATTCACCGAGCACTTCTTCATTGTGTGGCGTCGGTTAGACGACGCACATCGACTCAGAACAGGTCAAGCTGGCGGTTTTAAAATACTGGCTCCCTTGACGATTCAAATGTTGATCGCCGCACGACGCGTAGCAGACACCCTGCATATGCGGCTTCGTCGCTGAGACGATCACTTCTCACCTGGTTTTATGAACACCTCTTCTTTGTCCATCGCACTGGTTTCACTCTTTGCCGCCCTGATCGCCGTGTTTGGTTTGATCCCCAAAATTGATCTTCCTTTGGGCGTGCCAATCACCCTGCAAACTTTGGGCGTGATGCTGGCTGGTTGCATGTTGGGCCCTAAGCGTGCACTGCAAGCCCTGTTGCTTTTCCTCGCTGCAGTGGCCATTGGCTTGCCACTTTTGTCTGGGGGGCGTGGCGGCGTGGGCGTGTTCTTTGCTCCTGCCAGCGGGTACTTGATTGGCTGGCCTGTAGGCGCATTCGTTGCGGGTTGGGTGATGCACATGCTGCCCCGAGCCACACCGCGTGGCGCAGCCATCAGTGCCTTCATTGCCTCAGCCATTGGCGGTTTGCTGGTGGTGCATATTTTTGGGGTCATTGGCTTGGTCCAGATTGCCAACCTGTCATGGGAGCAAGCCATCATGGGCACCTTGGTGTTTGTGCCTGGCGACTTGATCAAGTGCGCCTTGTGTGCCACCGTGGTACATACCGTGGCACGTGGTCTACCTGACTGGCGCTTTGGTGGCTAACGCGCTGGTTCATGCGCCACTCGCACACTGGGCCCATGCGCGTGCAGATGTGGTGGCCATGGACGATGGGCAAACACAGCTCACATTTGCCGAACTCCACCACGCAGTTTTAGAGCATGCGCAAACATTGACCGATCAACGCGCACCAGCCACGGTGTTTGTGGATGATCAGCTCAGCCCCCTGCGACAAATGGTGGCGTTCTTAGGCATCATTCGCAGCGGTCGATGCGCTGCTGTGAGCGACCCCGATTGGCCCGGTGCTGTTCGCGACAACGTCAAACATGCGCTGGGGGCGACCCTCACCCAATCCGTCGACGTTGCCCCACCCACCCCTAGAACCCCGTTCTACATCGGCTTTACGTCTGGAAGCACTGGCATTCCCAAAGGTTTTCGCCGACACCACCAGTCGTGGACAGAAAGCCTGCGTGTGTGTCTCGACACGTTTGGGCAAGATGCGGCCAGTTGCGTGATGGCCCCAGGTCGTTTCTCACACTCCCTGTTTTTATTTGGCATGGTGCTTGGGCTGTGGAGTGGGGCTGGTGTCGTGGTGCAAGAGCGCTTCTCAGCACACCGCATGATGGAGACCTTGCGCTCAGGGCGCACGCCATGTCTTGTGGCTGTGCCTAGCCAATTGCTGCTGATGCTTGAATTGGCAGCTCGCCGAAGCATCCCGCCCATTGACGGTGTGCGCCTGATTCTGATCAGTGGTGCGCGCTGGATGCGCGATCGCACAGCCGCGTTGCAAGTGCTGTTTCCCAAAGCCCGCATTGTGGAGTTCTATGGGGCCTCTGAAACCAGCTTCATGGCGTGGATGGATGCAGATGCCTCGGCCCCAGCGCAAGCCGTGGGCAAACCTTTCTCGAATGTCGAGATCGACATTCGTCAGCCAGAACCACCGCTGGGTACAGGTCAAATTTTTGTCCGTAGCCCCATGCTGTTCATGGACTATGTAGGCACGTCCCACGACAGCACTGCGGCGGTACGCGACGGCGATTGGTTGTCGGTACGGGACATGGGCTACATCGATGCACAGGGTTATTTGTGCATGGTGGGTCGAGAAAACCGCATGGTGGTGACGCAGGGAAAAAATCTTTTTCCTGAAGAGGTGGAGTCCGTGTTGTTGTCTTTGACTGACGTGGCGCAAGCATCGGTGCTGGGTATTGCTGACCCGATTCGAGGCCAACAAGTCGTTGCCATTGTGAAGGGCCATGCCAACGCATCCCCCTGCGCTCAAGCACTCGCCGAGCAATGTCGTGCGCATTTGGAAGGCTACAAAGTACCCAAACGGTTTTTCATCTGCACGGACTGGCCCACAACGGCCAGCGGCAAAACTGACCACGCAGCCTTGGCTTTGACTTTGAACCAGCACTTGCGCAACGAGGAAACCCAACCATGTCTACACCCACTCCCTTGATTGCGGCTTGGGCACGCAGTGCCGTGGTGCCGCGTGATGGGGCATTCAAAAACTTGCAAGCGCACGAGATCGCATCCCCTGTTGTGCATGCACTCCTCAAGCGCGCAGGCATCGATGCAACACAAGTCAATGCCTTGGTGGTGGGGAATGCACTGGGCGCAGGCGGCAACCCCGCCCGCATGTTGGCTTTGCACGCAGGTTTGCCCATCGCTTGTTCGGCCATTACGGTTGACACGCAGTGTTGCGCAGGGCTGGATGCGGTGGCGATGGCCATCGGTCTGCTTGCGTCTGGACAGGCCGAGGTGGTGATTGCTGGCGGCGTTGAAGCTTGGAGCCGATCTCCCATTCGCATGCACCGCCCCTTGCATGCCAACGATGTACCCCTTGCGTACGAGCGCCCTGCTTTTGCCCCCACACCCGAGCAAGACCCAGACATGCTGGTGTCTGCCGCCCGTTACGCTGCGCATGCGGGCATAACCCGTGTTCAACAAGAAGCTTATGCATTGACCAGTCATCAAAAAGCGGTGGCACATCACGACCTCATGGTCGCTGAGATCGTGACGGTTGCTGACGTGTCTCAAGATGCCTATCCACGTTCGATGGACGCAGAACGGGCACAACGCATGCCCATCGTTGCGCGCTCCGACCAAATCCCGCAACGCGACGCTGACGTCTTCGCACTCAGCGCACTGACCATCTCAACCCAAGCGGATGGTGCGGCTTTTGTTTTGCTCATCACCCCCCAAGCAGCTGCCAGATTGGGCATCCACGCCAAAGCCAAATGTGTGGCCACAGCATCCATCGGAAGCCCACCAGAATCACCCTTGCTGGCGGCTGAGCTAGCAGCCCGTGAAGCCCTCAAGCGTGCTGGCGAAATCAGCGCGTGTCAGATGCAATGTGTCGAACTGCACGATGCCTTTGCGGTACAAGGCCTGAGTTTTGCCAAAGGGTTGTCACTTGCACCTGAACGGCTCAACGCACATGGAGGTGGGATTGCCAGAGGCCACCCCATTGGCGCATCGGCAGCCATTGCCATGGTTCGGGTGTTGGCTGATTTAGATCGATCAGCGCATGCAGGTGCGCAAGGTTTGGTCGCAGTCGCTGGCGCTGGTGGGCTAGGTGCTGCGGCTGTCTTGGCTAAGCTGTAAACACATGAGCCGCTTGAGAGGCTTTAACCGAGCACTTTGAAATACGCATCCAGCGTGCAACGCTCGGTGATTGTTTGGTTCACAGGTGCATCTGGATCGGCATAACCCAATGCCATGCCGCAGACGATGTGTGATGACGCCTCCAGGCCTAAATTTTCTCGAATCAGATTTGGATACGAAGCCATCGCGCCAACTGCGCACGTCGCCAAGCCCTTGGCTTGCGCCGCCAGCATCACACCGAACAACATCATGCCGAGGTCCATATATCCACCGCTGCCAAAGCCATGCTCCATCGTCACAATCAAAGCCACAGGGGCATCAAAGAAGCGGAAATTTCTTTCAAATTGCGCATCGCGCCCTTCACGGTCGTCACGTGACACCCCCAATGCGCCATACAAGGCCTGCGCAGCTGCCACTTGACGACGGCGCAAAGTGTGCGGCATGGGCTTGGGGAAGTAGCTGTAGTCTTCGGCCTCTTCGCGCCCCTGTTGGAAAGCATCCACTAAGTTATCGCTCAAGGTTTTGCGCACTGCGCCACGCACGTGTATCAATGAGCCGGGTTGCAAGTTAGCGCCGCTGGGCGCTAAACGTGCCTGCATCAACACTTCTTGCAGCAGCGCATCAGGCACTGGTGTGGGCAAATAAGCGCGCACAGAACGGCGCGCGTGGACGAGTTGAGAGAAAAAATCAGATGTGTGCACCATGAAAATTATCGGTCACTGCGCCATCACACCAACGGCCGAAGTGCCTGGGCGGTTTGTTGCAACAAAGGCAGCCATCGCGCAACCAAATCAGACGCCTCTGGTCCTGTGCCCGACCTGACTAAATTCAGGGCAGCCACTGTCTCACCTCTTTGGTTGCGCAGTGGCACAGCCAAAGCATCTACCCCCAGTTCATGTTCTTGCACAGCCCAGCAGTAGTCTTGCTTCGCAATCCGCTTGAGTTTTTGCTTCAAGTCTTTCACATGCGTCGCTGTATGTGCGGTAAGGCGACTCAATGCGTGTGCATCAAGCCAGGCCTTGAGCTCTGGCGCACGCAAGTTGGCCAGCAACACTTGCCCTGTCGATGTGGCATGTGCTGGTAAACGTGTGCCCACATGCAGCCCGTAGGCCAACACACTGTGACTGGGCTTGCTGGGTATATCTGGCCCTTGCCAAATACCGCGTGCCACGATGATGACTGCGTCGTTTTGAAGCACGGCGACTGAACATGACAGCTGTGTCGCCAAACTGAGCTGATGCAATGCAGGCTGAACTGCGCGGGGCAGACGTGCCCCAGACAAATAACTTCCCGCAAAGCCCAACACCTTGGCCGACAACCAGTAGTACTGCCCATCTGTTTCTAGATAGCCCAAATGGGCCAGCGTCAGCAAATGCCGTCGCGCTGCCGCACGCGTCAACCCAGTTCGTTGTGCAGTGAGCGTGGCGTTTAGCCGTTGCCGATCGGTGTCAAAACTTTCCAACACAGCCATGCCACGGGCCATGCCCTCTATCCAATCGGCTTTGTTGGGTGGGTTTGTCATTGTTGTCGTTTGCGCGATCATCGTGCAAACATTCTAATCACCGTGCAGCAAGCTAATTCACACTTTGCGCCAGATCAAATGCGCCATTAATCTCTCGCCACTGCAACCAAAAAAGGAATTGAGACATGCGTACACAAGTGGTAATTGTTGGCGCGGGCCCATCAGGTCTGCTATTGGGTCAACTGTTGCACAAGGCAGGGGTTGATGCGGTCATCATTGAGCGCCAAAGCCCAGAGTATGTGCTGGGCCGTATCCGCGCAGGTGTGCTGGAACAAGTGGCGATGGATGTGCTGGCCCAAGCAGGCGTCGATCAGCGCATGCACCAAGAAGGCTTGATCCATACTGGCTTTGATTTGTTATTCAAAGGCGCGCGCCATCGCATTGACCTGGCAGGCCTGACTGGCGGCAAGAAGGTCATGGTTTACGGCCAAACCGAAGTCACCCGTGATTTGATGGATGCCCGCCAAGCCGCAGGCCTAACCACCGTTTACGAAGCGGACGATGTTCAAATTCATGATTTCGACAGCGACCACCCGAGCGTGAGCTTTAACAAAGAGGGCAAGCGTCACACCATCACGTGTGACTTCATTGCAGGTTGCGATGGTTTTCACGGCATTTGCCGAGCCAGTGTGCCTAAAAAGTCAATCCAAGAGTTTGAAAAGGTGTACCCCTTCGGCTGGCTGGGCGTGTTGTCAGACACACCGCCCGTGCACGAAGAGCTGATTTACGCCAACAGCTCACGCGGTTTTGCCTTGTGCTCGCAACGCAGCCACACACGCAGCCGCTATTACCTACAAGTGCCGCTCACCGACAAAGTCGAGCAATGGAGCGATGACGCTTTTTGGGCAGAACTGCGCAACCGCCTCGACCCAGAAGCACGTGACAACTTGGTCACAGGACCGAGCATTGAAAAAAGCATCGCCCCACTGCGCAGTTTCGTGACCGAGCCCATGCGTTTTGGCACTCTCTTCTTGGCTGGCGATGCAGCACACATTGTTCCGCCCACAGGCGCCAAAGGGCTTAACTTGGCGGCCACCGATGTGAAGTATTTATCGGATGCGCTGATTGAAGCCTGTGTAGAAAAGTCACACGCAGGCATCGATCACTACTCCACGCGTTGCTTGGCCCGCATTTGGCGTGCCGAGCGTTTCTCGTGGTGGTTCACCAGCTTGATGCATCTCTTCCCCGATCAAGGCGACATTGGGCAAAAGTTCCAAGAGGCCGAGCTGGACTATTTGATCCACAGCGAGGCTGGTTCTCGCACCATGGCAGAAAACTATGTGGGCTTGCCCCTCGACTTCGGCAACTGAAGCACATCTTGGCATAGGGCTAGGGCGATCACTCGGGTGATCGCCCTTTTCTTTTGGCATAGCCCGATATAGGTTATGCAAATTTTGAATATCTGATAGATTCACACGTTGGCTCATAGGCGCCGAAGTCTCGCCAAAATAGCGCTTGAAAAAACATACCCACAGGAGATCACATGACTCAAAGTCAGACGCCCTCATCCGGCGTGAATCGCGTGCTGCAGCGCTTGTGCGATACCAGCGCCACCATTGGTGGCTTAGTCTTGGTCGCCATTGCCAGCGTGACGGTTGTCAGTGTCATTGGACGCGCCTTTTTTTCTCATCCCATCTTGGGGGATGTCGAGTTGGTTCAACTCGGTTGCGCCGTGGTCGTGGCGTCGTTTCTGCCCTACACCCAATTTCGCCGCGCCAACATCATTGTGGATTTTTTCACGGCTAACGCTTCCGCACACCGTCAAAACCAACTCGACGGATTTGGTACGTTTCTCTATACGCTTGTGATGGGCTTGGTTGCATGGCGCGTGGCCGTGGGTGGCATTGACATCAAGGCCAACCAAGAAACGTCCATGCTCATGGCTTTACCCCTGTGGATCCCCTACATGTTGATGGTGCCCGGCTTGGTGCTGTGCACGGTCATTGGTTTTGTTCAAACCCTGCAACACATCGGTTGGATTGAGAAGGAAGACGTATGAGCACGATGAGTATTGGTTTAGCCATGTTTGGTGCCATGTTGGCACTGATGGCCGTTCGCGTGCCGATTGCGATTTCTATGTTTGTGCCAGGTGCACTTGGCTACATGGCCTTGGCAGGTTGGCTGCCTTTGCTGTCACACCTCAAAGGTGCTGTGTATAGCCGCGTGTCGATTTATGACTTGTCGGTCATCCCCTTGTTCATGCTGATGGGGGCCTTCGCTGTGCACGGCGGTTTGTCGAAGGCTTTGTTTGATTTTGCGAATGCTTTGCTCGGTCGCTTCAAGGGCGGTATGGCCATGGCGGGTGTCTTGGCGTGTGCGGCATTTGGCTCTATCTCAGGTTCAACTGTGGCCACCACTGCCACGATTGCCCAAGTAGCCTACCCAGAGATGCGCCGCATCAACTACTCAGGCCGACTCGCCACGGCAGCATTGGCCACAGGCGGCACGATGGGTGTGTTGTTGCCGCCCTCTGTCACGTTGATGGTCTATGCCATCTTGACTGAACAGAACATTACCAAGATGTTCTTGGCTGCTTACATCCCCGCATTGCTTGCGGCTGTGGGCTATTTGATTGCCATTGCGGTGATCGTGCGCATCCACCCTGACCAAGCACCTCAAGCCAAGGCAGCCACAGCCAACGAAGTGCTGACCAGCGCCATGAACGTGTGGCCCATCGCCGCCATCTTCTTGGTGGTGTTCGGTGGCATTTACGGTGGCGTGTTCACGGCCACCGAAGGCGCAGCCATCGGCAACGTGCTGACCTTTGCCATCACCTTGATACGCCGTGAAATGACGTTTGACAAACTGGTGGCTTCTATTCGCACCACGGCTCAGACCAGCGGCATGATCTTTTTGATCTTCATTGGTGCTGACATGATCAACGCCTCGTTGGCCTTGTCACAACTACCTGCTCAGTTGGCTGACATGGTGAGCCATTTGCAAATTTCGCCCCTTGTCGTGATGGCTGGCATCATGATTTTCTACATCATCCTCGGCTGTGTGATGGACGAGATGTCCATGATTTTGCTAACTGTTCCCACCTTGTTCCCCGTCATCTTGGGCATGGACTTCTTCGGGTTAAACCCATCGGATAAGTCTTTGTGGTTTGGTATCCTGATTTTGACGGTTTGCGAGATAGGCATGATCTTCCCGCCCGTGGGTTTGAACGTGTACATCATGAATGGCTTGGCCAAAGATGTGCCCATGGTTGAGACCTACAAGGGTGTCGTGCCATTCCTCATCACTGACGGCATTCGTTTGGCGTTGTTGATTGCGTTCCCAGTCATCTCGCTGTGGCTGGTGCACGCGCTGACTTGATTTTTTAACTGGAGACTAAAAATGAAAACTCGTTTTCTCAAAGTAGCAGCGGCGGCAGCCTTCACCGCTGCCGCCCTGAGCCCTGTGGCCATGGCTCAAGAAGTGACACTCAAAGTGCATCACTTCTTGCCAGCCTCATCGTTTGCACAAACCTTGTTCATCCAACCTTGGTGTGATCGCATCGCCAAAGAGTCGAACAACAAGATGAAGTGCCAGATTTACCCATCCATGCAACTCGGTGGCTCGCCCCCTCAGTTGTTTGAACAAGCGCGCGATGGCGTGGCTGACGTGGTGTGGACTCTGCCTGGCTACACGGCTGGCCGCTTCCCCTCGGTCGAAGTGTTTGAGATGCCCTTCATGATGCAAAGCCCAGAAGCCACAAGTAAAGCGGTATGGGACTACGTCGACCAATATGCCAAGCCAGAATTCAAAGACGTGAAGGCTCTGGCCTTCCACGTGCACGGCGATGGTGTGTTCCACATGGTCAACAAGCCTGTGCGCACTGCCGCGGACTTGAAAGGCGTGAAGTTGCGCGCACCCACCCGTGCCACCAACAAGTTCATCGCCATGCTCGGCGCGACACCAGTCAGCATGCCTGTGCCACAAGTGGGCGATGCACTGTCCAAAGGCGTCATCGACGGCGCAGTGGTGCCTTACGAAGTGGTGCCTGCTGTGAAAATTCAAGAGCTGGTGAAGTTCCACTCTGAGACCGACCCAGCTGAACCCGCTTTCTACACCTCAGTCTTCATCTTTGCGATGAACCAAGCCAAGTACGACTCACTCTCACCAGAGCTGAAAAAGGTCATTGATCGCAACAGCGGCCAATCCTTGTCAGGCATGGCTGGTAAGGCGTTTTTTGAAGCCGATGCCGAAGGCAAAAAACTCACCACCAAAAACACGACCAACGTAATTCCAAAAGCAGAGTTGGAAAACTGGAAAAAACTGTCACAGCCTTTGTTTGATGCATGGGTGTCTGACATGAATGCCAAAGGCCAAAACGGCAAACAAATGCTTGATGGCGCGAAGGCTTTGATTGCCAAGCACCAAGGCGGAAAATAAACCATTTCCCGCCAATGAAGAGGGCCGCAAATTGCGGCCCTTTTTTATTGCTGTGGTTTTGCTTCAATTACTTCACTGGCAACATGTGCTGTGCAAAGAAGGTTTTCAGTGCTTCGCGTGCGTTGAGTGGAAAGATGCCAGACACATATTGGTCGGGTCTCACCACAACGATGGCACCCGCTTTGTCAATTTCGCGATCACGGAAGATGTCTCGGCCATGCCCTGAAGCAAATATTTGGTTCACGTCCACCAAGCCAAAGGGCGTTTTGATGGGCTTGAATGCAGCAGGCACATCGCCAGGCTCCACCTCGGTGTAGTCTTGCTGATAGATCACCTTCGTGTCAAAGATTGCATCCGTATCGCCACCGTGCGGGGTGTACTTGACGCGGGGCGACTCTGCATCGTCTTGCCACCATTGCGCAAAGTCCGCAGTCACTGTGCCAGATGTTGCGGGCGCAGCACCATCGGCAAACACATAAACGCGCCACCGTCCATCGGCCTCATGCAAGTGCCCCAGTTGACGCCAACGGTTGTCTGCACGTCGCATCACCTCGGTTGATTTGAAGCGTTTGCCAATCGGAAAGCCTTTGGCAAGATGTTGGTGTTCAGTACCAGCAACGATTTGGTTTTTCGGGTACTGCGTCATGAATCCCATGGGGAACTCAATTGTTTTTTCGTACCAACGGGCCAAATCTTGCGGGTCATCCCATTCGTCCACAGGGCGCGCCATGAGGGTTGACCACTCTTTGTCGAAGTTGATGAGGTCTTGTGCAATCACACGACGCTCGGATGAATACGTGCCGAGCAGTGACTCAGGGGCACGACCTTCCAGCACCGCAGCCAGTTTCCAAGAAAGGTTCCAGCCGTCTTGAATCGATACATTCATGCCTTGACCCGCCTTGGCCGAATGCGTGTGGCAAGCATCGCCCATGATGAAGGCGCGTGGATGCTGCTGCCCCACACGTTCAGCGGGCACGTTGTCAAAGCCAGTGGTCACGCGGTGCGCCACCTCGTAGACCGACCACCACGCGATGCTCTTCACATCAAGGGTGTAGGGGTGAAGAATGGCATTGGCGCGACGGATGATTTCGTCAAGGCTGGTGTTGCGAATTTCGCCAGCGTCGTTCTCATCGAGGTTGCCCAGATCGACGTAAAGACGCGAGAGGTAGCCACCTTCGCGTGGGATCAACAAGATGTTGCCTGCGCTGTGCGACTGAATAGAGCACTTGACCTGAAAGTCTGGGAAGTCTGTGTTGCACAGCACATCCATCACACCCCATGCGTGCAAGGAGGCATCGCCTTCCAATTTGTGGCCGAGTGCAGCCCGCACATTGCTGCGGGCACCATCGCCACCCACTAAATATTTCGCGCGAACGGTACGCACTTCGCCCGTGCGAGGGCCTGCGATGTATTTGATACGTGCAGCCACAGGGTAGGGATGGCTATCGTCAATGGTGAGGTCAACAAATTCAACGCCATAGTCTGGGACGATACGGCCTGGAGACTGTTGCGCACAGCCCAAGAAATAATCTAGAACGCGTGATTGGTTCACATAGATGTGTGGGAATTCGCTCACACCATGCGCATCATCGGGCACACGTGAGACGCGCACAATGTTTTCTGGATGTTGGTCGTCGGGTTTCCAAAAACACATCTCCACATTGCGATAGGCCTCATCCACGATGGCGTTGGCAAAGCCAAATGCTTGGAAAGTTTCAACCGATCGGGCTTGAATACCATCGGCTTGCCCTTGTGCCAAGCGGCCTTCACGCCGCTCAATGATGCGCACGTTCATACTGGGAAAGTGTGACAGCTGCGCGGCAACTGTCACAGCTGCGGGCCCCGTCCCCACAATGAGCACATCCATTTCGTCGGGAATTTCGGTGGGGCGGTTGAGGCCATGACCCGCTGCGGGTTTGATGCGGGGGTTTTCTGACACGTAACCGCGGTGATGGAATTGCATTTGAATGTCTCCGATCTCAGGCCATGAGGGCCGATTTATTTTGGGTTGCCAAGATTCTTTTGCAAGGTGTCGAGGGCGTCATACACCAATTGCAGCTGTCTCACCCCCACCAGTTTTTCAAGCTCTAAATATTCACGCTCGATCATGGGGGCCATGCGTCTGCCCAGCTTCTTTGTGGCTGCAGTGACGGTGACGGTGACCCGACGCTGATCATGCGACATGCGCTCACGCTTGATCCAGCCAGCCTCTTCCATGCGCATCAAAACGCCTGCAATGCTGGGGCTAGAAATCAAGCAGCGCTCGCACAGCTGACGAGGCTCTAAACCATCCTCATCCAACAGTACGCGCAGAATTCGCCACTGCTGTTCAGTCACGCCATGTTGGTTGAGTACAGGGCGAAAACGACGCATCAAGGCTTCTCTTGATTGAAGTAGTAAATGCGGCAAATTTTTGTGCCGAAGCGGACTTTTCATGGACAAACGTGAAGGGTGGTTGATTCGAAATGTAACGAGTAAAGACGCGGTTGAATACGTGAATTTAGGCAAGTCGAGGGATAACACCAATAAAAAGATTGATTGACTCACTCACAAGTGAGTGTTCAAATCACAAATATATTAGTGAAATGCTTGATCGCAAAGAATTGACTATGCCGAACATGTTTCAACCGCCTTTGGGTGCCAGTGTTTACGGCACCTTGCTGAACCACCGCGAAGCCTTGGCGGCATTGGGGGATCAGGTCAACCTAGCGCCCTACAAGGCGCCGCCCAAAGCCCCCATTTTGTACATCAAGCCCCGCAACACATGGGCACACAATGGTGACGCCGTGGTGGTGCCGTCGGATGTGAATGCGCTTCAAATGGGTGCCACTTTAGGGCTGGTCATCGGTCGCACCGCATGCAAAGTTAGCGCAGCAAATGCGCTTGACCATGTTGCAGGCTATGTCGTGCTGAATGACATCAGCGTGCCACACGACTCGTTCTATCGTCCGTCTATGCGCTTCAAATGTCGCGATGGTTTTTGCCCTATCGGTGCATACGTGCCAAGCGCTGCGATTGCCAACCCTGACGCACTTGCCGTCACCGTCGCCATCGACGGCGTGGTGGTACAACACACAGATACAGGTGGACGCATTCGATCTGTGGCTCAGTTGTTGGCGGACGTCACAGAATTCATGACCTTGCATTCAGGTGACATCCTCAGCATTGGCGTCTCTGCCCATGCTCCACTCGCACATGCGGGACAACGCGTGACCATCAGCATTGAAGGCGTGGGTCAATTGGACAATGTGTTGGCTGCAGAGGAGTTGGCATGAAGCGCGCAAAAGTAGCTTACGGTGGCGCCATTCATGACGCCTTCGAGCACCCCACAGGTTTAAAGCTGGCCGACGGCCGCGTGGTGGCTGAAGATGCGGTGGTTTGGTTACCACCATTTGAGGTGGGCACCATCATCGCATTGGGCTTGAACTATGCAGACCATGTGAAAGAACTATCCAAAGAATTAACCGTCACCACCCAAGACGAGCCTTTGGCTTTTCTCAAGGGTCGCAGCTCGCTGATAGGTCACCGTGCACAAACCCGCCGCCCTGAGGGTGTTGCCTTTATGCATTACGAGTGCGAGCTTGCCGTGGTGATTGGGAGTCGTACCAAAAACGTCAAGCGCGAAGATGCAATGCAACACGTGGCAGGCTATACAGTGGCCAACGACTACGCGATTCGCGACTATCTAGAAAACTACTACCGTCCGAATTTGCGCGTGAAAAACCGCGATGGCGGCACCGTGTTAGGGCCTTGGTTTGTGGATGCTGCCGATGTCGCTGATCCACACGCATTGGCGCTGAGGACGCTGGTGAATGGCGTGGTGACGCAGCAAGGCAATACCCGTGACTTGATTTCGGATATCCCCACATTGATTGAATACCTCAGCAGCTTCATGACGCTTGATGCAGGTGATGTCATTTTGACGGGCACCCCCGATGGCGTGGTCAACGTCAATGTGGGCGACGAAGTGGTCACCGAGATTGACGGCATTGGCCGGTTGGTCAACACCATCGTGGCGGATACCACCTTTGGTCGTTGAATCATTTTGAATATTTGAATGAAGGAAAGCATATGCGCATCGAGCATTTGATCAACGGCAAATCGGTTGCTGGCAAGCACTACTTTGAAACGGTCAACCCCGCCACGCAAGACGTGCTGGCTGAAGTAGCCAGCGGCTCATCCACAGAAGTCAACGCGGCGGTGCAAGCCGCCAAAGATGCGTTCCCCGCATGGGCTGCACGTCCAGCCACTGAACGCGCCAAGATCATGCGCAGCTTGGGTGATTTGATTGCCAAGCACGTGCCAGAGATTGCACAAGCGGAAACCAAAGACACCGGCCAAACCATCAGCCAGACTGGCAAGCAGTTGGTGCCACGTGCAGCAGACAACTTTTACTACTTTGCAGAAATGTGCACGCGTGTGGATGGGCACACCTACCCCACGCCCACGCACCTGAACTACACCTTGTTCCATCCTGTGGGGGTGTGTGCTTTGATTTCACCTTGGAACGTGCCGTTCATGACCTCCACTTGGAAGGTTGCGCCATGTCTCGCGTTTGGCAACACGGCCGTGTTGAAAATGAGCGAACTCTCGCCACTGACCGCTGCCCGATTGGGTGAGTTGGCCCTAGAAGCTGGCGTCCCTGCTGGCGTGCTGAACGTCGTGCACGGTTACGGCAAAGAAGCGGGTGAACCCTTGTGTGCCCACCCTGATGTGCGCGCGATTTCGTTCACAGGCTCCACCGTCACAGGTAACCGCATTGTGCAAGCGGCAGGCCTGAAAAAATTCAGCATGGAGCTGGGTGGCAAATCACCTTTTGTGATTTTCGAAGATGCTGATTTAGACCGCGCCTTAGATGCTGCCATCTTTATGATCTTCAGCAACAACGGTGAGCGCTGCACCGCAGGCAGCCGCATCTTGGTGCAAAAAAGCATCTACGCCGATTTCGCCGCTAAGTTTGCCGAACGCGCCAAGCGCATTGTGGTGGGCGACCCTCTGGACGAAAAAACCATCATTGGCCCCATGATCAGCCAAGGTCATTTGGCCAAGGTACGCAGCTACATCGAGTTGGGCAGCCAAGAAGGTGCCTCCATTTTGTGTGGTGGCTTAGATGCGCCAGACTTACCTGCGCATTTGCGCAAAGGCAATTTCGTCAGCCCCACCGTGTTTGCCGATGTGGACAACCGCATGCGCATCGCGCAAGAAGAAATTTTTGGCCCCGTGGCTTGCTTGATTCCCTTCACCGACGAAGCCGATGCCATCCGCCAAGCTAATGACATTGAATATGGCTTGTCGAGCTATGTGTGGACCGAAAACCTCGGCAAAGCACACCGCGTCGCCGCAGCCATTGAAGCGGGCATGTGTTTTGTCAACAGCCAAAACGTGCGCGACTTGCGCCAACCTTTTGGCGGCACCAAAGCCAGCGGCACTGGACGCGAAGGTGGCACATGGAGCTATGAAGTTTTCTTGGAGCCTAAGAATATTGCGGTGTCGATGGGCTCGCACCACATTCCGCATTGGGGCGTGTGAGCGTCAACACCTGCAACAAAAGCTAGGAGACAACAATGGGACAACTCAACAACACCAGGAGTGCTCGCCATGGGTAAGCTCGCATTGGCCGCCAAAATCACCCACGTACCCAGCATGTACCTGAGTGAAATGCCAGGTCCACGCTTTGGCTCGCGCCAGAGTGCGATTGATGGGCACAAAGAAATCAGCCGTCGCTGCCGTGAGATGGGGGTCGACACCTTGGTGGTGTTTGACACGCACTGGTTGGTCAATGCCAACTACCACATCAACTGTGCGCCACACTTCAAAGGCGACTACACCAGCAACGAGTTGCCGCACTTCATCAATCACATGTCTTTCGAGTCGCCTGGCAACCCAGAGCTGGGCCACCTGTTGGCCAAGGTGGCGAATGAGCATGGCGTAGAAACTTTGGCCCACGACAACACCACGCTCGATCCAGAGTACGGCACGCTGGTACCACTGCGCTACATGAATGAAGACCAACACTTCAAGGTGATCTCGGTGTCGGCCTTGTGCATGGTGCATTACCTGAACGACAGCGCGCGCTTGGGTTGGGCCTTCCGCGAGGCGGTTGAAAAACACTACAACGGCAAGGTGGCGTTTTTGGCCAGTGGTTCGCTCAGCCACCGCTTTGCACAAAACGGCCAGGCACCCGAGTTCGCGCACAAAATTTGGAGCCCCTTCTTGGAGCAGCTCGACAAACAAGTGCTGCAAATGTGGCACAACCGCGAGTGGCAAGCGTTTTGCGAAATGCTGCCTGAATACGCCAGCAAAGGCCATGGCGAAGGCTTCATGCACGACACGGCGATGTTGTTGGGTGCGCTGGGCTGGAGCGGCTATGACGGTGGCGTAGACATCGTGACACCGTACTTTGGTGCCAGCGGCACGGGGCAACTCAATGCGATTTTTGACGTCACACCGCAAGACGGCGCACACGTGCCCAAAGCCGTGGCCAGCCATGCTGAGGGCTACACCGCCATCAGCACCCGTCTGTAACGAAAGCAGGGCACATGCCGCATCTAGTGATTCTCTACACAGGTCAACTCGACGCAGAAGTCAACATGACCACTTTGTGCCGTCAATTGGCCGACGCCATGTTGACCGTCAAAGACGAAACAGGCAAGCAAGTGTTCCCCACTGGTGGCACGCGCGTGTTGGCTTATCCCGCTGTCCACTATGCGGTGGCCGATGGTGGTGCAGCTGGCATTGCTGCAGGTGGCAATGGTGACTATGCCTTTGCGTACCTGAACCTGCGCATGGGCCGTGGTCGCAGCGAGGCCACACAAAAGTTGGCAGGCGACACCTTGCTCGCTGTGGCCAAAACATTTTTCGCTCCGCTCATGGCCACACGGCACATTGGCGTGACGCTGCAAATTGATGTCGGGCAAGAAGTGTTTGATGCCAAGCACAGCAGCCTACATCCACTTTTCAACAAGGCGTAAGCATGTCGGTATTCACAGAAGAACAAATCCAAGCCTTGGCCGTAGAGCTGAACACGGCTGAGAAAACACGCACGCAAGTCGAGCATTTTTCGAAACGTTTTGCTGGTATGACCATCGAAGATGGCTACCGCATCAACCGTGCTTGGATGGATTTGAAGTACAAAGAGGGACGCACCGTCATTGGCCACAAAATTGGCTTAACCAGCCGTGCGATGCAGCAGTCCAGCCAAATTGATGAGCCCGATTACGGCACATTGCTGGACGACATGCTGTTCACCTGCACACCAGGGCAGGTGCTGGAGATTCCATTCACCAAGTTCATTGCACCGCGCGTCGAAGTTGAACTGGCGTTCATACTGAAAAAAGAACTGCGCGGCCCCAACATCACCCTGGAGGATGTGTTGGACGCCACCGAGTACGTCACGCCCGCCATTGAAATCATCGATGCACGCATCGAGCAATTCGACCGCCACACCAAAGTCATGCGCAAAGTATTCGACACCATCAGCGACAACGCAGCGAATGGCGGCATTGTGTTGGGCGCCAACAAGGTGGATGCCAAAACCACTGACCTCCCTTGGTGCGGTGCCATCTTGCGTCAAAACGGCGTGGTGGAAGAAACCGGTTTGGCAGCAGGCGTGCAAGGCCACCCTGCGATTGGCATTGCATGGCTGGCCAACAAATTGGCCCCTTGGGGTGAGCACTTGGCCGCTGGCGAAATTGTGTTGGCCGGTTCATTCACCAAACCTGCCACCGCCAAACTGGGTGATGTGTTTGAGGCCGACTACGGTCCGCTGGGTTGTTTGAAATTTAAATTTGCTTGAGGTGTTCACCATGACTGAAGCCTTCATTCGTCCACAGCGTTTCAGCGAGTCAGAATGGCAAGCCCGCGTGCAGTTGGCCGCGTGCTACCGAATCTTTGCCCACTTAGGTTGGTCTGAGCTGATCTACAACCATATTTCATTGCGTGTGCCTGATGAAGAAGGCCACTTCTTGATCAACCCGTTTGGTCTGCACTACACCGAGGTCACAGCCTCTAACTTGGTCAAGGTGGATGTTCAAGGCAACACCATCGGTCATAGCGACTGGCCCATCAACCCCGCTGGCTTCACGTTTCATGGAGCGATTCACGCCACCATGCCCCATGCGCACTGTGTGATGCACATTCACTCCACCCCCACGATGGCGGTGTGTTGTTTGAAAGAGGGTCTGTCGTACACCAACTTCTATGCGGCGCAGCTGTGGGGCCAAGTGGCGTACCACGACTTTGAGGGCATCACCGTGCATGCCGAAGAAGGCGCGCGCATTTTGGCCAGCTCGGGGGGAAAGCCTGTGTTGTTCTTGCGCAATCATGGCCCTGTTGTCATTGGCACCTCCTTGGCGCAAGCCTTCAATTTGATGTGGCTGGTACAGCGGGCGTGCGAGGTGCAAGTGACGAGCCAAGCCTTGGGCGCTTTGCAGCCCATCACTGAGAAAGCCTTGGAAGGCTGCGTGCGCGATTCACTCAACTTCAATCCCAAGTTTGGTGCGGGTGAAGATTCGTTTGCGGCTATGCAACGTTTGATCGACCGCATCGACCCCAGCTACAGAACCTGATATGTCGGCGACTCCAGTCATGAAAATCACGGTTGTTGGCCTCGGTGCTGTGGGAGGGGCATTTGCTGGTTTGTTGGGCACACTGCCGCCATCGAAAAACATACAACTGTCTGCCATCGCACGCGGCAAGTCTTTGAAAGCACTCCAAACACAAGGCCTGACGTGGACCGACGCTTCAGGTCAAACCCATCAAGTGGCCTTAACGGCCAGCGATGACGCAACCAGTCTGGGTCCGCAAGATGTGGTCATCGTGGCGGTGAAAAGCACTTCGCTCACTGACGTGGCACCAGTGGTTCAAAAGTTACTGGCACCACACACTATGGTGCTGGTGGCGATGAATGGTGTGCCTTGGTGGTTCTTTGAAGGCTTAGGCGGTGCATGCGATGGTTTGCAGTTGCCCGTGCTCGATCCGCAGGGTGCGATTGCCAAGTGCATTCCAACTTCGCAGGTCGTGGGTTGTGTGGTGCATTTCTCAGCACAGTCGCCCAGTGCTGGCGTGGTTCAAAACATGAAGGGCAATCACCTGATCATGGGTGAACCTGCGGGTGGTATTTCAGCGCACACGCAAGCCTTGGCAGATGTGTTGCGTGCCGCGGGCTTTGATGTGAAGGTATCGCCGCGCATTCAGCAAGACATTTGGTTCAAGCTCTGGGGCAATATGACCATGAACCCCGTCTCTGCGTTGACGGGCGCGCCGTGTGATCAAATTTTGGACGACGACTTGGTACGGTCATTTTGCAGCGCCGTCATGCTCGAAGCGCAAGCCATTGGCGCACGCATTGGATGCGACATTGCACAAATGCCAGAAGATCGACATGCGGTCACGCGCAAACTGGGCTCTTTCAAAACCTCGATGTTGCAAGACGTGGAACAACACCGCGCGATTGAACTCGACACCTTACTCGGTGCGGTTCGCGCAATAGGCCAGCATTTGAAAATGCCAACCCCCAACATAGATGCCTTGTATGGCCTCACACGATTGATGGCTCGCACGCGCGGGCTTTACCAGAAAGACACTGTATGAAAATTCCAACCAATCATTTTTTGGCTCAGATTCGACAAGGCCACACGCAAATTGGCTGCTGGGTCGGCTTGGCCGATGCCAATGTGGCTGAGGCGTTGGCAAGTTGCGGCTTTGATTGGTTGCTGCTCGACGGTGAGCATGCGCCCAACGATGTACGCACCGTGCTGGAACAACTGCGTGCCGTGGCACCTTATGCGGTGTCGCCCATCGTTCGCCCCGTACAAGGGGATGTCGCGCTCATCAAACAATACCTCGATGTCGGCGCTCAGACTTTGCTCGTGCCCATGGTGGACACAGCAGAACATGCCGCTCTGTTGGTCAAAGCCATGCGTTATCCGCCCGAAGGAATTCGTGGGGTGGGCGCAGCGTTAGCCCGTGCCTCGCGTTGGAACCAGGTAGAGAATTATTTGAACCTCGCCAACGAACAGATGTGTTTGCTGGTTCAAGCCGAAACACCTTTGGCCATCAAAAACATCGAAGCCATTGCCAAAACAGAGGGCGTGGAGGGCGTATTTTTTGGCCCTGCGGATTTGTCAGCATCCATGGGTTTTCGTGGTCAACCCTCCCACCCTGAAGTGCAAAAAACCATCCTGGATGCCATTGCCAAAGTGCGCGCAGCGGGCAAGGCCGCTGGCATTTTGGTCACGGACAAAAAACTAGCCAACGACTACCTTGCACATGGCGCCAACTTTGTCGCAGTGGGCGTAGACACTTCTCTCTTGGTTAAAGCTGCCACAGAATTGGCACAAAGCTTTCAATCTGCGCCTGCGCAAGCCACAGTGGGTGGCAAGGTCGGCACAACGGGTGGCTACTGATTATTGGAACTCTTCGGTATCCACCTCAGAGGCATTGAGTGCGTTGTAGCGCGGCCCCTTCACCGTCTGCTGATTGATCAACGCTTCTAAGCGTTGCATCTGCTCAGGTGACAGCACTACATCGGCAGCGGCGATGTCGTCTTCAAGATGGCGTATGTTTTGAGTGCCAGGAATCGGGATGAGCTTGCTGTCTTTGTGCAACAACCAAGCCAACGCCAGTTGCGCAGGCGTACAGCCCACCTCGCGCGCAATGGCTTGGTAACCATCGAGCAACGGCAAGTTCGCCGCATAGGTGTCTGCACTGAAGCGTGGCATGGCACGGCGAATGTCATTCCCTGCCAAAGTGCTCACATCGCGCAACTCACCGCACAAGAAACCACGTGCCACAGGACTGAAGGCCACAAAGGTTACGCCGAGCTCTTCACAAGTTTTGAGCACCGCGATTTCGGGGTTGCGTGTCCACAACGAGTATTCGGTTTGCACAGCAGCAATGGGGTGTACTGCATGCGCTTTGCGCAGGGTGGTGGCCGAGACTTCGCTCAAGCCAATCTCACGAATCTTGCCTGCACGCACCAGGTCGCTCAATGCGCCCACACTGTCTTCGATCGGCACTTGTTTGTCCCAGCGGTGCAAGTAATACAAGTCAATCACATCGGTACCCAAACGCGACAAACTGTCTTCGCAATTTTTTCGCAAGGTCTCGGGTCGACCATCAATCACGCGCTTCACACCATCAGGGAACGACACGCCCGCCATGCCGCCTTTGCTGCACAGGGTAATTTGACTGCGATGCGCTTTGAGTGCTCGTCCCACCAACAATTCATTGGTACCAAAACCATACAAGGCGGCCGTGTCAAACATCGTCACGCCGAGGTCTAGGGCGCGATGAATCAAAGCCTCACCGACTTCAGGTGCAGGGGGTGCACCGTAGGCGTGGCTGAGGTTCATGCAGCCTAGGCCAATGGCTGACACTGTGTAGGGGCCGAGTTGACGATGTTTCATACGGAGGTTTGTGTGCGTGTCCATGCAGGCAATGGTGCCGAGCGGTGCAGCACATTGTCGTGCAACCATGTGGCGCTCTTGCGCGCGCGATCCGCCACGGTGGCCAACGGTAACTGTTGGTAATCGTCGTTGAAGACTTCAAAGCTGTAATCGCCACGATAGCCAATGCGATCGAGGCGCAGCACCAAATCAGCCAAGGCGTCGCTGTGCACGCCCTCGCCTGGGAACACGCGGAAGGTGCGTGCGGTGGTCATGCGGTCTTCAAATGTAGGCGTCTCGTTCCACATGAAGTCAGACAGTTGCACCAAGAAAATTTTCTCGGGGTCGAGGTCTTCAATCGCATCCAGCGGCGTATTGGCCGCAAAGATGTGAAACGAATCAATGCCAATGCCCAAATTGGGGCAATCGGCACGGCACACCACATCCCACGAGGTAGTGAACTCATTGACCGTGCGCCCCCAAGACAATCCCTCGTACGCCACTTTGATGCCTAGGGGCAAAGCCATCATCGCGAGCTTTTTCAAATCGCGGGCAATGTGATCCAAGTCATCCGTCGCATGACGTGAGGTAGACGAACACGCCAGCAGCACTTTGCTGCCAGTGGCTGCGCACATCTCAAGCATCGACTTCGCAATGTCAACTTTGTAGCCATGCAAGTGGCCAGACAAACCTTCGAAGTCGCGCAACACCTGAAATCCTGTAGGGCGCAAGCCGCTGGCCTGAACCGCCGCTACCGCCGCAGGCACACCGCCAGGGTGCGTGACCAAGTCGCGCGCCATCAGCATGACTTGTGAAAAGCCTGCCTCTTTCATCGCCGACAACTTGGCCTCTAAAGAGCCCGCCATCGTGATGGTGTCCATCCCAAAACCGTTGAGTAGGTTCATACGAGGGCCTCTATTCAATTGTCTTTGTGAACCAGCTCAAACGACACCGAACCCAAAGCACTGCGCGTCAGCGCACCACGGTCTTCTGGGTGTAACTGGGTGGACTCGACAAACTCGACACCACGCGCTTTGAGTGCCGTGACGGCTGCGCTCACATCCACAGCACCCAAACCAATGCGTTGCAAACATTCGGGGGATTCGTCGGTGTCCATCCATGGATCGGGTTCGATCAGTTGCCACAAGAAGTTGCCGCAGGGGCTCTTCATCAACTTGCCTTTGGGCAAGATGCCAAAGCGTTGGTCATCGGGCACAAAGCTGAAATCGAACATGTGCTCAAAGTAAGCCAACCAATCGGCGCTGCGGCCTGCACCGATGTACTGCACCACGCCAAAGTAGCTCATACCCGCCGTGGCTTGTGGGTGTTGGTCAACGGTGGGGATGGGCTTGAAATCGATGTCGTAAATCGAAAACTCTTGCCAACGGTCGACAAAGTAAAAACGGCTGCCCCCAGGACCATGAATAGCAGGTATGTGCAGCTCCATGGCTTGCGCTTGACTGGACACATTCCATGCACCCAAGTCCATGCAGCGGGTGTGCGCTTGCAGAGCATCGCGCACGCGGAAGGCCACGGCAGAGATGACGGGTTGGCCATCGGTGGTGGCACTTACACGCGCGTCATCGGGGCTGGCGTTGACGACCAAGTTCATGCCCCCTTGACGATACAAAGTCACCTCGCGTGAGCGGTGGCGTGCCACAGGGCGAAAGCCCATGTTCTCCAGAACTTGGCCCAAGGCTTGTGGGCGGCTGGTGGCGTATTCGATGAACTCAATGCCCTCTAGGCCCAAACGGTTGGGCATATCGGGCACGGACTCGCGGTGTGTGGATGTCAAGGTCATCGGCTACTCCCAAAAATCAATCGAACATCAATAGCTTAACTGCGCCACATCACGCAGCACTTCTGCGGTGGTCGTGGGTAAGCCGAAGTATTCCAAATACGCTGGAATTTGTTCAAACAACATGTCTGAACCCACCTGCACACGGCAGCCACGGTTTTTGGCGGCTTGCAAGAACGCGGTCATTTCGGTTTTCATCACCACTTCGCCCACAAAGGCATCGGGGGAAATGCGTGACACATCCATGGGCAATGCATCGCCCTCGTTCATGCCCATGGGCGTGGCGTTGACCACGAGGTCATGCTCAGCAGGATCGTTCGAACCTGTGCGCACATCGATGTTTGGGTAGTTGTGTTTCAAGCGTTGGCCCAAGGCTTCGGCAGAAGCTGTGTTCACATCAAACAAGCTGATGGCGGCAATGCCAGCACCTGCGAGCGATGCTGCAATGGCACAACCCACACCGCCCGAACCCACCACCAACACACGCTTACCTGCGAGGTCAAAGCCCTTGCGTTGCACGCCGCGCACGAAGCCAGCGCCATCAAACATGTCGCCCACCAAGCGGCCATCAGCGAGTTTCTTCACCGCGTTGCATGCACCAGCCACACGCACGGTGGCGGTGACTTCATCGAGCAATCCCACGGTCACCACCTTGTGGGGCATGGTGATAAGTGCGCCACAAATATTGGTGAGGTTGAACACCGATTTCAAAAATACTGGATAGTCTGGCGTTTGGCAGCCCATGGGCACCACCACCGCGTTGATGCCCGCACTGGCGAAGTACGGGTTGTAAATCATGGGTGACTTAAAGCTGTGCGTGGGGTACCCAATGTGGGCAATCAGTTGCGTGTTCCCGTTGATTGAAATGCCGTGCTTGCTCATGGTGGTTTATTTAGAAGATTGAACGGCAGACACCGCGGCACGCAAAGCCAGCTCATAACTGTCAGCGCCAAAGCCACAAATTTGTCCTTTCACAATTTCAGCAAATACCGATTTGTGACGGAATTCTTCACGCGCATGGATGTTGGACATGTGCAACTCGACAATCGGACAGGTCAGTATGGCCAATGCATCGCGTATGCCATAGCTGTAATGTGTCCAGGCACCGGCGTTGATCAGCACGGCATCTACGCCATCAAGAAAACATTGGTGAATGCGCTCGCACATGTCGCCTTCATGGTTGGTCTGATAGCACTCAACCTCTGCCCCTAACTCTTTACCCAGCTTGTGCAAATTGGCATTGATCTCATCGAGTGTGATGGTGCCGTATTGCTTGGGATCGCGTTTACCAAACATGTTGTGGTTCACGCCGTGGAGCATCAAAACTTTCATATGCCACTTACCTTAAAAATTTTTATTCGTTCCACCGTAAATGCTTCGCCGCACCCAAGCGGCGAAGCATCAAAAAGTCAATTACTTGGACTTCTTTGCAGGTGCTGCTGAACGCACTTTGTCGATTTCAGCTTGCAACTCTTTCACCACATCTTGACCCACGTTCACGCCATGTTTGGCAGTCACTGGGCGCATCTTGTCGCGCAAGATAGCCATTTCTGACTCAGGCAACTGGGTCACTTGCATGCCGTTCTTCTTCAAGTTGGCCAACAAGCTGGCTTCCAAGTTACGAGCCGTTTCGCGTTGAAACTTGGCTGATTCGGTGGCGGCGTCAGCCACTACCTTTTTCTCAGCAGCGCTCAGACCGTCCCAGAATTTTTTGCTGATGATCACAGACTGTGGGTTGTATTGGTGAGCCGTCAACACCATGTGCTTTTGCACTTCATACAACTTGGCGCTGTTGATGGTGGGGATGGGGTTTTCTTGTCCGTCCACAGCACCTTGCTCCAAGGCGGCATACAACTCAGGGAAAGGCAGCGGCGTAGGGTTAGCACCCAAGGCTTTGACCCAATCCACGTTGATGGGGTTAGGAATCACGCGCAACTTTAGGCCTTCGAGGTCAGACACTTTGTTGATGGCGCGCTTGCCGTTGGTGATGTGGCGAAAGCCCAACTCGTAATAAGCCAAACCGATCAAGCCTTTTTCTTCCAACTTGGCGTGCATCTTTTTACCGAATGGACCGTCCACCACTGCATCAGCTTCTTTGGTGCTGGCAAACATGAAGGGGAAGTCGTAAATGGCGAATTCTTTGACTTGGCTCGCGAAGATGCCAGAGTTCATCGAAGCCATTTCCAATGAGCCGCCTTGGATGGCAGACACGTTTGCTTGGTCGCTGCCCAAAGTACCACCTGGGAAGATGTTGACTTTGAGCTTGCCGCCTGAGTTCTTCTCGACGATCTCTTTGAACTTCTCCATACCTTGAACGATGGGATGACCCGCAGCGTTCTGGTTAGCGAACTTGATGGTTTTCACTTGCGCCGAAGCGATGCCCATGGCGGCCATGGCCACAGTCGCGATCACGGTCTTGATAAATACACGTTTCATGTCAGTGTCTCCTGAAGAACTTTGCGGTCGTACGCCAAATTGAAGTTTCACAGTCTGGCGTACCCGAACAGACCGTGAAAAGAAAATCAATAGAACCAGCGTGCTGGCACCATCACCAATTGTGGGAAGGCGACCATGGCAAACATGATGATGAACTGCGCCACCATGAATGGCATCACGCCTCGTGTGACTTCGTCCATGCTGACTTTGCCCACACCTGCTACCGCATTGAGCACAGTACCGACAGGGGGCGTGATCAAACCAATGGCGTTGTTGATGATGAACAAAACGCCAAAGTAGACGGGGTCAATACCAGCGGCTTTGACCACAGGCATGAGCACAGGGGTGAGCAACAAGATGGTTGGCGTCATATCTAAGGCTGTGCCCACCAACATGGTGATGACCATGATGGTTAACATCAATAACCTTGGGCTATCGAGCAGCGGTTGCAACAAAGCAACCAACTCAGCGGGCAAATTAGCCACGGTGATCAACCAAGCCGAGACCATGGCCGCTGCCACCAAGAACATCACAATCGCGCTGGTCTTTGCAGAAGAGACAAACAAGGGATACAAGCTCTTCAGGTTGAGCTCTTTGTAAACAAACGTGGAGATGACCAAGGCATACACAGCCGCGACCACCGCCGCTTCCGTGGGGGTGAACACACCGAACTTCAAACCAAACACCACAATCACTGGCAACACCAAAGCCCATGTGGCTTCGCTCAAAGCCTCACGAATTTCACCCAAAGATTTGCGAGGAGGAACCGTCACCACTTCCTGACGGGCCAACCACCACCAAGTGATCCACAACGAAGCGCCCAGCAACACGCCAGGCACGATGCCCGCCATGAACAGTTTTGAAATAGACACATTACCAGCCACACCAAAGATCACAAATCCAATACTGGGTGGAATCACGGGGGCGATGATGCCGGCAGAGGCAATCAAACCTGCAGAACGCGCGCGGTCATGGCCTGCTGCCACCATCATGGGCAACAGCAATGAAGCCAAAGCCGCAGCATCTGCCACCGCTGAGCCAGACAGCGCAGCCATGATGACAGCGGCCATGATGGTCACATAGCCCAAACCACCCTTGATGTGGCCCACGCACGCCATGGCGAAGTTCACGATGCGGCGTGACAAACCACCCGCGTTCATGATTTCACCAGCAAGCATGAAGAATGGCACAGCCAACAACGGGAAACTGTTGGAGCCTTCGATCAAGTTTTGCGCCAAGATTTGCGCATCAAACATGTTCATGTGCCACATCAGCGCAGCACCACACAACAACAAAGAAAAAGCGATGGGGATACCCAACGCCATGGCACCCATCAGGGAAAAGAGAAATACAGCGATCGTCATGGTCTTGTTCCTGAAATGGGTTTAGTGGTTGTCGCCATGCGGGGCTTCTTCTGACTCTTGGATCATCACCAAATCTTCATCGCGCACCTGACCTGTCAACAAGCGAATGAATTCAGCGCTCAAGATCAAACCACCTAACACCGCGAACAAAATGCCAGGCAAGTAAATCCAAGCCATCGATGCCTCCATCACGGCACTGGTGCTGTCCAAATTGATCACTGCTTGCTCGTAGGCGCCCTTAAACAAGAGCCAGCAAGCAAACAACATCAAGCTGTATGAGGCAGCCAAACAAACCTTTTTACCGAATGGGCCAAGGCGGCTCACCAACATGTCGGTACCCAAATGGCCATGCTCTTTCAAGGCCACGATGGCGCCCAAAAATGTCATCCACACAAATGCCCAACGTGACAACTCTTCAGACAAGGTGATGCCTGAATTCATGGCGTAACGTAAAAACACGTTGCCAAACACCAACACCACCATCAAGGCGAGGCAAAAGGCAATCGCAGCTTCGAGCACTCGACAGCTGCGATCCAAAATCAAATTAAACATACAAAAATCCTTGATGCATATGGGCTGGAACAAAATGTACAAAACAGTTACTTTGCAACAACTTAGTGAAAACCCGTATTTAAATATGGCATAGCCAACTAACTGTTATGACGGATTTGAATAGCTGACAAAACGCAAAACCATGTCCACCACGCTTTGTCTGCGAGCCGCCAAGGCTTTGGCTGTTTGGCCATTGCGTTTGAAGATCAAATCAAAGGTGTAACGGTTGGACACATTAAAAAATGTCAACGCAGAAATGGAGGCATGGATATCGATGGGGTCCAGCCCTTTGCGAAACACCTTGTCTTTCACACCACGCTTATAAAGCTCTTCGATGGACTGGATTGCAGACACGTTCAGCTCTTGGATGAGCTTGCTTTGCGCCAAGTAGGCACCGCGCTCAATGTTCTCGTTCATCACCAAGCGAATGAAGTCTTGGTTGCTGTGGTGGTGGTCAAAGGTAAAACCCACCAAAGCCTTGAGCGCCTCAACAGGCGAGAGATCTGCCAAATGCAGCTCAGCCTCTGTCGCTCGAATGCGGCGGTACGCGTCTTCCAACACGGCCAAGTACAAGCCTTCTTTACTGCCGTAGTAGTAATAGATCATGCGCTTGCTGGTGTGTGTGGCATCAGCGATGGCATCAATGCGCCCACCCGCCAAGCCCTTGGCAGCGAACTCTGCAGTGGCGACGGCAATGATGCCGGCCATCGTCCGCTCGGGGTCATTGGTGCGTTTGGGAGGCTTGCGAGAGGAATGTACTGTTTCGTTCATTCGGAAAGTGTAAAGCTCAAAAAGCCAGTCACAGCCTCCAGAAGAACCCTCATACCCTTCGTGAGCACTGTGAGAACCGAACGACTCAACCATCAGCCACACGCATACCAATACGTGTACCCACTTGCCTCGCCAGTTTGCACTGACGAGGCTTTTCTTTCGAACGAAAATTTATTCAGTCGCCAACGCCATCACGCCCGTGGCCGTATTGGAAATAGGGATGTGATAGTTTTGATGCACAGGCGTCACGTTGTTACCCAACGCACCGCGCATCGCCAGCCACATGACTAACTCAACGCCCTGTGTGCCAGTTTTCTCCACCAATTCGTGGATGCTGAACTGCGTGGCCCACTCGGGGTTCTTTTGCAAGCTATCCATGAATTCCAAATCAAAAGCTTTGTTGATGTGGCCTGCACGCTCACCATCGAGCTGATGGCTCAAGCCACCTGTGCCTAGCACCACCACATTCAAATTGCTGTCCCAACTGCGAATCGCATCCCCCACCGCTTTACCCAAGTTGTAACAACGCTTGGCGGAGGGCAACGGGAACTGCACGGTGTTGATGCAAATTGGCACAGTCAACACAGGGCACACATCATCGGGCCAAAACAATTTGAGCGGTAAGGTGAAGGCGTGGTCGACCAACATCTCTTGGCAAGTCACCACATCAAATTCTTTTTCGACCAACTCATTGATGATGTGCCATGACAAATCAGGCGCACCTTTGAACGGTGGCAAAGTGGGAATGCCCCAACCTTCGTCCGCATTGTTGTACTGAGCTGCAGCACCGACCGCAAAGGTGGGCATTTTGTCGAGGAAGAAGTTCAAGCCGTGGTCGTTGTAGAACACCACTGCCACATCAGGCTTGACCTTGCCCAACCAATCGTGGATAGGGGGAAACCCATCAAAGAAGGGTTTCCAGTACGGGTCTTGCTGAATGCCTTTGGCAATCGCACCACCGATGGATGGGATATGTGATGAGGCGAGGCCGCCAACGATGTTTGCCATGGTGAGTCTCCTTGATGTTTATTGGTTGGCTGCTGCGCGCAGCTTGGCTTTGAATTCTTCTTTGGTCATGCCAGTTTGAGCGGCACCCAGGTCTTGCACATCCAAGCCCAAAATGCCAGCGAACTTGGCGAGGTAATACACATTGCCGCCTGCAGCAATGAGACCCAACACATTGCGTGTGCGGATGGCAGTGGCTTGCTCGTCGTTCAACCCATAGTGCTTCATATAGGCCTCTTCATCGCTTTTGAAGGCGTTGCGGTTATCGGCGCTATTGAACGAGTAGCACATCTTGTTGAGGGCATAGCCTTTTTGGGCTTGGTCACCGTCAAACAGGGTGGTACCAAATATCGGGGCTGGTTTGTGGCGCATGGATGTCTCCGTGACTGAAGTTGCTTTATGGCACGGAGTGTGGGTGATTCAACTCATAAAATAAACCACGCAATACTCATTTATTCCATGAAAAAATTTAATCATTTAGATTTGGACGGCCACCTGTTGCACTTGCTCAGTACGGTCATTGCACAAGGCTCGGTGACCGCCGCGGCTCACACGCTGGGCCTCACACAATCGGCCGTGAGCCACCAACTGGACCGCCTGCGGGCCATCGTGGGGGATGCTTTGTTTGTCAAATCAGGGCGAGGCATAGTGCCTACCGCACGGGCCGAAGCCTTAGCGCAGCAAGCGCAAGCCCTGCTAACCCAGCTACAAGGTTTTGTGCACAGCGGTGCGCTTGAACCTGCTCGCCTCACCCAATGCTTCACCATCGCCGCCAACGATTTGCAACGAGATTTGCTGCTGCCCAACCTGCTCAATCGCTTACAAACCCAAGCACCAGGCGTCACGCTGCGTGTGGTGCCGTCTGATGTGCCCAGCGCCGACATGCTGCGCGCACAAGACTGCCAACTGGTCATCAGCCCACGCCCACCCGATGCCACCGACATCAAGCACAAACGCTTGTTTACAGATAGCTACCGGGTGTTCTATGACGCCAATGTGCGCAAAGCACCTCGCACATTGAAAGCCTATGAAGCTGCAGAGCACATCACCGTGGTACATCAACCTAAGCGCAGCTTGGACATTGACGAGCTGCTGCTCAAGCGCGGCGTGAATCGGCGTTTTTCCGCTACTTTGAGTAGCTTTGCGGGCGTCGCAGGCTTCGTGTCGGGTACTGCGCGTTTGGCAACCTTGCCAGGCTTGTTGCGCCAAGGTTTGCTACGCGGCTTAGCAGATGCACCCGTTCCGTTTGACACACCCGAAATGCCCATGTACGCCATCTGGCACGTTCGACACCAACAAGACCCTGTGCACATTTGGCTGCGCGAACAGCTTTTTCTTGCCAAGGCAAGCTAAACGCCAACCGCATTTAAAAAAAACGCCACGGTCACCAGCGCAAAGCCGATGCCGTGGCGTACTTGGCGTGACGACTTAGGCGTTGAGCTGAAGCTCTAACTCGTGCAACACCTTGTAGCAAGGCAGCACTTGTGCCACGCTGCTATTGGGCTCGCGGCCTTCTTGGATGGCAGCAAAAAATTCGCGGTCTTGCAACTCAATGCCGTTCATCGACACCGCCACTTTAGACACATCAATTTGCTCTTCTTTGCCGGTGTACAGATCGTCGTAACGCGCCAAATAAGTGCCGGTGTCGCCGATGTAGCGGAAGTAGGTACCCAAAGGGCCGTCGTTGTTGAACGACAAGCTCAGGGTACAAATCGCGCCGTTGGCCGCTTGCAATTGAATGCTCATGTCCATGGCAATACCCAACGTAGGGTGGATGGGGCCTTGCACAGCATTGGCTTTGACGATGGGGCTACCAGCTTGGTAAGCAAACAAGTCCACGGTGTGGGCAGCGTGGTGCCACAGCAAATGGTCGGTCCAGCTGCGGGGCTGGCCCAGCGCGTTCATGTTGGTGCGGCGGAAGAAGTAGGTTTGCACATCCATTTGTTGGATGTTGAATTCGCCCGCTTTGATTTTGTTGTGCACCCACTGGTGGCTGGGGTTAAAACGGCGGGTGTGACCGCACATCGCCACCAAGCCTTTTTCTTTGGCCACGCGCACCACTTCGTCTGCGTCTTTCCAGCTATCGGCCAAGGGAATTTCCACTTGCACGTGCTTGCCTGCTTTCAAGCAAGCCAAGCTTTGTGCGGCGTGCATTTGTGTGGGCGTGCACAAAATCACGGCATCGACTTCAGGCAAAGCCAAACTGTCAGCCAACTCGGTGGTGACGTGTTTGATGCCGTATTTGTCAGCGACTTCTTTGGTTTTTTCCAAATCACGGCTGATCAACGACACCACTTCCACGCCGTCGATATTTTTGATGCCGTCCAAATGTTTGATGCCAAAGGCACCTGCGCCCGCCAAGGCGACTTTGATGGTTTTGCTCATCTTGTATTCCTCTTGATTACTTATGCGTTTTCCAAAATTGCGTGACCCACAGCGGTGTTCGATGCAGGCACATGGTAGAAGCGATGGGCCAGCTTCGGTGCTGGCCCCACCGCTTTGCCGTCTTGGATGTCAGACATCGCACCTCGTGCGATGAGCCACATCACCAACTCAATGCCTTCGCTGCCCGCTTCGCGCACATAGTCGATGTGCGGCACTTGGGCGCAAGCCACAGGGTCGTTGATCATCAGATCAAGCCAGTTGTTATCCCACTCGCGGTTGATCAAGCCCGCACGCGCGCCTTGCAATTGATGGCTCATGCCACCTGTGCCCCAGATGTGCACGTTGATGTCTTCGTCGTAGCTCTCAATGGCTTTACGAATCGCTTGGCCGAGGTTGAAACAACGTTGACCGCTGGGTACGGGGTATTGCACCACGTTGACGGCAAACGGAATGATGGGGCAAGGCCAAGCGCCCTTGGCGGGGTCTTGCTCGCCACACATCAATGAGAGTGGCACGGTCAAACCGTGGTCCACATCCATTTTGTTGACGATGGTGAGGTCGAAGTCTTGTTGAATGACCGACTGCGCAATGTGCGAAGCCAACTCAGGGTGACCTTTGACCTTGGGCACAGGGCGTGCGCCATAGCCTTCATCAGCAGGCGTGTACTCGGCGGCGGTGCCAATGGCGAACGTGGGAATCATATCCAAGCTAAAGGCTGTGGCGTGGTCGTTGTAGACCAAGAAGATCACGTCTGGCTTGTTGTCTTTCATCCATTGTTTGGAGAAGTCATAACCCGCAAAGACGGGTTTCCAATAGTCTTCTTTTGTTTTGCCGAGGTCCAGTGCGGCGCCAATGGCGGGTACATGCGAGGTGTAAACGGATGCGGTGATGCGTGCCATGTTGCTTAGCCTTTCTTGGCAGCGCGACCAGCTGCACCTTGGGGTTGGTTTTTTTCTTGGGCGTCGCCATCTTCGCCAATGTAGCGATTGCCTTCTGCACTGCGGCCGCCAGCCAACATCATGGCGCGGTATTCGTCTTCGGTCATGCCAGTCATGGAACCTGCCATTTGTTGAAAGCTCAGGCCATCGGTCGCGCCGATTTTGGCAAGGAAGTAAATGTTGCCGCCCGTACGCATGCACCAGTTCAAATCGCGGGCCAACACAGCCTGCTTTTGTTCTTCGGTCATGGCCCACTCATCAAGATAAGCACGCTCGTTGGCTTTGAAGCGCGTGCGGTTCTCGGCTTTCATGAGCGACATGCAAAACTGGTTGAGCCAGTAGCCTTTGCGTGATTGCTCGGCATCAAAAATGATGGTGCCTGGAACGTTGGTATAGGGTTTGTCGAGTGCCATTAAAAAGTCTCCTCTGGCCAGTACAGGCGCATGGGGTTGTCCACCAACAATTTCTTTTGCAACTCAGGTGTGGTTGCAATGTGCGGAATGAAATCCACCAACAAGCCGTCATCGGGCATGTGGTCTTTGAGGTTGGGATGTGGCCAGTCGGTGCCCCAAATCACGCGGTCTGGAAACTCGTCCACGATGCGCTTGGCAAATGGAATCACATCCTTGTAGGCGTTCTGTTCACCATTCAAAGCCTTGGGGCCAGATACGGACAAACGCTCAGGGCAAGTCACCTTGCTCCAAACGTTTTTGTGTTCGCGCATGAACTTCACAAACAATTCAAACTCGGGGCCATCCGCAGGCTTGGTCACATCCGGACGGCCCATGTGGTCCACCACAATATTGGTGGGCAAAGCGGTGAAGAAGTCCCACAGCTCGGGCAAGTCAACGGCTTCAAAATAAATCACCACATGCCAACCGTACATCTGCACGCGTTTGGCAATTTCAAGCAATTCGTCTTTCGGTGTGAAGTCGACCAAGCGCTTCACAAAGTTAAAGCGCACGCCGCGCACGCCAGCGTCGTGCATGGCTTGCAGTTCGTCTTCGGTCACGCTGCGCTTGACCGTGGCCACACCGCGGGCTTTGCCGCCAGAGCTGACCAAGGCATCGACCATGGCGCGGTTGTCTGCACCATGGCACGTGGCTTGCACCACCACGTTACGGTCAAAGCCGAGGTGGTCGCGCAAGGCGTAAAGTTGGTGTTTGGATGCATCGCAAGGTGTGTACTTGCGCTCGGGTGCATAGGGGAACTCATTGCCAGGACCAAACACGTGGCAATGCGCGTCAACAGCACCTGCGGGCAATTGAAAAGTAGGCTTGCTAGGGCCGGTGTACCAGTCCATCCAGCCGTCGGTTTTGGTGAAATCACCTGTGGTCGGTTTGCTCATGTCGTGTCTCCGATCAATCGATGTATTTCAAACCCGCAGCTGCCAATGGCTCGCGCATGTTGTACATATCCAGTCCCAAAACGCCAGAGGCCAATTTGGCGCGCTTCTCGCCTTCAAAGCTTTCGCGTTTTTGTGCAGCAGCTAATGTTTGTGCAGCGCGCGCAGCAGGTACGCACACCACGCCGTCGTCGTCAGCGACGATCACGTCACCAGGCGTGACCCACATGCCCGCACACACCACAGGGATGTTGACCGAGCCAAGGGTGGCCTTGATGGTGCCTTTGCTGCTGATGGCTTTGCTCCACACGGGGAAGTTCATTTTTTGCAGCTCTTTCACATCACGCACGCCCGCATCAATGATGAGCGCACGCGCACCACGCGCTTGAAAAGACGTGGCCAACAAGTCACCAAAGTAGCCATCGGTGCAGTCCGCCGTCACGGCGGCCACCACGATGTCGCCTGGCTGAATTTGCTCAGCCGCCACGTGCATCATCCAGTTGTCGCCTGGGTGCAAGAGCACGGTCACTGCTGTGCCTGACACTTGCGCGCCAGGGAAGATGGGGCGCATATAGGGCTTGAGCAAACCCACACGGCCCATGGCTTCGTGCACAGTGGCCGAGCCCAAAGCGGCCAAGCCGTCTGCTGCTGCGCGGTCTGCGCGTTGGATGTTGCGGTACACAACGCCGAGTTCGTACATGTTTTATCTCCTCTGAATTAACGGCCTTGGGCCTTGAGTTTGGTGTCCAAGCGCGAGAACACGCGACGTGCGTTGCCCTCGTACACCTGATGACGCTCATCCGCATTGAGGTTGAGTGTGGCTTCGATGTAGCGCTTGGTATCGTCGTAATAGTGGCCAGTTTCTGGATCGATGCCGCGAACAGCACCAATCATCTCGGAGGCGAACATGATGTTCTTGACGGGAATCACTTTGGTCAACAAATCAATGCCAGGCTGGTGGTACACGCAGGTGTCGAAGTAGATGTTGTTGAGTAAATGCTCAGAGAGCAAAGGCTTCTTCAGCTCTTGTGCCAAACCACGGAAACGACCCCAGTGGTAAGGCACTGCACCACCGCCGTGAGGAATCAAGAACTTCAAGGTGGGAAAATCTTTGAACAAATCAGAAGTCAAGCACTGCATGAACGCGGTGGTGTCTGCGTTCAAGTAATGCGCACCCGTGGTGTGGAAGCAGCCGTTGCAACTGGTCGACACGTGGATCATGGCGGGGATGTCGTACTCCACCATCTTTTCGTAGATGGGGTACCACGACTTGTCGCTCAAGGGGGGCGATGTCCAGTGGCCGCCCGATGGGTCGGGGTTGAGGTTGATGCCTACGTTGCCATACTGCTCCACACACTTGACCAATTCAGGAATGCATGTGGCGGGGTCCACACCAGGCGACTGAGGCAACATGGCCGCAGGCACAAAGTTATTGGGGAACAACTCAGACACGCGGAAGCACAGCTCGTTACAAATAGCAGCCCAAGTGGAGGACACTTCAAAATCACCAATGTGATGAGCCATGAAGCTCGCGCGTGGGCTGAAGATGGTGATGTCAGAGCCGCGCTCTTTCATCTTGGCGAGTTGGTTGGTTTCAATGGTCTCACGCAGCTCGTCGTCACTGATTTTTAGATCAGACACTTTGGGCTTTGATGCGGGGTCTTTGATGCCCGCGATTTGTTTGTTGCGCCATTCTTCCAAAGCCTTAGGCGCTGTGGTGTAGTGACCGTGTACGTCGATGATGAGAGACATAAATTCCCCTTACAGAATGAAATTTGAAAATTAAAGCCAGTCCATGCCTTGCTTGCGCTTGACGTCTTCTACGCCAGCCGAAGCCAAGAACTGTAAAAACGCTTTCACGGCCTCGACGCGCGCTGCGTCGTTGGCAATGACAGAAGCAATACCCGACGAAAAAGTGGTGATGAACGCCACATCCTCTGGCAATGTGCCCAAGACATTAATACCAGGTAAGGCTATGAGTTCACTCAACTGTTGGAAGCCCAAAGCAGCTTTGCCACTCGCCACCAACGCCCCCACAGGTGTGCCAGGTGGCGGCACCACGATACGGGCTTTCACCTCGTCTGCAATGCCCCAGCGATCAAACAATTTCTCAAGGTACACCCCACTGGGGCCCGTGGAGTAGCTGAGTGTGGGGCTGGCCAACACCGCGGCTTTCACAGCCGCTTCGTTGCTCAGGTCAGGGCGTGCAGCACCCGCTTGCACCGCCACCGCGACAGGCGAACGCACCCAGTCGCAACGCGAGTCAGTTTGCACATGGCCAGCGTTGATCAAGCGCTCAATGGCATCAGAGGCCAGCAACACCATGTCAAACGCCTCACCAGCTTGCACGCGCTTGGCAGCGTCAACGCCTCCGACTGATTCGATCTGCACCGACACACCGCTTTGTGCAAGGTAAGCCTGCGTCAAGTCAGCCAACAAAGCCTTGGTGGCCATGGACGAAATACCGCGCAGCACAAGAGATGAAGAAGAGGTTTGCATGTGAACAATTCTAGAGATTTACCCCTGAAATCTGCTTCAAACGGGCGACTAGCTGCTATAACGTTTTTAAATAACGGACAATAGGTTATTCAAAATAGGGAATCCTATGGAACTCAAACAAATCGAATCATTTGTTCGCGTGGCCGAGCTAGGCAGCTTCACCAAAGCAGCTCTTGCTTTGAACATTCCACAACCCCTGCTGAGTCGCCATGTACGTCAGCTCGAAGTGGAGTTGCACCAGAACTTGCTCATGCGCAATGGACGCGGTGTGACAGTGACTGAAGCTGGCTTGGTCATGCTCGAACACGGGCGCGGCATCTTGCACCAAGTGGCGGTGGCGCAAGAAGAACTGGGCTCGGTGCGCGGCGCTTTGGCAGGCCGTGTGTCCATTGGTTTGCCCCCCAGCTTGTCCAAGCTCGTGACTGTGCCATTGACCATGGCATTTCGCAAAGCACTGCCGCATGCGCAGCTGTCGTTGACCGAGGGCTTCTCGGTCTTGATGGTGGAAAGCTTGCGCGCAGGCCGCCTCGACATGGCCGTGCTCTACAACCCAGCCCCTTCACCCGATCTAGACATGACCGTGCTGCATGAAGACACACTGGTGTTGATCGCTGGCAAGAAAAGCAAGCCCCTCAAAGGCGACGCCAAACTCAAAACCACGTTGCAATTGGCGGACTTGGCCAATTTACCGCTCATCGCACCCAGCCGACCCAACGCGTTTCGCTTGTTGATTGACACAGAAATGCAGCGACTCAACTGCAAGCCCAACATCATGCTAGAGATTGACGGTTTGAATGCCATATTGGAGCTGGTCAAAGAAGGCTTGGGCTATGCCGTGTTACCAGCCTACACCCTCAGCAACTTTGCCAAGCCAGAAAACTTCACCACGCACCGCATCGAAAAACCCAAGCTCATGAGCCAACTCATGCTGGTATGGTCAGCGCGCCGCCCAATGACGGCGACACACAAAGCCGCCATGCAGTTGACACAAGAGGTGGTGACGAAAGCGCTTCATGGCCGATGAAGCGCGAAATGCTTGTTAAGCGTTGTTTGGCTCGGACTTGCGGCTGAGCAGCGCCCACACACGCGGCACCACCAAGCACGCCACAGCCACGGCCAACAATGTCGCCGACATAGGGCGATCAATGAAGATGGACCAATGGCCTTCGCCAATCGACAAGGCGTTGCGCATTTGCGCCTCGGCCAAGGGGCCCAAAATCATGCCAACAATCACAGGTGCAACGGGGAAGTCATAGCGACGCATCATCACACCCAGCAGACCGATGCCGTACATCAGCAGTAAGTCAAAGCTGCTTTGACGCATGCCGTACACCCCCACCGTGGCAAAAATCAAGATGCCTGCGTACAACTGAGGCTTTGGAATTTTGAGCAACTTGACCCACAAACCCACCAGCGGCAAATTGAGCACCAACAACATGATGTTGCCAATGTAGAGAGAGGCAATCAAAGCCCACACCAAGTCAGAAGAGGTTTGGAACAACTGAGGGCCAGCTTGAATGCCGTAGTTCTGCAACGCCGACAACAAAATAGCCGCCGTCACAGAAGTTGGAATACCCAAGGTCAACAATGGCACCAAGGTCGCCGTCACGGCTGAGTTGTTGGCAGCCTCAGGCCCCGCCACACCTTCGATTGCGCCCACCGTACCGAACTCTTCGGGATGTGAAGACAGCTTCTTCTCGGTGGCATAACTCAGGAAAGTTGGAATTTCAGAGCCGCCAGCTGGAATCGTGCCAAACGGAAAACCCATGAACGTACCGCGCAGCCATGCAGGCCAAGAACGTTTCCACTCTTCACGCGTCATGTGCACGCTGTTGAGGTGGTTGATCTCCACCTTGCTACGGCCTTCGTACATGGCGTTGTAAATGACTTCGCCCACCGCAAACAAACCCACGGCGATCAGCACCACTTCAATGCCGTCCATCAGTTCAGGTATGCCGCCTGTGTAACGCAACTGACCAGAAATTTGATCCATCCCAATCAAGCCCGCAGCCAAACCCAAGAGCAACGCAGTGATGCCGCGCAAAGTGCTTTGACCCAACACCGCACTCACGGTGATGAAGGCCAACAACATCATGCAGAAATACTCAGGGGGGCCAAGCTTCACTGCAAATTCAGCCACCATAGGCGCGAACAAGGTGACCAACACCGTGGCAATCGTGCCCGCCACAAAAGAGCCAATCGCAGCGGTGGCTAGGGCCGCACCTGCACGACCATTCTTGGCCATCTTGAAGCCTTCCAGCGCCGTGACCATGGTGCCCGTTTCACCAGGGGTGTTGAGCAGGATGGACGTGGTGGAACCGCCATACATGGCACCGTAGTAAATGCCCGCAAAAAAGATCATCGACGCCGTGGGCTCGACCTGCGAGGTGATGGGCAGCAACATGGCCACCGTCACCGCGGGACCAAGCCCTGGCAGCACGCCAATGGCTGTGCCCAATGCGCAGCCCACAAAGGCCCATAACAAATTGATCGGTGTGGCGGCAGTGGCAAAGCCGCCCAGGAGTTGTGCCCAGGTATCCATCATGTGCGGTACTAACGAAAAGTTAGAGCCAACCCGTTTGGGTCAGGCCAGGAAGATTGATCGACAAAAGTTTGCTGAACAGCCAATACACGGGGGCTGAAATCAGCAAACCCGTCACAGCATCTGTCAGGGTTTGGCGCAAGTCACCTGCGGGCTTGCCTTCCGACAAACGCAAGCCACGCACAGCCAGCACAAAGCACAGTGCACAGCTCAGCGTAAAGCCAAGCGTGGTCAGCAATAAGGCATTGGCCACCACCCCCGCAGACACCCACACTGTGGCATGCCAATCGGCAGGGGCTTCGGGCGGTTCGGGCATGTGTTGGTAGCCGCCGCGCAACGCTTGCCACAACAACAAGCCGCCACACACCAGCAAGCCCACAGCCACAGCCCAAGGCAAAAAGTTAGGGCCGACGCCACCGTAGCCCGCCTCTGACGAAATGGACATTGCGCCCCACATCATCAACAAGGCCAAGACCACGCAGCCAGCGCCTATCCACACTTGGGGCCGAGAAACAGAAGCGTTTGACATCGCGTTTAAACCATGCCCGCTTTGACCATCGTGGCCCGCAAGCTGGCGAACTCGCGATCGACAAATTCACCAAACTCATCACCTGTCATGACGGCAGATGTCCAGCCGTTTTTAGCCAAGGACTCGGCCCATGACTTAGAGCGTGAAGCCTTCACCACCAACTCAATCAGTGCCTTGCGCTGTGCAGGCGTGATGTCTGCCGCGCCATACACGCCGCGCCAGTTGCCAATTTCAACGTTAAAGCCTTGTTCTTTGAGCGTCGGAATGTTCAAACCCTTCAGACGGTTGGCAGAGGTGACCGCGATCGGCGTCATCTTGCCTGCTTCAATGTATTGCTGAAACTCGCTGTAGCCGCTACCGCCCACGGTGACGTTGCCGCCCAAAATGGCTGCCACCGCCTCGCCGCCGCCACGGAAAGCGACGTAGTTAATTTTGGAAGCATCCACACCTGCTTCGCGCGCCAACATGGCAGCGGCAATGTGCTCGGTGGAGCCACGTGAACCGCCGCCCCACTTGATACTGCCTGGGTCTTTCTTGAGTTGCTCAATCACCTCTTTCATGTTTTTGTAAGGCGAATTGGCAGGCAACACAAACACGTTGTACTCGGTGGTCAAACGCGCCAAAGGCGTAACTTTGTCCAAGCTCACAGGCGCTTTACCCGTGATGATGCCGCCGATCATCACAGCCCCCATCACCATCAGCGCGTTGCCATCACCCTTGGCAGCGTTGGCAAACTGAGACAGGCCAATCACGCCTGCAGCACCGCCCTTGTTTTCATACGTCACGGTGCTGGCTGCACCTGAATCTTGCAAGGCTTTGCCCAAAGCACGGCCCGTGGTATCCCATCCGCCACCAGGGTTGGCGGGGATCATCATCTTCAAATTGGCAGCGGCCTCTGCGCTCAAGGGCAAAGCACCCGAAGCCAGCAAGGCAGCACAAGTCTTCAAGAAAGCATCACGACGCATACATATCTCCAATTTATGACTGACAAAATAACTGTCTTAGTCTAGTTCTGGACATGCCAAATATAAAAGCCAGTTTGTAAGTAGTTACGCGAACCCAAAAAATGTTCGCCCTAAAATTTCATCCATGAATGCATTAGACAAAGCCAAGCAACTGTTTCTGAATGGATTGAAACATTTCGAATCAGAAGAATTTGAACTCGCTGAATCCAACCTGATACAAGCGCATCAGATATTGCCAGACCGGCTTTCTATCTTGATGAACCTGTCTGCGGTTCAAATCAAATTAGAAAAATACGAGCAAGCCAAGTCATCTGCCCAACTCGCGCTTGCGATTGACGCCAACCAAGCGGAACTGTGGCTCAACCTTGGCATTACAGAAAAAGCCCTTGGCAATGACGAACAAGCATTGCAGCACCTTGAGCGTGCGCTGAGTTTGAACCCGTCTCTTGCGGCAGCTTGGCTACACAAAGCTTGGATTGCCATCACCCAACGACGCGTTGAAGATGCACATGGTGATTTTGAACATTCGGCGCAGCTAGACCCAGCCTTTTCTCAGTCATGGCAGCCAGATGCTGACTTGAGCTTGGGCGCGCTGTACTACACGCTCGATCAGGTTGAGAAAGCCATACACCCTTACCAACGTGTGCTGGCATCTGGCACACACACAGCAAAAGCGGTGCAGAGTCTTCTGGTGATTTATACCGAGCTCAAGCAACACCATGCATTGAAGGCACTCATTCAACAACACGACAAGCTGGTTCAAGCCGATGCGTTGTGCAACGAGCTGCTGGGCTTTTACCACTTCAACACAGACCAACTTGATTTGGCGCAGCATCACTTCAGACAAGCTGCACTTTTATCCGAACACCAACCCAACACCAACAACCCACAAGAATGGCCTGTTTCTGAACCTCGACTGCGACACGACCGAGAGCAATTACAGCAACTCATCACCCGAGGCATACAAACCCAAGCGGTCACTTCGGCGCTCGAAACCCTCCAACGATACGAAGCCCATCCATCACCGCAGAATCAGCGCGAATTCATCAAGGTCATCGGTGCGTACCAGCATTTGCCAGACACCCCTTTTACAGGCAAAGCACTGGGCGACAACAACTTCCAGCAAATTGAACACGACTTCATTCATGGCAGCCCCAAGCTGGTGATCATTGACAATTTTTTATCGCCTGAAGCCTTGGTGCAACTGCGCAAGTTTTGTGAAGAAGCCACCGTGTGGAAACGCAGCTACCCCAATGGTTACCTAGGCTCATTCATGGCCAGTGGCTTTTGCTCACCCGTGATATTGCAAATTGCACGTCAGCTCAAACTGGCCATGCCCAACGTGGTGGGCACACAAGACCTGCGGCAAGCTTGGGGCTTTAAATACGACCAGCGCTTGGGCGGAATCAACCTGCATGCTGACTTTGCGCGTGTGAACATCAACTTCTGGCTCACACCAGACGAAGCCTGCCTAGACAACACCACGGGCGGTATTGTGGTGTACGACACACCACCACCAGAAGACTGGAGCTTTCAAAAAGCCAACGCAGACAGCGCCACCATCAAACAATACCTAGACGCCAAACAAGCCAAGATGGTGCGCGTACCCTACAAAATGAACCGTTGCGTGTTGTTTGACTCGACTTACTTTCACACCACAGACGAGATTCATTTCAAAGAGGGTTACGAAAACCGACGCATCAACTGCACCTTGCTCTTTGGCAAAGGGCTTTAACC
>JACCDY010464954.1_pt1 | contig 44288 bp, 28 predicted proteins | sample 7446391 | NCBI WGS metagenome assembly JACCDY01 (sample SAMN15323451, study PRJNA562643) | freshwater metagenome | isolation source: river surface water | place: USA:Blue River Watershed | collected 2017-08-18
CCCCTCAGACAAGCTAATATGCACAATATGTTCTGCATCAATTGCGCTTTCCTTCTCCTCTAAACCAAAGCGGCTCATTCCAGAACCGACTGAGCCACCTGCACCGCGTTGTGAATGTGGGTTAAAGTTGCCAGAAATTGGTGTAACACCGCCACCATTATTGCGTGGATTAATGTTAGCAGTAATTTGTGTAGCAACTAAATTTTCAAAATTTGGTGCCAAGTCCTTGATAACGTACTGCTCAGGTCTCTTGCCTTCACTCTCATTTACAATAACTTTTACAACTTGTGAACTGTCAACCCATGACCATTTTTGTGTTTCTGGATCACGAATAAAGAATGCATCGCCGTACTTGTATACGTTGCGAACAATACGAAAAATACGAACGTCAAAGTTTTGTAGCTTACACCACTGTTGTAAGTACTCGCCTAAAACACGAACTTCAGTGTTTGTAGCTTTATTACGCCATTTAATAGTAAATGGACTCTTGTTGTCTTTTTGTTTTTGTGTGCAGAATTCTGCCAAAATGTCCAGTGCTGCGTTGACTTCTGGGTCACTGTCCATGACCTCATATTGCTGATATCGCTCAATACGGTTTGGACTACCAGTATAGACATCAGGCAAATAACTACTGTAGTTTGATCTAGCAGGACCTGGTCGCGTAGATGCGTTTAATCCAGAGACATTGCTAACTTGTCCGCTAGTATCAACTGGTGTGAAATATTTTTTCCAAGACATAGTTTACCTTATTGACTTAGCCTATCATTTGATAAACCCTTAGTTGCTCTAACTTGTTTACCAGTCAAATCTTTAATAGACTCCGTGTTATCATTCATTGTTTGTACTTTTGTATTTAAGAGTTTTAAATGTTCAACCACGTCGTCTAGAGTAGCATTTTTACCAACAGGCTGTTCTGCAGCCGGTTTAGCAGTACTAGTAGCCGCAGCCGCAGGCTTTGTTTGATCCGCTGGCATTGATAATTTTTCGATTCCAGCACCAGCAATTTTGCCAACATTTCCAACAACTGCGCCAGCGGTGGCTGCTAAATCGCTACCCAAATAACCACCAAGGCCCTCACCACCAGAGCCTTTCTTAAAATAATCAGCACGAGTCTGTGGACCAGTTGTAGAAGATCCTGCTTTCATACCACGGCTAAGGTCCTCTTCCCAGGCTTTTGCGTAGCTAGTATCGCCACCTTTTCTGCCAGCAGTTACATTGGTTAATCTAGTATTGAGCTTTTCTAGTGATGGTCCAACACCGTCATTAATGGGTTTGACCATTTTGGAATACAACGCACTCTCAACGTCTTTTAGACGATTGCCCAGTAATACAGCACTTTCGGTACTGGCTGCACCGGCAATTTTTCTGCCTTCTTTGTCTTTGTTTTCCTGCTCTAAAGCAATGCGCTTCTTAGCTTCTGCTAGAATTGTTGCTTCGTCTTTGTCTTTAAATGCAGCTTCTTTTCTAATAGCAGCAGTTGCATCATACAATCCGCGGTTGGCTTCAATTTGTTGAATCGCATTTTTACCAGCAGCACCAGCGGCATCACCATAGGTGGCCATGGTCATTCTGTTGACATCGTTTTGGTTCTTAACAGCTTCTTCTTGGGCTTTTTTGCTGTATTCTGAAGCAGCGGCTAAGTCACCAGCGGCTGTTGCGCGAGCTTGTGCAGCAGTGTTACGTGCTTGCTCACCATTTAAAGACATTTGGTTTGCAGCTTCCTGACTCACTACACGGCCAGTGGCAAACACTTCCTTGAACATTTGCCCTTCACCACGAGCTTGCGCTTCCATGTATTGCTTGGCATAAATTTCACGAGCTTTGGCTTCTGCTTCAGGTCCCTCTTTGAGACCAATCAAACGCATCTTGGCTTCAACTTGTGCATCAGCTTGTGCTTTCTTTAGAGCATCTTCTTGCTCTGCACGAGTTTTACCAGTTAACTTGGACATTGCGTCCATTTCAGTTGCCAATTTGGCGGCGGATTCAATTGCTCTTTCCCTGCTTGCTTGATCCTGCCCCAATGTCGAACGTTGGAATCCAACTTGTAACGCTAAAACATCATTGATCTCTTTGGTACTGTAACCCATTTTAGTAAGGTTATCAGTGTAGCCCATACTACTGTCAAACATTTGTTTGGACAACTGCATAAAGCCAGTGGTACCTGAACTAACGCTGCCACCTAGCCCAATAAATGCCGTGTTGTTCTTCTTGACAACATCAGCCATTTCACCCAAATCCAAACGTGCGCCCTTGGCTGCAACGTTCATGTCAACAATGCTGCCACCAAATGTAGCACCACTGTTGCTCAAATCATTCCATGTACCAATATTCTTTTGTACTACTGCACTGACTTCAGATATAGAACTAGTAACCTTGTTAAAAGCACCAGCAACACCACCAGTGGCTGCACTGATTGCGCTGCCAATGGCGCCAGAAGCAGCCGGTGCGCTACTACCACCTCCACCACTAAAATTGCCACCACCGCCGCCTTTTACAGCATTGGCAAACGTAACAGCTTGTGTCTGGAGCAACTTCTCCATTTGGTCATAGGTTACTGGATCAGCCATCTATTATAACTCACTGCTTGGAATAAATTTGCCAGTTGCTGGATCACTGATACCAGTGACCATTTGCCCAGTCTTAGGATCTTTATCCATAACTACCGGTGCATTGGATCTTGCAAAATCAGTGTCAGACATTTTAGGCTTTAATTGTGTCTTGGCTGCAGGGCCAGTCAAGAAGTTGCCGGTATCTGATGCAGGACCCTTGTCTGCATTGGGCACTTGTTTGGTAACTGCCTTCTTTTCGTCAGCTTTTTTGTAATAACCAGTCAACATGTCCCAGGCATCGTCAGTGACTTTACCAGCCATGACAATTGGCATCATTACGTGTTTAATCAAGAAGTCCTGTGCTTGCTCACTCTGCAACCACTTTTGTAACCAGATGAAGAATGCTTGCTCTGCAACAACCGCAGCTATTGATCCGGCCGCGGCGGCTCCGCCGGTTGGGACGGCAGCAACAGTGCCAACTGCGGCAGTGATAAGTGTAACCAGTGCTCGTGCAACAAGTGCAACTAATCTACTGACCATTAATACTCTAGCAACAGTGGGTGCAAGTACTTGTACTTCCCACATACCAATATACCAACCACGTTGGCGTTTAAATTCTTCAGCTGATATTGCACCAGTTGCGTATAATTCTTCAACAAATGACAAGTGCTCGTATAAGTCCATCACTTGGTCATAAATTCTAAAGACAACTAAAATAGGCTTGATTACATAGCCTGAAATTAACTTTGCCCTCGCAGCAGTGCGAGCGGCAATCATTTTTTTAACTGCACGTTCTTGTAGTTTTTTGTCAGCCCATGCCCAGAATCCCTTTTCACTGGATCCTGAAGCTGGCATTGCTGCCGCTAGCGTATTATTAAAACCTTGTGCTTCTGTAATAATTTCGTAAACTTTCATGAGTGTACTTTTCCGGATTATATATTTAGTCTGTGCTAGAAAACGATTGACCCCAAAAACTGCGTATATAAATAGTCAAAAGAGGACAGATTATGAGCAACCCATTACAACATTATTTTAGACAACCCAAGATTTACATTGGATTACCATCCAAAGGCATCTTTAGTAAGCCTGGTGTTTTCCAAGGTGATGTTAATCGTATTCCAGTATTTGGTATGACTGGTATGGACGAGATTGTATTAAAAACACCAGATGCGTTACTGGCTGGTGAAAGCACAGTAAACGTTATTCAAAGCTGTTGCAGCCCCATCAAGGATGCTTGGGAAATTAGCAATATTGATGCACCAATGATTCTTTCTGCAATACGTATTGCAACTTACGGAAATAACATGACCGTTGGACACACTTGTCAGCAGTGTGAAGCTGAGAACGAGTACGAACTAGATTTAAACAAAATCATCGAACACTTTTCAGCAAAACAGTTTGATGGTAGAATTGTACTCGATGAGTTAGTAATCAATCTGCAGCCACTGACTTATCGTCAGAGTAATGATTTTGCCATGAGAAACTTTGCACTGCAACGTAGGCTAAGCCAAGTTAAAGACATCACTGATGAAGACAAGCAACAGGAAATGATCAACCAAATCTACAAAGAACTGGGTGATATTCAAAATGATGTGTTTATTGCTTCCATTGGCAGTGTGGAAACACCCAATCAAGTAGTTACTGAAAGGGCATACATAGCTGAGTGGTTGAAGAATTGCGACAGTGCAATTTTTGATTCTATCAAGTCCAAGAATGATGTATTGCGAAAAGAATGGGAAATGCCAGTCTTCCCATGTAAATGCGAAAGCTGTGGCACTGAAGTAAACTTAACTGTTGAACTGGACCAAGCTAATTTTTTCGCTCGAGCCTAATTAGTCTTAGTGTTGCTGAGATCGAGCAAAAACTAGTTAGGCTGGAATTAGAGGTCAAAGAATTTAAAGAAGAGCTGTTTAGAATCAGCTGGTACATGCGTGGTGGTGTATCAGTTAACGACCTCCTGTCCATCTATTCCTTTGAAGATCGTGATATGCTCTATAACATTATTAAAGAGAATATTACTGCTACTAAAGAGAATCGTATGCCTCTCTTATAAGGTGAACTAACGTTCACCTGTTCACTTCGTTCACATTTTTTATTTTTCTCTTACCTGGGAAGTGATAAGCGCGAAGCGTTATAGATATTATCCAGATTAGCTAATCACACTTTGCCCGAAAACCGGGCAAAGATTTCTGACATTATCCGAGTTGAACATATCACTTAGTGTTACTGCATTACAGAGGCGGTCATCCGGTACCTCGAGCAGCGTCTTTATATGACGGCGGCTTACATATACACACTAACGTATATGTAAACGTGTGGGTGTTACCCACTCTTTTAACCTTTTTAAAACATTTTCAAACAATCAAATCGAAGGAATGGTATTTTCACGATCTTGGTCCTGTTAAGGATACTGATTGAGTGCTCTTTTCAGCGAAGAGTCTTCGGTTCCCTGCGACCCGCGGTCCAGGTTTCTTCTGTTCGCCACCCGATATTAAGCTGGTGGAAGCCGTTAACTGATAAAATGCCTTAAGATTTTAAAATGTGGGAGCCGTGTACTCTGACTTGAATGTGACCATTGTAATAATCGTCTGATTCAAGTACTTTGCGAGCAAATTGTTCTCGAGCCTCAATGTAGCTGCATTCTGCCTTACTTTTGCAATAGAAAAGTATTTCCCTGGTGAAGTTGTCTTTGCCTAATAATTCAATGTCTTTACTAAGTGCTGGACTAGAGCCGTAATAGTCGCGCCAATCGCTGTCTATTTTGCCTTTAATCTTTTTACGCTTCTTAGTGCCATTTTTTAACTTAACTACTTTGTAGGTAGTTTTGCTGAATTTGGCTAACTTCTTGCCTATGTATTTTCGACCAGTTTGGATGTTTGTGATAAGATAAACGAAGCCTACGCAATCTTCTGGTAATTCTTCGATGATCTCGTTTTGATAAGTCCACGACATCCACTAGTTAGTCTGATCGTTTGCCTTGCCCTTGCCTTTTTGATTTTTCTTTCTTTCAAACTTTTCTGCATCTAAATCGTAGCGCCAATCCATGATGTGCTTTCTACGTTCAACGCATAATCTTTTAATTTTATTCAGTAGTGTTCGAGTATCCATGCCTGCACGCCTGGTGCCTTTATTCATCCAGTCTTGATTTGCTTTAAAATACTCTCTGAAGAGTTGCATGAGTTCTTCATGCATTTCCTCATCTTTTCTCATCACCACCTTTAATTGCCTCTATCAATTGCCTGTGTTCGTAACTTTTAATAAACGTTTCTTCGTCTTCAAATTTTTCACATTGGGCAAGTGCTTGTTCAGCTGCCCATTTAATTCTGTATAGATCCTGCTTGCATAACCATTGAGCATGTTTGTTGTAGTCGTGCCTACGAGTTGCGTCACGTATTCTGCGACACAACTCATAAACTTGCCCAATAGTCCACTCTTTAAGCATTTTCTTTGTCGTCTGTTATTTCTAAGTCAGTGGCATAGGACGTAAATCCGTTTTCCTTAATAACTTTAAGGACATTGTTTACACGCCCAACCAACTCGTCTTTGTGTGAGATTAAGAAAACATTCTTCTTACGCTCACGACTGATTTTCTTGAGCGTTGCCAACGCACCTTCAACGCCGCTAGCATCTAAACCGTTGTCAATCAACTCGTCCACAAATAACAGACTAACTTGTTGGTATAGGCTTTCCCATACATCTCGGAATGACAAACTTAAACTTAAAATTAAGCGTGTACGCTCACCTCGACTCAAGTTGTCAAAGTCTAGGTCCTGGCCTAGTTGTGTAATTTCCACAGTTAAATCGTTTAAGAATGTAACAGTGTGCGGTAACCCCAGGGCGTCTAAGTAATGTGTTAAACGGTTGTTCAAGTATGCTAAGTTCTGATCAATAATTTTTTTGCGAATAAAACTATCTTTGTTAGTCAGTAATTTTAACAGAAACTCTTGATGATCTTTAAGCGAAGTGAGCTCATTGACTGCATCCCAGCTAATCGTTTGCATAGCTGTATTGCGTAGTTCATCAATTTGTTCTTGATATGGATCAATCTCTGTGGACTTCTCGACCAGTTGATTTTCAAGTGATTTTACGTTATTTTGATGCTTTAACGCTTCTTCTAAAGTATCATAATATGTGTTAGGACGCTGTAGAATCTCTCCAATTTCAGCAAGTTCGTCAACAATTTTCTTTAGATCATTGAGTAACTTAGTATTATATCGTTGCGATTCTTCTAAGTTTTCTTGAGCTTTTGTTGTCATTTCTTCATGTTTATGGTCATGAAGAGCTTGTTCACATGCGTGACATTGCTTGTTTCCTAGCAGTTCCAAGTCAGCCAAATACTTCTTTTGAGTGCGTTCTGCTTGCGAAATAGCACTTTCCAATGTGGCTTTTTCCTTGCTCAAGCTAGTATAACGTGCTTTCTTGGAGTCATAATCAGCAGCTTCTGTGTGCAATAGCAGCTCTTTTTCAATATCAACCGCTTCTAATTCTACAATCGCATTTGCGATCTTGACTAGTGTGCCATCTCGTTGTGTGTTCCAAGCGTTTTGTCTAGTAATAAGTGTATCAATACTTTGTTGAATACGTTCGTTAGATCGCTTTGTTGCATCAATCTCGGCAGTCTCAGCGGCAATTGCTTCTTTTGTTTGTTTGATTAATTCTTTAAGTGTGTCAGCTTTCTCTGAAAGGATAGTCACACCCAATAGCTGCTCAATAATAACACGTTGATCAGCCGCCTTCATGCTCAAGAACGGTTCAGTGTAAGTATTCAACGCAATAATATGCTTGAACATGTCGTGACTCATACCCAAAAGCTCGTCAATGTCCTTTTGGGTTTCACGGCTGTCACCTTGTGCATCGTCTGTCTCACCAGTTTCTTGCTCCTGGTTATTGACATAAAACTTTAATATGCTGGGCTTGCGGCCGCGTTCGATTCTGTAATCAACACCGTCTTTTTCAAACGTTAGTGTCACCAACATGTTCTTGTTGTTGATTTTGTTGATTAAGTTATCTTTCTTAATGTTAGTTAATGCGTTGCCGAACAGTGCAAAACTCAAACCATTAACAATAGTTGTTTTACCAGTACCATTTCTGCTGCCACTATCGTCACCACCTTGATCTAAGTTCTCACCCAGTACAAGTGTCAAGTGTTCTTTGCAAAAATCCACTGCTTGAGTTTGGTTACCCACACTCATAAAGTTTTTAACTGTCAGCTCTTTAATTTTGATCATAGGTTATTATAAATGTCCAAGAGCGTATTCTTATTATACGTATCTGAGTCGATACTTACAATCTGGTTTGACACGATTTGGTCAACAGATTCAAAAGTTTCTATATCAATCTCAGTGTTAATCTCCATATCTTTACGCTCAGTGATTAACGTTAGTTCACGTATATCGTAATTTGACAAGAAAGTTTCTTTGATAAAACTAGCTTCTTCAAATGTAATATCGATATCAATACCAACACGCAAGTGTTGCTTTGGTAATATGATAGTATCAGCTTCATCAATTAGTTGACTGAGCTTTACTGTTCGGAATGTGGGTTGATTGGGCCAAGTAAAATATTCTGGATCCTTGTCCCATTCCATGACCATCATGCCACGTGCGTCATCGCCTGCGTCAGCAAAGTTGTGCGGAAATGCATTGCCAATGTAGTGCATGTTGCCTTTGCTCTGACGTTTGTGGAAGTGACCACTGAACCCCATCTTGTAGCTGTCAAATGCGTCAAGTTGGATCTCACCGTGATCTGGCATTTGCACCATTGCGTTCATGTAAAAGTGTGGAAGTTCAAAGTGTCCAAAAATGTAGTCAGCTTTCTTTTTACCTATTTGTTTCCACTCGTCGCTAACAAGCCAGGGACAGAGCGTGACATTTCCCATAGTAACAGGCTCGTGAACGACAGTGATACCAGGTATATACTTTCCAAACTCCACACTGTGAATGTCCCGTTTATCTTTATAGTATAAATCGTGATTACCAGGAAAGAAAAAGAACTGATCAAACGCTGCACCCAATTTCTCCAAGGCCCTAAGGCTATAATCCATTGTAGTAATGTTAAGGCTATTACGATTATGGTGCCAATCACCCAAAAAGATACCTGTATCACAACCTTCCTCCTTTGCTTTTTCAATGTACCAATCGACAAAGTCCAAGCAATCTTGGTTATGTACTGAGCTGTTAGACTTTAGACCGAAGTGAATATCGGTAAAACATGCTACTTTTTTAAACAAATTACTCATTCATGCTCTCCGCTGCTCCAACGCTTCATTGCAGCTTCGTGTTCCCCAGCGCCTGTTCTGGAATAACTTGGGTTCATGCCATTCATCTCAAGAACGTCATCTCTAATATTTTGATTACGTTTTTCAATGTTAATAATGCGAACAAAACTGTTGGTAACTGCTGCTGTGAAGTATGCGAATGGATTATCTGACTTGCTTTCGTCAAACTGTAATCCAATCTGCGTTAGCTGTAAGATAGCTTGCCCACGCATTTCATCGTTGTAGGTATAGCCGCGAACGTTGCCTCTAGTAGCATAACGCTCACAGAGTTTAATCATCATTCTTGCTAAGTTGTTGGTAATGGACCCAGCGTCTTTGTCAAAATTGCCAGTTTCCAAGTCGCCCTTCCAGTGACTTTTACCCACACATACTATAATGTCATCATTATTAAACTTCCAGTGTTGGAACGGTGGAAAGTTGACTTTATCACGATGATCAGCTGCACTTTTGGGATTCTTTTTGCGTGTGCTGTTAAGCGGAATGTGGTCGTAAGTCATGATTCTAAAGACTAAGTCTGTCTTAGCAATCTTCTTATAATCCACTTCACAGTCGGCTTGTTTAACCTTCTCGCCCGCTGCTTTACGCCTAGCGTATTCTGCATCACCCAAACGTTTTGCTCTATTTCGCTTGGCTTCTGCAATTGTTCTAATGTTTATTTTGTCTAAACTTGGGAGAATGATATCATATTGGTGGTATTCTGGCTGTGTAAAGCTACAATACGAACTCTTGCTTTTATGTATCTCCGCTAACATGTCCTTATTGTTTAAGTAGTTAACTTTTACGTTCATTATTCAGTCCTATAGTTTTAGTATTATAAAGTATGCACTTTTTCCTGTCAAATAAATAATATACCGAAAGGGGAAAATATTATGGCAATTGTCGGAAGAAGTGTCGTTTCAAAGCTATCTGCATCCAGTAATTTAATTGGCGCAGCCGCTAGTGCGGCCAACATAGCTAGCAACATTGGTTCAGCTATCAAAGCTGGATACGGTGAAAATGGTGATATCATGGGCGCAATTCGTTCCATTGATTTACCATCTGCGGGTGAAGCCGTTGGCGATATCATGAGCGCCGTTGCTATGTTTGGTGGTGGTGACGCTGATGAAAGTGATTGGCGTGTCAGATTAAGTCTCCCATATTGGCCGGCTTTTAGAAAAAGCCCAGTCCTTGCTCCACTAAAGGATGCTGGTGGATTAATTTTCCCATACACCCCTACGATTCAAATGAACAGCAGTGCGAAATATAGCGCAATTGATGTTACTCACACAAATTACACATTTCAAGCGTTTAAAAATAGCGACCCGGGGTCTATCACTATTACTGCCCCTATGAACGTTGAAGATGCAACGCAGGGATTGTATTGGATCGCCGCAGCCCATTATTTAAGATCTGCAACAAAAATGTTTGCTGGTCTTGATCCAAAAGCTGGTAACCCACCGCCAGTTGTAAAGCTAAATGGATATGGAAACTACGTTTTTAGAGACGTTCCGGTAGTAATTACGTCATTCCAATGCCAGTTACCAAATGACTGTGACTACATTGGTGTACCAGTTGTCGGAAGCATGGCAGGTGCAATTGAAGGAATTACTGACTCAGTTGGCGGGTTAGCGGGTAGCTTGGGCGGTGCATTTGGTGGTGCAATTGGTGGTGCCATGGGCGCAGTTGGCAGCATTGCTGGCGGCATTGGTCAAGTTGCATCACTTGCTGGTTCATTGGGATTAGGTGGCTCCACAAGTGGTGGTATTTCACACGTTCCCACAAAGAGTTCATTTACTGTTGTATTACAGCCAGTGTACAGCAGAAACAGTGCGAAGAAATTCAGTTTGGATCGATTCGTTCAAGGTGGATACTTAAACAATACATTTGGATATATCTAATATGGCAGTTTACTCAAATACTAGTCCTTGGTTTGATACTCCAATTTCAAATAACTATTTGGACGTATTAACAATCCGCCCAGTGTCAGCTGAGGCAGACGATTTTTTATATACTATACAAGCACAGTATGCTTACAGACCAGATTTGTTAGCACATGATTTGTATGGTACTGCATCGCTATGGTGGGTTTTTTCACAAAGAAATATGGATGTTCTTCAAGATCCTATTTTAGATTTTGTGCCTGGGACACAAATTTATATTTGCAAGAATAGCAGTCTTGTAGCAGCATTGGGGATTTAATTATGGCTGGATTGGATTTTACTGGGCCAGCATCCGCACTCTCGTCAGTTGCAAACTCAGTTACGGGATTAGTCAAAGGCGGTTCAGATTCTGTTGGATCTTTTCTCTCCAAATTAACTGGTGGAAAAACGGCTAAGTTCCCGTTACCCAATCCATTGTTTAACTATGCAACTTATGATTATGTTTTGGGCATTGCGTGTTTGACCGACAAACAGCTTGCTGATCCTGACAACACTTACATGAAGAATGTAAAGTTGCCATTAATTTGTAAATCTGCAAATGCTGATCCAGGAAACCGAGTCAAGACTGCTTTTGGCAGTTTCGACTTCTTTGTCGATAATTTGGAAATTAATAGTACTATTGGTTTGGAAAAATCAAACAATACCAATATGCTCAAGATGTCGTTCACAGTCACTGAGCCATATAGTATGGGCATGTTCATGCTTGCACTTCAACAAGCTGCATGGGATGCTGGTCATGACAATTATTTGATGGCACCGTTTCTTTTAACTATAGATTTTAGGGGCAACTCAGAGTCTGGACAAATGTCTTTAGTGCCCAACACGTCAAGAAAAATTCCGTTTCTTTTTAGACAAACTGAAATGACTGTTACTGAGAAAGGAGCAGTTTATCAGTGCGAGTGTATACCAACAAACACACCTGCGTTGTCGTCTAAGAATGCGGCAATGAAGACAGACGTATCAATTAAGGGATCAACTGTGCAGGAAGTTTTGCAGACTGGTGAAAAAAGTTTGCAGGCAGTTATTAATTCACGTTTACAACAATTAAAAGCTGATGACTTGGTACCATATCCTGATGAAGTTTTAATACTGTTCCCAGACAAGAAAGAGTCAGCACCTGACCCGAAGTCTAGTGGTGAAGCAGAAAAGAAATCTGGCGCAACCACTGCTACATTTGCTGGTGAAATTACTGCTGAAGATATTGCCAAGCAACTTAAGGTTACTAGAAGTACCAGTAATAAAACATTAATACAGGCAGAAGCCGCATGTAATGCTTTGGGCAAAGCAAGCCTTGGTTACGATGAATCAAGAAAAGGTGATGCTCCTTTTGGTAAAGATTCAAATGTATACGACTCCAAAACAAAAGTTAATGTTCGAGCAAATAACCGTCCTGATCCAAAAGTTAATGACTACAGGTTTGCGCAAAATAGTAACATCATAAATGCTATCAATCAAGTGTTGTTGACTAGTAACTATGTTAAAACTGCACTTGGTGAGTCAAATGTTAAATCAGATGGTATGAGAACTTGGTGGAGAATTGACACTAAAGTTTATAACATTACAACCAAAGCAAATAATAAAAAGACTGGTACAAAGCCACGATTAATTGTTTATGAAATTGTGCCATATGAAGTGCATGTTAGTAAAACTGCACCGCCAAATACTAAAGCACCTGGCTTTGACGAATTAAAGAAGCAAGCAGTAAAAGAATACAACTACATTTACACTGGTAAAAATACTGACATTCTAAGTTTTAATCTTAACTTCAAAGTAGGCTTTACCGCAGTTATGGGCGAAGCCAAATTGGCAAGAACACAGGACGTTAAGCGAACTGGTAGTGCAAGTGGAACAGATGCTGAAAAAATTGCGAACAATCAACCGTTGCCAGAAGGTAAAGACCCGGCCAGAACGCCTGGTGCAACACCAACAGCAGTCAACTATGTTGAAACAAAAAACGTCACTGATAACAAAGGTGGTGGAGGTTTAGAAGATGCAGCAACACGAGCTGCTAGAATGTTCCACAGTTCGATTACCAGTGGTTCCGACATGTTAAACTTGGAATTAAAAATTATTGGTGACCCATATTATATTGCACAAAGCGGTACTGGCAACTACAGGGCCAAAGAGGTTTCTAAAAACTTAAACGCTGACGGTACAGTAAACTATCAGAATGGTGAAGTTGACATATTAGTTAATTTCAAAACCCCAGTTGATATTAATCAGTCAACTGGTTTGTATGATTTTGGAAAAACTAGTAAGATGGCTGGAGTTGTTCAATGGAGTGGATTGTATCACTTATTGAATGTAAATAGTTCTTTTAAAGACGGACAGTTTACACAAACGTTGATAGCAAACCGTAGATCTAACCAAGAACTTAAAGAAACTGCACCGTTGTCTAGCATGTTTAACTCAAGCAAACAGGCTGATAAAAAAGTCCCAGTCAGTGAGGAAAAAGAATAATGTTAAATGAAGATCGCGTACCAGTAAACGAACCAGACAGTAAGCCTGGTCCGTTTCTTGCGACAGTTGTTAGCCATCTTGATCCAAATTATATGGGCGGTTTAGAAGTTGAGATTCTTAGACCAGGTGGTGGTAGTTTGTCCGAGGGACAGTTACATCAGGTAAAATACATGAGCCCGTTCTATGGTGTTACAAAGTTAAACGATGACATCAAGGACCAAAATCAAAACGACTTTACAAATACACAGCAGAGTTATGGTATGTGGTTTGTTCCTCCTGACGTTGGGTCTACTGTTATCGTTATTTTTATCGACGGTGACCCGAAACGAGGTTACTGGATTGGTTGCGTACAAGACGAAAACATGAACTTTTCAGTTCCAGGCATAGCCGCCACTAAGCAAGTGGTTGGTAATAAAGGTGATGTGCGTGTACCGGCTGGTGAATATAATAAAGGCTTAAACAACGCAACTGGTGATCCTGAACAGATCAAAAAACCACGCCACCCATTGGCTAATGTGTTAGAGCAACAAGGACTGTTAGCTGATGATACTCGAGGTATTACTTCTAGTAGTGCAAGAAGAGAAACCCCTAGCGCAGTTTTTGGTGTAAGCACCCCTGGTCCACTTAACAAAGCGAGCGGTGCTCGACAAGGACCTGCTGGAAAATCTGAACACAGAATTTCAAATACGTATTTGAGTAGACTTGGCGGTTCCTCATTCGTCATGGATGATGGTGACGACAAATTCCTTCGTAAGACTCATGCTAAAGACGGTCCTCCAGTGTATTCGTCAGTTGAAGCTGGTGAAAAGGGCGGAAAAACTGACATTCCACACAACGAGTTAGTGCGCATTAGAACCCGAACCGGCCATCAAATTTTATTACACAACAGTGAAGATCTAATCTATATTGGCAATGCACGTGGAACAACTTGGATTGAGTTAACTAGTAACGGTAAAATTGACATTTATGCTGCCGATAGTATCAGTATGAATACTGGCGGTGATTTTAATGTTACTGCCAAGGGTAATATAAATTTAACATCTACTGGTGGGGGGATTAATTTAAATGCCAATGGTGGGTTCATGGCAACGGCCACTGGTAGTTACGAAATTAAAGCTGGTGCAGATGGTAAACTAACTGCTGGTGGCAGTACCAACATCTTATCTGGTGGCAATCATGTTGAAACTGCTGGCCAAATTCACATGAACGGTCCAGGTGCTGCGTCTGCCGGTACAGCACCAATTGCAAATCGAGTACCGGATGCTGAACCGTGGGCAGGACATGAAAACTTACATGGAAGCGCATTGAAGTACGGAACTTCGACTGACACATTTATGAAAGACAAGGGAGCGACAAAATAATGGCTGACGATTTTTACCAAAAGATTGTACTACAACCAAAGCAAAAAACAGGTTCTCCTGCTAAGATGTACAAGGGGTTTAGTACAGTAAACACTACTACTGAAAATTTTACCCTATATGATTTTGAGTTAATCAAGCAAGATTTACTCAACCACTTCTATGTTAGACAGGGCGAACGCCTGATGAATCCTACGTTTGGGACTATTATTTGGGACCTGCTATTTGAACCGCTCACTGAGGAATTAAAAGAATTAATACTTCAGAACGTTAATCAGATTATTAACTTTGATCCTAGAGTGCAAGCAAGCAATGTATTGGTAACTAGCTATGAAACAGGGATTCAAATCGAGGTTACACTAACATATCTGCCTTATAACCTCTCAGAAAGGCTGACTTTGCAGTTTGATCAGCAGAACGGTCTAAGCGTTTAATTAACTACTCACATAATTTTATCTAATAAATACACTTATTAGGATAAATTATGAGCTCAACCGCTAGACAAAATAATCTATTACTGACCGAAGACTGGCAAAAAATCTATCAATCTTTCCGTAATGCGGACTTCCAAAGCTATGACTTTGAGAACCTTCGCCGTGTAATGATTGATTATCTGCGTACTAACTACCCAGAAGACTTTAACGATTACATTGAATCAAGTGAATACTTGGCTTTGATTGACTTGATTGCCTACATTGGGCAGAGTGTTGCATTCCGTGTTGATTTAAATGCACGTGAAAACTTTTTAGAATTAGCAGAGCGCCGTGATAGCATTTTACGTCTAGCACGACTAATTAGTTACAATCCTAAGAGAAATATCGCAGCTACGGGTCTGTTAAAATTTAATACAGTGTCAACAACTGAATCCGTACTTGATAGTAACGGTAGAAACTTGGCTGGGCAGTATGTTACTTGGAATGATGCAAGTAACGACAACTGGTATGATCAGTTTATTAAGATCATCAATGCAGCATTGCCTGCAACACAACAGTTTGGAAACCCTGTTGATGAAGCCACCATTTACGGTGTTTCAACAGCACAATACCGCTTCAACGCAACGAACACTGATGTGCCAATGCATAGCTTCACTAAAACTATTGCTGGTAGAAGCATGGACTTTGAAGTTACGAGTGCCACATTTAATGGCAAGACATTCGTCTATGAAGAAGCGCCTAAAATTGGCAACAAGATGGCTTGCATATACTCAGATGATGGGTATGGTGCTAGTAGTCCAAACACTGGATTCTTTTTCCACTTAGTACAAGGTACTTTAAATCAAGGTACGTTTACTATTAGCCAACCAAGTAGCAACGAGGTTATCGATATTAGCGCACAGAATATTAATAACTCTGACATTTGGTTATACAATTTAAATTCCAACGGCCTTGAGAATGACTTGTGGCAACAAGTTCCAGCATTGACTGGTAATAATATTGTTTACAATAGTTTAAACAAGGACATCAAGAACGTTTATTCTGTAATCACACGAGTTGGTGATGCAGTTACTTTGTCGTTCAGTGACGGTACTTTTGGTAATTTACCATTGGGTGACTTTAGAGTATATTACAGAGTCAGCAATGGTTTAACATACACAATTAATCCTTCTGATATCCGTAATGTCACAATGTCTATTCCTTATGTTTCTGAACAAGGGCAAGACGAAGTGCTTACAATTTCATTGAACCTAGCGTCATCAATTACCAACGCCTCGGTAAGTGAGACTAGCGACAAGATCAAGATCAATGCACCACAAACATATTATACACAAAATCGTATGATTACTGGTGAGGATTACAATATTAGTCCGCTATCAGTTAGCCAACAGATTTCTAAAGTTAAAGCAGTCAACAGAACTAGTAGCGGCATTAGTCGTTATTTTGACTTGATTGATCCAACTGGGAAGTATTCTTCAACTAATATTTTCTCTGACGACGGTGTATTGTATAAACAGGATTCAGTCTCAGCAACAACATTTACATACTCGTCAAGAACTGATGTACAAAACATTTTAAACAACACAGTTGTTGATATTTTAACTTCGTCTGGATTGAAGAACTTCTTCTATGCAAACTATGTCAATAAGAATCCGGCAGACAGAACTTCTTATACATGGGTGACTGTGACTACTGATAGCAACACATGTACCGGATTTATTGGTACAACCGGTACAGCCAGTGCTGTTGGATCGTATGCAGAGGGTGGTACATTGTCTTTTGTCACCCCAGGTGCATTGGTTAAGTTTTCTGCACCGGAAGGGTACTCTTTTAACACTAAAGCTAATAACAAATTAGTTGCTGGCTCTGCTACTCGACCTGGCTTAGTATCCTATATTTGGGCCGAGGTAGTTAATGTTGCTGGCGATGGTACTGCTAATGGTGATGGAGTTTTAACTACTGGTTACGGTACTATTACAATGAATAAAGTATTGCCGTCAGCTGGATATATTTCACAAGTTATTCCTGAGTTTAACACTGTTATTAGCAGAGCCACTCAAACTACAATTATTGATTTAGTTACTACAAATACTCCATTTGGATTACGTTATGATGCCAATACACAAACATGGCAAATTATATCTGAAGTTGATTTGGATATAACTGGAAACTTTAGTTTAGGCAATGAGGGTGATACTAGTAAAGCACAAGCTGATGCAAGTTGGTTATTGTTGTTTACAACAAATAACGAGTATTACACTATTACATCAAGATCATTACGATATGTTTTTGAAAGCGATACAGATGTGACTTTTTACTTTGACAACAACAGTAGAATTTACGACAGCACTACTAGCTCAGTAATTAGTGACGAAATTTCTGTATTAAGTATCAACAATACTCCAAGTGAACTTACAACCACTCAGTTTACACAGGATATGAAGTGGAAAGTTGTTTCTGAATACATTGGGTTAGATGGATATGTTGATCCTAAGAAGATCTTAGTATCGTTCTCTGATGCTGACAACAACGGCGTTGTTGACAATCCTCAAGCGTTCTTGGATATTGTGTACAAGGATGCTAATGATCCGCTGTATATTGTTCAAAAGAAATATACAATTTCTGATGGTCAAGAAGATTATAAGTATGTTAGTAATGATCCATTAATTGATGGTCCAGTTCTAATTAAAGAAACTGAAGCTGATGTGGGATCACCATCAAATTATAGTTCTGAACAACACTTTTATATCGTGGATCAACAAGTAGTTAAAAAATATAATTCAGTAGGCGGATTAGTTCCAAGTTTAGATTATAAAGTCTTTATTGGGCGTGATGAACTAAAGTTCCAATATACGCACAGTGCTGATTATAATTCTAGAATAGATCCAGGTACAAGTAATATTATGGATGTGTATGTCTTGACTAACGACTACGATGCACAGTATAGACAGTGGTTGTTAGGATCAAATGTTCCAAAGCCAAGACCACCAAGTTCTGATCAGCTAAACTCGTTGTTATCATCAAGTTTAAATCCCATCAAGGCAATGTCTGATGAGGTTATATATCACCCAGTGCAATATAAGTTATTGTTCGGACCAGGTGCTGATGAAAGTTTGCAAGCTATGTTCAACGTTATCATGAACCCAGCGTCTACTTCATCAGTTGCTGATGTAACTGCAAGAATTTTATCTGCAATCAATCAGTTCTTTGCATTGGCTAACTGGGATTTTGGTGATACATTCTATTTTACAGAATTGTCAACATACGTAATGAATCAACTATCTCCAGATATTACAAATTTTGTAATTGTCCCTAAGAAGAGTGGACAATATTTTGGTAGCTTGTTTGAAATCAAGTGTCCAAGTAATGAAATTTTCTTAAGCAGTGCAACTGCTAACGAAATTAATGTAGTTTCTGGCTTAACGTCATCTAATTTAAAAACAGTAACAGGTGTAGCATTGAGTACAGTAACATCACAACAAATCACTAGCGCAAATTACGGAGCATCTAACTAATGGCTAATAAAAAGAATGCAACAGGGAATAGCGGCCTAAGTGCCAACCTATTACCAAAATTCTATCAGACTCCAGCTAACAAGAAGTTTCTTCAGTCAACTATTGATCAACTGTTCCAACCTGGATCAGTAAGAAAGGTCAGTGGATATGTTGGCCGTCAGAATGCAAAAGCTGCTTCTAGAAGTGATTTGTTCATTGAGGCTTCTGACACAACCCGTCAGCGTTATCAGCTAGAACCAGGGTTGAGTATTCAGGACGAGTTTGGCAATACAACTTTCTATAAAGATTATATCGACTATGTTAACCAAGTTAAAATCTTTGGGGGGAATGTAGACAATCACGCACGTCTAAACACACAAGAGTTTTACAGCTGGGACCCGCACATTGATTGGGATAAGTTTATCAATTTCCAAAACTATTACTGGATGCCAATTGGTCCAGAAGTAGTTGCAGTAAGTGGTCAAGGTATTAACATTCAAAGTACATATACTGTTGACTTAACGCTTGCTGGAAACTCCAACGTTTATGTATTCACTCCCAATGGGTCATCTATTAACCCTGTATTAAGACTATACAGAGGCCACACATACACGTTTGAAATTAACAGTCCTGGTAATCCGTTTAGTTTAAAAACAGATCGTTCTCCTGGTTCATTGAATCGCTACGAAGTTGGTGGTCTTGACCATGCAGTTGAACAAGGCACTATTACAGTGACTATTCCAGAAGATGCTCCAACTACATTGTTTTATCAAAGCGAGTCTGATATTAGCGTGGGTGGTGTTATCGAAGTATATGACGTAACTGAAGCAACATATTTAGATATTGAAAATGATGTTTTAGGCAAGAAGTATTATACTCTTGGCAATGGAACAGCATTAAGCAACGGTATGTTGGTTGAGTTTATTGGAAAAGTTAAACCAGCATCTTATGAGACTGGCAGTTATTATGTAGAGGGTGTAGGCACAGCCATTAAATTGGTACCAGCATCTTCTCTTGAAATTGTGTCGTCCTACACTGAAGTTGAGTCTATTCAGTTTGATAATGTCCCGTTCGACACATCACCTTTTGATGGGTCTACTGGATACGCAACTGTTGTTGATTATGTAACGATCAACAAAGCAAGCCCAGATAGAAACCCATGGTCAAGATACAACAGATGGGTACACAAGGACGTTATTGCTGCAAGTGCTGAATATAACGGAAATATTCCCGCATTAGATCAGAATGCAAGAGCGATTCGTCCAATTATTGAATTCCAAGCAGGGTTGAAACTGTTTAACATGGGCACCAACGCCATTGTTGACGTTGATTTAGTTGACGATTTTACATTAGATGTATTTTCAATTATTGAAGGGTCCACCGGATACAACATTGACGGTGTTGATCTAGTAAGTGGCTACAAGATTTTAGTTGTTGCTGACACTGACCCATTGGTCAATAACAAAATCTACACTGTTGAGCGTATTACTATTGACGGTATTGACAGAATTCATTTGTCTGAAACATTAACACCATCAGCTAACGATGTTACCATTGTACGAAATGGTAAGAAAAATCAAAGCAAGCCTTATTGGTTCAATGGTGCAACATGGGTAGTTGGACAACAAAAAACAAACACAAACCAATCACCATTGTTTGATGTTGTTGACGATGACGGTGTAAGTTACGGTGATAATACTGTTTATAACGGTACATCCTTTACTGGTACTAGCATTTTTTCATACAAAGTTGGTACTGGAACAGCAGACACTGCGTTAGGATTCTCGCTGGCGTATAAAAACGTCAGCAACATTGGTGACATTGTGTTTAATTTCACATTGTCAACAGACACTTTCCAATATAAGCAAGTTGATGCTGTTGAATCTGCACCAATTAATATTGGATATCTGGTAAAACAGAATTATAATGGTACAAGTAGCTACGTAAACGGCTGGCAAAAGAGTACAGCCACTACGGTACAAGCCGCTGTTAGAATCTATAACGATGACAAAGTTAACAACTTTGATCTAGACATTTTTGATAATATTGATGATTTACGTGACTTAACGGTCAGGGTATATGTAAACGGTGTTCGTTTGGATCATAACAAATGGTCTTTAACAACTGGTACTGTGTATAAACGAGTCGTATTGAATACTGATATTGCATCTTCTGATATATTAACAATTAAGGCGTTTGCAAACCAAAAGATTAACGGCAACGGATTTTATGAAATCCCAATCAACTTACAGAACAATCCGCTAAATGCAGAGATTGGATCATTCACTTTGGGTGAAGTTCTAGATCATGTTAATTCAATAGTTGATAATGCAACTGGTTTTGAGGGTGCTTTCCCCGGCAGCGGTAATTTAAGAGATTTGGGTAACATAACACCACTAGGAACAAAGTTTGTTCAGCACAGTGGTCCATTGAGTCTTGCAATGTATCATATCACATCACAAGACAACAACATCATTACTGCCATTGACCGTAGCCGCGATGACTATAGCAATTTTAAGAGATACTTTGTCACTGTTGCTGAGAACTTAGGTGTGGATGCTGATCCACAAGTTATGCTTGAACTTGTAATGCAAAAAGTAAATGCAAACAAGCCAAAAACATCACCTTATTATTTCAGCGACATGGTACCATATGGTGCAAAGATAGACACCAACTTAACTGTAGTTGACAATAGACTTACTTTGTATCCTTTGAGCACTGTGTTTACGTTAACAGAGCTTTCAAACAAAGCAGTGTGTGTTTATTTAAATGGTACACAGTTAGTACACGGAAGAGATTATACGTTTGATACCCAAGGCTTAATTAATGTTACTGCAACACTTGCAGTTGGTGACATTATTACCACTAGTGAGTTTGAAAATACTGATGGTTCATTTGTGCCAGCCACTCCAACCAAGTTGGGATTATGGCCAAAGTATGAGCCAATGATCTACTTGGATACAAGTCTAGTAACACCTCGTTGGATGATTCAAGGCCATGATGGCAGCCAAGTACTAGCATATGGTACATATGGTGAAGACGGTGATGCTGATTATCGTGATGCATTAATATTGGAATTGGAAAAGCGTATCTACAACAACATTAAAGTTGAATACAATCCAAGCATTTTTGATATTGCAGACATTATACCTGGATATAACCGTTCAGTAAGTTATACTCGTGATGAGTTTAACCAAGTACTTGCACCTAGTTTCTACAAATGGACAGGTTTAGTTGGTATTGATTTCACTAAGCCTATAACATATGATAGAAGCAACCCATTTACTTTCAACTATTCACTAAACTATTCACCAGATGGTGCGCAAGTTCCAGCCTACTGGCGAGGAATCTATCGCTGGATGTTGGATACTGATAGACCACACCTATGCCCTTGGGAAACATTGGGCTTTAGTGTTAAACCATTGTGGTGGGACTCTGTATATGGTCCAGCACCATATACTAAGGATAACCTAGTACTCTGGTCTGACTTAGCTGCTGGCATAGTACGAGAACCAGGGGTTCCTGTTGTAAAGCGTGACAAATTTGTTCGCCCATACCTAGCATCACATATTCCAGTTGATGACCAAGGAAACTTAGTAAGTCCGTTGACTTGCGGTATGGTTTCTGGAGTTGTTACCCAAAGTGTTAACAACAACTTTGTATTTGGTGATGTAAGTCCAGTCGAAACTGCTTGGAGAAGAAGCAGCCACTATGCGTTCAGCGTATTAAGCGCATCAATGTTACTTACACCTGCTAGAACTTTTGGATTGGCATTGGATCGTTCAAGAGTTGTTAGAAACATGGCTGGGCAACTAGTTTATGCTGACACGAAATTGCGTGTAACACCAAGTGACATTGTGTTGCCAAGTATTCCGTCAAGTACTGAGCGTGTACAAACAGCTGGTATTATCAACTATGTTGTTGATTATATCATGAACTATATCTTTAGTAACAATGTTTTAAATTATGAATCTTATGCATCTGACTTACAGTTAATTGTTCCTAAGTTAGGATATAGAGTTGGTGCATTTACAAATAAAGAACAGTTCAAGTTGTTGCTGGAATCAAAATCACCAGTTAGTGCTGGTAGTGTTTTTGTACCACAAGAAGACTACAGTTTGTTCCTAAACCAATCAAGTGCTGTCAAGAAGCTAACATACAGTGGTATTATTATCACAAAACTATCAACAGGATTTGAAGTTAAAGGATACAGCAGAACTGCACCTTACTTTAAGTATTACGGTTACGTTCGTTCTGGAAGTGTAATTAACGTTGGTGGTATCTCTGCATCTTATTCTGTTTGGACAGTGGGTGCTAGATACAATGTTGGTACTATTGTATCATTCAATAACGAGTACTATTCAACAAAAGTTGCACACACTGCATCACAGTTTGATCCTAGTGTGTATATGAAATTAGCTGCATTACCAATTACTGGTGGTGTAAACGTGACTTTAAGAACTGCGTGGGACAGAAAGACTGAGCTAGTTGCCCCATATGGTACTACATTTGCGACAGTTCAAGAAGTTGTTGATTTTATTTCTGGCTACAGTGAGTGGTTAAAGGACCAGGGATTTGTGTTTGATGAATTTGATCCAACAAGCAACACAGTATCAAACTGGAATACTAGCGCAAAAGAATTTATGTTCTGGTCAACACAGAACTGGTCTTCTGGTGCGGACAAGTGGCAAGAATGGACACCTGGTCAGGCGTTACCTTACAGTAGTATTGTTAGATACAACGGTGACTATTATAGTGCAGCATTTAACATTCCAGCGGATCTAAATGAGATTTTTGACGAAGATCAGTTTACACGACTTGATGGATTGAGCAACGTTGGTAGCTCAGTTATTAGCTTGAGCCCTGCTGCATTTGGGTTAACGTTTAATACTGAATTAACAGTGGTTGATGATATTGGTAACCCATACAACGATTATGAAATCTTTAAAGTTGACGGTACACCAATTCCAATCTCCGAATTAAATTCATACAGGGAAGGAAATAGAGTAACTTATTCTCCTGTAGGTACTGATGGCATTTTTGGTGCAAGTTTTTACTTGGTACAAAACGAGCATTTGATTACCATAAACAATACAACAATCTTTAACGATACAATTTATGCACCGGCGAGTGGTTACAGACAGGAACGAATCAAAGTTTCGGGTTATGTTACTGAAAATTGGTATGGTGGTTTAGATATTCCTGGTTTTGTATATGACCAGGCAAACATTAGATCATGGCAACCGTGGCAAGATTATACTGCTGGTGATGTAGTATTACATCAAGGTTTCTATTACAGTGCAAATGCATTTGTTGCAGGCACTGCAACATTTGATCCAGCACAGTGGAACAGATCATCTGAGAAACCAACCCAGCGTGTGATCCCTAACTGGACAAATTTAGCTACTCAGTTTACTGACTTCTATAGCTTAGAGTCAAACAGTTTCAATGCTGGCCACCAGAGTGTTGCACAGCACTTAATTGGGTATCAGAAACGCCAGTATCTTGAAAATATCATTCAAGATGATGTGAGTGAATTCAAGTTCTATCAGGGTATGATTAGAGAGAAGGGTACACAGAACGTACTCAATAAACTATTTGATCCACTAAATCAAAGCGGTCAAGAAAGCCTAACTTTCTATGAAGAGTGGGCATTGCGTGTTGGACAATACGGTGCAACAAATACTTTTGAAACAATTGAGTTTGTACTCGATGAGGGTAAGTTTAAAAACAACCCTCAGGGATTGATTACATCCACAAATGATATCAACGGTCTAGGGACATTTATTATTGGACAGCCTTCAAATAGTATCTACTTAAAACCTGCTGGGTTTGATGGTAGCCCATTCCCAGCCGCGACTGACCTTACTCCATATTTGAGAACACCAGGATATGTAAACCCATCTGATGTGAAGGTCAATATTGGATCAATTGATGATATTGTTGACCAAGATATTACTGAGTTTAGCGATGGCTCTGTTATTTGGTGCTCGTTTGCGCAGCCACCAAGGGTGTGGGATCTATTTAGACTTACTGCTAGATCTGATATAACTGTTTCAATGGTACAACAAGATGGTAACACTATGATTATCATTGTTGATGGTGAGACTGATATATCAACTGGTGATTATATAGGGATCACTAGAAAAGATGGGGATGTATCTTCACAAACTGATAAGATTGCAGGATTCTACAAAGTTGACGATTTAACATATGACTCAGATCCAGAAATAGATGCAACAACTATCATTCTTACTGCAACTATCTCAGGATTCCCTGCAGAGTTCACGGAACTGTCTTCAGTTGTAATCAATACGTTAACAGTTCAACGTGTTAATACCATTGATGAGTTAGATAATGTTGTTGCAAAAAATGCTGGTGAGTTACTATGGATTGACAACAGTGGCAACGACCAGTGGGGAGTTTGGGAGTATAACAAGTGTTATGGTAGCGTTGAATTAGATAACACAAGTAATACGACACTTTTCCCATATAACACATATGGCACTGTATTAGCGATGAGTGCAAACGGTGCAATGTCTGCGGTCAATACACTTGGCGGGTCTTTTAGAGATGAAACACTCCCACAGGAAGTAGTCACTCGTGAAAAGATTGGCTTGTCAGTGCCATGGACTGCTAAACAAGAAATTCAAGTTCCATTTATTTCTAATCTAGAATTAGGACATGACTTTAACAATGATAACGATAACAAACAAGTGTCTGCAATAGCAATGAGTCCAGATGCGACTTGGATGGCAATTGGATACAAGAATGTTGGGCATGTTGCAACGAAAACAACTACTGATTTGTTTAAACCAGTTTTGGAAAGTGGAACAAATACATCTTTTGTCAATCAAGGTATTGTAAGTCTCTATAAGAAGGACGTGAATAACGTATACTCAATAGTGTTTACTGTTGCTAGTCCTTTTGCTGATGACGATGAATATTTTGGTGCATCTTTAGCGTTAAGTGACAATCGTTTATTTGTTGGCGCCACTGGGTCGCGTTCAGTGTACGCATACAAATACGACACTACTGTTTCAGTTACAAAGGTTTATGAGCCATATGGTAGCTCAGGTACAACTATTGTACTTTCTTCGGTAACTGACATTGTTGAGGGAATGTTTGTTGTTGGAACTGGATTTGACGGTCAGTATGTAGTGTCTATTAACAGTGAATCAAATTCTGTATCGCTAAGTAGTGCGCCTACAAGCACCCCATCAAATACTATATCCTTTGTTACTGTTGATTGGGACTACGAAGGAACTGTTCCTAACCTATCCAACATTGCTGGGTTTGGTGGCAGCATTACAGTAAGCAGCGACCAAACCAAGTTAATAGTTCTAACATCGAGTGGTATAAAACTGCATTCAATTGCCAGCACATTCCCATTGCTGCAAACAGTTGCTGGTACTAATGCGGCACTATCTGCCGCAAGTGAGTACTTGGCAGTTACAACTGGAAGTGCAGTTAACATCTATAAGTGGAATGGTACATCGTATGTCATGTATCAATCTGGATTAGCTCAACATTTGTTGAACATTGGTGGAAACTTTGGCAACAAACTGGCGTTTATGAACGGATACGAGACGTTGGTGGTATACAGCAAGGATACTGAAGACGGTGTCTTGGCAGTATATGACAGATACAACACACAATGGGTGTACTCAGAAACTATTGGTAGTGTTTCATTAACTAGCACCGATTACGGATTTGCAGTTAGTGACAACCAAATCTTAGTAAGTGACGACGCTGGTTCAAACTTGTTTAATTATTACAAGAAACCGGGTATTAAAACTTGGACACAACGCTATGCCCAGGAAGCAATCCCTGACGTTTATAAAATTAAACAAGCGTTCCTTTACAATAAAGCAACTGGAAAATTAGTGAAGTACTTGGATGTAGTTGACCCAATCCAGGGCAAGATTCCAGGCATCGCTGATCAAGAAATTAAATTTAAGACATTCTATGATCCTGCATCTTATAGTGTAGGTACTGATGCTGTTACAGTTAATTCAGATTCTTTCTGGTCAACTGAGCAAGTCGGTGCTCTATGGTGGGATTTGAGACCAGCTAAGTTTGTCAGCCCGTATTTCAGTGATGTTGTATACAAGACAAATATCTGGAATACACTGGCAGCAGGTGCAAGTATTGACATTTATGAGTGGGTCGAATCCACTGTAATTCCTAGCGAATGGGATTCTTTAGCTGGTACTCCTGAGGGAGATGCTGACGGAATTAGTGGTACATCTTTGTATGGCGATGATGTCTACAGTGTTCGCCAACGTTATGATAATATTTCCAAGAGATTTACCAATACTTACTACTTCTGGGTCAAGAATAGAAATGTTGTTCCAGTAGTATCTGGTAGAAATATTTCCGCACTTGAAGTTGCTAACCTAATAACGAACCCAAGAGGACAGTCGTATCAATACCTGGCAATCACTGCATTGAACTCGTTTAGTCTAGTCAACGTTAAGAAAGATTTGGAAGACACTAACGTAGTATTGTCAATTGAATACTGGGTTACTGACTCTGTTGATAAGAACTCCCACACTCAGTGGAAGATTGTCAGTAACGACAGTATTGTCAACATTCCACAACACGTTGAAGAAAAGTGGTTTGACAGTTTGTGTGGTATGGATTCCGCCGGAAGAGCAGTTCCTGATGAAAAGCAACCTTTAAAATTACGTTATGGTATTGAAAACAGACCACGTCAGAGCATGTTTGTTAACAGGATTGAGGCCTTAAAGGAATTTATTGAACGTACTAACAGAGTTTTAATCAAGAATCAAGTAGTACAAACTGCTGACATCAGTGAGTTGGAAAAATACGATCTGCCACCGTCTGCAAACTCCGGATTGTATGATTTAGAGTACGATACTGAGCTCGAGTTAAGATTGGCCAACGTTGGCACGTTTACGATGCCAGTGGTAACCCCTATAATTTCCAATTCTGGAGCAATTACTGGTATTGAAATTATCTCTGCAGGCAAAGGCTACATAAATCCTCCAAACATTATTGTCCATGGTGATGGTGTTGGTGCTGAACTTAGAGCAACTATTGGCAAAGGTGGTGTAGTTACTGGTGTAACAGTCATCAACGGTGGTGAAGGATATGCTCCAGACACTACTACATTGTCTGTTAGGGGGTATGCAGCACTAGTCAAGATGGATTCTGAAGCAAGTGGTAACTGGTGCGTATACACATATGAACCATCAACTAGCATTTGGTCTAGATCTTTAACACAAACATATGATGTAAGAAAATACTGGTCTAAAGTTGATTGGTATGCAACTGGCTACAACCAATTCTCATCTCCTGACTTTGCTGTCAATACATTTGCAGAGTTGAATACTATTTCACCAAACGTTGGTGAGACAGTTAAAGTGTTGGTTGCAAGTAACAGTGGATGGCTATTGTTAGAAAGATATTCTACAACTGGATCAGTTGATTGGACACAGTCATACTCAGTTGTGGGTGTACAAAACGGTACAATACAGTTTAGTAACACATTGTACGACTTTGTGGGGACATCTTTTGGTTATGACGCTGCGGTTTATGATGGTGCAGTGTATGACTTATTTGCATCAGACGAACTGAGAATTATTCTTAACGTAATTAAGAACAATATTCTAGTGGGCGAATTAAAATCTGAGTATTTAGATCTGTTCCTAGCATCAGTTCGTTACGCACACAGTGAGCAACTGTACTTAGATTGGGCATTTAAGACAAGTTTTGTTAAGGCTACACACAATGTTGGTACATTGGGGCAACCAGTTACGTATCCTGTTGTGAACTTGTCAAACTTTGAAGATTATATTTCTGAAGTTAAGCCTTACAGAACACATATTAGAGAGTATGTAAGCAGTTACACTGGAACTGATACTAGTTCCATTACGATGACTGACTTTGATTTGCAACCATTCTATGAGAATGGGGCAGTGTCAATAGTTAATACACACGTTAGGGATAACCAAATTGTGGTGGACGACCCAATTATACAGAGTCATCCATGGAAATATTGGTTAGATAATGTTGGTTTTACTATTTTGGAACTAAGACTTGTTGATGGTGGTTCTGGATACGAAAGCCAGCCAACGGTTACTATTGAAGGTGGCGGCGGCATTAATGCAACAGCCAAGGCCTATATAGCGAACGGTAAGGTTGGTAGAATTGTATTGGTATCAAGTGGGTCTGGGTATATTTCTGCACCAAACATTGTATTCACTGGTGGTTTAAGTGATGGCGGAGTTGCAGCAAGAGCAATCGCAGTAATTGGCAATGGTGTTGTTCGTTCAAATCTAATTAAGATGAAATTTGATCGTACGTCACAAACGTATTTGATTACTGACTTGACTGATATTGTTACCCATGTTGGTGAAGCTGACAGAATCCAATTCCCATTAACATGGGCACCAGATGTCAACATTGGAAAAACTTCTGTAACTATTGACGGGACTCAACTATTAAGAGACTCATACAAAGTTATGATAGTCAAGTCAACAACACAGGGTTACACACGATACACTGGCTCTATTATATTTGATACTGCACCAGCAGAGGGAAGTGACATCGTAATCACATACGTCAAAGATGTTTCATTGCTGTCAGCTGCTGATAGGATTCAATTCTACTATTCACCAGAAACTGGACAACTAGGTAAAGATTTAAGTCAGTTAATGACTGGTATCGATTACGGCGGTGTACAAGTATACGGTCTAGGATTCAACATCAGCGGCGGATGGGGTAATAGCCCTTATGGGTCTGAAGCTTGGGACATTTATGATCGCGAATTTAGTGATTACATTGTAACAGTTGGTGCAGATACTCATAGTTTCACTTTACCGTATACTCCAGAAGCTGATACTGAGTTGAATACTTACTATGTAGAGAAGTATGAGCAACAGCATACTATTATTGATGCTGAAATTCTTGAATATTCATATGATAAGACTGTACTGAATACCATAACTGTAAGTGCTAGCAAAGATACAACTACATCTGGTGTAAACGTAACATACGTAAGCCCACCGGGAACTGCGAACAAGGTATTCGTTGTTGATTCAGTAGTTGGTATATCCGTTGGTATGGGAATTATTGGTGGCGGATTTAATACAACACATAGAGTTGTTGGTATTGATGTGGGCACACGTACTATTACCACTAACGTTGCCCCAACTTCTGTACCAAGTGGCACATTGAAGTTTATTAAAAACGTTGCTGGAAGTGACATTTTATATGTACAAGATACTACTGGTGTATCAGTGGGTGATATTGTGCGTGTTTCAATGGGCGATGCGTTCAAGTACAATCAGACGTTGGTAACCGAAGTAATTGACAGTACTTCAGTTAGATTGAACCAATACATCAAAACTCCTATTATTAACGGATCAGCAGCATCGTTTGTAAAAACATTGGTCGATGACGTTGACTACACTACAATTTTAGGTTCTGGTAAGATAACATTGTCTGAGTCTATTGCTGTTGGTATAGTGTTGTACATCAATAGCACTTTTGATCCAATACGTCTAGATGATCCCAACTATGGAACAGCTGAGCAGACAAATAGCAATGCTATTATGGAACCATTTATTGCAGATGGATCAACTACTACGTTTACAATTCCAGAAACTTTTGTAGTAAATGATGGTGATACCTTTATAATTCGTCAAAGTACCAGTGACGGTGCTATTGCACCTCAAGAGTTGGACTACGATACAACACTATTAGGTGGCGATTTGGCATACAGCACAGCCAAGGGCGTTGATCCCGAAGAAGTGATAGTTGATGGTGACGGATTTGTAACACCAACTACTAGCCCAGGTCCTGAAGAAATGGTTCCAGGACAAGTAGTGGATGCTGTTGCAATCAAGGTATTTGATAGACCAAGTAACGGCAGCGCAAGTGTAAAGGTAATGAACTACGTCAGTGATGGAATTACATCATCGTTTGAGATTAACAATACACCAAGCAGCTCGGGCGCAATTATTGTTAAGATTAACCAAGACATTGTTAACATAACTACTGATTACACCATTGATTACAGAAACAATACAGTTGAATTTGTAACCCCACCAGAGGCAGGTGTTGATGTTAGTATCTTCAGCATCGGTTTTAGTGGATACAATATTCTTGACGTTGACTACTTTATTGGCGACGGTACTACTACTGAATTTATCACAAGGGCACCGTATTTGACAGAGACTACATCATTGGTTTATGTTGATGGTGTTCCAGTTGTGCCTGAGAAGTTCAAAACTGATGGCACTTATGACTTTGCCAACGTAGTTGGATTTAGATTTGACACTGCACCAGCAGCTGGGGCATTGGTCAACTTTATCATTGTTGCAGGAAGTTCTTCCACATTCTCAGTCACCAAGACTGAAAGAATTGCAACAGATGGTAGTATGACTTACGAACTAGAAAATCCTGTTGGAAATTCGTTATTGAACGAAACAAGCATGATTGTTCGTGTTGATCAAACAATTCTAAAAGCACCAAACAACCAATACTTTACAATCGGCAGTAACAAGTACACTTATACTGTTGATCCAACTAGGGTGGTTCCAAGTTCAGTAAGTGTTCAGGATGTTTCTGTTATTGCAGATGGTAATTTATTAGAGTTGGGTGTTGACTACATTATAAACTTAGATGGTTTATCTGTAAGATTAAACCAATCAACATACAGAAAGTATACTGGTAAGCAGTTAATTATTGCTATTACTAAAGACGCTGGCTATTTTTATAATTCAGACACTAACAGCATCACATTCATGCAAGCATACACTTCTGAGAATATTGTTGAAGTTATTAGTTCTTATGCACATGATTCATTGGATATGCAAACTACAACAGTTAATGTCAATTCTGTTCTTGACGTCACTTACGGTACTGCCGAGTATTATGAGTACAAAGCAATCTTTGGTGGACGAATCAAGTTTGATAGAACTGTAATTGATGACAACTATATTTGGGTTGTTAAGAATGACAAGTTATTGACACACAGTATTGATTATAAGTTACTTGAAGACAAGCAAACCATCCAAATTACTGACAAAGTGGCGCAAGATGATGCTATAACACTCATTACTTTCGGAAGCAACGTAGTTCCTGAAGGAATTGCTTATATGCAATTCAAGGACATGCTGAACAGAGTTCAATACAAGCGTTTAAACGTCAACAAGCAAGCAAGATTAGTCAAAGACTTGTACTACTTCGATACGTCTATTGAGCTTGATGATGCCAGCAACTTTGATAGACCAAATCTAGCCAAGGGCCGTCCTGGTATTATTGAAATTAGAGGCGAGCGTATTGAGTATTTTGCTATTTCTGGTAATATATTAAGTAAGCTTCGTAGAAGTACAATGGGCACTGGCGCACCAATGCGTCATAAGTCAGGAGCATTTGTCACTGAAATTGGATCAAGCGAAACAATCCCATATAAGGACGAAACTGTTACTGTTCAGCGTGTTTCAGACGGTACAACTACTGTTAGTTTAGATTTTGTCCCAAATAGTGTGGATGAAATTGAAGTGTTTGTTGGTGGATATGCAACTAACATTCAATGGGCACCAGGGGTTGATTACACTGAGGGTACCATTGTGACAATTGGTGAGTATACGTACAAAGTAACAGCATATCATCAAAGTGGCAGCACGTTCAAGTCGCCAGTTACTACGTTGGACACAGTTGATGGCGAACGAGTCGTGTTAGAAACTGACATTCCATACACTGATGTTTACGAGTTCTTTGTTGGCAACATTCGTTTAAGAAAGAATCCGTATTCTATGTTTAATTCAAACATTGCACCGTATAGTCCTGAGGGCGATCTTGAAATGCCAGCTGATTTTTCAGTGGATGGGGAATCAAGTTCTATCACATTGACATCGGCAATGCCAGTGGGCACATATATTACTGTAATTAGACGTATATGTTCGGACGCATGGGATAGCCAAATAAATATTCAGGAAGATAATAACAGGGTTTCTAGATTCTTGAAATCACAACCGGGCTCTTGGTATACAGATGCTCGACAGATCAGCACTGGAACAGAGTCTATCACGTTTGATAGTACTATTATAACATTTGATCGAGATGACATTACATTTGATAATGATGACGGTACATATAACTAAGGAATTTTAAAATGGATAACAGTAGAAAAATTAATATAGGTGAAACTGCAAACGATGGCAACGGTGAAACGCTGCGATCAGCTGCTATAAAAATTAATGATAATTTTGAAGACCTATATTCTAAAATTGGCGAGGATTCAACTTATACGTTTGTTAACAGCATCACTGCTGGTACTGGTATATCAGTAAGCAACGAGGGTATTGGAGATCTTACAATAACCAATACCTCGCCATACGTTGCATCCTTTTTAAGAGTTTCAGCAACCGGGCAGGTATCATTAAATGCATCTTCAAATCAAGTACTAACAGTTGCTGGTAGTGGTATAACTACTATTACTACTAATCCTGTCAACAATACCTTAACAATTAATACTACTCAAGTCCAATCAGATTGGGACGCAACTAGCGGACCAGCACTTATTTTAAATAAGCCTGTAATTCCAGAAAATGAACCTCAAGTTCAGGTTGATTGGGATCAAAACGATGATCAAGCAGTTGATTATATTAAAAATAGGCCATCAATCCCGTTCGATATTTCACAATTGAGCGATGAGACTTATGTTCTAGGTGGAAACCATTATCAAAATATTGGGCAGTCTACTATTGTTGATCCTGGTGCTACTACTGTAATTTACTCTAGTACTGTTGGTGATGGACCGTCTGGCATCAAAGCAATTATTCGCGTTGCGGGCCCAGTTGGTGGGACAGTTATTCAGATGCAAATGACTGAAATGTTGATATCGAGAACATCAATGGTTGCAGGTGTGTCCCAGGTTGCATTTACAGCGTACGGAAACGTGAGAACTTCAGTAGATCTTTTAGCTACTTTTAATGTGCAATGGAATCCTGGACCAAGCGAGGGGCAAGGTTTTATTGAAATCACTGCCACTAATTTAAGCTCAGTTCCTGGTGAAGTGTTGTATGCAAAAGTTGTGGCGACTGAACTTAGAGAAATTGGAATTGGTTAAAAGTAGCACTTTTAGCTTTGAATAAATACTGGAATAACGAGAGATTACTATGCAAACTAGAGACGTAACTGGGATTCACATTGAGGGACACATCCATATTCATGACCCTATTGAGAAAATTTCCTATGTAAACAAGCGAAATGCAGTCCATTATGAAAATATGAGTATTGGATTAGCTAAGAGTATGACTAACAGTGGAAACGGATTCGTTTACCAAATGGCATTTGGTAACGGTGGTACTAGTGTAGATCAAACTGGTATTATCACCTACTTAACTCCCAATACATCGGGAACAAATGCTAGTTTGTATAATCAAACTTATGCAAAAGTAGTTGATCCAGTGTCTAGTACAAACACAGATCCTACAAGAAATTTTACTGAAATCCGCCACATGACTGGCACTAATTATACTGATATTTTTGTTACTTGCTTGCTTGACTATGGCGAGCCTAACAATCAAACTGCCTACGACACTAATAATAACAACGAAAGTACATACGTGTTTGACGAATTAGGACTCAAGGGATACGATGAGAACGGAAATCACTTGTTATTGACACATGTTATTTTCCACCCAGTGTTAAAGAGCCTTAACCGTTTAATCCAAGTTGATTACACTGTTCGAATTCAAAGTTTAACTGGTTTAGTCTCAGTTTAAGGGGTGTATAAATGACATATCAAGTAACTTATACAGAAGCAAATAACCCTGCAAAACCAGCCATTGTTGTTAACGATGGTACTATTAATAATGAAACTAGTATTTCCTTTGTTGGACAAGGATACAACGGTTTTGCACCAGTAGTTGCAAACAATCTTTTACATTTATTAGAAAATTTTGCAAGCCCATCTACTAACCCACCGTCAAACCCAGTTGAGGGTCAAATATGGTACGACACTACTAATAAAGTAGTTAAAGTGTATGATGGTGCTACTTGGAGTCCAGCTGGGGCATTGCGCAAGTCGTTAGAAGCTCCGGAAAACAGCGTTGCTGGTGACTTGTGGGTCGATACATCCAAGTCTCAATTATACGTTTATTCGGGTTCCAACTGGTTATTAGTTGGTCCACAATACAGCTCTGGAACACAAACTGGTCCAGTTGTTGATGAGATTGTTGATACTGACAACGTATTACACAGTGTTGTTTCTTTATATGCCAATGGCTATCGAATTGGTATTATTAGTAAAGATGCCTTTATTCCAAAGGCAGCAAATGCTGGGTTTAGTACAATTAAACAAGGTTTTAATCTAAGCACAATCGATGCATCGAGTTCAACAGCACCAACACGTTTCTGGGGAACTGCAAGCTCTGCAGATGCGTTATTGGTTGGCTCTAAAGAAGTATCAGCAAGTAACTTTTTACGTGGTGATGTTGCAAGTACGTCCAATGCATCAATAAGTGTTCGATCAGACGGCGGTATTTCTGTAGGAAGCACCTTGTCGTTCAACATCGGTGTTAATGGCAACACTACGGTATTGTCTTCAACTAGCAGTGGTAACGGAATTTCATTTAGATTAAACAGTGATGGTAATTTATCAACAGTAATGCACTTGGGTGCTATTGGAAGAGTTGGTATTGGTATCAATAACACTAGTCCGCAATCTACTCTTGACGTTGATGGTTTAATCACATCAAGCGGTGGATTAACTGTAACTGATGCCACTGATTCTACACTATTAACTAATGGTAGTATTAAAACTGCTGGCGGTTTAGCAGTAACTAAGAACGTCAATATTGGTGGTAATATTACAGTTGGTGGAAAGATTGTTATTAGCAATGCACCATTTGGGACTTCAGTTATTGAACCTGGTAGCGATGAAGCAAACTTGCAATATGACATTGGTTCTACTAACAGACGATTTAAGAAAATTTATGCGGAAGCGTTTATTGGAAACTTTAGCGGTACAGTAACTGGTACACTCAACGGTAACGTATCTGGATCTGCTGCACGATTAGCAAGCCCAACGGCTTTTAGTTTAGATGGTGACGTTACTAGTGATATTAAGACGTTTGACGGACAAGGTGATGATCCTTTGATTTTCCGAACAGCGATTAACTCAGGTATTGTTACATCCAAAACAGCTACTACTGATTCTGAACTTGGTGATTGGCTGCTTGCTTACAGAGAATCGTCTACATCCTTGGTAAAGATGACAAAAGAAACTTTACTAAAACATGTTGCAACAGTACCAGTTGGATCAATATTCCCATTTGCTGGCACTACGGTACCGGAGGGATATCTACTTTGCGATGGTAGTGAAGTTGAAATTTCAAAGTTTATTAAACTATATCGTGTAATCGGAAACACATATAAAGCAACAACATTGTTAGTTGGTAAGGATACATTTGGATTACCTGATTACAGGGGGAGAACCTTACTTGGTAGAGATAACATGGATAATGATATCCGTGTGCCGCCAAAGAGTGGTGCATCAACATTAATTGATGCGGGCGGTGGTAGTGCAAATAGAGTAATTGATCCAAATGCTGATACGTTGGGATCAGGTGCCGGATCTGAAACAGCTACATTGGATGTCAAGAATCTTCCAGACCACAAGCATAATTTGAGCGTTGGTACTACACAGTTCTTTGCAGGTGCCCCAGCAGGTGCAGCACCACAGTCTGGTACAACGCCTGGATACGGTCTTCCACCATCTAGCAGTGGTGCTGGATTGCCAAACAGTGGTAGTGTTATTTCTTCTTCAGCTTTGGGGCAGGCATTTAGCATTATGAGTCCGTACGCTACAACAAACTACATTATCTTTACTGGTGAAATCTAATGAGCTATACAATTAATTTAACAAGCGGTGAGAAACTTACAGACGTTATTGATGGATCAGTTGATCAGTCAGCAACAGACTTAACGTTAATTGGTCGCAATATATCAAACTATGGTACATTTTTAAACGATAACTTCGTTTACTTGTTGGAAAATTTTGCCAGTCCAACAGAACCGCCAAGACCAATTACTGGACAACTTTGGTACGATACGAGTACTGGCGTTTTAAAGGTGTATAACAGCAGGGGTTTTACTCCAACTGGGAATACTATTGTATCCAGTACACAGCCTACTAGTTTATCAGCTGGGACGATGTGGATTGACAGTTCTAATAAGCAATTAAAGTTTTATGATGGCGCAGACTTAATAACTGCTGGCCCAGTTTATACTGCATCACAAGGATCGTCAGGATTTGTTATAACTGATGTCATCGATACATTCCAACAAAATCATACTATTGCTGAACTTAGAGTTGCAAGTGTATTGATTGGCATCTTTAGTAAAGACGAGTTCACGCCATTAAACGCTATTGATGGGTTCAGTGGAAGTATTGTTCCTGGATTTAATGTTGCTTCTGATACTGCGCTGGAATTTAATATGACAGTAACGCAGGCACTTGGATTAGTTGATTCAAACGGTGATGTTCAAACAACTGATAGCTTTATGTCTAAAATTGATGACACATTTGCCAGGGGCACAGTATCTTTCTTAAACGACATACCAATATTACTTGGTAGTGGACAAGAGTTACAAGTTGAAGTTGATTCCCTACTTACACAAATTAAGTCAAATAAAGTAGGTCAGAATTTCCAAATCACTACTAAATTATCAAATGTGACTTATGAGCCAGCACTGTTTGTTAATACTGCTGACTCACAAGTTGGTATTTTTACAGATGCACCAACTCATACATTAGATGTAAATGGTGATATTAGAATTCGCGGCGACATGATTGTTGAAGGCGCCACTACTACTATTAACACTACTAATTTGGCAGTTGAGGATTTCTTAATTGAGCTTGGCAAAGTTGAAACGCCGACTGACAGCACAGCAAACAACGGTGGTATTTCCCTAGCTGGCACAACAGCCAAGACATTCGTTTGGAAGCAAGCTAACGATGCATGGGTAAGTTCAGAAAGCATTGACCTTGCACCGGGCAATGTTTACAAAATTGGTGGTAGTGAAGTACTTTCTTTTAACTCGTTGGGAACTTCAGTTCATACTGCTAGCGGTCTTGTCGAGGTTGGATCTCTTACACGATTAACTGCTGCATACCTTAGCTTCGATAATAGCACTATTGAATTTACATATTCTGGTGCAACTAATGGTGACATTATTCTTGTACCAAAGGGTACTGGTTCAGTTAACGTAAGTGATGCTAAAATCATCAACGTTGCAACCCCAGTGGACGGTACTGATGCTGCCAACTTAACGTATGTTAACACGGTTGCTTATTCAACACCACTTGGTATCGCATTAAACATTGGCGCAACTGCAATTGATGGTTATACAACTATTGCTGCAAACTTTTTGAATAAGATATTCCCACCAGCTGAACGCCAAGAGGGCACACTATTAAGAGCAATGTGTACTAATGATACTCCAGAAACTGCATTCATCCAGTTTGTACAAACTGCTGGTGCATGGGAATTTGATTTAATAATTACTTAAGGATTTTCTAACATGTCATATAAAATTAATCATTATAATGGCGTATTGATTGCCAATGTTAGCGATGGTACTATTGATAACACATTAGACATTTCGCTAGTTGGTAAGAACTATGCTGGTTATGGTGCAACGCAGAATGAAAACTTTGTCTACTTGTTGGAAAATTTTGCTAATACAACCCCACCAATGAGACCAGTTAGCGGTCAAGTTTGGTTTGATAGCGGAAATAAAAAGTTAAAGTTTTTTGATGGAAACAAGTTCCGCACAACTGGCGGTGCTGAAATTGGTACTACTGAACCTACTGGTTTAACAGTTGGTGATTTTTGGTGGGACACTGCCAACAACCAATTACATGCATACACTGGCACTGGTTTTGCACTAATTGGACCGCAGATAGTTGTTGGTGCAGGTGCTACTGAAATGTTGAGCACTACTGTTATCGACACTTCTGATCAATCACATCCAATTATTCAGGCAATTGCTGATGGTAGTATTGTGTTTACTATCAGTGATGATCCCGTTTATGAATTAAAAAACCCAATTCCTGGATTCTCAAATATTCACCCGGGTATTACTCTTGCTTACACAAATGATGATGTGAACAACGAGGGTGAGACTGTAAACTCTAACCATCGTTTTTGGGGAACTGCATCAAATGCAGACAGACTAGGTGGAAAGGGCATCGGTGACTTTGTATTAAAAGCAAGTGGTGTTTTTGATCAATTGGTAAATTTTGATGACGTTGGCTACACTGTTGGTAATCCTACTCCCAAGTTAAAAGTTTATAACGTTGATCGTAACTATCCAACTATATCCAATATTTGGAACGAACAGATTAATTTTAGTACAACTGTAAACTCTATTGAAAAGCAAACAATTCAATTAAATGGTACAGACGTTTTACCAGGTACTCCTGATACATCTAAAATTGGTGCTTCTGATAAAAAATTCCTATCAGTATATGCAACAACATTTTATGGAAATGCGACTGGATCTAATACATTAAAAGTTGGAACTTCATATGTAGAAGCAACGGCTGATGCAACTGCTAATACAGTTGTTGCAAGAACTGCGGCAGATTATCTAAGCCCTAGTGGCGTTAATATTACTGCTGGTGCAATTAAAGCAACTTACTTTGTCGGTACCGCAACTGCTGCAAACTATGCTGACTTGGCGGAAAACTATCTTGCCGATAGTGAGTATGCAGTAGGCACTGTTGTTACAATTGGTGGTGAAAGAGAGGTCACTGCTTGCAAATGGGGCGACCGTGCAATTGGTGTAGTGTCTGAAAAACCAGCGTATTTGATGAATAGTGAATTAGAGGGCGGTACTGCAATCGCACTCAAAGGCCGTGTTCCAGTATTTGTAACTGGTGCAGTAAAGAAAGGCCAGCGTTTAATAGCCGCAAATGACGGAACCGCAATTGCTGCGGTTCCACATGCTAACGATGTATTCGCCATGGCTTTAGAAAGCAGCGACGATACTGGCGTTAAGCTAGTTGAGTGTCTAGTACTTTAATTGCTAGTTAATCTTGCAGCCATTGGGAAAATGGTTGCAATTGCAGTAGCACAAGCGAGCGCCACTAGTTGGTGCTCTTTTTGTGTCCCGTTTCCTTTACGTAACTCAATAAAGTGAATCCATGAACGAATAGTTCCGTTCATATACAAGCGGCTCACAGTGTTTCCTTCTGGTAACACTACACGGGCTTGCTCTTTGGCAATACCTACACCAACAGCCCATTCGTATTGTTCTTTTACAAGGTCAATAACTAGCTGTTGACGACGATGCCACTCGGCTTCAAGCTCTGGGTCATTTGTTTCGATACTGTTTTGACGATTCTTTGTATCTTGCAGACGTGCTTCACGCAATACAAACGACAAGTCCTTGGTAGGATCTGCGTAACGCTGACTAAACTCCTGGAAGCTAAAACTACGGTGTCGTAAAATTTGACGAGCAATATCACGTGTAGTTTCAATTTCCACGCAAGCACTTACCATTTCTAAAGGACTCCAGTGCGCATGTTTTACTAGATAGTTAATCAGCTTTTCACTTGTTTCTGTGTTAAATTGATTGTTTGGGTTTGACACTCTAGCACAGAACGCAACAAGCTCTTGTACATCGTCAATACCTTCGTTTACAAATTCGTCTGTGGGTGTAGAGTAGGATACTAGTTTTACATTCATAGTTTAGTTCTTTTCAAAAATTTATTTGTTATTCTTTCGATATCTTTTTTAACGCGACTAGTGTCTAGTCTAAAGTCTACAAAATCTATACTGTCCTGATACGTTATGCATAGTTCAGACATTGATTTCTCAAAAGACTGCCAACCGTTACGTTTTATTTTTGTTGTTATACGTATTTCCCATGATCGCCCATCTTTGAATTTAACCAAAACTTTATTCAAGTATTCAAGAGGTACTGCGTTTACAGTAACCTCACCAAATACCTCTGGCCAATGTTCAATGTGTTCTCTGGGAAGTAAATTTCCCAGATTCATCACTTAGTTTTCTTGGTAGGAACCAACCCTTCTGCTTTTCTGCGGAACTCGGCCGCTTGCTTGGCTAACTTGTCAGCTTGGCTACGATAAAACTTGGCTTCTGATTCTGCTGAATCAAATTCAGTTTGTGCAACAGTATCAACACCTTCGTTTACTGATTGTGATGTAGTTTTTAGTGACGTGTCAACCTCTTGTTTTGGTACCGAGGTATCCATCTCTTGAACATTATTAGGTGAACCCCCAACTGATAATTCATCAACTGATACACCGCGTTGCTCTGCAATAATTTGGTTAAGTTCTGAAAGTTGAATGGCTGCACTTGTAGTTGGCGTCATTTCAATTTCAGCAGTTCTCACTTTGACTAGACGGCCTTGTGTGTGCAACGCGGCTAGCATTGTGCTACCGTCAGGAAATGTAGTACGTGCCATTGCTTCTGCGAACTCGTATGCATTTTGTCCTGCTGAACTCTCTACCAAATTAATAATAGAATCGTGGTAACTGTCTGGTAAACTTTCAGTTGGTACAATTAGGCAATAGTGTGCATCGCCTGGTAGTGTTCGGTATGCTACAATACATTTTTTCTTTGTATTGATAACTCTACCGATATGTTTTAATTCGGCCATATTATGCTCCTGGTGTTTGGGCTTTAGCGGCTTCTGCTTGTTTTGCAACGTTTTCTAAAAAAGCGGCCAATTTTGTGTAAGTTTGACCAACAGCCATCATTTCAGTTGGCTTAAAAGCGCCACGTTGGCTAGCTAAGTCAATAATCGTTTTAAGAGCATTCAAATCGTTAATAGTTAAATCGTTAGATGCTTGCTGTTCTTGTGCGGTTTGACCAGCCGCTTCTGGAGCCTTATTTTCGTCAGACATACGTATCTCCTTTATAAAGTACGTATGTAATTATCTGCTTTGAAGAAAAGGACACGCAATTGTGAAAAAACTTAGTTCCTTTTCACTCTCAAATCCAATACGTGTAGTATACACAATAGTATTGGTATTATCCAGCGCAATGCCCTGTCCAATGAAGTACCTATTATTCAAGTTTTTCTTAATCCAGTTGTCTATTTGTTTTATATTGCTTGGATTGTACTTGTCCAATGTTGTGTACTTAAAGTGTGGACAGGCAAACTCAACTCTACGCAGATTAAAGTAGTTGAGTGAATTGGGTTTGCCGTTCTTTAAACTCATGTACGTTCCTTTGAGAACTCGTAGTAGCCAACTTCACCAAAAGGTGGAACAATACTCGTAGTACCATGGATGATAAACACTGTATCGCAATAGTCTTCATCACCCCAACTGCCACAAGGGTAGCCGTCAGTAAACATGATGAATTTCTTGGGAACGATATCGTTCTTTTCCATGTACTCCCAGTTTGCTTCAAAGTCAGTACCGCCACCGCCCATTGGTTGGTAAGCATCAAACTCGTCCATGTTATAACCGTCAAAGTCTTGCTCGTTATACACACGGGTATCGAAACACCAAACTTTAATTTTAAAGTCCTTGTATTCTTCCATAATGCCCTTGATTTCACTCAAGAAGTCTCGAGCTCGATCGTCACCAATAGACCCTGACATGTCAATGCTTACACAAATGTCAATAGTCTCTTGGAATTGCATACCGGGCAGAATAGCATTCATGTGCCAGCCCTTGCGGTTAGGGCGCATGAAGGAGTAGTCGTTACGGATAACGCTTTGAATTTGCTGACGCAAGATTTCACGCCAGTTCATTTTGGGCTCAGTAAGTTCCTTGATCATGCGTTGGATGCTTGCTGGGGTGTTACCTGCACCAGCAGCCTGGGCCGCTTGCATAACAGCTTCACGAATTTCGTCGCGAATTTGCTTCATCTCTTCTTTGCTGTAAACGGGCTGGCCGTCATCACCAGTTGCATTTTCCCAGTCAATGTGATCATCCAATAGTTGACCAATTGCGTTCATTTTGTTCTTTTGGTAGTCGTCGTACAGCTCGTCATAGATCTGTTCTGCACTCTTACCATAGTGCTTTTGATCGTGATAAATTTGAATGTCTGGAACATTATGATCACCGATGCGATCACGAACCAATTGACCGTTAACACAGTAGTCAGCGGCAATGTTAAACAGCTTTGGGTCACGGCCTTCACGACGGCCCATGTGATCAAATACGTTGTGCATGATTTCGTGAGCAATAACAAACTCAACTTGTTTAGTTGACATCTTGTTAAAGAATTCACGATTAAAGTAGATTGTGCGACCGTCAGTAGCCGCAGTTTTGCAGAACTCGCCGCCTTCTTCAATTTTTAGTCGCGTAGCCATGTTGCCGAAAAACGGATGGCGGAGCAATAGACCCACACGGGCTACAATGATTTTGTCAATAACTGGATCGGCGTGTGCCATGTTTAGTCCTTAAAGTTTTAGTATGTACATATTATAACCGGGGCCGTAGCCCCTGTCAACTAGCTTGCTTACTTTTCAGTAGCTGCGGCGATGTATTTACCAAACTTTTCGTGGAAATCATCGAAACACTTGATTTCGTCTGGATCCAACGGCAGCTTGTAAGTTGACAACGCTAACTTAGTGCCCATGATGACCAGCTCAGTTTCGAAGTTCTTCATCATAAATTCGAAGAAGTTGTTGACTTGGCTGTTCCAATCTTTGGCCTTCTTGTCGCAAGCGTCTTTGAGTTCGTAGCACAAGCTAATAGTCAAAGAGTACATTGCGGAGATTTCCTTGGTGTCCATCTTGGTAACTTTACCGGACAAGATGTCGCTAGGGTTAGGCATCTTGCTAGCAATCTTACGGTGTGCCATGAACTTAACAGCAAGACCTTCACCAATAGCACCGGAAACCAAGTCAGTGAGCGTGGTTTCGTCAGTGTCGTCATCAGTAAGCAATTCGCTAACAAATGACCAGCTACGTGGAGTTGCAAATGCACGGCTTGCAGATTTAGGATCGAAGTCGTACAGGTCTTTCTTGCTAAAGCTCAAGAAACCAATAACGTCCTTGTGTACTTGGTTCTCAACAGCCCACTGGAAGTAGTCGTCCCAGTCAATGGCCATTTCCAAGTGAACGAAACGGTTAGCAAGCGGAGCCGGCATACGGTAAGTAACACCCTTGTCAGACTCACGGTTACCAGCTGCAACGATTACAACGTTATCTGGAAGCTCGTAAGCACCAACCTTGCGGTTAAGCACCAACTGATAGGCAGCAGCTTGTACAGCAGGTGCTGCGGAGTTCATTTCATCCAAGAACAGGATGATTTGGCCGTGGTTAGCTGCAACTGCTTTGCTTGGCAATTCTGCTGGGGGAGCCCAACGCATAGTGCCGTCGTTGGAATCAAAGTAGGGAATACCTTTAATGTCGGTAGGCTCCCACAAGCTCAAACGAACGTCGATAACATGCGCATCAAGCTCAGTACCAAGTTGTTTAATAATGTCGGATTTACCGATACCAGGAGGACCCCACAAGAACAAGGGACGCTTGTTTTTAAAAGCCTTGCGAAGAGACTTTTTAGCGCCATTGGGGCCGACTGTGCGACTAAGAACTTCTGCCATTTTTTTTCCTATCTGAAAAAGTTAAAGTGTGTTTGTAAGTCTGTAGTATACGATAGAAACTTGGCTGTGTCAATACTTTTTAGGAATTTTTTAAATCTTTTTCCCGTTCGCTCATTGCTTTTACTAGACCAAACTTTCGAATGTCGTCTGAAAACAGCATTAGTTCAAAGCTCTTGCGTTCTGAGAATACTGTTATACTTTGGTTTGTCAGATAATA
>JACCDY010396331.1_pt1 | contig 44271 bp, 35 predicted proteins | sample 7446391 | NCBI WGS metagenome assembly JACCDY01 (sample SAMN15323451, study PRJNA562643) | freshwater metagenome | isolation source: river surface water | place: USA:Blue River Watershed | collected 2017-08-18
AAAAATTTCCGACCGACAGATGGCAAAGAAAGAAACACAAGCACCTAAGTATTCCAAAGAGACCTACATGTATTGGTATGAGTCTATGCAATTGCAACGCAAATTCGAAGAGAAATGCGGTCAATTATACGGGATGCAAAAAATCAAAGGTTTTTGTCACTTATACATTGGCCAGGAGGCTTGTTCTTCGGGTTCTAAATCTGCCTTACGTGAAGGCGATAAATACATTACAGCGTACCGTGACCACGGTATCCCCCTAGCTTTAGGCACTTCACCAAACGCTATCATGGCGGAATTATATGGTAAAATTACCGGTGCTTCCAAAGGAAAAGGCGGTTCGATGCATATCTTCGATAAAGAGGTAGGTTTCGTAGGTGGACACGGTATCGTTGGGGCGCAAATCCCTTTAGGTGCGGGATTGGCTTTTGCTGAAAAATATAAGAAAACAGGTAATGTTTCGATCACGTATTTTGGTGATGGTGCATCTCGCCAAGGAGCTTTGCATGAAGCGTTCAACATGGCGATGACTTGGAAATTGCCTGCGATTTTTGTCGTAGAAAACAATGGTTATGCGATGGGTACTTCGGTGGCTCGTACATCGAACGTGACAGAATTATACCAATTAGGCGAGGCTTACGATATGCCATCTGAAGCGGTTGACGCGATGGATGTAGAAGCTGTACACGAAGCAGTTTCTCGTGCTGCGGCACGTGCACGTGCGGGTGAAGGTCCTACGTTTTTGGAATTCAGAACCTACCGTTACCGCGGACACTCCATGTCTGATCCACAAAAATACCGTTCAAAAGAAGAGGTTGAAGCTTACAAGGAGCGTGACCCGATCGAACAAGTAAAGCAACGCATTTTGGATTTTGGTATCGCGACGCAAGCAGATTTAGATGCGATCGATGCGAAGATCAAAGTTCAGGTTCAAGAGTCGGTTGATTTTGCGGAAGCTTCTCCTTTCCCTACCGCGGATGAGGCTTACAAAGATGTATATGTACAAGAAGATTATCCGTTCATCGCGGAGTAATTCGATTGACAATTATATGAGAGGCGCGGGATGTATTCCGCGCCTTTTTTTATTCGACCAATAATTTGTCGATGGCCAAAAGCTCGTCTCGGAATTTGGCCGCTAATGGGAAATCCAAATCGCGTGCTGCGCGTTCCATTTCTTTTTGAACCGCCTCTTTTTGCTTCTTGAGTTCCGGTTTGCTCATGTAGGCCAAAAGAGGATCTGCAGCCTGCAAGGATTCTTTTGGCGTAATACCATAGGACTTCATTGGCTTCGCCATGCGGTCAGCAATCGACGTTTGCTCCATAATCTCATCATGACTGCGCCAAATGGTTTTCGGGGTGATGCCATGTTCCGTGTTATAGGCCATTTGCTTTTCCCGCCGACGGTTTGTTTCCGAAATCGCTTGTTGCATGGACCCCGTTATTTTATCGCCGTACATAATTACCCGGCCATTTTCGTTCCGCGCTGCCCGACCAATCGTCTGAATCAAGGAACGGATATCACGCAGGAAACCTTCTTTGTCGGCATCCATAATGGCCACCAATGAAACCTCCGGCAAATCCAATCCTTCGCGTAATAAGTTAACACCCACCAAGACATCAATTACACCCAAGCGTAATTCCCGCAAAATCTCAACCCTTTCCAAGGTTTTAATCTCGGAGTGAATGTAGCGGCATTTAACGCCCACGCGATCGAGGTATTTAGACATTTCCTCGGCCATACGTTTAGTCAAGGTCGTGATGAGTACACGCTCTTTTTTCTTGATGCGGTCGTAGACTTCGTCAAGTAAATCGTCGATTTGATTTTTCGTCGGGCGAACATCAATTAACGGATCCAAAAGGCCAGTCGGTCGAATGATTTGCTCGACCACCACACCTTCGGATTGTTTTAATTCATAATCTGAAGGTGTCGCTGACACGTAAATCGTTTGGCCTACAAGGTCTTCAAATTCCTGAAAAGTTAGCGGCCGGTTGTCCATGGCCGAAGGCAAACGGAATCCATATTCCACCAACGATTCTTTCCGCGAACGGTCGCCGCCGTACATGGCCCGAATCTGCGGCATGGTTACGTGGCTTTCGTCCACGACCATCAAGAAATCATCTGGGAAAAAGTCAAGTAAGCAGAATGGGCGCTGGCCTGGTTTCCGCTGGTCAAAATACCGTGAGTAGTTTTCGATGCCGGAGCAATAACCCAGCTCGCGCATCATTTCTAAATCGAATTCCGTTCGTTGTTTGATGCGTTCTGCTTCTTGCAGTCGGCCATCTTTCCCAAAATACGAGATTTGATTCACTAAATCCGCTTGAATATCCGAGATGGCATTGTTCAGGGTCTCGCGACCTGTCACAAATAAATTCGCGGGGAAGATCGCGACCATCGTTTCTTTGGAAATTTTCTTGCCCGTCCATGGGTCGATGCGATGAATCTCTTCAATTTCATCTCCAAAGAAAATGATGCGATACCCAAAATCAGCATAGGCCAAAAAGATGTCCACGGTATCGCCTTTGACGCGGAAAGTCCCACGTAAGAATTCGCCTTCGGTTCTCGAATAAAGAATCTCGACGAGTCGGAAAAGGAATTGATTCCTTGAAATCGTTTCTCCCACACCGATGCGCATGATCGAATTCTTGTATTCGTCGGGATTTCCCATGCCGTAAATGCAAGAAACGGAGGCGATGACGATGATATCTCGCCGACCGGACATCAGGGACGCTGTGGTAGCGAGCCTTAATTTCTCAATTTCCTGGTTGATGGAGAGGTCCTTTTCGATGTAGGTACCTGTGGAGGCAATGAAGGCCTCGGGTTGATAATAGTCGTAATAGGATATGAAATATTCGACGGCGTTTTCGGGGAAAAAGGATTTGAATTCGCCGTATAATTGAGCTGCAAGGGTTTTGTTATGGGATAAAATCAGGGTAGGGCGATTGACCTCTTTGATGACATTTGCAATGGTAAAGGTTTTTCCGGATCCCGTAACTCCAAGCAGCGTTTGTGCGCGCTCTTCATTGTGAAGACCATCCACCAACTCTTTAATGGCATTGGGTTGATCCCCTGTGGGTTGGTAGGATGAAGCGATTTTAAATTCCATGTCCAAAAGTACATAATATTCGCTTTCGGAGAATAGGAAATGTGGGAGGAATCAGGTTATTTTTGGGTGTAAAAATATCTACATATGATCAAGAATATTGCACTATTGGGAATTGCTTTTTTAGGATGTGCATCCAAGGACGCTCCGGCGCCATTTTTGCCTACAGAACCTACGACGCCGGTTGTTCCTAAGGTATATACCTTTACCAAAGATCCGATTTGGGTGGATGAGTTTGAAACCCCTGGATTGCCCAACGAAAAATTTTGGTCTTACGATGTAGGCGGTTCAGGTTGGGGGAATAATGAGTTACAATACTACACGAATGCGGATTTAGACAATGCGCACATTGAAAATGGTATTTTAACGATTGAGGCGCGTAAAGAAACGACGGGTGCGCGGGATTATTCTTCTGCGCGTATCGTGACGAAAGGTAAGCAAGACTTCTTGTATGGGAAGGTGGAAGTTCGTGCCAAAATTCCAGCGGGTCGCGGAAACTGGCCGGCTATTTGGATGCTGGCAAGTCAGTCCGATTACGGTTCGGCCTATTGGCCAGATAATGGTGAGATTGATATTTTGGAGCATGTAGGTTACGATCCGGGTGTGATGCATTTTTCCGTTCATACCAAGGCATTCAACCACGTGATTGGAACGCAAAAAACGGCTACGACCCGCATGGATGATTTTGATAAGGAGTTCCATGTCTATACGATGGAGTGGACGCCTCAAAACATCAAATCCTACATTGATGGTAAATTATATTTTACGTTCGAGAATTCCGGACGGGGATGGGAAGAATGGCCTTTTGACAAGAAGCAACATATCTTGTTGAACCTAGCAATCGGGGGTAACTGGGGAGGCCAAAAAGGGGTAGACGATACGATTTTTCCGAATAAGTTTTTGATTGATTATGTCCGCGTGTACGGATTAAACCCATAAATATGAGATACCCAGCAGCGGCGGAGGCTTTTGATCGATTATTGTGCATCATGGATGATTTGCGGGAGAAATGCCCGTGGGATAAAAAACAAACCCTGGATACCTTGCGTCACTTGACGATTGAGGAGACCTATGAATTATCGGATGCGATATTGTCCAAAGACATGGCTGAAATTCGAAAGGAGGTCGGCGATGTCATGTTGCATTTGGTTTTTTATAGTAAAATTGGGTCGGAAACGGGCGATTTTGATGCGACAATGATGTTGAATGGCATTTGTGAGAAGTTGATTTCACGACATCCACATATTTATGGGGATGTGGTGGCGGATACGGAGGAGCAGGTGAAGGCCAACTGGGAATCCTTGAAATTAAAGGAGGGGAATAAGTCGGTCTTATCTGGCGTGCCAGGTTCGTTGCCCTCGTTGGTGAAGGCAATGCGTATTCAGGAGAAGGCGCGGGGAGCGGGTTTTGATTGGGAGGAGAAGGAACAAGTTTGGGAGAAGGTGGAAGAGGAACTGGGCGAGTTTAAGGAAACCTTTGTGGGCAAAGAATTAACGATGGCTCAAAAAGAGGAGGCGGAAGGAGAGCTGGGAGATTTGATTTTTAGCTTGGTGAATTTTGCACGCTTTATAGATATCAATCCGGATCAGGCAGTTGAGCGGACAAATCGTAAATTTATTTATCGTTTTCAGCATTTAGAGCGTCGTGCGGCCGAAATGGGCAAGAATTTGCAGGATATGACGCTGGCAGAGATGGATGTACTTTGGAACGAAGCGAAGGTGACGCTGCCAGGGTCATGACCCTGGCAGCGTCTACCGCCGAACGCAAAAAATAGTCTATTATTGCACAGAAAACTGATAAACAGTCTTTGATGTATATTTTTCTCCCGGACGCAGCACAGTAGAAGGGAAGTTTGCTTGATTGGGTGAATCAGGGAAATGTTCTGTTTCTAGGCAAAAGCCTGTTCGTTTATTATAAACCGCGCCATATTTCCCTGTTAGGTGGCCATCCAAGAAATTTCCCGTGTAGAATTGTACCCCAGGTTCTGTGGTAAAGACATCCATGACACGACCGGAAACAGGTTCTATTACATGGGCGATTTTCTCAAAAGCACCCGGAGCTTTTTTCGTTGCAAAGCAATGGTCATAGCCGCCACCAGCTTTGATCTGTTCGTCATTCGCATTGATTTCCAATCCCATTTTCTTAGTCTGTGTAAAATCAAATGGAGTTCCCGTAACGGATTTGATCTCGCCTGTTGGAATGAGCACTGAGTTCACGGGGATGAAATAGGGGGTATTTAATTGGATGCTATGATCCAGGATGTCACGTTTGTTATTTCCAGAGAGGTTGAAATAGGAGTGATTGCATAGGTTTAGCACGGTCGCATGGTCTGTCGTAGCCTCATATGAAAGGGATAAGGCATTATCTTCGTTTAGGCTGTATGTGATTTGTACCTGTAGATTTCCGGGAAATCCTTCTTCCCCATCTTGGGAAAGGTAGGCAAATGTGACGCTATTAGTAGTTTTCGCTATGGTTTTCCAAACCCTTTTATCGAAACCCTTCAGTCCTCCGTGAAGGTGTTGGCCATTATTTTGAGCGGCAAGTGTATATGTTTTTCCATCTAGGCTAAATTTTCCGGCAGCGATGCGGTTACCGTATCTACCTACAACCGCGCCGAAATAAGGAGAATCTTTGATGTAGTCATCCACCTTGTCGAAACCTAATACGACGTCTTCCATGACCTTGTTTTTGTCTGGTACGATGATTTTGGTGATGATGGCACCGTAATTCATGATTTGAACCTCCATTCCCTTGGTGTTTTTCAGGGTGTAGAGTGTCACGTCCTCATGTGAGGGAGTTTTTCCGAAAGGTTTTTCGCTAATTAACATGCTGGATTTAAGAGGTTTAGTTTGTGCCATGCCCGTAAAAAAGGTGCAGGCAAAAATGGCTATCGCGAGCCAGTAAACTGATTTTTTCATGGCAAATAGGTTATTGAACATCCAATTTAAAGAATTTGCTTGAAATTAAAATTATTCTCCCTATCTTTGCACCCCAATTTAAAAATTGTTTTACACTTAATTTCAGCACGTTAGCCCAGCGTGTTGATGTATCTAGGGCAAGCAAATATGTCAAAAGTTAAAAAAGATTTCGACTGGGATTTAGTTGAAGGAAAAGGATTCGGTGGTAACTATACTGCGGATCAAAAAGCACAAATGGAGGCAGCTATTGAAGCTACTCTAAACTCGGTAACTGAGAAGGAAGTTGTGAAGGGGGTTGTTGTGAGCAAGACAGACCGTGAAGTAATCGTAAACATTGGATTCAAATCTGATGGTTTAGTATCGGCATCTGAATTCCGCGATATGCCGGATTTGAAAGCAGGAGATGAAGTAGAAGTTTACATTGAGAATCAAGAAGATTCAAATGGCCAATTGATATTATCTCGCAAATTAGCGAAGGTAATGGGCGCTTGGACGAACATTGAGAAAGCTTTGGAAGAAGATACAATCATCAATGGTTTCGTAAAACGTCGTACAAAAGGTGGTTTGATCGTGGATATTTTTGGAATCGAGGCATTCTTGCCAGGATCTCAAATTGATGTGAAGCCAATCCGTGATTTCGATATTTTTGTTGGCAAAAATATGGAAGTTAAGGTGGTTAAGATCAACCATACCAATGACAACGTCGTTGTATCTCACAAAGTATTGATCGAGAAAGATCTTGAGGCGCAACGTCAATTGATCTTGAACAACTTAGATAAGGGTCAAGTATTAGAAGGTGTGATCAAAAACATGACTAATTTCGGTGTGTTCATCGACTTAGGTGGTGTGGATGGTTTATTGCACATTACAGATATCTCGTGGGGACGTATCAACCACCCACAAGAGGTGTTGAAATTAGATCAAAAAATCCAAGTAGTTGTATTAGACTTTGATGAGAACAAGAAACGTATCTCATTAGGTATGAAGCAATTACAAGCACATCCTTGGGAAGCATTAGCTGCTGAGGTTGAGGTTGGATCAAAGGTAAAAGGTAAAATCGTTAACGTTGCGGATTACGGTGCTTTCTTAGAAGTATTGCCAGGCGTTGAAGGTTTGATCCACGTTTCTGAGATGTCATGGTCTCAGCACTTGCGTAACCCACAAGATTTCTTGAAAGTTGGCGATGAAATGGAAGCCGTTGTGTTGACATTAGATCGTGCTGAGCGCAAGATGTCTTTAGGTATCAAGCAATTGACTGAAGATCCTTGGAACAAGACAGATTTATTGTCTAAATATGCTGTTGGAACGAATCATAAAGGAACGGTTCGTAACTTGACTAACTTTGGTTTATTCCTTGAGTTAGAAGAGGGAATCGATGGTTTGGTTCACGTTTCTGACTTGTCATGGACAAAGAAAATCAAGCACCCATCTGAATTCGTGAAAGTAGGTGATTCATTGGATGTTATCGTGATTGAGTTAGACGCAGACAACCGTCGTTTGGCATTAGGTCACAAACAATTGGAAGAGAATCCTTGGGATACATTTGAAAGTGTGTTCACAGTAGGTTCAGTACACAAAGCAACTGTTATTTCGAAAAATGACAAAATGGCTACGTTGGAATTACCTTACGGTATCGAAGGTTTAGCTGCTTTGAAACAATTGACGAAAGCAGATGAGTCAGTAGCTGAAGCGGGTGAGGCATTGGATTTCGTTGTAACGGAATTCCACAAAGAAGATCGTAAGATTATTCTTTCTCACACACGCACATTCTCTGGCGAGCCAGTTGAAGCAGTAAAAGTAGAGAAGAAAAAAGCAACAAAATCTACAGAGAAGGCGGCTACAGTAACAGCTGAGAAGTCGACTATGGGAGATATCGGAGCTTTATCTGCTTTGAAAGAGCAAATGGAAGGTGCTGAGCGTGAGCAAGCGATCAAAAAATTAGAGAAGAAATCTAAGAAAGCAGAGTAATATTTGTTTGAGTTTTGATCAAAAGGGGATTCGGAAACGAATCCCCTTTTTTTATGCTATCCTGATTGAGGCACACAGATTTGTAAAATATCAAGAAAAGAATTGCTTATTTCGGGGTATTTTGACAACTTAGGGGCTTGACTTTGTGAGGGTGAGAAGCCCTTGAAGTCTTACCAAACTAAATCATTTAAATTATGGGAAATAATTCACGGAGAGACTTTCTGAAAAAAGCTGGATTAGCTGCGGGAAGCTTTTACATTGTACCGCGACATGTATTGGGAAAGGGTTTTACGGCTCCTTCCGACAAATTAAACATTATGGGTATCGGTGCTGGCGGTAAAGGCCAGAGTGATATCATGAGTTCATTCAATAAAGGCAAGGAAAACATTGTTGCGCTTGTCGATGTCGATGATCGTCGCGCCGTTCAATCACGTAAAGATTTCCCTAAAGCGAATTATTATCGTGATTTCCGTAAGGCTTTGGATGCTGAAGGAGATAAAGTAGATGCTGTAATTGTTTCTACTCCCGACCACACGCATACAACTATTGCGATGGAAGCGATGCGTCGCAAGAAACACGTGTATGTTCAAAAGCCATTAACACACGACATTTATGAAGCGCGTATGATGGCCGAAAAGGCACGTGAGATGAAAGTGGTTACTCAAATGGGTAACCAAGGATCTTCAGGTGATGGCGTTCGTCAAATGGTTGAATGGTTTGATGGCGGCGTTATCGGTAAAGTATCTGAAGTATTGGTTTGGACGAATCGTCCTGTTTGGCCACAAGGAATTTCTTATCCAGCTGCGGGTCATCCTGTACCGGCGGAATTGGATTGGGATTTATGGTTAGGACCCTCAAAATATCGTGAATTTAACCCTGCTTTCGTTCCATTCAAATGGAGAGGTTGGTGGGATTATGGTACAGGCGCTTTAGGTGACATGGGTTGCCACTTATTAGATCCTCCATTTAAAGTATTAGGTATTCGTGATGCCTTAAACGTAGAATGTTCCGTAGGTTCTGTATTCTTGAATGACTGGGTTCCTGAGTGGATTCCTGAAGGATGCCCTCCATCATCGATGGTAACCTTAAATTACGGACCATCAGCAAAGAATAAATCGAATGTAAAATTAACTTGGTTTGATGGCGGTCTTCGTGCGCCACATCCTGCAGGTATTCCAGCAACAGAAATCATCGGAGATCCCGATGGTACGAATGGTGTAATCTTGATCGGAACAAAAGGTATCATGACTTGTGGAACCTATGGTATGTATCCAAAAGTGTTTAAGGACGGCAAGCGTGTGGACGAGTCTGATCTTCCAAAACCAAAATTAGCCCGTGTCGAAGGTGGTGCTGGTGGCCACAATACGCAATGGGTAGAGGCTTGTAAAGCTGGATTCGGAAATATGGAGGTTAGTTCTCCTTTCGATTATGCAGGTCCATTTACAGAATCTGTGTTGATGGGTAACTTAGCGATCCGTTCGTATATGTTGCGTGAAGGCGAAGGCCGTAATGCGAAGTACATTGGACGCCAACAACTCGAGTGGGATGCTGCGAACATGCGCATTACCAATTTCGAAGCTGCGAATCAATTCGTGAAGCGCGAATACCGTGCGGGTTGGACGATGTAATAAGTTAAAACCTGATAAATAGAAAAGACGGGGGTTCTCTCCCGTCTTTTTTTTATTTTTGTGAAAATATCTACTATGCTCCCAACGTTTCAATCATCCCACCAAGCCTCCGAAGTATTCGCCCAAGTGAATGCTTTTATCCAACAGGAGGGATACGAAATTGCTTCGTATGATTTTGACCGACCATGGGGAGGTTTTTTTGTGTTACAAGAAGATCAAGCAGCAAAGTTTGCGAGTCAGTTTTTCCCTTCCGTTGATTTTGATTCCATTCAAATCACTCAAAAGCTGAGTCCTAAGTTTTTAGTAGTCGCCCCTAACAAACGCTTATCCTGGCAGTACCATTTCCGACGTGCTGAATTATGGTCAGTGACCTCTGGCCCCGTTGGCGTTGCGATTTCAGCTACCGACGAACAATCGCTACCAGATACATATCAAGTAGATGACATCATCACATTGCCAATCGGGACACGCCATCGCTTGGTGGGTTTAAACCAATGGGGTATTGTGGCAGAAATCTGGCAGCACACGGATGTTACAAACCCTTCCGACGAATCCGATATCGTCCGATTGCAAGATGACTACGGCCGTTCGTCCTAGCTTTCATCCATTAATCTAAAAATAGTACAAGAAAACTTTGTAGTCTGTAAAAGTTTCCATAGTTTTGCTTTCCGGTTAGTTAATGGGTCAAACAAATGAAATCGCGTATTCTAGAGAAAGGAACTGAATTATTCTTCCGCTACGGTGTAAAGACTGTAACGATGGATGCTATTGCAGCCGAATTAGGGATTTCGAAAAAAACGATTTATCAACATTTTCCTGATAAAGAATCCATGGTTTGTGAGGTGGTAAAATGTTTTACCGAGCAGGATGCAGTAAAGTGGGATGAGCTCGATAAGCGATATTCGAATGTCATTGAGAAGATGTTTAAGTCTTTTGAAATGGTTAAAGACATGTTGATTACCATGAATCCTCGATTACTTTTTGAAATTCAAAAGTATTTTCCTGCGGCTTTTAAGTTGTTCAAGAATCATGGGGAAAACTACATTCATAAGAATTTGATTGCCGACTTTAAAAAAGGTGCTCAATTCGGATATTTTAGAAATGATATTGATTTTGAATTGCTAGCACGCCTGCGCACGGCAGAAGTTGATTTAGCTTTTAACCCTGACTTTTACCCGAACAATAAATTATCCTTGTATGAAACTCAATTAACCTTGATGGATATTTTCATGCGAGGCATTTTGACCGAAAAAGGTCTAACACTATATAACTCTTTTCAAAACAAATAAAATTATGATCCGCCTAAGAAAAATCTACGCCGGTCTATTTTTACTTTGCTCGTTGTCAGCAAATGCGCAATCTTTCAGCTTAAAAGATGCTGTGGATTATGCCATTGTACATCATGTGCAAGTGAAAAATAGCCAGATCGACTTGCAAAACGCAGGTGCGAAAATCAATGAAATTAAGGCTATGGGCCTTCCGCAGGTAAATGCATCGTTAGCATTAACGAACAACGTTATCATGCAGCGTATGTTCATCCCCGCGAAAATCTTTAATCCCGCTGCGGCTGAAGGGGAATTAATTGCTGCCAAATTTGGTGTCGAAAACTCAGGCTTTTCAAGTGTTGGGATCAACCAATTGGTTTTTGATGGCAGTTATTTATTAGGCCTCAAAGCTTCTCAGGTTTACAAAGACCTTTCCGTGAAGACCTTAACCCAAAGCAAACAACAAGTCGCTGAAAACGTAACCAAAGCTTATTATGGTATTTTGGTGAACGAGAAACGCCTATCTATTTTGCAGGCAAACGTGGGTCGCTTGGACACCTTGTTAAAGGAAACCAAAGCTCTCAATGCACAAGGTTTTGTTGAGAAAATTGACGTTCAGCGTTTAGAAGTTCAAGCGAACAACTTGCGTACAGAATTGGAAAATGTCTACCGTCTACAAGAGTTGAGCTACTCCTTATTGAAATTCCAAATGGGGTATCCGATGGAAACGCCGATTCGTTTAGCCGAAACCTTGGAGCAAATTGAGTTGAGTAACCGCTTGTTGGAAGATCAAGATTTGCCTTTCAACTACGGCAATCGCATCGAATATTCGATTCTAAAAACACAAGAAAATCTGGCTGAGCTGGATTTGAAAAGCATCAAAGCTGGTTATTTACCACGGGTGTTATTAGCAGGTAATTATGGTTACAATGCAGGGGCGAATGCGTTTGGTGATTTGTTCAGCAAACAATGGTTCGATAATGCTGCGATTACCTTGTCGATTCAAATCCCAATTTTCGATGGATTTTCGAAGAAATACAAGGCAGTGCAATCAGCCAACAATCTTCAAAAGGTTCGCCAAAGCTATGATCTGTTGAAATCGTCAATCGATTTACAGCGGAGTCAATCCATCATTTCTTTGAAGAATGCTTTAGAGTCTTTGAAAGAACAAAAAGCAAATCTTGATTTGGCCAACGAAATTTCCCGCGTAACCCGTGTCAAATACACACAAGGAGTTGGGTCGAATTTGGAAGTTTTGAATGCAGAAACTTCCATCAAGGAATCTCAAGGAAATTACTTTACCGCACTTTACAATGCCTTAATCGCCAAAGTAGAGCTCGCAAAATCTAACGGAACATTATATTCAGAATAATAAGAACATGAAAAAAATAACTATCCTCCTAAGTGCCATTGTCTTGTTTGCGGCATGCAATAAGTCGGCAGATAAGAAAACAGAATTGGCCAACTTGAAAGCGGAAGCCAAAGAAATTAATGCGAAAATCGCTTCCTTGGAAAAGGAATTAGGTGCAGGCAAAGAGTCAGCATCAACTAAAGTCATTGCGGTTACGGTTACACCTATTGCACCTGTTGCCTTCAAACATTTTGTAGAAGCACAAGGAAATGTAGTTGCAGAGAATACAGTATTGGTTAGTCCACAGACCGGTGGTATGATTGTTTCGTTGCCGGTGGTTGCGGGCCAGCAAGTTACTAAAGGACAATTGATTGCAACTTTGGATAATAGCATCTTGAAGGAATCCATGGAAGAGGTGAAGCACCAATTGGAATTAGCGAAGACCTTGTTTGAGAAGCAAAAGACGCTTTGGGACCAACAAATTGGTACCGAGGTTCAATACTTAAGCGCGAAATCGAATAAGGAATCTTTAGAGAAGCGTTTGGTTACCTTGCGCGCTCAATTAGGTTTGTCACGTGTCGTAGCGCCAATCTCTGGAACGATTGAAATCGTGCGTCAAAAAGCAGGTGAAATGGCAGCTCCAGGGATGCCAATTGTTCAAATTGTGAACTTGGGTAACTTGAAGATCTCGGCAAAAATTGCAGATGCGTATGTAGGTTCCGTGAAACAAGGTGATCCGATCAACATCAAATTTCCAGATATCAACAAGGAAATTACAGCTCGTATTTCATTGGTTTCTAAAATGGTGAATCCATTGACGCGTACGTTTGATATCGAGGCGCGCATTCCAAATGCAGGTGGCGATTTGAAACCAAATCAATTAGCTGTCATCAACATCAATGATTTGTCAAAAGCAAATGCCTTGGTTTTGGATGAAAACATCATTCAAAAAACAGAAAAAGGTAATTTGGTTTATGTAGCTGTTGAAGAAAATGGCAAAAAAGTAGCTAAGGCACGTGTTGTAACGATCGGTTTGACATACAATGGACAAGCAGAAATTGCGACAGGTTTACAAGCAGGTGACCAAGTGATCACGCAAGGGTACCAAGATTTAGTGGACGGACAAGCAATTTCATTCTAAGTCAAGTATGGAAAAGAATTTAAAGAACGAGCAACTGCCCGAGGGGAAAGGCTTGATTTATAACATGGTCGGCTGGTTAGGCCAAAACCGTACCACTGTTTACATTTTTACGTTTATCATTTTCGTAGCAGGTTTGGGTATTTACTCTCGCCTTCCGAAAGAGCAGTTTCCGGATATCGTTGTTCCGCAAATGGTTATTCAAACGGTTTATGCAGGAACGACTCCGGCGGATATTGAGAATACGATCAACAAACCGATCGAAAAGCAATTGAAGTCGATTTCAGGCATAAAAAGTGTCAAATCGAATGCATTACAAGATATCTCAGTAATCATTGTTGAATTCAATACGGACGTTGCTGTTCCCGTTGCCAAACAACGTGTGCAAGATGCCGTGGATAAAGCAAGCAATGATTTACCAAAAGATTTAACGCGTGATCCTGCTGTGGCGGAAGTGAACTTCTCGGAGTTTCCGATCATGAACATCAACATCGCCGGAGATTATCCGTTGGACAAGTTGAAGAAATACGCCGAAGATTTACAAGACGAGATTGAGGGTATGCCCGAAATCACACGTGTGGATATTGTAGGAGCTTTGAAACGTGAAATTCAGGTAAACTTGGATCTGTACAAGATGCAGAGTTATGGTTTGACTTTCTACGACATCCAGCAAGCTGTTCAAGGTGAGAACGTGAACATTTCAGGAGGTGATTTAGACGTGAATGGCGTTCGTCGTTCCTTACGTGTAGTAGGTGAGTTTAAGTCGGTAGATCAATTGGCCAATTTGATGGTAGGTTCTTCGACGGGGGCTCGTGTGCGTTTGAAAGATGTGGCAGATGTCCGTGATGGATTTGAGGAGAAGCAAGATTTTGCGCGTTTGGATAATAAGTCGGTTATTACCTTGAACGTAATCAAGCGGAGTGGTGCGAATTTAATTAATGCAGCGGATCGCATTGAAAAAACGATTGAGGAATACCGCGAGAGCCGTTTCCCTGCCGGTTTGGTTGTTACAATAACAGCTGACCAGTCCGAGCGTACACGTGGTGACCTGGCGGATCTGATTAACACGGTAATTCTTGGATTTATCTTTGTGGTTGTGGTTTTGATGTTCTTCATGGGTGTGCGCGATGCGGCCTTTGTGGGTCTTTCTGTGCCTTTGTCGGCCTTATTGACATTCTTATTCATGCCCGGTTTAGACTTTACCTTGAATACAATCGTACTGTTTGCTTTCTTGTTGGGCTTAGGAATTGTGGTAGATGATGCGATTGTGGTGATTGAAAATGCCCATCGTTTGTTCAATAATTTTAAGAAATTAACGATCACGGAAGCGGTTAAATTAGCGGCATCTGAAGTTTTTGTTCCGGTATTAACGGGAACATTGACAACGATTTCACCCTTCTTGCCTTTGTTATTCTGGCCGGGTATCGTGGGTGAGTTCATGAAATTCTTGCCGATTACCTTGATCATTACCTTGTTTGCGTCCTTGTTTGTGGCTTATGTGATGAATCCGGTCTTTGCGGTTTCGTTCATGAAGCGTCATGATGAAGAGGTGAATGATGTGAAAGAGCCGAAGTTCGCGGATATCCGTCGGACGGTGTTTATTCTTTTGAGTTTAACCATCTTCGGATATGTAATCGGTTTTGGCTTAGGACATTTTGGATTCGGAAACTTTGGACTTTTGGCCTTGGTATTGTACGTGTTTAATCATTTTATTGTGACGCCAAAATGGGTTGTTCCTTTCCAAGAAGAGACCTTACCGGCATTTAAGAATGCGTACCGTCGGGTTATTTCGTGGGTATTAGAGGGGCGTCGGTCGGTATACGCTACGATCGGAGCTTTTGGATTATTGGTTGCGACCATCGTATTGATGGGCATTGTGAAGCCGAAGGTTATTTTCTTCCCAGCTTCGGATCCGGATTATATTTATATCTATTCGAAAATGCCGATTGGGACGGATTCCAAGGTGACGGATTCGGTAACTAAGATTGTTGAGCAGCGCGTGTTTGCTTTTATTAAAAAGGAAAATGCGGGTAAGGCCGTGAATTCGGTCATCTCAAATGTCGGTAAAAATGCAGGAGATCCGATGAATCCTGATCGCGGTGCAACTCCACATAAGAGTAAGGTGACGATTGCTTTTGCACCCAAGCAAGAGCGTGGAGATGTTTCTTCAGGCGTACTATTAGAGAAGTTGCAGAAAGAATTCTTCGAGAAGCCGATTCCAAGTGTGGAAATGGCGATTGAGCGTGAGGCAAAAGGCCCTCCAACGGGAAAGCCGATTTCCATTGAGATTGCGGGGGATGATTTTGTTGTTCTTCAGGAATTAGAGCAAAAGGTTCGTAAGATTATTCAGAAATCGGGTATTGAAGGAATTCAAGAATTGAAATCAGATTTGGTCACAAATAAGCCTGAAATCATTATTGATGTTGATCGCGAAAAAGCGAGTAGAGAAGGAATTTCATCTGCACAAGTTGCGATGGCTGTTCGTACGGGATTATTCGGTGCAGAGATATCGAAGTTCCGCGATATCAAGGATGAATATCCAATTCAATTGCGATTGAAAGGGGATTCTCGTAATCAAATCGAGAAATTATTGTCGATGAATATTACGTACCGTGACATGAATATGGGTGGCGCCTTGCGTCAAGTACCATTGAATGCGATTGCGGATATTCGGTATGCGACATCATTTAGTCAGATTAACCGTAAGAATCAGGAGCGTGTAGTTACCTTAGGATCCGATGTGGTTCAGGGCTACAATGCGAATGAGATTGTGGGTGAATTGGAGCAATTGTTTGAGACGATTGATATGCCGCAGGGATATAAGATCCGTATGGGTGGCGAGCAGGAGCAGCAGAAAGAATCAGGCGAATTCTTGGGTGTAGCCTTTTTGGCGGCGTTAGTGTTGATTTATTTGATTTTAGCGACGCAGTTTAACTCGGCGGTAAAACCATTCATTATTTTCGCGACGATTTTGTTATCCTTGATTGGTGTGTTCTTGGGCTTTATGGCTTTTGGAATGACCTTCTCGGTGATTATGTCGGGCGTGGGGATTATTGCCTTGGCAGGTATCGTGGTGAAAAACGGTATTTTGTTGATCGAGTTCATTGAGGAGCTGCGTTTCAAACGTGGTTATGACTTGAAAGAAGCAATCATTGAAGGTGGTGGAATTCGTTTGACGCCGGTATTGTTGACCGCTTCGGCTGCGGTATTAGGTTTGATTCCGTTGGCAGTAGGCTTGAGCATTGACTTCGTGTCGATGTTTACGGAGCTGAATCCACATATTTTCTTTGGATCGGAATCTGCGGATTTCTGGGGAATTTTGGCTTGGACGATCATTTTCGGATTGACGTTCTCGACGGTCTTGACCTTGGTGATTGTGCCGTGTATGTATTACATCTCCGAGCGCATTAAGCAGAAGTTCTTTCCAAATCGTGCTTAAGTCATTTGGTGGTTCAAATGTTGAAAACCCTCGAACAATGTTCGGGGGTTTTTTGTTTTTAAAAAATTTCTCCTTGAATCATTCCCTTTTTGATCATTTCACCAAAATGATCCATCGGATGTAAATGGGTTATCGACGTCGATTCAGGCAAAATATATTGTAGTTTTAAATAGGACCTAAAATGTTTGTAAACGAAGTCGAATTCTGTTTCTAATTGATCTACATTAGGACACTTACGGTAATTCAAATGGTAAGCGTTTGAAAGAAATGGGAGCAAAAACCAATGCTTCTGGGTATTTGATGATTTAATGGGCTTCACAAACTGCCTATCCGTTTTTCGAATATTTGATTTTATTTTTTCAACGATGATAGGATCCAAATCTCCCTGATATTCTAGACGTTCAAGACGTCCATTTTTATTAATAAGAAATGCAAAAAATCCTATATTGTTCCTACATAAGATATCCGCGGGCACTGGAACCTCGTTGACAATATCATTTTCCAAGGTTTCATAACAATGAGTTTCCCAGACTCTTTTTTTATTTCCATAGTAGTAAAATGGTTCCTTAGGATTTATTGCGCTGAACGACCAAGGTTCCAATTTACTCGTATGTATATCAATTTGACCATACGTTGGATTAATAAAGAAAAGGAAGAGTATCCAAAACATGGATTTCCAATTAATTGCAGTAAGTTCCATTTTTTCGATTTTTATAATTTGATTCAATTTCATATATATTATCTCTAACTTGTTTATTCATATTTTCACTGTCAGTTTGATAAATCAATGTATTTTTCAAGCCAGCAAAAATTAATGATTTAGCCGTAAATTCATCCATTCCTTGAAATTGATTGCGCATAGAATTTACGGCGATGAATAAATATTCGCTTGCCATTCGCTCATGATCCGGCATTGCTTTTTGGTGAAATAAATATTCCATTTGTGCATGTAACATTTCATGATAAATAACAGAGACTATAACTTCTTTTGAATAGGATGGCAATTTATTTATGTCTAAGGCAATTCGAAAGAAATTCTCTTTTTGCCCAGCCCTAAACTCTCCTAATTGATGATTATCTGGGGGGAAGCTTTTTTCCTCAAAAACAATTTTAATGTTTGTGTTCTGCCCAAAATTACGAAGCATTTGTGACATCTGATTCAATATATCTGTATTGTGTAATACCATGTCCAGTGTACTTTTCAAACAGGGATTATTTACATCCTTGATAGAAACCATGGGAACAGAGCCTTCCATTTGTGCGAAATTTAAATCTGAAGGTGTTCCACCACCTCCTCCTATCACGACATCCGATGGCTGTATATTTATGAATTCAAAATTTTGCATTCGGGAGGTTGGGATGAAGAAAAAGGCACCTCTCCCCAAACTAGGAGCATAGCAAAATACCTCATCAAGCATTTCCATTTCCAAATTTTTGAAATGATTAGCCTGCTTACCACTCTTCTTCAAATTCCATTTTTCAGAAATAACCATCGATGTGTACATATTTTCTATTTAAACTTCTTTTTCCATGTTAGTGCAGGAAAAATACAAGAGTAGGCACAAGATATTACTTGACCATAGCAGGCGTGTTTTCATTTTATTAGTGGTTTAAAGGTTTGCGGCTGTATGTCTTCCAAGTTTTTGGGCTTTGGTTTATGAAATTCTGAACAATTAAGCTTTCTTATAATTATTTAAATAATAGATAATGATCCCCCAAAAAGGAAGAAATAAGATTAACAGAGACCAACAGGTTTTTTGAATATAGGAAAGGGTACTAGCGAACAATATTTTTCTAATAGTCCATAAGATTATGACGATATATGTGGTAATTATTGCCCCAACAATTATTCTAAATAATTGACCGGATTCGGGTGAAATAAGATTCATGTTTCACTCGCTATTTTATAGGTAATGATTTAAATCGTCACATATCCTATGGGTCTGTAAAAACAAGGGTGTCTTTTTTAATTGATTTTTTGGAAAAATAACAATATCCCCTTTATGGTGTTATTCTATTTTCGACTAATTAAAAAAAGATTGTATTTCAACGAACGAAAACTTAATTTACCTCCTCAAAATCAACAACATGAAAAAACTTCTTCTCCTACTCGCATTGCCTTTTTTAGGACAGGCACAAGATCGAACCTATGGAAAATTATGGGCAACACGTTCACAGGTGATGGCCCAAAACGGGATGGCAGCCACGTCACATCCTTTATCCACACAAGCAGCTTTAGACGTATTGAAAGCGGGGGGTAACGCCATTGATGCGGCCATTGCGGCGAATGCGATGGAAGGGGTCGTTGAACCGCACGTGAATGGAATTGGGGGTGATTTGTTTGCTATCGTTTGGGATGCTAAATCCAAGAAATTATATGGCTTAAATGGTTCAGGCCGTTCACCGAAATCCCTGACTTTAGCTGAATTCAAAAAGCGTGGATTAACGCATGTTCCCTCTTTAGGACCGTTGCCTGTTTCTGTGCCAGGTACCGTAGATGCTTGGTTTGAATTACATAAAAAATTCGGGTCAATGCCTATGAACAAGGTGTTAAATGCGGCCGTTTCCTATGCGCGCAACGGCTTCCCGGTTCATGGTGAATTTGCCTCAGCCTTAGCCCGCGTCGAAGCGAATTATGGTAAATTCCCGAACGTAGCCCAGCACTATTATCCTACCGGTAAAGTACCTGTTGAAGGGGATATTTTTAAGAATCCGAATCTAGCGAATACACTTGAGAAGATTGGTCGGGAAGGCCGCGATGCTTTTTACAAAGGCGACATGGCGCGTACGATGGATGCATTCATGAAGAAAAATGGAGGCTTTTTGAGCTATGAAGATTTAGCAACGCATACGTCTACGTGGATCGACCCGGTGTCGGTAAATTACCGGGGTTATGACGTGTGGGAATTGCCCCCCAACGGTCAAGGCATTGCCGCATTACAGATGTTGAACATCTTAGAAGGCTATGATTTTTCTAAAATCAAGGTTGGCTCCGCGGAGCATGTCCACTTATTTACCGAGGCCAAAAAACTGGTTTTCGAAGATCGTGCGAAATATTATGCGGATCCAGAATTTGCCAAAATTCCTGTCAAGAGTCTTATCTCAGAGGAATATGCGGCGGAGCGCCGAAAATTGATTAATCCCAATCGTGCAGCCAAACATTTTGATGCGGGTAACCCAGCCTTGAAAGATGGTGATACCATTTATTTGACCGTGGCAGATAAGGATGGAAATATGGTTTCATTGATTCAAAGTAATTACCGAGGTTTTGGTTCGGGGATGATGCCGGACGGTTTGGGATTCATGTTCCAGGATCGCGGGGAATTATATAGTTTGACGGAAGGGGAGAACAATACGTATGCGCCAGGGAAACGTCCATTCCATACGATTATTCCGGCATTTATGACGAAAGACGGTCAGCCGATTATGAGTTTTGGGGTGATGGGTGGAGCATTCCAACCGATGGGACATGTGCAAATTGTGATGAATGTGGTGGATTTTGGGATGAATGTGCAAGAGGCTGGAGATTTTCCACGCATTAATCACGAGGGGTCTTCAGAACCTACCGGGGAGAAGATGGAGCCAACGGGTGGTATGATTACCTTAGAATATGGCTATCCTTACGAAGTGATTCGTGAATTGCTGCAAAAAGGCCACCAAGTGGGCTATTTGAATGGTATTTATGGAGGCTATCAGTGTATCAAATGGGATCCTGTTCGCAAGGTGTATTTTGGTGCGACGGAATCACGTAAAGATGGACAAGCTGCTGGTTACTAATCTCCCCCTTACCTTTGGCAATCCTCCAAGGTTTGCCAAAGGTACAGGAGAAAAACGACAAAAATGACAAGTAAACTGATATTCAAAAAGGTATTCACCGGTCATGCTTGGTTGGAAAATCAAGCCATTTTCATCGAAGATGGGCGGATCAAATCATTCCAAGGCGCTGAAAACGGGGTCGCCGACGGCTTCTTAGTTCCAGGCTTCATCGATTTACAAGTCTATGGCGGTGGTGGAATTCTTTTTTCGAATCATCAGACGGAAGAGGCGATTCAAGCCACCTTCGATGAGCATGCGAAAACCGGTACAATTGCTTTTCAGATTACACTAAATTGTTCTCCTAAAAGCAGCATGTGGGCAGCCATTGATGCCTGTCAACATTATAAAGGGAAAGGATTAGTTGGCCTACATCTCGAAGGGCCTTTCTTTAATCCGGTAAAACGCGGCGCTCACCAAGCGGCATTTGTTCAAGCGCCTACCCTTGATTTAGTGAAAGAAATCATTGAACGTACGAATGGCCTTCCGACCTACATGACGATTGCCCCAGAAATGTTTGAATCGGAGGTGCTTGATTTATTGAAAAACAGCCATATTATGTGTTCCATGGGTCATTCAGATGCGACGTTTGAGCAAGTTCAAGAAGCCGGTATTTCACGTATCACGCATTTATTTAATGCGATGTCACAATGGCAAAGTCGGGCTTTAGGTTTGGTAGGAGCAAGTTTTCGCTCCGATGCCTGGACAAGTATCATTGCTGATGGATTGCATTGTGACTTTGGGTCCTTACGTTTGGCCAAACAACTCAAAGGCGAAAAGCTCTTTCTAATTACAGACGCTGTCACCCATGACGAGTCGGGCCCCTATGTTTTTTCCAAAAATGGCGCACGTTTCACGAATGAAGCCGGTGTCCTTTCCGGATCCGCGCTGACCATGGACGAAGCTATTCGAAATTGTGTTCATAAAGCAGGGATTTCCACCGAGGAGGCCATTCGCATGGCGACGGTATATCCTGCGGAAGTAGCGAATTTGCATGATTTAGGGGCAATGGAGGTCGGTAAGCGCGCTTGTTTTGTCCATTTATCGGATGATTTGCAGGTGAAGCAAGTTTGGTATGATGGAGAAGCTTTGATAAATTAGTACATGATTCATTTTCCTTCCAAACAGCCGCAGGTTCAAACCACGATTTTTACCAAAATGTCCCAACTCGCCTTGGAGCAAGGTGCGCTGAATCTATCGCAAGGTTTTCCGGGTTTCGACTGTTCTGAAGAGCTACAGGAGTTGCTCAAATTTTACTCCAAAGGATTTAATCAATATGCCCCTATGGCGGGTGTTCCTGCCTTGCGAAATAGCATAGCAGAGAAAACGAGGGCTTTTTACGGAATTGACCTGGATGCAAATTCCGAAGTAACTGTTGTTTCTGGAGCAACAGAGGCTCTTTTTGCAGCGGTTCATTGCTGTGTTTCACCGGGCGATGAGGTGATTATGTTCGATCCTTCCTATGATGCTTATGATCCCATTGTGCGTTTGGCGGGTGGCGTTCCAGTTCACATTCAATTAAAGGCAAGTGATGGTTTTCGAATCGATTGGGCTGAATTGGCACGAAAGATTACGCCCCAAACGCGGGCGATCATGGTGAATACACCGCATAATCCAACGGGGTCTGTATGGGCAATGGAAGATTTGGATGCTTTTGCGGATATCGTGAAAGGAACGAATATCTTGATTATTTCGGATGAGGTGTATGAACATATTGTGTTTGATGGGGCCCAACATGCCTCCGTATTATTGCATTCTGGGTTGCGCAAACGCAGTTTTGTCTGTGGCTCTTTCGGGAAAACCTACCACATTACGGGTTGGAAAATAGGTTATTGCCTAGCGCCCGAATATTTGACAAGTGAGTTTCGCAAGCTCCATCAATGGGTCACTTTTTCGAGTGCAACACCGCTTCAGTATGCCTTGGCTGATTACCTGAAAACACCTGAACATTATTTAGGTTTATCCGATTTCTATCAAAAAAAGCGCGACCTATTTGCCTCCTTTTTTGCAGGCTCCCGCTGGAAAGTTTTGCCTTCTCAAGGTAGCTTTTTTCAATGCCTCGACTATTCAGCGATTAGCGATGAGGCTGATGGAGATTTGGCGGTCCGACTGACCCAAGAACTCAAGGTTGCTTCGATTCCTGTTTCCGTTTTTTATGAAACGCCTCCAGCGGATCGAATTTTGCGTTTTTGCTTCGCGAAAAACGACGACATGCTTCAAGAAGCCGCCCAAAGACTCGCAAAATTATAGGTACTTCAAGGCAATTGCCTCCCCAATTTGAGTTAGGTATTGCGTCGCATTTTCCATCGCATCTGTTGAGCTGGATGCAATATCCATGATGCTATAAACTTCCCGCGGATCTAAAAACAAGGGTATTTTTTCCGGGTCCTCAAACTGCCCACAGACTAGTATGGATTGCTTTAATTGCTTGTCGGCACGATCAACGATGTTGGATACTAATTTCCCCGACCAGCTTTGTTGGTCGATTTTTCCTTCCCCCGTAATCACAAAATCCGCCTTACGAATGGCCCGGTTGATATGTAATTTATTTAACAACCATTCAGCCCCAGGTTCCATCCGAGCGCCTAAAAAATACCTTGCTCCCGCACCTAATCCCCCGGCTGCTCCCGCTCCTGGGATGTTGGCAGGAAGCCACTTGCTCATATTAATTAGACCATTGTCTAATTGTTTAACCATTGAGACGTTTGCCCCTTTTTGTTTGGCATAAACCTGTGCGGCTCCTTGAGGACCGTGTAAGGGATTGGAAACATCGCTCAACACAATGAATTGAATATGGGGATAAGGGTTTGTGCCCTTAATTTCTGTGATATTTTCAAGTGCTGAACCAATGGGTTCAAGCGCTGTACACGAGGCGTCAAAAAAAGTATAACCTAAGGCTGCCGCCATCCCGATTCCCGCATCATTGGTTGCAGAACCACCAATCGTCAGCACGATGCTCGTCGCACCGGCTTCCGCCGCATGACGAATTAGTTCTCCCGTCCCGAACGTACTTGTTTTTAAGGGATTCTGCTCTTTTTTCAGCAACAATCCTAAGCCTGACGCACGCGCCATTTCAATGTAGGCTGTTTTTTGGTCGGCCAACCACAAATAAGATGCTTCAATAGAGCGAAAGAGCGGATCTTTGACCTGAACCGAAACCCATTGTCCCCCATGCATTTGTTGGACCACCTCCAAGGTTCCCTCCCCGCCATCGGCTAAAGGAATACATTGAATACTGGATTTTTTCCGTTTATTAAGGATACCTTTGGCAAGCGCTTCGGCCGCTTCATGGGCACTTAAAGATCCTTTGAATTTGTCGGGGCAGATTAATATGTTCACTTGTGCAAGTTAGGGACATTTCTTTAATTTGTATTGCTAACCCCCAGCCATGAAGTACTTACTTTATATTCTCCTTACTTTTTTGATTTTTGCCTGTACACACCAACCTGATTTGACAGGTTTTGACGCAGAAGCGTTTAAAAAGGATAGAGGTGGATGCGATGGCCAACGAGCTAAGCAAGTGGCCTGGTTAAAAGCACATAAAATGGAATTGCGTGGGACGACGTCAAATAACATGGAGGATATTCTCGGCAAACCCGATATCCAGCAATTAGCTGATCGGAACCAAGAATATTACATCTACTTCCTAGAGCCAGGCCCCCATTGTAATCAAAAAACTTCTCAAGCCAAATCGATCGCCTTTCGTTTTAGTGCCATGGGCATCGCGACGGAGATTACTTTTCAAGCGGGTGTACCCCTGTAAAAAAGCCCTCAATTTTCATCAAGGGCTTCAAGTTATCTTCTTCGTTTTCCTCTCGGAATCACTTTTGAACTTCGTGCACCGCGAGGCATATCACGTTTCCTTGAGCGATTATTCGCATAAGCTCCCGCTCCACGCATCCCCACCATTTCTAAATCGATGGTTCTTTTAGCCAAATTCGTATCACGTACTTTGACTTTTACGGCATCACCAAAGGTGAATACGCGGCCATTTGATTTCCCGACAATCCTGAAATTGTCCTTATCTAAATCGTAGAAGTCGTCATTTAAATCCACCATGCGAACGAGTCCCTCGCAAGATGTATCGCCGATTTCCACAAACAAACCAAATTCCGTAACGCCTGTAATGATACCATCAAAAATTTGAGGTTCATGCAAACTCATGTATTCCACTTGCTTGTATTTGATCGATGCACGTTCCGCATCAGCTGCTAATTTCTCTCGGTCCGACGAATGCTTACATTGAATTTCCAAAGGTGCGCGTTCAGGAGAAGCACCCCCATCTAAATAATGTTGGAGCAAACGGTGTGTCATTACATCCGGGTACCGACGAATCGGGCTTGTAAAGTGTGAATAAAATGGAAATGCCAAACCAAAGTGGCCAATCGCATCTGTGCTGTAACGTGCTTTGGACATCGTCCGCACGGCTAAACTCTGCAAGACATGCTCCTCTCCTTTGCCTTCGATGGATTCCATCAACGCATTGAATGATTTACTTACCTGCTTAGGTTCTGTGGTTACTTGATATCCGAATTTCTTAGCGAACGTCGAGAATACCTGCAATTTCTCGGGATCCGGAGCCTCATGCACCCGGTAAACCATCGTATTGCGCGGATCCGTTTTCTTTAGATCATGCACATAAGTCGCCACACGCTTATTGGCCAATAACATAAATTCCTCGATCAATTTATGCGCATCTTTACGAACGCGAGGATGTACCGCTATCGGCTTACCAGCTGAATCCAATTCAAAACGGACTTCTGCCGTCTCAAAATTTACGGAGCCGTGAGCAAAACGCGCATCGCGTAATTTATGTGCTAATTGATTCAAAGCCTTGATGATTGGCTCGTATGAATCCGTCACCTCCCCTGTATGCTCGATTAATTCTTGCGCTTGTTCGTAAGCAAATCGACGATCGGAGTGAATCACTGTTCTGCCAAACCATTCTTTGACAATAAGTCCGTTCGCATCAAATTCGAAAACCGCTGAAAATGTTAATTTATCCTCGTTTGGGCGTAAGGAACATAAACCATTAGACAATTTTTCTGGCAACATCGGCACGACGCGATCGACCAAATAAACGGAAGTAGCGCGTTTGTAAGCCTCTTGATCCAATAAACTACCCGGTTTCACATAATGGGAAACATCCGCGATGTGAACACCAATCTCCACGTTGCCATTTTTCAAGACTTCATAGCTTAATGCATCATCAAAATCTTTGGCATCAATGGGGTCAATTGTGAAACTCAAAACCTTCCGCATATCGCGACGTTTTTTGATTTCTTCTTTAGGAATTGTCGTATTTATGGATTCGGCGGCGTATTCTACGTCAGCAGGAAATTCATAGGGCAAGCCAAATTCGGCTAAAATCGAGTGCATTTCAGTCTCATTTTCACCAGCTTTACCTAATACTTTAATCACCCGACCTTCTGCTTTTTTGCCTGGGCTACCCCAACGGGTAACCTCGACAATCACTTTGTCAAGGTGGTTTGCGCCCATCACTTCCGTGCGAGGCACGTAAATATCTTCGTAGATTTTCTTTGAATCTGGAATCAAAAAGGCATAATGTGGTGTCACTTGAATTACGCCCACGATGTCAACGGAACCGCGTTCCAAAATCTCAATAACCTCTCCCTCAGGACGGTCATTCTTCTTTTTTTCGGAAGGTTTACGGGCTTGTACACGTACCCGGTCGCCATCTTTGGCATTATTTAAGTCGGCAGTCGCCACCCAAATATCCTTTCCTTCTCCCTCAACCACGACAAAAGCAAAACGCGAGTTGACATGGTCTACTCGGCCCTCCACAACGAAAGATTCGTTGTCATATCGGTAATTACCATCGGCTTGTCGGAGTAAGCGTCCTTCTTGGGCTAAACGAGATAATGCGTCGCCATAGAGTTCTTTCGTCTTGCGGTCTCGAATCGCAAAAGCTTTATTTATCTGATTCAGGGAGTAGGATCGGTAGTCATTCAGCTCGAAAAAATCGAGTAATTCCTGCTGAATTCCTTTTAAAAATCGTTCTTCTTTGGGGTTCATACCCTTGTCTTTATAATATTAGTCTGCAAGGTACATAACCTTCTCAGCGTTTCAAATCTTAAAACCTTATTTGTATCTTTACCGGATGAATCGCTCCCGCATTGCGCTATTGTTATTGGTACTCCTCGTTCTTTCTGGAGTTTATTACGGATACCAATCTTTCCAAACAGGTACTCAAGAAACCACATCGGCTCCTAGTTTAGTTCCAACACCGGATTTTGCCGCGGATTCGGCCTATGCCTTTATTGCCAAACAAGTAGCTTTCGGGCCTCGTGTACCCAATTCTCCCGCGCAACAAGCCTGTGGAGCATGGATTGTAGCCAAGATGAAATCCTATGGTTTGCAAGTTTCTGAGCAGCCTTTCGAAGCGAATCGGTACGATGGTAAAAAAATGCAAGGCCTTAATATCATCGCATCGTTTAATCCGGCCGCGGCAAAACGCATTTTAATCGCTGCGCACTGGGATTCCCGTTCAATCGCCGATAAAGATTCTGTTCGGAAAGATGAGCCGATTGATGCTGCGAATGATGGCGCATCGGGTGTTGGCGTCATGATTGAATTGGCGCGTGTCCTATCGTCAACGAATGACAAGCCTGCGGTCGGGGTTGATTTTGTGTTTTTTGATTTGGAAGATCATGGAGAGCCGCACGACATGGCAGCGGGGAATCCTTTAAGCTGGGCCCTAGGCTCCCAATACTGGGCTGCGCATTTGATGCCTGAAAACTACCGACCTTACTATGGAATTTTATTGGATATGGTGGGTGCCAAAGGTGCGGTTTTCCCGCATGAAGGAACTTCGATGCAATATGCACCAGGATTAGTTCGCTCAATTTGGTCAACAGCCTCAGATTTAGGATTTGGGGGACAGTTCATCGACGCGGACGCCTTTGGAATTTCTGATGACCATACGGCTGTGAATGAAGTTGCCAAAATTCAGATGATAGACATCATCGATTTACGTCTCGTGAATGGCGGATTTGATTTTGGATCCTACCACCACACCCATCAAGATAATTTATCGAACATCGACAAATCCACGTTGAAAACCGTGGGCCAAACCCTTTTACAAGTTTTATACCGAGAATAATGGAAGAATTATTGCAAGTACATTTGAATGATACGCACGTAGCTTTGGGTGCGAAAATGGTCCCTTTCGCGGGTTATAACATGCCGGTGCTTTACACAAATCTGATCGAAGAGCACAATTGTGTGCGTAACGGAGTGGGGGTTTTTGATGTGAGCCACATGGGTGAATTTTTCGTGAAAGGGGAGAGAGCATTGGATTTGATTCAATATGTTACTTCCAATGACGCTTCGAAATTAGTGGATGGCAAAGTTCAATATTCGTGTTTGCCAAACGCAACAGGCGGTATTGTCGATGATTTATTGGTTTATAAAATTCGGGATAATGAATATTTATTGGTCGTGAATGCGTCCAACATTGATAAAGATTGGAACTGGATTTCTTCGCACAATACCTTCGGGGTTGAGCTAACGAATGCAAGTGCGGAATATTCTTTATTTGCCGTTCAGGGTCCTAAGGCAGCGAGTGTTTTACAAACATTGACGGCTGTTGATTTGTCGGCAATGCCCTATTATACCTTCAAAATTGGCACGATGGCTGGATTTGAGGATATCATTATTTCGAATACAGGATATACGGGTGCTGGTGGTTTTGAGATCTATGTGAAGAACGAAAATGCCCTAGCAATGTGGAATGCGATTTTCGCGGCAGGTGCTTCGGAAGGCATTCAGCCGATCGGTTTGGGTGCGCGGGATACCTTGCGTACGGAAAAGGGCTATTGTTTGTATGGTCATGACATTGATGATACGACTTCGCCGATTGAAGCGGGCTTGGGTTGGATTACTTCTTTCAATAAAGATTTCATCATGAAAGATCATCATGCTGCGATTAAAGCGGCAGGTCCTTCCAAGAAATTAGTAGGATTTGAGATGATCGATCGTGGGATTCCACGTCAGCATTACCCGATATTAAATACTGCGGGGGAGGTGATTGGAGAGGTTACCTCAGGTACGCAATCGCCTACGCTTTCGAAGGGAATCGGAATGGGTTATGTGTCTACGGCGCACCCGGGTTCAGAAATTTTTATATCCATTCGTGACAAGGCTTTGAAAGCTGAGATCGTTAAAATGCCATTTGTTTAATATGCAGAAAATAGATGTCTGTTTGTCGCCCGATTTAGTTCACCTCTATGATTTAGCGGGGAAAGCGGTTGTGGTTGTGGATGTATTTCGAGCAACATCGTGTATGGTTACCGCATTTGCACACGGCGCTGTCGAAATTATTCCCGTGGAAGATGTGGATGTTTGTGCTTCGCATCGGGAGCAAGGTTATTTGATTTCTGCGGAACGCAATGGTGTAACTCCGGCGGGATTTGATTTTGATAATTCCCCTTTTTCTTATCAGGTAGATCGTGTGAAAGGTGCGAAAATCTGTGTAACTACGACGAATGGAACCGTTGCTTTGCGTCGTTCTGTTCAAGCTGCTCGAGTGTATGTGGGGGCGTTTTTGAATATTTCTTCTGTTGTTCGAGCTTTGAAAGCTTGGTCGGGAGATGCCATCGTCGTTTGTGCTGGCTGGAAAGGGAAACCGAATTTAGAAGACACCTTGTTTGCGGGGGCGCTCATTGATGAGCTAGTAGGTCAATATAATGTGGCTGACGATGCAGCTTTGATGGCTTGGAAGCAATATAATCTGGCTTCCAGCGACTTAATTACGGCCGTGAAGCATTCATCTCACGTGAATCGTTTATTGGGATTAGGTATTGAAAAAGATATTACGTTTTGTTTGGAGCGGGATCGTTATGACGTGTTACCGCACCTACAAGGCGATAAATTAGTATTATGAAATTATACAGCACACAACACGAAAGTGCCGATGTAGATTTGCAGGAAGCAATTTTTAGAGGCTTGCCACCGGACAACGGTTTGTATATGCCTTATGAAATTCCTGTGATGTCGGCTTCTTTTTTTGAATCCATTCATACGCTTTCGTTGCCGCAAATTGCCAAAGCCGTTTGCAAGAATTTGTTGGGGAATGACTTAACAGATGCTGAAATTGATGGAATCATCGACTCGTCGATGACTTTTGAGGCACCGGTGGTTTCCTTGGAAGAGAATGTCGGTGTACTGGAGTTGTTTCATGGTCCTTCCATGGCATTTAAAGATTTTGGTGCGCGCTTTATGGCGGCAATCATGTCGCATTACCTCGTTAAAGCCAAAAGAGAAATCCGCATCCTAGTAGCTACCTCGGGTGATACAGGCGGTGCAGTTGCGCAAGGATTTTACAATACCCCGGGGATTTCGGTTACGATTTTGTATCCAACAGGCAAGGTTTCCGATATACAAGAGAAGCAGTTGACGACCTTAGGTGGCAACGTGACGGCTTTAGAAATTGATGGGACGTTTGATGATTGCCAGCGATTAGTCAAGCAGGCATTTTTGGATTCAGATTTGCGTTCCGCGTTTAATTTAGCATCTGCGAATTCGATTAACATTGCACGTTTGATCCCGCAGTCCTTTTATTACTTCGCGGCCTATGCGGCATTGCGTAAGCAAGGTGTTACGAAGCCGGTGGTATTCAGTGTGCCTTCGGGTAATTTCGGAAACTTGAGTGCAGGATTAATGGCTTATCAAATGGGTTTACCTGTTCAGGCATTTGTTGCAGCTTGTAATGCGAATCATCCGGTGCCCGATTATTTGGCAACGGGAAAATATGAGCCGAAACCATCGGTCGAAACCATTTCGAATGCCATGGATGTAGGCGCTCCTTCGAATTTTGTGCGCATGCGTTTGTTGGCCGGCGATGAGATTGAGCAGGTACGAAAAATTGTCAAGGGCTACGATACGACCGACGAAAAGACCAAGGAAATCATGTTGGATGTATTTCAACGAACCGGCTATGTGATGTGTCCGCATACGGCCGTTGCTTATGATGGTTTGTTGCAATATGCTGCGGAATACCCGGGTGATTATTATGGTGTATTACTGTCTACGGCGCATTATGCGAAGTTTTTGCCTACGGTTGAATCAACACTAGGAACGAGTGTCGAGGTTCCCGCACGTTTGGCAGAGCTTTTGGACAAACAAAAAAAGTCGATCCCGATGGGCACCGACTTTGATGGTTTTAAGCAATACTTGCTGGGATAAAAAAAGGCCATCCGTCAATTGAAGGATGGCCTTTTTCATTATAAAAGCGCCTTGAATTTATCTTGATCGATATATGCTTGGGCCAAAACTAATAATACAACTACGGCTCCAACGCCTATAGCTCCCGCAATGTAAATTTCAAATAAAAGGATATTTACTGCAATAGGGCCTAATAGTAGGACTGCTTTAGCACGGTGTGCTGGGAACAAAATTAATAAGCCTCCAACTACCTCTAATACTTTAATTACTGTCATATAGCCTGTTCCGCCGAACAAGACCATGAAGTCAAGTTGTTTTCCTGTTAATGCCGGATCTGGCACAAAATGAAAGAAAAAGTTTAATCCGCCAAACAAAAATAGGAAGGCGAGCAATGCTGCAGGTACGTGTTTAAGTAGTTTCATGGGTGTAAGTTTTATGGTTTAATTTCTTCGAAGTAAGGATAAACTTTTCAGAATTCCAACTAATTACAGGCTGCCCAGGTATTGTGTTAACTTCGTTCCATTCGCCTTTTGCGTATAAAGCCAAATGTTTTTTCCCCGCAGCTTTGTAAGCTGAAGCGAGTTGATATGCACCAAACGGGGTTTTTTAGCTTGATCGCGGATAAAGGATACGAGGTAAGAGGAATCTGGATTTGTCACGGATTGAATGGCTAGCCATCGTTGTTCGGCCTCTGATTCTTTTTCCGGAATGTCAAAAATTTGTAAGCTGAGTTGTCCATTTCTTTCTTCAAGCGAATAGCTTTTTAATGCTTGGAGTTTCGTCGGATTTTCTTGTGCGCAAGTAAGTAAAGCTTCTTTGTCGACTTGAAAATATTTTGCCTCCATCAGCATACGAATTTGCTCGGGTGCGGCGGGGTAATTTAATAAACTTGCCGACCGGTATGCGTTTGTTAAGTCGGCTCGTAAGCGATTATGCAGTGCATCTTGACGTTTGGTCCAATAATACAAGGACCCGAAGAAATATAGACAAGAAAATATCAGAATCAGATTCAGCCTAATGCTTGACTTGTTGAAATGCGGAATGCCTAACAGGTAGGTTCCAATCATGGCGAAACTTGCATAACTGTAGAAACGCTCTGATAAAATAAGGGTCGTGATTGAGTTGCCTTGGCTACGGCCAATGCAAATCATCGCACCGGTTGCTAGTATTTGTAGCCAAAGTATGCCTGGCATTTCCCATTGCTTGTTTTTACGTAAAAAATAGAGGCTGAGGAATACTAATATAGCTCCCCAAACTGCATTTAGTCCGATTTTATAGCTGTCAGATATCGGCCAAGTTGTGTTTCCTAAAAAGCTTAAAAGAGCAATTGGGGTTTGAAATAGGATATTAATAACTGATTTGGATTCTTCTGGCTGAGGATGTTGCGCAAGAAAATAGCCAAAGATACTGATACCCACCATGCACAATAGCAACATCAATTTTTTTAATGGATGTTTTGTCAAATACATATACATGGTCAAGAGGGGTAATATAGCCCATCCTTCGGTAGAAACAAGCGGGTAAAATACTGCGACGATGCACATGATGACTGAGCGTTTTCTACTGGTAGCTAAATATGCGATAAGGGTTAAAAAAAAGAGCGAGCCGGTATGTTGGAGCACTCCAATCAAATTATACTGATCAATGCTCGCCATAGGGGCGAAAAGGATACATGTGATGGAAATGAAATGGGCAGAGTTGTATTTTTGCGCTTGGAGGTATTTATAAAAAAGGGTTGCGATGCCAAGCAGGAGAAGGTTCGCGAGCAGGATGATGTACTTAAACTGAAGGCTACCAAAAATTAGATATGCAAATAAGGTGAATACCTTTCCGAAAAAAAGAATGTGAATCTGATTATGCGGTTTGAAAAGAAATCCCCAAAAATCACGCCATGAGTCCTTTTGATAGTGTTCGATTAATTCAACAAAGAGAAAATCATCCCCCCAGCTTGGGAAATTGATAATCGTTTGATTCAATAAATAGAAATGGATAACAATGGGAATTGCGGAGAAGCAAAGAAATAAATTGTTTCTCGTCGGTTTCATCTTACGCCTCTCTTTTCAAATAGTCATTCCGCGATAAATACTTTTCGATAATGACATAAAGCAAGATAAACAGGTAGCGACTTCCCATTTCTTTGATCTTCAAATTGGATTCTCCAGCCTTTCTATTTCGCCAGGAATTCGGTAGCACCCCGTATGAATAACCACGAATGATGGCTTTAAGAGGCAGTTCAATCGTCAGGTTAAAATGGGCTGAAAGGAAGGGTTTTAAGCCCAAAATCGTTGTTTTCTTATATAATTTAAATGCATTGGTCGAGTCGTTGTAGGACATGCCTAATAATAAACGAATCAAGGTATTGGCAAAGCGGTTAATTAAGTATTTATGTTTCGGATAGTCATAGGTCGCTCCGCCGCGAATGAACCGAGAGCCAAATACGCAGTCTAAATTTTCAGCAACCATCTTCCGATAGAACGCAACAAGATCTGCTGGGTCATCCGATAAGTCGGACATCATAATCGCCACACAGTCTCCTTGAAAACGCTCAAGCCCATAACGAATGGCATAGCCAAAACCATTGGGTCCATGATTGGTGTGTACAACTAAGGTCGGGATAGTTTCCTGAATTGTTGTCAGTAAGCCAAGTGTATTATCCTTTGAATTGTCATTGACAACGACGATTTCGTGGTCAATTTGTTCTTCCTGCAATTTGGCATAAAGTGTGCGCAAGGTTTCCTCGATGGAACCTTCTTCATTATATGCTGGGAGAACGATGCTTAATTTCATTAGGCTAAAATGGCTTTTAATGAGGCTTCATCTGCGATGAACCACGCATGAACTTCTTGAAGTAGGGTAGGAACGCTGATTTCAGGTTTCCAACCGCTAAACTCAGTGATTTTGCTGTTATCAGTAATGTAAATAGGTAAGTCGCCAGGTCTATTTTCTAGCGATGAGCCCATTTCAATCGTATTTCCAGTGATTTGCGAACATAAATCAGTCAATTCAGCTAAGGAAACGGTGTTTTCAAGACCTCCTCCTACGTTGAAAATTTGACCTTTCTGAAGTCCTAAATTGGCAATTTGCCATTGAACCAAACGGAATAAATCACGAACATGCAATACATCGCGGGCTTGTTGGCCTAAGCCGCCATACCCAATGTACCCCAAACGACCTTTCCAGAAATGTTTGGCCATCCAAAGTACGATAACGCCTTGGTCAATTTTGCCCATTTGATAGGGGCCACTTAATACGCCACAACGGTTAATCACGGCAGGTAGGCCAAAATTATGCGCGAATTCTTGGATGAAGTATTCAGACGCTAATTTGGTCGCTCCGTATAACGAACGTAAACCCTTTAAAGGATAGTTTTCGGCTACGCCTTGCTCCGACAAGCCTTTGAACGCTTGGTCGTTTGATAGATTAAAGCGCTTCGGGGAAGCCACTAAATTGGCTTCAGCGAGGGTATCGTACGGGTAAACGCGTGAAGTTGAAAGGAAAATGATTGCCGCTTGATGTTTTTTGGCAAAATATAGCGTGTTAATTGTCCCGTTTAGGTTGGTGTCAATTAAGTTTTCCAATTCTCCCGGAACTTTTCCCGCTAACACAGAAGGTTCTGCAGCTGCATCAATCACGATGTCAACGGCAGGAATGCGATCAAAATCTGTTTTTATACGGACATCTCCATGCACAAATTGTCCGCCGGCAGCAAGGACTTTTTGTAAGTTGACTTCTGAGCCTCTGCGCGATAAATTATCTAGGCAATAAACTTCAGAATCCGTGTAATGTTGTTTGAATAAAACGGCAAGGTTAGAACCTACGAAGCCGCAACCTCCTGTAATTAATATTTTCATGCTTCCATGTAACGGTTGTAGATGTCAACAAAAACATCTTCCAATGATTTCGTAATGTCCCAATTTGGGTAGTGCGCTTTCATTTTGCGCAAATCACTGTAATAGCATATGTGATCGCCGATGCGGTTTTGGTCCACATATTTATATTTCATGGGCTTGCCTGAAATTTTAGCAATCAAGTCAAACGCTTCTAAAATCGAAACAGAATTATCTTTTCCTCCACCGATGTTATACACCTCAGCTACGCGGGGTGCTTTGATGAATTCCTCAATGAAACGAGCAACATCGTAAGAGTGAATGTTGTCTCGAACCTGCTTGCCTTTGTATCCAAAAACGCTGTATTCGCGTTCTTCAATGTTGCATTTGATCAAGTAACTTAAGAAACCGTGTAATTCAACGCCTGCGTGATTCGGACCAGTTAAGCAACCTCCACGCAAACAAGCAGTGGGCATATTGAAATAACGACCGTATTCTTGTACGGAAATATCCGCAGAAACCTTGGATGCTCCGAACAAGGAGTGCTTCGATTGGTCAATGCTGAAATGCTCAGCGATTCCATGTTCGTACGCCGCGTCATCGTAATCAAAGCGAGTTTCTAACTCCTTCATTTTGATGTTGTTAGGCGCATCTCCGTAGACTTTATTCGTCGATAAATGAACGAAAGGTACCTCAGTCGAATAGCGACGTAGGGATTCCAATAGGTTAAAAGTTCCTACGGCGTTTGTATCAAAATCCTCAAAGGGAATCGATGCGGCACGGTCATGGCTCGGTTGAGCAGCTGTGTGGACAATTGCATCAGGTTTGATTTGTGGAATAATGTCTAATATGGCTTGGCGATCACGAATATCGATGTTCGTGTAAAGCTTGTATTGGCTTCCATATTTAGCTAATCGGTCTTTGTTGGAAGAATTATCTCCTTGTAAGCCAAAGAATATAGCACGCTGGTTGTTGTCAATCCCGTGTACTTCCCATCCCTTTTCTAAGAAATATTCACTTACTTCTGAGCCAATAAGACCCATCGAACCTGTTACGATTAATTTTTTAGACATCTCAAATTTAGTTAAAACACAAAGGTAACAAAAATGTCAATTTTTACCATTTATTGTGCCATATCTAATATGCGCAATTGTAGTTTTCGGTCACCTCGGAATTCATTAATATCCAAATGATAAACGATTTTGATGGGCAATTGTTTTTCGTAGGCATCCACAAGCCCCTCATAATAATCTGCTCGAATTCCGAACCCGATGGCCTCCCAGGCCCTTCCTCCTGGCTGGTCAGAAATGACAATTTTCAGATGCTCTTCTTTCATGATTAAAGGAGCTTGGCAGAGATAAACTTGGCTACTTAGGAAATTGGGGAGCATATTACCAGGGCCATACGGAGACAATCGGCTAAGTAGATTATCATAAAATGGCAAACTCAAGGCTTGCAGTGGGATTTCCATGTCGACCGTTAAATCTGCTTTTTGTTCGCCTTCAGGGGTTCCTGCTTTTACCAAGCTCTCGAATCGTTCGATGAATGCCGGTAATGCTTCTTGGGTCAAGTGTAATCCAGCAGCATGGGTATGGCCTCCAAATTGTGTCAACAAATCCGCACATTGTTCAAGCGCATGATGAATATCAAATCCCTTAACGGACCGTGCCGATCCGACTACTTGTCCATGGGATTCCGTCAGAATGATGGTGGGGCGGTAATAGTATTCTTGGATTTTAGAAGCTACAATTCCTACGACGCCTTTATGCCAACCGGCTTGAAATAGTACGGTGCTATTCGCGTTTTGGAGAAAATCATTTCCTTCAAATAATTGTAAGGCTTGTTGGACAATTTCTTTTTCCACGACCCGTCTGTCCAGATTTTGTTGGATCACGGCTTCGGCCATCATACCTGCTTCAGTTTGGTCTGAGGCTAAAAGCAATTTAACGGCACCATGGGCGTGGTCCATGCGTCCCGCTGCATTGATTGTGGGGGAGATGGAAAAAACGATATCCGAAATTTGAATCGGGGCTTTTTTGTTGGCCTTTTGCAATAAATAACCCAAGCCGGGACACGGGTTCGTGCCTAATTTTTGTAAGCCAAAGTAGGCAAGTACGCGGTTTTCATCGACGATAGGCACCATGTCGGCCGCAATGGAGGCTGCCAATAAATCGATGCGATCCATGAGTGGCTCCATGTCAAGGTCATTTTCCTGGATGAAGCCTTGTAATAATTTAAAGCCCACGCCACAGCCGGTGAGTTCTTTGAAAGGGTAGGCACAATCTTTGCGTTTGGGATCGAGGATAGCGTAAGCTTCCGGTAGGTAAGATTCTGGAAGGTGATGGTCGCAAACGATAAAATCGATTCCATTTTCATTGCACCATTGGACGCGTTCATGCGCTTTGATGCCGCAGTCTAACGAAATAATTAAGGTATATCCATTATCCGCTGCATATTGAACTCCTGCTTGAGAAACCCCATATCCTTCTGCATAGCGGTCGGGAATGTAATAATCACAATCGGCACCTAATTCCAATGTTAAATAACTATAGACTAAAGCGACCGAGGTGGTTCCGTCTACATCATAATCGCCGTAGATTAGAATTTTTTCGCCGTTTTCAAGTGCTTGATTAAGTCTTGCAACCGCCTTGTCCATGTCCTTCATGAGAAAAGGGTCATATAATTGTTCCCAAGTAGGGACCATAAATGTTTTAGCGGCAGCCAGGGTGTTGAGCTTACGTGAAACGAGCAAGCGCAAAAAGTAGGGATTGATGTTGGCTTGGAATTCTTCGCCCAGAGCGCTTACGGCTTGGGGATTGGGTTCAGGTACATAGATCCAGTTTTTTTTCGCTTGCAACATGTTGGTTTTTTTTTGGCAATTTGCATTCGCGATTGGGCTAATGCAAGGATTAGGAAAGATTATCAGGAAACTTTTAGGACAATTTCGGAAATTGGGTGGGGGTAGACGCTGCCGGGGTCGCAGACCCCGGCAGCGTCACTCCGCTCAATGCTGAATCCCCTCACGTTTCACCACCTTATAAAAGGTCAATAGTACGACGTAAACGTCGAAAATGAGTGATTTTTTATCAAGATATTCATAATCTAGTTGCACCTTTTTTTCTAAAGGAATCTCATCCCGACCGTTTACTTGAGCCCAACCCGTTAGGCCGGGTTTTAAAACATGAATTCCTTTTTTCGTACGTGCATCGATTAAATCTTGTTGGTTTGATAGCGCGGGACGTGGGCCTACCACAGACATATCTCCACATAATATACACCACAATTGTGGTAATTCGTCGAGGCTACTTTTGCGTAAAAATGAGCCAATAGGCGTTAAATAAGCATCCGGATTCCCCAATAAGTGCGTAGGAAGCACGGGCGTTTCTATCTGCATCGTGCGGAACTTTGGCATATTGAAAAAGGTATTTTCCTTACCCACACGTTTTGACCAATATAAAATTGGCCCTTTCGAGCTGAGCCAAACGGCGATTGCGACAATCATCATGGGAATCGCAAAAATGATACCCGCAACAAGTACCACGATTAGATCAAAAAGTCGTTTCATGCACCCAGAATTGCCTGATTTAAATCTTCCCACAAATCTTCTACATGTTCCAATCCAATCGACAAACGCAATAAATTGCCTGGCGTTTTACTTTCAGGTCCCTCAATGGATCTGCGATGTTCTACCAAACTCTCCACTCCTCCCAGGCTAGTTGCTTGTTGGAATAATTGCAATCGATTCGCTACCTTTCTTGCCTTTGCTTCATCGCCTTTGATCTGAATTGAAATCATCCCACTTTGACCATTTGGCATTTGTTTAATCGCCAAAGTGTAATTAGGATTTGAAGGCAACCCCGGATAATGCACTTGTTCAATGCCGGGGTGTTTTTCCAAACGCGTGGCTAATTCTAATGCATTTTTGCTGTGTTCCCGCATGCGCAAAGGCAATGTTTTAAGTCCACGGGCTAGTAAATAGCAATCCAATGGATTTTGTGTGGCACCCATTAAAATTTGAACACGTTTGACACGATCCGTCCAAGCAGAAACTTTTTTGAAAATAACGGCACCTCCTAATACATCGGAATGTCCCCCGATGTATTTCGTGGTAGCATGCATTACGATGTCTGCGCCAAATTGAATCGGATTCTGTAAAATGGGGCTTGTCAACGTATTATCAACACCCACCAAAATATTGCGCGCATGCGCAATCTTACAAATCGCTTCGATATCACTTAAACTCAATAAAGGATTTGCTGGTGTTTCCACCCAAATTAATTTCGTTTCTGGTTGGATGGCTGCTTCAACGGCAGCAAGATCGCTCATGTCCACTTGCGATACCTGCAAGCCCCATGGGCCCATGATTTCTTCGGCTAATTTGTAGCTCGCATAATAGCCTACGGTTGGCATTAAAACATGGTCTCCCGATTTCATGCATTGAAAAACGGCAGATACGGCAGCGAGTCCTGAGCCAAAAACAAAGGCAATTTCGCCTCCTTCTAGTTGGGCGAGGCCTTTTTCTAATACATCGCGATTCGGATTTGAATTGCGAGAATACATGTGCCCTTTGGGGTAAGAGCCATCTTCAGAGCGCTCAAAAGTCGTTGTCAAAAATACTGGCGGCGCAATGGAAGCGGCCGTTTCATCCTGCAAATGAGTTGCATGAATGGCAAGGGTTTCTTTTCTCATGCTTATTTCTTTTTCAACTCAAAATTCTTGCCGAGGTATAATCGTCTAACTTGCTCATCATCTGCGAGTTCTTGTGGAGTTCCCGCCTTCAAGATTCTACCTTCAAAAAGCAAGTAAGCGCGATCCGTGATGGATAAAGTTTCATCCACGTTGTGGTCTGTAATTAGTATACCAATGTTCCGGTATTTTAATTTGGCGACAATGCTTTGGATTTCTTCTACAGCAATAGGATCGACACCCGCGAAAGGTTCATCTAAAAGAATGAATTTTGGGTCAACGGCCAAAGCTCGTGCGATTTCGGTTCTACGACGTTCGCCACCCGATAGCACTTGGCCTAAGCTTTTGCGCACATGGGTCAACGAAAATTCTTCTAATAAGCTCTCTGTTTTTTCTTTTTGTTCCGCTTTGGATAAATCCGTCAGTTCGAGAACGGCTAAGATGTTTTCCTCCACGGTCAAGGTGCGGAAAACAGATGCTTCTTGTGCCAAATAACCTACACCCAAGCGCGCACGCTTGTACATAGGCAAGTCTGTCACATCAAGATCGTCTAAAAATACTTTGCCTTCATTGGGTTTTACCAGGCCTGTCGCGATGTAAAAAGAAGTTGTTTTACCGGCGCCGTTGGGGCCTAATAACCCAACAATTTCTCCCTGAGCTACTTGGTAGGAAATATGGTCATTAACCACGCGTTGGCCGTATTTTTTAACCAAATTTTCGGTTCGTAGAATCATAGATAAGAGCCTTCATTGCTAGGCTGATTTTAAAATTACAAAATCCCTCGGATAATCGCGGATGTAAGAACATATTTCATTTAGTCAGCTTGGGCAAATGGCTTATTTGAAATATTTTTAAGGCCAAATTGGGATTAAAAAAAAACTTTCCTATTTTTGCAGTCCCATATCCATGGGATCAACGAGGTGGATTAGCTCAGTTGGTAGAGCATCGGACTGAAAATCCGTGTGTCCCCGGTTCGAGTCCGGGATCTACCACCACGTTAGAATTGAAAAGCCCTTCTTTTGGAGGGCTTTTTTTTGGCCCTCACATCCCGATAGTTTTTAGCCGTATTTGTATTAAATTACATCGCTAAACCTATATAAATGAGTCAAATGAGTCGCAGATCCCTGCTAAAAGCCTCCGGCATCGCAGCAGGCATGTCCACCCTTTCACTGGATTCCCCAGTAACGGCAAAAAAAACCTACAAACCTGAACTTTCCCTGAACATGAGTACCATCATGGGGCAAAAATTGGGGTATATCCGCGAAATCGAAATTGCGGCGGCAGCGGGTTTTCGTTCCTGTGAGATTTGGATGCCCACGCTGGAAGCCTATCTAAAATCAGGTGGAACCCTAAAAGAAGCTCGGAAACGAGCAGATGATTTGGGCATGAAAATCCAAAATGCCATTGGCTTCGCGCAATGGATTGTCGACGACGAAAAAGTCCGTGCCCAAGGCCTCGAACAAATGAAACGTGAAATGGATATGTTGGCCCAGCTCGGCTGTCCGCGCACTGCGGCCCCTCCCATGGGTGCCACGAAAGAAGCTGGCTTAGATTTGCATAAAGCCGCAGAGCGCTATCGGGTTATTTTGGAATTAGGGGCTCAAATGGGTGTTAAACCCATCCTCGAAATGTGGGGCCATTCCAAAAACCTCAGCAAAGTATCCGAGGTACTCTTCGTGGCTGCTGAAGCTGGACATCCCGATGCCCGATTATTACTCGATGTGTTTCATATTTATAAAGGTGAATCTTCCGTAGATGCCTTGCATCTTGTAGGGCCTGATGCTGTCGAGGTATTCCACCTGAATGATTATGTCAAGTCGATTGCTCCTGGGCAAATTACCGATGGGGATCGCATTTATGTGGGAGATGGAGAGGCACCTATTAGGCAAATTTTACAAATCCTTCAACCCGAAGTGATTTCTCTCGAGTTATTCAATAAAACGCTATATTCACAAGATCCATTGACCGTTGCCAAAAATGGCCTCGCGAAAATGCAACGTATAGCCTTGTAGGTTGTGGTGACCCTGCCGGGGTCAACGACCCCGGCAGGGTTATAAAAAAAGAAAATGTTCCCAGCAAAACCTAGCAAATAACTGATGAAAAATATCTGCTTCTTGATTCTTTTAAGTACACCGCTGTTTGCACAGAAAAATCTCAAACTTTGGTATGATAAACCGGCTACCTATTTCGAAGAAACGCTCGTTCTAGGGAATGGTACCCAAGGAGCAACGGTCTTTGGCGGTACAAAGACCGAACAGATATACCTCAATGACCTTACCCTCTGGTCCGGCGAACCCATGAACCCACGCATGAATCCCGAGGCCTACAAGCATCTACCCGCCGTACGAGAAGCGCTAAAAGTTGAAAATTACCGTGCAGCAGATTCCCTCGTCAAAAAAATCCAAGGCAAATTCTCCGAATCTTATGCGCCTTTAGGTACGATGTACTTGGATTTCCCTACCCAAACCATCACACAATATTACCGCGAACTTGACCTCAACCAAGCCATCGCCAAAGTCCAATACCGCGCGGATGGCAATCTCATAAAGCGACAGTATTTCGTCTCGCATCCCGATAAAGTCTTCGCCATCCACATCAGCAGCGAACAAAAAGGCGCTTTGTCTTTCGCCATTCGGATGGATTCTAAATTGAAATTCCAAGTCCACTCCACAACCAATCATTTACATATGCAGGGAACAGCGCCCGTTCGTGCTGATCCGAATTATGTCAGGAAAGAAGGAAATCCCATCATGTTTTTGGCCGACAAAGGCACCCGCTTTTCCACCGATATTTTATTGCAATCCACGGATGGGAAGGTTACGCGCACCGACTCATCCATCGTGTTGACAAACGGAACCGAAGCCGTAATTCTCGTTTCCATGGCCACAAGCTTTAATGGTTTCGATAAAAGCCCTTCTCGTGAAGGGAAAAACGACGATTCCCTCGCTCAAAAGCAATTACAAGACGCTAGTTTAATCCCACTCAAATCGCTTTATGCGCGCCATTTGAAAGATTATCAGAAATTCTACCAACGGGTTTCGCTGACTTTGGGCGGGAAAGAAGCCCCTGAATTACCTACTGACGAGCGTTTACGTCGCTATGCGACGGGAGCATCCGATCCTTATTTGGAAGCACTTTATTTTCAGTATGGCCGCTACCTCCTTATTAGTAGCTCGAGAACTCTGAAAGTTCCTGCAAACCTGCAAGGCCTGTGGAATCCACACATCCGACCGCCTTGGAGTAGTAATTACACGATGAACATCAATGCCGAGGAAAATTACTGGTTGGCCGAAAACACCAACCTTTCCGAAATGCATCTGCCTTTTCTTGGCTTCCTTGAAAACCTCGAGAAAACAGGACGTATCAGCGCCCAAACCTTTTACAATGCCCCCGGCTGGGTCACGCATCACAATTCCGACATCTGGGCGATGAGCAATCCCGTGGGTGATTTTGGGAATGGAGAACCGAGTTGGGCCAACTGGCCGATGGGTGCTACATGGGCATCTACCCATCTGTGGGAACATTATCAGTTCACGCAGGACAAGGCATTCTTGCAAAACAAGGCCTACCCATTAATGAAAGGCGCAGCTGAATTTTGTTTGGCTTTTATGATTAAGGATGCTAAAGGAAACCTTATCACATCGCCATCAACCTCTCCGGAGAATAAATTCATCACACCTACAGGGTACATTGGCTCAACGTTGTATGGAGGAACGGCGGATTTAGCCATGATCCGCGAATTGTTTTTGGATATCATTGCTGCACAAGAAGTGTTGAAAAACGACGCTCAGTTCGTAAATCAAGTAAAAGAGGCCTTGTCAAAATTGTATCCTTACCAAATAGGCAAACTGGGCAATCTACAAGAATGGTACCATGATTGGCCGGATCAAGATCCCAAACACCGCCATCAAAGTCATTTGTACGGCTTATTTCCAGGTAACCATTTGACGGTGGAAGAAACGCCTGCATTGACAAATGCTGCGAAGAAAACCTTGGAAATTAAAGGAGACGAAACAACAGGTTGGTCAAAAGGCTGGCGCATTAACCTTTGGGCCCGACTCAAAGATGGCGACCATGCCTACAAAATGTATCGCGAATTATTGAAATACGTGGAGCCCGATGGGGTGAAAATTAATTACCAACGCGGAGGAGGGACCTATCCGAATCTTTTTGACGCGCATCCTCCGTTCCAAATTGACGGAAATTTCGGTGGTGCCGCAGCCGTGGCTGAAATGCTTGTACAGTCTACCGCAACCAAAATTTACTTGCTTCCAGCATTACCGAAAGCCTGGGATTCAGGAGAAGTCAAAGGTCTGAAAACCCGCGGAGGCTACACGCTTAACATGACCTGGACAAACGGGAAAGTGCAAAATTATACCCTCGTTAAACCAGGAGGAGGCATCGTCGATGTATTCATCAATGGCGCATGGAAAAAAGTGAAACTTTGAAAAAAGTATAGATGAATATTAAAAACCGCATTTTATCGCTCGACGTCTTTCGAGGAATCACGGTCATGATGATGACAATAGTCAATAACCCGGGAGATTGGGGACATATTTACGCGCCCTTGGAACATGCCGCTTGGAATGGCTGCACGCCCACAGACCTGGTTTTCCCCTTCTTCCTTTTCATCGTTGGAGTATCGGTTTCCATCAGTCAATCGGGGACAATTCCCCTTTCTAAAATTTTAACAAGGACCTTAAGTCTACTATTACTGGGTTGGTTTCTCAGTTTTTTCTCTAAAATTCATGTGTTAGATTGGTCTGGCACATCATTGTTGGTCGTTCGATTGTTGGCTACAACTATTATAACCCTTTTGTTTTTCACGGATTATCCCCGAAAATTATACGTTTCCCTTGCACTTTTTGCTTTAGCCATCTTGCTTGCTTTTGGCGGATTTGAAGATTTTGCAAATGTTCGTTTACCGGGCGTTTTACCGCGCATCGCATTTGTTT
>JACCDY010228132.1_pt1 | contig 44069 bp, 43 predicted proteins | sample 7446391 | NCBI WGS metagenome assembly JACCDY01 (sample SAMN15323451, study PRJNA562643) | freshwater metagenome | isolation source: river surface water | place: USA:Blue River Watershed | collected 2017-08-18
AAGGCACAGGTTGGTTGTGGCGCATGGTGGACCGCATTGAGCGTGGTGAAGGCCGCGAAAGCGACTTGGCTTTGCTCGACAACGTGGCAGAGAACATCATGGGTCGCACGATTTGCGCCCTCGGAGATGCCGCCGCCATGCCCGTGCGCGGCATGATCAAGCATTTCGGCCACGAATTTGAACACCACATCACGCACAAGACCTGCTCGGTCTCTGCCTACGTTTGACACGGATAAGTGCCATGATTGAAATCGAACTCGACGGTAAAAAGGTAGAGGTCCAAGAAGGTTGCATGGTCATGCATGCAGCTGAAAAGGCCGGTACTTACATTCCGCATTTCTGCTACCACAAGAAACTCAGCATCGCGGCCAACTGCCGCATGTGCTTGGTCGATGTGGAAAAAGCCCCCAAACCCATGCCTGCCTGCGCCACCCCTGTGACGCAAGGCATGATCGTGCGCACGCAAAGCGACAAAGCCATCAAGGCGCAAAAGTCAGTGATGGAGTTCTTGCTCATCAACCACCCACTGGATTGCCCGATTTGCGACCAAGGCGGTGAGTGTCAGTTGCAAGACTTGGCGGTGGGCTACGGTGGCACGACCTCACGTTACGAAGAAGAAAAACGCGTGGTGCATCCCAAAGATGTGGGCCCCTTGGTCAGCATGGAAGAGATGAGCCGCTGCATCCAATGCACACGTTGCGTGCGCTTTGGTCAAGAAGTGGCCGGCATCATGGAGCTGGGCATGTCGCATCGCGGCGAGCACGCCGAGATCGAGACCTTTGTGGGTCAATCGGTCGATTCGGAGCTCTCTGGCAACATGATCGACATTTGCCCTGTGGGCGCGTTGACCAGCAAGCCATTCCGTTACAGCGCCCGTACCTGGGAATTGGGTCGTCGCAAGTCGGTCAGTCCCCACGACGCCACTGGCGCGAACCTGATCGTTCAAGTCAAGAACAACAAAGTCATGCGTGTCGTGCCTTTGGAAAACGAAGACGTCAACGAATGCTGGATCGCCGACCGCGACCGCTTCAGCTACGAAGCCTTGAACGGTGAAGACCGTTTGACCCAACCCATGCTCAAGCAGGGCGGCGAGTGGAAAGCCGTCGATTGGCAAACTGCCCTCGAGTACGTGGCCAACGGCTTGCAAGGCGTGAAGGCTCAGCACGGTGCCAACGCCATCGGCACCTTGGCCAGCCCTCACAGCACCGCCGAGGAGTTGTTCCTGGCTGCTGCGCTGACGCGCGGCTTGGGCAGCCAAAACGTGGACACACGCTTGCGCGCTGCAGACTTCCAAACCGACGGCAAAGTGCGTTGGTTGGGCACTTCTGTGGCTTCTCTCACCACACTGCAACGTGCCTTGGTGATTGGCTCAAACATCCGTAAAGACCAACCTTTGTTGGCCCAGCGTCTGCGTCAAGCTGCTCGCAACGGCGGCAAGGTCAACGCCTTGAATGCACACGCCTACGACTGGGCGATGCCTGTGGCCAACACCTTGGTGGCAGACGCCGCCAACTGGGTGCAAGCCTTGGCAGACATCGCAGCGGCTGTGGGTGCCATCACCGGTGCTGCGGCTCCTGTGTCGGGCAACGCCAACAACGCAGAAGCACAAGCCATCGCCAAGTCCTTGACCGGCGGTGAGCGTAAAGCCATTTTGTTGGGCAATGCGGCGGCACACCATGCCAAAGCCTCGAGCTTGCTGAGCCTGGCCAATTGGATCGGCGCCCAAACTGGCGCGACCGTGGGTTACCTCGGCGAAGCCGCTAACACCGTGGGTGCTCAAGTGGTGGGTGCCCTGCCAAAAGCAGGCGGTCAAACGGCAGGCCAAATGTTGGCAGGCGGTTTGAAAGCCGTGGTCTTGCTGAACACCGAGCCAGCCTTCGATGCAGCCAACGGTGCTGCAGCCGCACAAGCCATCGGTCAAGCCGAGATGGTGGTGACCTTGTCGCCATTCATGACAAACATGGACATCAGCGATGTGTTGTTGCCCATTTCGCCCTTCACTGAAACGGCGGGTAGCTTTATCAACACCGAAGGTCGCGTGCAAAGTTTCCACGGTGTGGTCAAGCCTTTGGGTGAGACCCGTCCCGCTTGGAAAGTCTTGCGCGTCTTGGGCTCCATGCTGCACGTGCCTGGCTTTGAGTTCGAGACCATTGAAGAAGTTCGCGCACAAGCCATTCCCGCTGATGTGGCCGCTTTGCTGTCCAACGCCTGCAGTGCCCAGGTGGACGCGAGCCCCGCGGCCGGCCAGCCTGCGTCTGCAGCGATTTACCAACTCGACAGCTTGGTGCGTCGCGCACCATCGCTGCAACTCACGGCTGATGCGAAGGGAGGCCTGTGATGGTTGACAACATTTACAACGCAGGCTTTGGCTTGATGCCCGACGTGTGGTGGACCACACTGGCATGGCCCGTCCTGTGGACTTTGCTCAAGATCGTGGCGGTGCTGTTGCCATTGCTCGGTTGCGTGGCTTACCTGACTTTGTGGGAACGCAAGGCCATTGGCTACACCCAAATCCGTAAGGGCCCGAACCGCACCGGCCCTGGTGGTTTGTTGCAGCCGATCGCTGACGCGCTCAAGCTGCTGACCAAAGAAATCATCATCCCTACCCAAGCGACGACCAGCTTGTTCTTCTTGGGTCCGATCATGACCATCATGCCCGCCTTGGCGGCTTGGGCCGTTGTGCCGTTCGGTCCGGATGTGGCCTTGGCCAACGTCAACGCAGGCTTGCTGTTCTTGATGGCCATCACCTCGCTCGAGGTGTATGGCGTGATCATTGCGGGTTGGGCTTCGAACTCCAAATACGCATTCATCGGTGCCATGCGCGCTTCGGCGCAAATGGTGAGCTACGAAATCGCGATGGGCTTTTGCTTTGTCATCGTCTTGATGATCTCCAACAGCTTGAACATGACCGACATCGTCATGGGCCAGGCCAAGGGCATGATGGCGGACAAGGGCTTGGGCTTCTTGTCGTGGAACTGGTTGCCTTTGTTCCCCGTGTTCCTGATTTACTTCATCTCCGGTTTGGCTGAAACCAACCGCCACCCCTTCGACGTGGTGGAAGGCGAATCTGAAATCGTGGCCGGTCACATGATCGAGTACTCGGGCATGTCCTTTGCCATGTTCTTCTTGGCCGAATACGCCAACATGATTTTGGTCTCGATGTTGACCGTGATCATGTTCTTGGGTGGCTGGTTGTCACCCATCGACCATGCGTTGTTCAACATGATTCCTGGCTGGATTTGGCTCGGACTCAAGACCTTCGTGGTCGTCACCATGTTCTTGTGGGTGCGTGCCACGTTCCCACGTTATCGCTATGACCAAATCATGCGTTTGGGTTGGAAGATCTTTATTCCGCTCACCCTGATCTGGTTGTTGGTGGTGGGTGTTTGGATTCAAACACCTTGGAATATCTGGAACTAAGGCCGGAAACACACCATGACAACGACTACACATTCCGCTCCCTTTTCGTTGCGCGACTTTTTGTCGAGCTTCCTGTTGATCGAGCTGTTCAAAGGCATGGCCCTGACCGGCAAGTACATGTTCTCGCGCAGCATCACCATCCAGTTTCCGGAAGAGAAGACACCTTTGTCGCCTCGCTTCCGTGGCTTGCATGCGCTGCGCCGTTATGAGAACGGCGAAGAGCGTTGCATCGCTTGCAAACTCTGCGAAGCTGTGTGCCCTGCGATGGCGATCACCATTGAATCTGACCAGCGCGCAGACGGCAGCCGTCGCACCACCCGTTACGACATCGACCTGACCAAGTGCATCTTCTGCGGTTTCTGCGAAGAGAGCTGCCCGGTCGACTCGATCGTTGAAACCCATATCTTTGAGTACCACGGCGAAAAACGCGGTGACTTGTACTTCACCAAAGAGATGTTGTTGGCAGTGGGCGACCGCTACGAACCCGAAATCGCTGCCAACAAAGCAGCTGACGCCAAATACCGTTGAAAGATTTCATGATGGACGTTCAATCGGCTCTTTTCTACGCATTCGCAGCAGTCATGCTGTTTGCGTCATTCCGCGTCATCACAGCGCGTAACCCTGTGCATGCTGCGCTTTACTTGGTGTTGGCATTCTTCCAGGCTTCTGGCATTTGGATGTTGTTGAAGGCAGAGTTTCTGTCGATCGCACTCGTCCTTGTGTACGTCGGTGCGGTGATGGTTTTGTTCTTGTTTGTGGTGATGATGTTGGACATCAACATTGACAGCATTCGCCAAGGCTTCTGGAAACACTTCCCCTTGGCTGCCACCGTGGGCGCCGTCATCGCGCTCGAATTGGCGGCGGTGTTGTTGGGTGGTTTCCGCATCAGCGAACCCCAAAAACAATTGGCCGCGCAAACGATTTCCCCTGCAGCCGTGACGGCCGTGGCACCTGTGGACACAGCGTCGGCTGCTGCCGATGCCGCTTCAGCAGTCTTGCCTGCGGCTGATGTGGGCCATGTGGTGGTGGCGCAAGCATCCAACACCAAGGCATTGGGCATCTTGCTGTACACCGAGTACCTGTACCCCGTGCAAGTAGCCGCGTTGATTTTGTTGGTGGGCTTGATCGCTGCCATCGCTTTGACCTTGCGTGCGCGCAAGGACAGCAAATTCCAAAATGCGGGCGACCAAGTTCGCGTCAAGGCCCGTGACCGTGTGGAACTGGTGAAGATGGATGCGGTCAAACCCGCGCCGGCCGCACCTGCCGCAGAGGAGACCCAAGCATGAGCATTACCTTAGGCCATTACCTCACTTTGGGCGCGATTTTGTTCGCGCTGTCGGTGATCGGTATCTTCTTGAACCGCAAAAACTTGATCGTCTTGTTGATGGCGATTGAATTGATGTTGCTCGCGGTCAACATGAACTTCGTGGCGTTCTCGCACTATTTGGGTGACTTGAACGGTCAAATTTTTGTTTTCTTCATCTTGACCGTGGCGGCTGCTGAATCTGCCATCGGCTTGGCGATTCTGGTGCAGTTGTTCCGCAACAAATCCAGCATCAACGTGGATGAACTCAACACGCTCAAGGGTTAATTCATCATGTCACAAACCCTGCAAGCTTCTACATTGTTGGCAGTGCCGATGGCGCCGCTGGTGGGCTCGGCCTTGGCCGGTATTTTTGGCACCCACTTGGGTGGTAACAAAATTGGCCGCGGCTTGACGCACACCCTCACCATCTTGGGCGTGTTCATCGCTTTTGTGTTGTCCGCCATGACGCTTTACAGCGTGGCGGTGGATGGCGCCCGTTTCAATGAAACCCTCTACACCTGGATGGTGGTGGGCGATTTGAAAATGGAAATTGGTTTCCTCATTGACGGCCTTACCGCCATGATGATGTGCGTCGTGACCTTTGTGTCCTTGATGGTGCACCTCTACACCATTGGTTACATGGAAGAGGACGAAGGCTACAACCGTTTCTTCTCGTACATCTCTTTGTTCACCTTCTCCATGTTGATGCTCGTCATGAGCAACAACATGTTGCAACTGTTCTTCGGTTGGGAAGCCGTGGGCTTGGTGTCGTATCTGTTGATCGGTTTTTGGTTCAACAAGCCCACAGCCATCTTCGCCAACATGAAAGCCTTCTTGGTCAACCGTGTGGGTGACTTCGGCTTCATCTTGGGCATTGGTTTGATCGCAGCCTACGGCGGCACCTTGAACTACACCGAAGCCTTTGCCAAAGCCGGTGAGTTGGGCGCGCTCACTTTCCCCGGCACCGACTGGATGTTGGTGACCGTGATCTGTATCTGCTTGTTCATCGGCGCGATGGGTAAGTCGGCTCAGTTCCCCTTGCACGTGTGGTTGCCCGACTCGATGGAAGGCCCCACACCGATCTCTGCGCTGATTCACGCAGCGACCATGGTGACGGCCGGTATCTTCATGGTCACGCGCATGTCGCCGCTGTTTGAGTTGTCTGATACCGCATTGAACTTCATCTTGGTGATTGGTGCCATTACCGCCTTGTTCATGGGCTTCTTGGGCCTGATCCAAAATGACATCAAGCGCGTCGTGGCTTATTCCACCCTGTCGCAGCTCGGTTACATGACCGTGGCTTTGGGCGCTTCCGCCTATTCGGTGGCGGTGTTCCACCTGATGACCCACGCGTTCTTCAAAGCGCTGCTGTTCTTGGGGGCGGGTTCCGTCATCATGGGTATGCACCACAACCAAGACATCCGTTGGATGGGGGGCGTGCGTAAGTACATGCCGATCACCTGGATCACGTCGTTGTTGGGCTCCTTGGCCTTGATCGGTACACCGTTCTTCTCTGGCTTCTATTCCAAAGACAGCATCATCGAAGCCGTGGCTGAAAGCACCTTGCCCGGCGCAGGCTTTGCGCACTGTGCCGTGTTGGCGGGTGTGTTTGTGACGGCGTTCTATTCGTTCCGTATGTACTTCCTCGTGTTCCACGGCGAAGAGCGTTACGACCAAAACCCAGATGCGCACCACGATGACCACCACGCGCATGACGACCACCACGGCCATGACCACGGTCCTCACGAGTCGCCTTGGGTTGTCACTGTGCCATTGGTCTTGTTGGCCATTCCTTCAGTACTGATTGGTTTCTATACCATCGACCCGCTGTTGTATGGCGAGTTCTTTGCGGATGCCATCTTCATCAACGCCGACAAGCACCCAGTGATGCACGAGTTGGCGCATGAGTATCACGGCGCTGTCGCCATGGCTCTGCATGCCCTCAGTACCGCGCCGTTCTGGTTGGCCTTGGCCGGTGTGGTGACCTCGTACTACATGTACATGGTCAACCCCGCGGTGCCTGCCGCGATCAAGCGTGTGTTCCATCCCATCTATGTCTTGTTCGAGAACAAGTACTTCATGGACTGGATTAACGAAAACATCTTGGCCCGTGGCGCCCGCGCTTTGGGTACGGGTTTGTGGAAGGGCGGCGACCAAGCCATCATCGAAGGTGGTGTGGTGAACGCTTCTTGGAAATTGGTGGGTTGGGTGTCTGCTGTGACGCGTCAGTTGCAGTCGGGCTACCTGTACCACTACGCCTTGGTGATGATCTTGGGCGTGTTCGTGCTGATGACTTGGTTCGTCTGGCTCAAATAAGGAGAATAAAAAATGGGTTTGTTGAGCCTTGCCATTTGGACGCCGATCATCTTCGGCGTCATCTTGCTCGCCTTCGGGCGTGACGAACATGCAAAGGTCGTTCGCTGGTTTGCACTGATCGGCTCGCTTGTGAGCTTGGCGGTGACGGTACCGCTGTACAACCAGTTTGATGTCAGCACGGCTGCTTTGCAGTTTGTTGAGAAGTCCCTGTGGATTGAACGCTTCAATGTCTTCTATCACCTGGGTGTGGACGGTTTGTCGCTGTGGTTTGTGTTGCTAACGGCCTTCATCACCGTGGTGGTGGTGATTGCAGGTTGGGAAGTGATCACCGAACGCGTGAACCAGTACATGGGTGCGTTCCTGATTTTGAGCGGCTTGATGATCGGCGTCTTCAGTGCGGTCGACGGCATGCTGTTTTACGTGTTCTTTGAAGCCACGCTGATTCCGATGTATCTGATCATCGGCGTCTGGGGTGGCCCCAACAAGATCTACGCTGCGTTCAAGTTCTTCTTGTACACGTTGTTGGGTTCCTTGTTGATGTTGGTTGCCTTGATCTATCTGTACACCCAGTCGGGTGGTAGCTTTGATTTGGCGACATGGCACAAACTGCCTTTGCCTGCCCACGCACAAACTTTGTTGTTCTTCGCCTTTTTTGCAGCTTTCGCTGTGAAGGTGCCGATGTGGCCGGTGCACACCTGGTTGCCTGACGTCCACGTGGAAGCGCCTACCGGTGGTTCTGCCGTGTTGGCTGCGATCATGTTGAAGCTGGGTGCTTACGGTTTCTTGCGTTTCTCCTTGCCCATCGCACCTGATGCGGCACACGAATACGCATGGTTGATGATTGCCTTGTCGCTGGTCGCTGTGGTGTACGTGGGCTTGGTGGCCATGGTGCAAGAAGACATGAAGAAACTGGTGGCTTACTCCTCCGTGGCGCACATGGGCTTTGTGTCTTTGGGCTTCTTCATCTTCAATGACATCGGTGTGTCGGGCGCCTTGGTGCAAATGATTGCGCACGGCTTTGTGTCTGCCGCCATGTTCTTGTGCATTGGCGTCTTGTACGACCGCGTGCACTCACGCGAAATCGCCAGCTACGGCGGTGTGGTCAACACCATGCCTAAGTTTGCAGCGTTTGCTTTGTTGTTTGCCATGGCCAACTGTGGCTTGCCAGGCACAGCGGGCTTCGTGGGCGAATGGATGGTCATTTTGGGTGCTATCAAGTACAACTTCTGGATCGGCTTTGCGGCTGCATCAGCTTTGATCTTCGGCGCGGCTTACACCTTGTGGATGGTCAAACGCGTTTACTTGGGCCCTGTTGCCAACGACCATGTCAAAGAGTTGGAAGACATCAATGGTCGTGAATTCTTGATGTTGGCCTTGTTGGCCATCGCCGTGTTGGTCATGGGTGTGTATCCAAAACCCTTCACGGATGTGATGGATGTGTCCGTGGCTGAGCTGCTCAAGCACGTCGCATTGTCCAAGTTGCCCCAATAAAAGAGGGATTGAAAAATGTTTGAAAAACTGAGCATCGCTGCGGTTTATCCCGAAATAGTGTTGGCTGTGATGGCCATCGTGATCGCAATGGTGGATTTGTACGTCAAGTCCCCACGTCGCACCACCACCTATGCGCTGTCGTTGATCACCCTGGGTGTGGTGGCTTACATGGAAGCTGCAGCCGCGAGTGCGGGTCAGACGATTTACAGCTTTGGCAATATGGTGGTCTCTGACCCGATGGGGGGCTGGCTCAAGTGCTTTGCCTCGTTGGCCATGATGGTCACCTTGGTGTACGGCCGTCCTTATGCTGCTGAGCGTGACATGTTGCGCGGTGGCGAATTGTTTACCTTGGGCTTGTTTGCGCTGCTGGGCATGTTCGTCATGATCTCGGGCAACAACTTCTTGGTTTTGTACCTCGGTTTGGAATTGCTGACGCTCTCTAGCTACGCCATGGTGGCCTTGCGTCGTGACAGTGCAGTGGCCAGCGAAGCCGCCATGAAGTACTTTGTGTTGGGTGCGATGGCCAGCGGCTTCTTGCTCTATGGCTTGTCGATGTTGTACGGCGCGACAGGTTCGCTCGACATCAGCACCGTGTTCAAAGCTGTGGCGTCTGGCCAAATCAAACACCAAGTGTTGGTGTTGGGCTTGGTGTTCGTGGTTTGCGGCTTGGCCTTCAAATTTGGTGTGGTGCCTTTCCACATGTGGATTCCTGACGTGTACCACGGCGCCCCCACAGCGATCACCTTGATGATCGGTGGCGCACCCAAGTTGGCCGCGTTTGCCATGACCATCCGCTTGTTGGTGGAGGGCTTGCTGCCCTTGGCGGTCGATTGGCAGCAAATGTTGATGGTGCTTGCCGTTTCGTCCTTGTTGATTGGTAACTTGGCCGCGGTGGCGCAAACCAACCTGAAGCGCATGTTGGCCTTTTCAACCATTTCTCAAATGGGTTTTGTGTTGATCGGTTTGCTCTCTGGCGTGGTCAATGGCAACACCGCATCTGCGGCCAATGCCTACAGCTCTGCCATGTTCTACGTCATCACCTATGTGCTGACCACCTTGGCCACTTTCGGCATCATCTTGCTGTTGGCGCGTGAAGGCTTTGAGAGCGAAGAAATCGCTGACCTCGCTGGCCTGAACCAACGCAGCCCGTTGTACGCAGGCGTCATGGCTGCCTGTATGTTCTCGTTGGCAGGCGTTCCGCCACTGGTGGGTTTCTACGCCAAGTTGTCGGTGTTGCAAGCCTTGATCGCCTCAGGCCAAGCGGGTGCGATTGCGTTGGCCATCTTCGCAGTGATGATGTCCCTGATCGGCGCTTTCTACTACTTGCGCATTGTCAAGGTCATGTACTTTGATGCCCCCATCACGGCCACCACCGTGTCTGCCGGCAGCGATGTGCGTGTGGTGCTGACCCTCAACGGCGCCTTGATCTTGATCTTGGGTATGTTGCCCGGCGGTTTGATGGCCTTGTGTGCCAAAGCCATTGTGACGACACTGGGTACCTAAGTCCTTGCCACTTCACACAAGCCAGCTTTCGAGCTGGCTTTTTTCATGATGACACCTCAATCCGCACCTGATGACCATTTGATCGAGCACACTCTTGATCATGTCGAGATTCTCAAAGGCCATTTTTTGCATGCCTTTCGCGACACTGTGCGATTGCCCAGCGGCAACACGGCGACGCGTGAATTTGTGATCCATCCCGGCGCTGTGATGGTGATCGCCATACGCGACGATGGCCGTTTGGTGATGGAGCGCCAATACCGTTACCCCATGCGGCAAGTGATGATCGAGTTTCCTGCGGGCAAGCTCGACCCCGGTGAAGACCGCCTGGTTTGCGCTCAGCGCGAGTTGCTTGAGGAAACAGGCTATCGGGCAGCCGAATGGGCGCATGCGGGTGTGTTGCATCCGGTCATCAGTTACTCCACTGAGTTCATCGACATTTGGTTTGCGCGTGGCCTGACGGCAGGTGAGCGCCAGTTGGATGAGGAAGAATTTTTGGATGTGTTTGATGCCAGTGTGGACGAGCTCTTGGCGTGGTCACGCGATGGACAACTCACCGATGCCAAAACCCTCACGGGCTTGTTGTGGCTGCAGAACTTCCTGAGTGGCGCCTGGCCTTTGTCATGGCAGCGCCCACCGGTGCTTGGCTAAAATTGCTTCATGAAAGTGTTAGACCTTCAATGCCAACAGCACCATGTGTTTGAAGGCTGGTTTGGCTCAGAAGATGAGTTTCAAAGCCAGCTCGCACGTGGCTTGGTGGCATGTCCCTTGTGCAACGACACCGCGGTGTCGAAAAAGCTCAGCGCGCCGCGTTTGAACTTGAGCTCTGCGCGTGGTGAAGGTGCTGCGCAATCCCGTGAGGCAGCAACGCCAGCGCCTACCGCTCAGCCCGGCACAAGCGATACCGCCTTGGCCACCATGGCCCATGAGTTGACCAATTTCCAGTCGCCCGAATTGCAAGCCGCTGTGTTGAAAATGGTGCGTCATGTGGTGGCCAACACCGAAGACGTGGGCCACAGTTTTGCCGAAGAAGCGCGCAAAATCCATTACGGTGAAACCGAGCAGCGCAACATCCGCGGTCATGCCACAGCAGAAGAAACAGCGGAGTTGATGGAAGAGGGCATTGGCGTCATGCCCCTGCCACTGCCGGATCTGCTCAAAGAGCCCTTGCAGTAAATCGCGCCACGGCGGCCAAGGTTTGCGCCAAAGCATCCGATGCATCACATGGGATGACAATCCGATCTTCCATACCCCTTAGCCACGTGAGTTGTCGTTTGGCCAGTTGTCGTGTGGCGGCTACTCCCAACTCCTGCAAGGCCGGCAAGATGGTGTCTGAGGCCGCGCCTGCAGGCTTGGCCGCGTCCAGCAGCTCCCAAGCTTGGCGGTAGCCCACGCAACGCATGCTGGGCAGGTCGATGCGTAAATCGCCACGGGCGCGCAAGGCGTGCACTTCTTGCAAAAAACCATCGCGCAGCATGTGTTCAAAGCGCAGGGCAATGCGTGCATGCAGCCAGCTGCGATCAACAGGCTCCAGCGACAACAAGGGCATGTTCAGCGCGGGTTGCTGAGCGCGTGTGGCCTCAGCCTCGGCAAACCACTGCGACAAAGGCTTGCCACTCACGCGCCACACTTCCAGCGCTCTTGAAATACGCTGCGCATCGTTGGGTGCCAAGCGCGCAGCGGTGACGGGGTCGACGTTCGCTAACTCGGCATGCAGGGCCGGCCAACTTCGCGCAAGTGCTTCTTGCTCAATGGCGAAGCGAAGTTCAGGCTGCGCGGTGGGCAAGTCATCAATGCCATCGCGCAAGGCTTTCAGGTATAGCATGGTGCCACCCACCAGCAGAGGCAATTTGCCGCGGGTGCGGATGTCGGTGATCAGCGCGGTGGCATCGCGCACAAATTCGGCCGCGCTATAGGCTTGCAACGGATCGCGAATGTCAATCAAGTGGTGCGGCACTTGGGTCAGCTCATTGCGAGTGGGTTTGGCTGTGCCTATGTCCATGCCGCGGTACACCAAGGCGGAATCGATGCTGATGATCTCCACCGGCCACTGCTGGGCGATGGCCAAGGCCGCAGCAGTTTTGCCGCTGGCGGTGGGCCCGACGAGGGCGATGGCCGCGATGGGCTGAGTGAGGTGCGCGTCAGACACGTGGGCCTCCGCGACGCAGCACCAACAGCCAGGCCGACAGCGCGACGGCGACTGACCAGAAGGCCACGCCTTGTGCCATCGGCAAAGCCGAGCCATCGTTGGTCGCGCCCAGCCATAAGCCGGTGGCAAAGGCAGAGACCATCATCAAGAAACCATTCAAGGCCGACGCTGCGCCGGCTGCTTGTGGGAACGGGCCAATCGCGCCGCTTTGTCCGCAGGCTTGGTGCGTGCCATGGCCCAAGATGAACAGATAAAACGGTCCCATCAAACTCAGCACGCTGTGCCAGCCCAGCCACGCGTTCAACCACATCCAACTGCCGCCGGTCAGCGAGAACAGCCCGCCAATCGCCACCGTGCGTTGCACGCCAAATCGCAGCAACAAGCGCCGACACAAAAACGTGCCGAGGAAATACACAAAGCCCATTGAAAACAGCAACAGGCCATATTGCCAACGCGTCAGTTCGAGCAAGTTGATGAACACGAAGGAAGACGACGCCAAGAACGTGAACAGGCCGCTGTAGGAACAGGTGGCCACACTGGAGAACGCCACAAACGTCGGGTGTCGCACGATGTGCCACCAGGTCTTGGTCAGCACCGCAGGACGCAGGGCGTGCGGATTTTTGCGATGCACGGTCTCTTTGAATAGCCCAAACACCACGGCCCATGCGATCAGTCCAAAACCCATGACCGAACCCAGTGCGACATGCCAGCTCCACACATCCGTCAACACGCCACCCAGCGGTGCGCTGATGCAAGCCAAGACACCGAGGCCTGTGAAGGCTTTGGACATCACGCCCGCGCCAATCTCAGGGGTGTAGAGGTCGCGCACGACAGCGCGGGCACACATCACCACCGCGCCCATGGCGGCACCTTGCAACGCGCGCCACACGATCAAGGCAGCCATGCTGTTAGAGAGCACGCAGCCTAAGCCCGCCAGCGAGAACATGCCCAAGCCCCACAACAGAATCGGGCGGCGGCCATAGCGGTCAGACAGGGGGCCCCAGACCAGTTGCGAGCTACCAAACGCCAACAGCAGCGCGCTCAGTGTGAGGTGCGATTGCGCCAAGGTGGCGTCAAACTCCGCCTTGATGGCGGGCAGGGCAGGCAAATACAAATCGGTGGCGATCGGCTGAATGCCGAGCAACATCGAGAGCAGAAGAATCACCAGCCGAGGGGACATCAACGACCGCGCAAAAACAGCGCGTCGAGTTCACGCATGGACAGTTGGCGCCACGTGGGGCGACCATGGTTGCATTGGTCTGACCGCTCGGTGACTTCCATTTGGCGCAGCAGGGCGTTCATTTCATCGAGTGTGAGTTTGCGGTTGGCACGCACTGCGCCATGGCAAGCCATGGTGGCCAGCAACTCGTTGCGTGCGCGTTGCACCACGGTGCTGGCGTCGTGCTGCGCCAACTCGGCCAACACGCTGCGCGCCAAGGCCACTGCATCGCCTTGCGCCAAGCTGGTCGGCACCGCACGCACGGCCAAGGTTTTGCTGGAGAGGGTGGAGATTTCCAAGCCCAAAGCATGCAGGGCTTCGGCACAGGCTTCTGCTGTGGCCACTTCTTGTGCCGAGGCAGGGAAGGTGGCGGGAATCAACAGCGGTTGGCTGCTGATGTGTTGGGCATCGATTTGGTTTTTGAGTTGTTCGTAGACGATGCGCTCATGCGCCGCATGCATGTCGACCAACACCAAGCCTTGTGTGTTTTCAGCCAAGATGTACACGCCTTGCAGTTGCGCCAAGGCTTTGCCCAGGGGCCAGGTGTCAGGAACGGCATCGTGCAGCGAAGACGCCGCAGGCGCTTCGGGCGCAACGTTTTCATTTGCAGGCAAGGCGTTGCTTGGGGAAGGCTGCCACAGCGCACTGACATCGGTCACGCGGGTGCCGCTCAAGGGCATGGCGGCTTGTTGCCAGTTGGCGTTGGGCCATGTCGGTGACGGGGAAGCACCCCAGGTAGCAGATGACCCTGGCGCACGATGCGCCTCAGAAGTGCCGGCCATGGGCAACTCATGGGTTTGCAAGGCTTGCGCCATCAGCATGTTGGCGCGCGGCACGGCCAGCGCGTTCTCTACGGCATGACGCACCGCTTGGTGGACCTCGCGGCCATCGCGAAAGCGAACTTCAATTTTGGTCGGGTGCACATTGACATCGACGCGCGTGGGATCGATCTCGACATACAAGGCGTACACCGGTTGACGGTGGCCATGCAGCACATCTTCATAGGCGCTGCGTGCGGCGTGGGTGACCACCTTGTCGCGCACAAAGCGGCCATTGACGTACGAGAACTGGTGATCGGCGCGCGCGCGCGCAGCGTCAGGTATGCCAGCGCGGCCAACTACGGTGACATTGCCTGATTGGTAATGCACCGCCACCGAGTTCTCAATGAAGTCATCGCCGAGCACGTCGGCCAAGCGGCGGTCGAGTGCGCGTTGGTATTGCAGGTTCAGGTCTTCGCCTGAACTGGGGTCGATGGGGTGCGCGCGCCACTGCTCGACCAACTTGCCCTCGTGCCAAATGGCAAAGCCGACTTCGGGGCGGGTGAGGGCATGGCGACGCACGGCTTCCACGCAATGGGCTAACTCGGTGTTGTCAGTTTTTAAAAATTTGCGCCGCGCGGGGGTGCTGTAGAACAGCTCTTTCACTTCCACCGTGGTGCCTGGCGCGCGAGCGGCGGGTTGCAGTTCACCGCTGCGGCCGTCGAGCAACATGGCGCTGTCTTGCGTGGCGGTGCGCGACAGCACCGACAGCTCAGACACCGATTGAATCGCAGCCAAGGCTTCGCCTCGGAAACCCATGGTGCCGACCGATTCCAGCTCGGTCAGGTTGGTGATCTTGCTGGTGGCGTGGCGCTTCAAGGCTACAGGCAATTCGGCAGCGGGGATGCCCACGCCGTTGTCCTCCACGCTGATCAGGCGCACGCCCCCGGCGAGCAAGCGCAGGGTGATTTGACTGGCGCCGGCATCGAGCGCGTTGTCGACCAGTTCACGCACCACCGATGCAGGCCGTTCCACCACTTCGCCGGCGGCGATTTGGCTGATCAGTTCATCGGGGAGTTCGCGGATGGCGCGTGGGGGTTGAGTTGCTGGCTGCACAGGCCCATTTTAGGGGCAGGGATAATGGCACGCATGGAACTAATTACCTTCATGATCGACTTCATCCTGCACATCGACCGCTACCTCGAGGCTTTTGTGCAAGCCAACGGCACGTGGGTGTATGCCTTGCTCTTCCTCATCATCTTTGTCGAGACCGGCTTGGTGGTGATGCCCTTCTTGCCCGGCGACTCGTTGCTGTTTGTGGTGGGCGCCATGTGTGGGGTGGGCTTGATGGATTACGGCTTGTCCGTGGCGCTGCTGTTCACGGCAGCGGTGGCAGGCAACCAAACCAACTACACCATCGGCCGTTACTTCGGCACCAAGGTGTTTGCATGGGAAGACTCCAAGTTCTTCAACCGCCGCGCTTTTGACCAAGCCCATGCGTTTTACGAGCGCTATGGCGGCGTCACGTTGGTGGCCGCGCGTTTCATGCCGTTTGTGCGCACCTTTGCGCCCTTTGTGGCGGGTGTGGCGCAGATGACGCGCCGCAAGTTCACCTTCTACGACATCACCGGTGGTGCGCTGTGGGTGGGGGGCATCGTCACCGCGGGTTACTTTTTTGGCAACATCCCATGGGTCAAGTCGAACCTCGAAAAAATCATTTGGGCGTTGATTTTGATTCCTGGCGCTTTGGCAGTTTATGGCTCGTGGAAAGCCTCACGCGCACCACAGCCGAAGGCTGAGGATTCCGCTGCGCACTGACGTCTCAAAGGTCGCGCTCAGCGCGGCGCATGTCGCGCAGCATGAACAGGTACAAGCTTTCCACCTTCTCGCGCGCCCAGGGCGTTTTGCGCAAAAACTTCAGGCTTGAATTCACACTTGGGTCGTGGGTGAAGCAGCGAATCTGGATGCGCTCGCCCAAGCCTTCCCAGCCGTAGTAGTCCGCCAGGGCCGTGACGATTTTCTCTAGCGTCATGCCATGCAAAGGGTTTTTGGGTTGCGCGTGGGCGTCAGACATGGGCTCAGGTGTTGCGTGTACGGGCGAGTGGCGGGTTGCGCGAGAAGTAGCGCTCGATGCTTTTCATCAACGCGTTGGCCAATTCGTTTTGGTAGCTGTCGCTGACCAAGCGCGCCTCTTCAGCGGGGTTGCTGATGAAGGCCGTTTCCACCAACACACTGGGAATGTCGGGCGCTTTCAGCACCGCGAAGCCTGCTTGCTCCACATGCGGTTTGTGCAATTTGCCGATGCGGCGAATTTGACCCAGCATCTCGTTACCCAACTTTAAGCTGTCGTTGATTTGTGCGGTGGTGCTCATGTCGAGCAGGGCGCGCTGCACCGCCGCGTCTTGGGTTTTGATGTTCAGCCCGCCGACCAAGTCGGCGCGGTTTTCTTGCTTGGCCATCCAGCGCGCTTGCGCGCTCGACGCAGCGCCGTGGCTGAGTGCGAACACGCTGGCACCGCGCGCATCGGGCGTGAGAAACGCATCAGCATGGATGCTGATGAACAAGTCGGCCTGCACGCGACGGGCTTTTTCAACGCGTTGGTTCAAAGGCACAAAGAAGTCAGCATCGCGGGTGAGGAACGCGCGCATCGGCAAGTGGCCATGCCTGGTTTTGATCACGGTGTTGTTGATGCGTTCACGCATGCGATGCGCGATCTGTAACACCACGTCTTTTTCTTTGGTGCCGCGCGGGCCAATTGCGCCAGGATCTTCGCCGCCATGACCCGGGTCGAGTGCCACGATGATGTAGCGTTCGCCGTCGGATGCCGCAGATGGCGCAACCGAGGCGGCCGTGGTGATGGGGGCCGAGGCAGCTGAGGCTGCGGGCGTCGGCAACTCCGGCTTGCGGTTGGGTCCGGCCATCAAATCGCCCACCGGGTCCGCATGGCTGCCAAGCCGAGAAGCGGGCGGTGGGGTGGGGGTGGCCGTCATCGACGGTGCTTGACTGAACGCCTTGCCACCGTTGAGCCGATCGGCAATCAAGGCCTCCAACGGGTCGGCGACTTCTGAAGGATACAGGTCGAGCACCAAGCGATGTTGGTACTGCGTGTTGCCGGTTTTCACGGGCTGCAAGTTGAACACCTGGGGCTTCACCATTTGGCGCAAGTCGAGCACCAAGCGCACGGTTTTGTTGGCGTACTGGCCCACGCGCACGCCGGTGATGTAAGGGTCATCCGAGCGCACTTTGCCGACGAGTTCTTTCAAGGCTGGGTTGAGGTCAACGCCTTCAATGTCAACGGCCAAACGCGGTGGGTTGGCGACAAAGATGGGGACGGTCTTCAACGCCGTGTCGCTCTCGATGGTGACGCGTGTGTAAGCGGCGGCAGGCCACACACGCACCGCCAAAATGCTGGCGCCCCATGCGATCTCGCTGCTGCCCAGCAACAGAGCCAGCGTACCGCCTTGCAGCAAGGTACGCCGCTGGATGCCATCGGGCTGATGCGGGGTTGGGTGTGGGTGACTCATGCCAACAGCTCCTGGCCTCGGGGGGTGAGGGCGGTCAGTTGCACCTGACGCTGGTCGTGTTCGGCGACTTGGATGTTTAGGTCGAGGTCGGGCGTGGGCATCACGCCTGCGGCGTTGTCCGGCCATTCGCAGAGTTTGAGCCCGGGGCTTGCAAAGATGTCGCGAAAGCCCGCGTCTTCCCACTCGCGTGGATCGCTGAAGCGGTAAAAGTCAAAGTGCCACACGTCTCCCGCTTGCACGGTGTAGGGTTCGACCACCGCATAGGTTGGGCTTTTGATGCGGCCTTCGACTCCCAAGGCGCGCAACAGATGGCGTACCCACGTGGTTTTTCCAGCACCCAAATCGCCATGCAGCGAGATGCAGGCGTCCAGCTGCACGCGCGTGAGCGCCGCGGCCAATTGCGTCGCAAAGGCCGCGGTGGCGGCTTCGTCGGGCCACACCAAAGTTTTTAGAATGAGAGGATTACTCAAGGCAAATAGTTCAAGGACGTCGGTTGTCTATCGATCACACATTGTTGCTCTCGCAGATGCAAGCTTTAGGGCAAACGCTGGGATTTTCCCAAATTGCGGTGGCCCCTGTGGATCTGTCATCGGCGGAGCCGCAATTGCTGAATTGGTTGGCACACCATTTTCACGGCAGCATGGACTATATGGCTCGCCACGGCCTCAAACGTGCTCGGCCTGCCGAGCTGGTGCCGGGCACCCTGAGCGTGTTGACCGCCCGCATGAATTACTTGCCACGCGACACCCCCGAGGACTGGCAAGCCCTGGAGCTGGCGCGTTTGAAACGTCCCCAAGAAGCCGTGGTGTCGGTCTACGCCCGAGGGCGCGATTACCACAAGGTGTTGCGCAACCGGCTCGACACCCTGGCCCAACAAGTCGATGCCTTGTTGGATGTCACTTTGAAACCGGCCGATGGCATGGCGTACCGCGCCTTCACCGATTCGGCCCCGGTGCTTGAGGCCGAGTTGGCCACGCGCAGCGGTCAAGGCTGGCGCGGCAAACACAGTTTGGTGTTGAACCGCGAAGCGGGCTCGATGTTTTTCTTGGGCGAGATTTTTCTCAATCTGGCCTTACCCGCTTCTGAACCCATCAGCGCCCACTGCGGCCACTGCACGGCGTGCATCGATGTGTGCCCCACTCAGGCCATCGTGGCACCCGGGTTGGTGGATGCGCGACGTTGCATTTCGTACTTGACGATTGAACATGCCGGGGACATCCCTGAAGACTTGCGTCCGTTGATGGGCAACCGCATTTATGGCTGTGACGATTGCCAGCTGGTGTGCCCTTGGAACAAGTTTGCCCAAGTTGCCACCTTGCCCGATTTCGATGTGCGTGCGGGCTTGGTGGGGCAAGACATTACGCGTTTGCTGCAATGGCAAGAGGCCGATTTTTTGCGCTACACCGAGGGCAGTCCGATTCGTCGCATTGGCCATGCGCGCTGGCTGCGTAACTTGGCGGTGGCAGCGGGAAATGCGTTGCGTCAGGCCGACGACGCGGCCTTACGCATCGCCCTGCAAGCGCACCTCACGCATGCCGATGAGGTGGTGGGCTCCCACATGCAATGGGCGTTGGCGCAAGGCGCACGCGGGTAATATCAAGTCATGGCATTTTTCACTCGTTTGCTCTTCGCGTTGATTGGTGTGGCATTCACGGTTGTGTTTGCCGCTGCCGTCTTATGCTGGTTGCTTGTGTATGTGGTATTTGCCTGTTTGCGTTGGATGGTGACAGGGCAAAAGCCCCAAGTGCTGATGATGTGGCAACAAATTCAAACCATGCGCAAAGGCATGCAGTCGGGGCAATGGCATTCAGCGCAAGCAAGTAAGCCCCGCTCAGGTGATGCGTCGGATGTCATCGAAGATGTCGAGGTGCGAGAAGTCCATCACCCCCGTCAACTGCCCAAAGACTGACAGCCTTGGGCAGACCTTGCGTGTAGCGCGGTTGAGTTACTGCGCTTTGGGTGGTGTGACAAACAACCCGCGATTGGCTTTGATGGCCCCGCTGAAGGTGGGCAAGATGTCAGGTGCCAGCAATGTGGGTTTCGATTGGCGTGGGTGATTCCGTGGGTTGGGTCAGCCAGTCCAAGGTTTCCTGCCACAACGCATGCGCTTGCGGCCGGAAATATCCCATGTGCCCAATGGAAGGCATGCCAAGGCTGGCGGGTTCAATCGTGATGGCTTCAACGCTGGCTTGGCTGTAGGCCGCCATGAACGCATCGCGTGATGATGGTGGTGCCCATGCGTCGTCACGCGCATTGATGGCGCGAATGGGAACGGTCACCGTTGCAAATTCAGCGGCCAGATGCGCTTGCTCAGGGTCATCAAAGAAATAGCGTGGCCATTGGCACCAATGACGCCATTGCATGAACACAGCGCGGGGCAAGTCTTCTCCCATGCCAAGTAGGCTCCAAGCCAAGTAGCCCTTGGCTTTCACAATCAGCGGCCCCACGACGCGCCACATCAACAAGACGCGCAGTCGCTCTGGCGGCGACATCCAACCATGCCAACCTGCACCGGTGGCGAATGTGGCAAACCGCTGGACATGCGCCTTGCCGGGGACGAGTCCAAAAGCGTGTCCCCCGTAAGAGTGACCGACCATCCAAATGGGGGCGTCCCCTTGCGCTGAAAGATGAGCCAGCAAAGCCGCTAAATCGAGCCGTGCCCAGTCCAGGTAATTCATGTCAAAGCCGCGCAGGGTTGCAGGCTTGGAAAGCCCGACACCACGGTAGTCCAAGGTCCACACTTCTAAGCCTCGCTGTGCAGCAAATTGGGCGAAGCGTTTGTAAAAGCGTTGCGGCACCCCAGTGGCGCCGGCCACGATCAAGTAGCCTTTGCGTGGGCCGCTTGCGATGTATTGCATCGCTTGCAATGCATAGCCATCAGAGGCTTGCAGTTGTTTCTTGATGGGTTCAACAGGGTCGTTTGTCTTCAATTGCGCACCGCCGCCTTCACCGCTTGCCCCAACTCAATCACTGCCAACGCGTAGTAACTGCTCCAGTTGTAGCGCGTCACCACATAAAAGTTTTCTGTGCCGGCTACGTAACTGGGTGGTTCGCTGCCGTTGAACAACTCGACCAAGGCCAAGGGGCCGGTGTGTTTTTGGCCGGTTTCGTCCAGCACCGCGCCTTTGGCGGTGAAATTGCTCACGCTGAAGGAGGGCAAGATGTCGGGCGCCAACAACGTGGGTTTGTCCAAACGTGCCTCGTCAAAACTCACAGGGTAGTGCGTGGGCATGCCGGTTTGCCAGCCAAAGGCTTTGAAGTAATTGGCCACGGATCCAATTGCATCAACGGGGCTGTTGCGCAGGTCGATGCGGCCATCGCCATCAAAGTCCACCGCAAACTTGGCCACGCTGGAGGGCATGAACTGCGGCCACCCCATGGCGCCCGCAAAGCTGCCTGTGATGGCCGTGCTGTTTTGTTGGTGCGCTTGTGCCAAAAAGTGCCCCAACTCTGATTTGAAAAACGCTTGGCGTTCTGCCGCGCGAGGGTGAGCCGCTGGAAAATTCAAGGTGAGCGTGGTCAACGCGTCAAGCACGCGGTAGTTGCCCATGTGTTGGCCATAAAAGGTTTCCACACCGATGATGCCGACCAACATTTCGGCGGGCACGCCATACGTTTGTTCGGCGCGCGTGAGCGCAATCTGGTAGGTGTTCCAAAACTGGGTGCCGGCCTCAATGCGGCGCGGTTCAATGAAGCGCTCGCGGTAGGCGCGCCAGTTCTTTGCGGCAGGCACCGAGGGGGGGAGCACCAGCTTGGGGACCCCTTTCAAGTAATGCGCTTGGCTGAGTTGTTCGCGCACCCAGGCTTTGGGCAGGGCGTGTTGCTGTGCCAACTCATCGGCCAAAGCCATCACTTCGGGTGTTTTGCCGTAAGCTGAGCCTTTGACTTGTTTGGCCGGCGCATGCGCATGTTTGTGTGGGCGATGGGGCTTGGCTTCAAGCGTGTCCAACATGAAGGGCATCAAGACCATGGCCAGCGCAATTTGACGCAAAGCAAGACCTGTTCTGAAAGCTGGATAAATCGGGTTTGTATGTGTTTTCACGCAGGTTTTTCGGCTGTCAAAGCAAGGGCGACATGTTAAGCTGAGTTGAATAAAGACAGAGACGCAACGATGAGCAAAACTGGTTACTACACGCACCCCACGTGCTGGAAGCACGAGATGGGTGCTGGCCATCCTGAATGCCCTGAGCGTTTGGATGCCATTCAAGATCGGTTGCTCATCAGTGGGGTTGATTTGGGGCTCACGCCCATGGAAGCGCCCGAAGCGCCCTTGGCTGACATCGAGTTGGCCCATGATCGGATGTACATCGCCTCCTTGCGTGGTTTGTCTGACCAGCTGGTGGAAGACATGGCGGCCGGTGGTCCTTCTTACGCCCACCTGGATGCTGACACCGCCATCAATGCCGCTACTTGGAAAGCGGCCTTGTCGTCTGCGGGGGCGGCCATTGCAGCCACCGATGCGGTGATTGCCGGTGAGCTGCAAAACGCGTTTTGTGCCATACGCCCGCCCGGGCACCATGCCGAGCGCAGCAAGGCGGGGGGGTTTTGTTTCTTCAACAACATTGCCATCGCCGCCAAGTATGCGCTGGAGCGTCACGGTTTGAAACGCGTGGCCGTGGTGGACTTTGATGTGCACCATGGCAATGGCACCGAAAACATTTTGAGTGGCGACGACCGGGTCTTGATGGTCAGCTTCTTTCAGCACCCGTTTTATCCGTATTCGGGCACCGAACATCCGGCGGCCAATATGGTCAATATTCCGGTGCCGGCGTACACCAGAGGTATGGAAGTTCGCGAGCTGATTGAAACCCATTGGGTGCCACGCTTGGAGGCGTTTCAGCCCGAACTGATTTTTATCAGCGCAGGCTTTGATGCCCATCGCGAAGACGACATGGGTCAAATGGGCTTGACCGAGCAAGACTACGCCTGGATCACCTATCGCTTGCGCGAGATCGCAGCCCGTCATGCCAAAGGCCGCATCGTGTCATGCTTGGAAGGCGGCTACGACCTGAGCTCGCTGAGTCGCAGCGTTGAAGCGCATCTGCGCGTCTTGGCGGACCTGTGACCATGAGCGAAATTCAGGCACTGCTAATCGACCTGCAAAGCCCTGCCATTGCCATGGAGCTGTTGGGGCTGGCCACGTGTTTGCTGGTGTCGTGGGGCGCCAGTTGGGCTTTGGGACGTCACACGGCAGGACGCACATCCATTCTGTTCGGTCATCGTGTTTTTGATGGGGTCTTGTTTCCGACCTTGGCCTTGGTCACCGTCTATGCGCTGAAGACGGTGTTGGTGAAGCTCCAGCAAGTGCACTTGCTGAAAGTGGCTCTGCCGGTGCTGGTGTCCTTGGTGGTGATCCGCTTGATTGCGCGCGTGTTGGCCGCTGCATTTCCTCGCTCACAGGGCGCCCGCCTGATTGAGCAAGTGGTGTCTTGGTTGGCTTGGGGCTTGGCGGTGTTGTGGGTCACGGGCTGGTTAGGACCGCTGATGGACGAGCTCGACAGCTTGTCTTTCGCTGTTGGCAAAACCCGGGTCAGTGTGTCGCATGTGATTGAGGTGGTGCTGACCTCCAGCTTGGTCTTGGTCCTTACCCTGTGGCTATCGGCAACCCTAGAACAGCGCGTGCTCAGTCGTGCCTTTGAGGATTTGTCGATGCGCAAAGTCGCAGCCAACGCCTTACGGGTGTTGTTGCTGGTCATTGGCACTTTGTTTGCCTTGTCGTCCTTGGGGTTTGACTTGACGGCGCTGTCGGTCTTGGGCGGTGCCTTGGGCGTGGGGATTGGCTTTGGCTTGCAAAAGTTGGCTGCCAATTACGTCAGTGGGTTTGTGATCTTGCTCGAGCGCTCGCTGCGCATCGGCGACTTTGTGCGTGTCGATGGCTTTGAAGGCCGTGTGACTGACATCAAAACCCGCTACACCTTGGTTCGAGCCAGCAATGGCAGCGAATCCGTGGTGCCCAATGAACTGCTGTTGACCCAGCGGGTCGAGAACCTCTCGCTCGAAAGTCGCCATTTGTTGCAAAGCTGCACATTTTGGGTGGAGCTCGACAGCGATGTGGCGCAGGTCCAGGCCTTGTTGGTGCAAGCCGCCCTGGGCACCGAGCAGGTGCTGGCCGACCCCGCGCCAATGGCCTTGCTGGCGGAGGTGTCACCCCAAGGTCTGCGTTTTACCCTTAATTTTTGGATGGATGACCCCGTCCATGGCCAGTCACTGGCCCGTTCACGTGTCAACATTGCAGCTTTAGAGGCGATGCGTGCCTCGGGCGTGGCGATGGCGAAGGCAACCCAAGAAGGGGCCTTGCGTCATTGAGCGACTAGGGACTATCCCTAGAGCTGCTCAAGAATCCCGGGGAAAATGGGTGTTCAAGATTACAATGTGACGTTTACGTAAACGTCAATCTGTTTTCAACAAATTTTGGAGCTTTTGCCATGAAAGTTTTGGTCGCGGTCAAGCGGGTGGTGGACTACAACGTCAAGGTTCGCGTCAAGTCGGACAACTCGGGCGTGGACATTGCCAACGTCAAGATGAGCATGAACCCGTTTGATGAGATCGCCGTGGAAGAAGCCGTGCGCCTGAAAGAGAAGGGCATGGTCACCGAGGTGATCGCGGTGTCTTGCGGCGTGACCCAATGCCAAGAGACCCTGCGTACCGCGATGGCGATTGGCGCTGACCGTGGCATCTTGGTCGAGACGGCCGAAGAGTTGCAGCCCTTGGCTGTGGCCAAGCTGCTCAAAGCCTTGGTGGACAAAGAACAGCCCGGCTTGGTGATCTTGGGCAAACAAGCGATTGACGACGACTGCAACCAGACGGGCCAGATGTTGGCGGCCTTGGGTGATCTCCCCCAAGCCACCTTTGCTTCCAAAGTGGAAGTGGCCGATGGCAAAGCCAGCGTGACCCGCGAAGTCGACGGTGGCTTGGAAACCCTCTCGGTCAGCCTGCCCGCGGTGATCACCACCGATTTGCGCTTGAACGAACCCCGCTACGTGACCTTGCCCAACATCATGAAGGCCAAGAAGAAACAACTCGACGTGTTCAAGCCTGAAGACCTCGGCGTGAATGTGGCGCCCCGCATCAAGACCCTCAAGGTGATGGAGCCTGCCAAGCGCAGCGCCGGCATCAAGGTGCCAGACGTCGCCACTTTGGTGGACAAGCTCAAGAACGTGGCCAAGGTCATTTAATTTAGAAACGCAGGAGAAATACACATGACATCCCTCGTTATTGCAGAACACGACAACGCCAGCATCAAAGGCGCAACGTTGAACACCGTCACCGCTGCAGCCGCCATGGGCGCTGACGTGCATGTGCTGGTCGCCGGCCACAACGCAGGTGCAGCCGCCGCTGCCGCAGCCCAAATTGCTGGTGTGAGCAAAGTCATCCACGCCGATGGCGCCAGCTTGGAAGTGGGCTTGGCAGAGAACGTGGCCGCTCAGGTCTTGGCCATTGCAAGCCACTACACCCACATCCTGTTCCCCGCGACTGCCAACGGCAAAAACGTCGCGCCGCGCGTGGCCGCCAAGTTGGACGTGGGCCAAATCAGTGACATCACCAAGGTGGACAGTCCCGACACGTTTGAGCGTCCCATCTATGCGGGTAACGCGATTGCCACCGTGCAGTCGAGCGATGCCGTCAAAGTGATCACCGTGCGCACCACGGGCTTTGATGCCGCGGCCGCCACGGGCGGCTCCGCTGCTGTAGAAACCGCAGCCGCCGCAACAGACTCTGGCAAGAGCAGCTTTGTGGGTCGTGAAGTCACCAAGAGTGATCGTCCTGAACTGACGGCTGCCAAGATCATCGTCTCGGGTGGCCGCGCCCTGGGCAGCTCCGAGAAGTTTGACGAAGTCATGACCCCGCTGGCCGACAAGCTCGGCGCCGCCATTGGTGCCAGCCGCGCCGCGGTGGACGCAGGCTATGCCGCCAACGATTTGCAAGTGGGTCAAACTGGCAAGATCGTGGCGCCCCAGTTGTATGTGGCCTGCGGCATCAGCGGTGCGATTCAGCACTTGGCCGGTATGAAGGACAGCAAGGTCATTGTGGCGATCAACAAAGACCCCGAGGCCCCCATCTTCAGCGTGGCCGACTTTGGCTTGGAGGCTGACCTCTTTGCCGCCGTTCCCGAGTTGGTGGCTGCGCTTTAAACCCTCTTTCAAAAGGCACTCTTCGGGGTGCCTTTTTTTGTATTGAATTTTGGAGACACAACCATGAGTTACATCGCCCCCGTCAAAGACATGATCTTCAACATGGATCACTTGGCTGGTCTTAGCCAAGTGGCACAAATTCCTGCGTTCGAAGACATGGGTGTCGAAACCGCCCAAGCCGTGCTCGAAGAATGTGCCAAGTTGAACGAGTCCGTGCTCGTGCCCCTGAACTGGGAAGGCGACAAGAACCCATCGTCCTTCAAAGACGGTCATGTCACCACCACACCCGGTTTCAAAGAGGCGTACCAGCAGTATTGCGAAGGCGGTTGGCAAAGCCTGCAACACCCGGCCGACTTCGGTGGTCAAGGTCTCCCCAAAACCATTGGTGCGGCATGTGGCGAGATCATCAACTCGGCCAACATGAGCTTTGCCTTGTGCCCCATGTTGACCGACGGCGCGATTGAAGCCTTGTTGACGGCAGGCTCTGACGAGCTCAAGGCCACCTACCTTGAGAAGCTCATCTCGGGCGAGTGGACCGGCACCATGAACTTGACCGAGCCCCAAGCCGGCTCTGATTTGGCCGCCGTGCGCACGCGCGCCGAGCCTCTGCCCGATGGCACCTACAAAGTGTTTGGCACCAAGATCTTCATCACCTATGGTGAGCACGACATGGCCGAGAACATCATCCATTTGGTGTTGGCCCGTGTGCAAGGCGCGCCCGAAGGCGTGAAGGGCATCAGCTTGTTTGTGGTGCCTAAGTTCATGGTGAACAAAGATGGTTCATTGGGTGCGCGCAACGACGTGCACTGCGTCAGCATCGAACACAAGATGGGCATCAAAGCCAGCCCCACCGCCGTGCTGCAGTATGGCGACCATGGTGGTGCGATTGGCTACTTGGTCGGCGAAGAAAACCGTGGCTTGGAGTACATGTTCATCATGATGAATGCTGCCCGTTACGCCGTGGGGGTGCAAGGCATTTCGATTGCCGAGCGCGCCTACCAAAAGGCTGTGACCTTCTCGCGCGACCGCGTGCAAAGCCGCCCTGTGGACGGCAGCATGAAGACCAGTGCGCCCATCATTCACCACCCCGACGTGCGCCGCATGTTGATGACCATGCGTGCCTACACCGAAGGTTGCCGCGCCATGGCCACGGTGGCCGCTGCCGCGTATGACGCGTCACACCACCACCCCGATGCAGACACGCGCAAAGAGAACTTGGCGTTTTACGAATTCTTGGTCCCGTTGGTCAAAGGCTTCAGCACCGAGATGAGTTTGGAAGTCACCAGCCTGGGCGTGCAAGTGCACGGCGGCATGGGTTTTATTGAAGAGACCGGTGCTGCGCAGTACTACCGTGACGCCAAGATCTTGACGATCTACGAAGGCACGACTGCGATTCAAGCCAACGACTTGATCGGACGCAAGACCGGCCGTGACGGAGGCCAAACCGCCAAAGCCATCGCCGCACAAATTGCCAACACCGAAGCAGCCTTGTTTAAGAGCGGCAGCGCCAACGCCAAAGCGGTGGCGGCTCGTTTGAAAGCCGCGCGTGAAGCGTTCTTGAGCGTGGTCGACTTTGTGGTGGCCGGTGCCAAAGCCAGCCCCAACGCAGTGTTTGCTGGCAGCGTGCCTTACCTCATGCTCACCGGCAACTTGGTGGCGGGTTGGCAAATGGCCCGTGCTTTGTTGGTGGCTGAAGAGCAGCTGGCCAAAGGCGAAGACACCGCGTTCATGCAAGGCAAAATCACCACAGCACGTTTCTACGCCGATCACATCTTGGTCAAAGTGCCGAGCCTGCGTGACAGCATCGTAGACGGTGCTGACAGCGTGACTGAGTTGCCGCTGGATGCGTTCTAAGCTTTCACGATCGCGAGAATCAACCAACCACCATCAGGGCACTTCATGTGCCCTGAACTTTCTGAAGGGTCTGCCATGTCACGTTTACCTCCCGCTCTTCAAGCTTTGAAGTGCCCGGTCATTGCATCGCCTTTGTTCATCATCAGCAATCCGAAGCTGTTGATTGCGCAATGCAAGGCCGGTGTGGTGGGGTCGATGCCTGCGCTGAACGCGCGACCTGCTGAACAGTTGGAAGAGTGGTTGATTGAAATCACCGAGGCGCTGGCCGCCCACAACCGCGACCACCCTGATCAACCTGCGGCGCCATTCGCCATCAACCAAATCGTGCACAAGAGCAACGACCGCCTGGAGCATGACATGGCACTGTGTGTGAAGTACAAGGTGCCGATCATCATCACCTCGTTGGGGGCGCGTGAAGACGTGAATGCGGCGGCGCACAGCTACGGTGGCATCGTGATGCATGACATCATCAACAACAAATTTGCCAAGAAGGCGATTGAGAAGGGCGCCGACGGGTTGATCGCGGTGGCCGCGGGTGCGGGCGGACATGCGGGAGTGAAGAGCCCGTTCGCTCTGATCCAAGAAATCCGTGAGTGGTTTGACGGCCCGGTGGCCTTGAGTGGTTCCATCGCTACAGGCGGTGCGATCTTGGCTGCGCAAGCCATGGGCGCAGACTTGGCCTACATCGGCTCTGCCTTCATTGCCACCGAAGAAGCCCGTGCAGCAGACGACTACAAGCAAGCCGTGGTCGATGGCACGTCAGACGACATCGTCTTGAGCAACTTGTTCACCGGTGTGCACGGCAACTACTTGGCACCCTCCATTCGCAAGGCGGGGCTTGATCCAGAGCATCTGCCCGAGAGCGATCCGAGCAAGATGAACTTTGGTGGCGGTGCACAGAAAGCGTGGAAAGACATTTGGGGCTGCGGCCAAGGCATTGGGGCTGTCAAGGCCGTGGTGCCTGCCGCAGAGTTGGTGGCGCGTTTGAAGCGCGAATACCAAGACGCCAAGCAGCGCCTGGCGATGTGATCAGCGCAGCACCAACACGGGCACGCTGGCGTGGGTCAGCACCTGTTGTGTCTCGCTGCCCAACAGCAAGCGCTTGATGCCGCGACGGCCATGTGAGGCCATCACGATCAAATCAACTTTGTGCTTTTTGGCGGCCGCGATCACCGCATCGGACACGACGTCAGATTTCACCACCACCGCCTTGGCGCTCACACCTTTGGCTTTGGCGGCTTTGGCCACCGCGTCGACGACCTTTTGCGCGGCGTCGGTCCATTGGTTTTCAATTTGTGAAATTTCGGTGGCGCTCAAGGGGAGCGAACCTTCAAAGTAGCTTTGTGGGTAACGCGGCGTGACTTTGACAGCCACCAACTCAGCGCCGCTCAGAGCAGCCAATTCGACCGCACTGCTGACCGCTTTCTTGGACAATGTGGATCCGTCGGTTGCGACCAAAATTCGTTTGTACATAAACTGCTCCTCGGTTGTTGAGGGTTTGAGCTTAGCCCAGGCATGTGGTGAAGTCTTGATGCATCTCAACTCATTTGATATTTGAGCCTTTAAGCTCCCCCTCCTTATGTCTTTAGATTCTTCCCCCGTCAGCTTGTTGGACGATCGCCAAGAGTGGTTGCGCTTCAGTCAACAGCACACATCGAGGGAGGGCGCCGATGCCGCCACGGTGTGGGACTCCCATGTGGTGATTGAAGGCATGCATTGCGCGGCTTGCGCCTTCACGGTGGAAGAAGCGCTGATGTCAGTGCCAGGGGTTCGATCTGCCGAAGTGAATGCTGCCACCCATCGCGCCAAAGTGGTGTGGTCACAAGATCAGGTGATGCCTTCACAATGGATGGCTGCCATTGCGCGTGTGGGCTACAGCGCTCTGCCTGCTGCGGACAGCAGTCTGCGTCAGGCGCGTCATGCCGAAACGCGTCTGGCGTTGTGGCGCTGGTTGGTCGCAGGCTTTTGCATGATGCAAGTCATGATGTATGCCTATCCCGCCTATGTGGCGGGTGAGGGCGACATCACCCCCGACATGGTGAACTTGCTGCGCTGGGCCTCTTGGGTGTTGACCTTGCCGGTGGTGTTTTTTGCATGCGGTCCTTTTTTTCGCAACGCCTTGCGCGACATTCGCTTGCGTCAGGTCAGCATGGATTTGCCGGTCGCTTTGGGCATGGCGATCACCTTTCTCCTGAGTTCGGCGGCCACCTTTGAACCCAATGGCATTTTTGGCGGCGAGGTTTACTTTGATTCGCTCACCATGTTTGTGTTTTTCTTGCTCACGGGGCGCTGGCTCGAGCTGCGCGTGCGAGACCGAACTGCCGGGGCCCTTGAAACGCTGATGAACCGCCTGCCCGACAGTGTGGAGCGGCAGTTGTCCAGCGGTGACTTTGAGCGCGTGGCGGTTCGCCGCTTGTTACCCGGTGATGTGATTCGTGTGTTGCCGGCGGAGAGCTTTCCCGCCGACGGTGTGATCTTGCAAGGTGAGACCTTGGCCGATGAGGCGTTGCTGACCGGTGAATCGCGGCCTCAATCCCGCGCGGTAGGCGACGCCGTGGTGGCGGGTAGCCACAACTTGATGTCCGCAGTTTGGGTCCGTGTGGACCAAGTGGGCGAGAACACACAGTTTTCGCAGATTGTGTCGTTGATGGAGAGCGCGTCGCTGCAAAAGCCGCGCTTGGCGCAGTTGGCAGACCGCGTGGCTAAACCTTTCTTACTTGGGGTATTGGTCATGGCGGCGCTTGCGGCGGCATGGTGGTGGCCCACCAGTCCCAGCCACGCGTTGATGGTGGCCGTGGCGGTGCTGGTTGTGACGTGTCCGTGCGCCTTGTCATTGGCCACACCGGCTGCCATGCTTGCCGCCGCGGGGCATTTGGCTCGCCACGGCGTGCTGGTGCGCAACCTGCAAGCCTTGGAGTCGTTGGCCACGATCGACACGCTGATCTTCGACAAGACCGGTACCTTGACCCAAGACGGGCAGCGCATCACGCGCACCTGGACCGCATCAGGGGTGAATCTTGGGGATGCGCTTCAGTTAGCGGCCGCTTTGGCTCGTCACTCCCTGCACCCGCTGTCCCGCGCGGTGGTGCGCGCATCAGAGGAGGCGGGGGTAGCACGGACTGCGGAAGCTGTCGATGTCCACGAGGAGATTGGCCAAGGCTTGCAGGGTCAGTTGGGCCCTTTGGGCGAGACATACCGCTTGGGCTCGGCGGCTTTTTGTTCGCCAAAAGATAAGGGAATACCCGAAGAAGCCCTGGTTTGCCAAGTACACTTATGCACTGAACACACTTGGCTGGCCAGCTGGCAGTTGTCCGAGGATGTGCGGCCCGATGCGGTGCAAACCGTGGCGTTGCTCAAAGACCTTGGGGTTCACGTGTGGTTGCTGTCCGGGGACCGACCTGAGGCAGTGACTCAGGTGGCCCAAGAAGTCGGCGTGACACACGCTTTGGGCGCCTGCACCCCCAACGACAAGTTGTTGCACCTGCAATCTGCACAAGCCCAAGGGGCGCGTGTGGCGATGGTGGGTGATGGCTTGAACGATGGCCCCGTGTTAGCGGGGGCACACGTGTCGATGGCATTTGGCAATGCTGTGCCTTTGGCTCAGTCCAAATCGGACTTGGTGCTCATGGGCGGCAGCCTGCTGGTGGTGGCGCAAAGCGTCAAGTTGGCGCGCAAAACCCTCCGGGTGGTCAAACAAAACTTGGTCTGGGCAGCGGCCTACAACGCGGTGTGTGTGCCTTTGGCCGCGCTGGGTTGGTTGCCAGCTTGGTTGGCGGGCTTGGGCATGGCTTTGAGTTCGTTGTGGGTCGTGGTGAATGCTTTGCGACTAACGAGAGGTTTTTGATGGATATCTTGTTCCTTCTGATCCCGCTGTCGGTGCTGTTGGTGCTGTTCATCTTGGGTGGGCTCTGGTGGGCCATTTACCAAGGTCAATTTGACAGCGTCGAGCAAGAAGGCGAGCGTATTCTTCGCGACGATTGATTTGAATCAATAACGCATTGGCGTTATTTGAGGATACTGGTTTGAAAAATGAAAGGTGACCGATGAACTCATCACAGCACGCTGTTTACAACGACACCGTTGTACGGCAGTTTTCCATCATGGCGGTGGTTTGGGGCGTAGTGGGCATGTTGGTAGGCGTGATCATCGCCTCTCAGCTCGCTTGGCCTGAACTGAACTTTGGTATCCCTTGGTTGACCTACGGCCGTTTGCGTCCGTTGCACACCAACGCGGTGATCTTCGCGTTCGGCGGTTCTGCGTTGTTCGCCACCAGCTACTACGTGGTCCAGCGCACCTGTCACACAGCGTTGTTTTTGCCCAAGCTGGCAGCTTTCACCTTCTGGGGATGGCAACTGGTCATCTTGGCAGCAGCGGTGAGCTTGCCCCTCGGTTTCACCCAGGGTAAGGAATACGCGGAACTCGAGTGGCCAATCGACCTCTTGATTGCGGTGGTCTGGGTGGCTTATGCGGTGGTGTTCTTCGGCACTGTTGGTACCCGTAAGGTCAAACACATTTACGTGGCCAACTGGTTCTATGGTGCCTTCATCATTGCTGTGGCCTTGCTGCACATTGTGAACAGTGCCGCGATTCCTGCTGGCATGATGAAGTCTTACTCGGCCTATGCGGGTGCACAAGATGCGATGGTGCAGTGGTGGTACGGCCACAACGCCGTGGGTTTCTTCTTGACCGCTGGCTTCTTGGGCATGATGTATTACTTCATCCCTAAGCAAGCCGGTCGCCCTGTGTACTCGTATCGCTTGTCGATCGTCCACTTCTGGGCTTTGATCTTCACTTACATGTGGGCAGGTCCTCACCACTTGCATTACACCGCCTTACCTGACTGGACTCAGTCTTTGGGCATGGTGTTCTCGCTCGTTTTGTTGGCACCTAGCTGGGGCGGCATGATCAACGGCATCATGACCTTGTCTGGCGCATGGCACAAACTGCGTGACGACCCTATCTTGCGCTTCTTGATCGTGTCCCTGTCGTTCTACGGCATGTCCACCTTCGAAGGTCCCATGATGGCCATCAAGACGGTCAACGCCTTGAGCCACTACACCGATTGGACCGTCGGCCACGTGCACTCGGGTGCCTTGGGTTGGGTGGGCCTGGTGTCCATGGGGTCGATCTACTTCTTGGTGCCTAAGTTGTTCGGTCAAAAAGAAATGTTCAGCAAGAAGGCCATTGAAGTGCACTTCTGGTTGGCCACCATCGGCATCGTGTTGTACATCGCTGCGATGTGGATTGCCGGTGTGATGCAAGGTCTGATGTGGCGCGCCATCAACGCGGACGGCACCTTGACCTACACCTTTGTGGAGTCTGTCAAAGCAACCTACCCCTTCTACGTGATTCGCGTGACTGGCGGTTTGTTGTACCTGGTTGGCATGGTCATCATGCTCTGGAACGTGTTGCAAACAGCGACCCGTGGTAACGCCGCAAGCGTTGCGATTCCAGCACCTGCCCACGCCTGAGGAGAAATACATGTCAGATAACCATTCAAAAGGTCTCTCTCACGAACGCGTGGAGACCAGCAACTTTTTGATGATCGTGCTGATCTTGATCGCCGTCGCTTTTGGCGGCTTGGTCGAAATCGTGCCTTTGTTCTTCCAAAAGTCCACCACCGAGCCGGTGACCGGCGTGAAGCCCTACACCGCGCTGCAATTGGCCGGTCGTGATGTCTACATTCGCGAAGGTTGCTACAACTGCCACTCGCAAATGATTCGTCCTTTCCGCGCCGAAACCTTGCGTTACGGTCACTACTCCGTGGCTGGCGAGTCTGTGTATGACCACCCCTTCCAATGGGGCAGCAAGCGCACAGGCCCAGACTTGGCCCGCGTGGGCGGCAAGTACAGCGACGAGTGGCACCGTGTGCACTTGAACAACCCACGTGATTTGGTGCCAGAGTCGAACATGCCTGAGTACCCCTGGTTGTTGAAGAACACAGTGGACGCAGCTCAAGTGCCACGCAACATGGCGGCTTTGCGCAAAGTGGGCGTGCCTTACACCGATGATGAAATCGCCAAGGCCACAGAAGAAGTCACAGGTAAAACTGAGATGGAAGCTGTGATTGCATACCTCCAAGGCCTGGGCCTCGCGCTCAAATAAGGAGACACCCCATGGATGTCAATGACCTGCGCGCCATCACCACGGTGATCTCGTTTGCCATCTTCATTGGCATCATGGTGTGGGCCTTCTCTCGACGTAACAAAGAAGATTTCGAAGCAGCTTCCAAGCTGCCCCTCGATCAAGACTGAGGCCCCACAAAGCCTTTGTAAAGGAATCGGATCATGAGTGATTTCACAAGTAATTTCTGGTCGGTGTTTATCTCCGCCATTTCTATTCTTGGCATCGTTTACTGCGCGTTTTTGCTGTGGTTCTCTGCCAAAGTTAAGGTCTCTGCGCATGACGCGACAGACGGCACCACCGGCCACGTGTGGGACGGCGATTTGCGCGAAATGAACAACCCTCTTCCACGTTGGTGGTTGTGGCTGTTCATCATCACCATGGTGTTTGCTGTGGTGTACGGCTTGGCTTACCCAGCTTTGGGTAGTTTCGCTGGCAAGTTGGGCTGGAGCTCCGCAGGTCAGTACGAGGCTGAAGTAGCCAAAGCCAACCAAGACCTTGAGCCGTTGTATGCCGCGTTCAACGCACAGCCCCCCGAGCAATTGGCGGGCGATCCCAAGGCCATGGCGGTGGGTGAGCGTTTGTTCATGAACAACTGTGCCCAATGCCACGGCTCAGATGCCCGTGGTTCAAAAGGCTTCCCTAATTTGACGGACAAAGACTGGTTGCATGGCGGCACCCCTGACAAGATCAAGGAAACCTTGACCAAAGGTCGTATCGGCCAAATGCCGCCCATGGCTGCTGCTGTGGGCACACCTGAAGATGTGCGCAACGTGTCTCACTATGTGATGAGCTTGTCTGGCAGCCCCCATGACTCCGTGCGAGCTGCTTTGGGTAAAGGTAAGTTTGGTGCCTGCGCCGCTTGTCACGGCCCCGACGGTGCCGGTATGCAAGCACTCGGCTCTGCCAACTTGACTGACAAAGTCTGGTTGCACGGCTGGGGCGAAGAGGCCATCACTGCCATCATCAACAAGGGCAAAGTGAACCAAATGCCTGCGCAAGAAGGTCGTTTGACTGCTTCGCAAATCCACGTGCTGACCGCTTATGTTTGGGGCTTCTCCAACAAACCCGCTGCAAAGTAATTTGTTTTGAATCCTGCTGACAACTCTCAGCCGCGCAAGACCATCCCCATCGTTCCAGAGCCTGCGGGCTCTGCGGACGAGGTGATGGTCTCGCTGTATGCGGCATCTAAAAAAATCTACCCTCGCTCTGTCGAGGGTATCTTTGCTTATTGGCGTTGGATTTTTGTCGTCCTGACGCAGCTCGTTTTTTATTGCTTGCCTTGGTTTGAGTGGGGCTCGCGGCAAGCCGTGCTGTTTGATTTAGGCGCGCGCCGTTTTTATATTTTTGGTCTGGTTTTATACCCGCAAGACTTTATTTACTTGACGGGCTTGTTGGTTATTTCTGCGCTGGCTTTGTTTTTATTCACCGCAGTGGCAGGTCGGTTGTGGTGCGGCTTTGCCTGTCCGCAAACGGTGTACACCGAAATCTTTTTGTGGATCGAGCGCAAGATCGAAGGTGATCGTTCGGCCCGCATGCGACTGGATGATGGCGATTTTTCACTCGAGAAACTGGTGAAGAAGTGGTACAAGCATTTGATTTGGATCTTCTTTTCCATTTGGACGGGCTTCACATTTGTGGGCTACTTCACGCCGATTCGTGAGCTGGCGATGGAGTTTTTCCTCACCCGCATGAGTTCGTGGGAACTGTTCTGGGTGTTCTTTTACGGCTTTGCCACCTATGGCAACGCGGGCTTCATGCGCGAGCAGGTGTGCAAGTACATGTGCCCCTATGCGCGTTTTCAAAGCGCGATGTTCGATGCGGACACCTTGATCGTCACCTACGACACCGAGCGCGGAGAGCCGCGTGGCCCGCGCTCTAAAAAAGCCGATGTGGCTTTAGAAAACCTCGGTGCTTGCGTCGACTGCACCTTGTGTGTTCAGGTCTGCCCCACGGGGATTGATATTCGCAATGGCTTGCAATACGAATGCATTGGCTGTGGTGCCTGTGCCGATGTCTGTGACACCGTGATGGACAAGATGGGTTATCCGAGGGGCTTGGTACGTTTCTCTACGCAAAATGCGATGGAGAACAAATGGACGCCGCAACAAACTTGGAAGCGCTTGATGCGCCCTCGCATTCAGATCTACACCATGATTTTGGGTGCCATTGTGATCGCACTCTTGGTGTCGCTGGGCTTGCGTACGCCGTTCAAGGTGGACGTGGTGCGAGACCGCTCCACCCTGTCGCGAATCACGGAATACGGCACACTGGAGAATGTGTATCGTCTTCAAATCATGAATGCGACCGAGCACGCGCAGACCTACAAGCTCAGTACGCGCGGCTTGCCTGGGCTCAAAATCACCACAGAGAAGGAAATTCTTGTCGAGGCTGCCCAAGCGCGTTGGGTGGTGCTGCGTGCAGACATCCCGTACGGTTCGTCAGAGGCAGGATCTCATAAAATTCAATTTGAAATTGCGGCGCAAGGGACAGACGACGTTGTTGTCGAAAAATCTGTTTTCATCGTGCCGCGTTAAATCCCATGACACAAAGCCCTGAAACCGATACAAAACCCTGGTGGAAATACCCCATGGTGTGGCTCATCATTGCCGGCCCTTTGGCGGTCATCGTGGCGGGGTTTGTGACTCTGGTAATCGCGGTGCGGATGCCTGACCCGGTGGTCGCAGAAGACTACTACCGCCGAGGCTTGAACATCAACAAAACCTTGGCCGATGAAAATGCGCAAAAGTTAGCCCCGGCCATGCAGTCTCGCAACCATGCGGCAACACCCAAACCCGCACCTTGAGGGTTAAGACTGGCAGGTTTGTGCGTTCACGATCTGCTTGAGCGCATCGGGGTTCAAGATGCGCACATGGCGCTGCTTGACTTCCACAATGCCATCTTCGGCAAACTTTGAAAACGTTCGGCTCACTGTCTCGAGTTTGAGCCCCAAATAGCTGCCGATTTCTTCGCGCGTCATACGCAGCACCAGCTCTGATTGCGAGAATCCGCGTGCGTGCAAGCGTTGCACCAAATTCAACAAAAAGGCGGCCAAGCGTTCTTCGGCGCGCATGCTTCCGAGCAGCAGCATGACGCCGTTCTCGCGCACGATTTCGCGGCTCATGATCTTGTGGACATGACGCTGCAAGGCCGAGATCTCGCGCGACAGCTCCTCAATCCGGTCAAACGACATCACGCAGACTTCTGCGTCTTCGAGGGCGACCGCGTCGCAGGTGTGGTGGTCGCTGACGATGCCGTCAAGGCCAATGATTTCGCCTGCCATTTGAAAGCCTGTGACTTGGTCACGCCCGTCCTCTGACGAAATACAGGTTTTGAAAAATCCAGTGCGAATGGCGTACAGCGCATTGAACTTTTCTCCGTTGCGGAATAAGTTGTCACCCCGTGCCACTTTGCGGCGCGTCGCCACGACCTCGTCGATGCGCTGCATTTCGGCATCGTTCAGCCCCATGGGCATGCACAGTTCACGCAGGTTGCAATTGGAGCAGGCGACTTTGATGCTGTTGGTGTTCATGAGGGGACTCGGGGGTTGTTGATGCACATCAAGAACTTAAATTCTGTTTCAGGCGACATTATCTGCCGTAAAGATGACGGACAACTTATGACTTCTGCTGCATGCCCCCCCGAGCTGACACAGGCTGATCCGATCAGCCCAGAGTTGTTGCGTCGCTATGACGTGGCTGGGCCACGCTACACCTCTTATCCAACCGCCGATCGATTTGTCGAGGCCTTTGGCGAGGCCGATTATTTGCAGGCGTTGGAGCAGCGCCGTGACGGCTTGGCTGCCAAGGCCTATCCGCTGTCGCTGTATGTGCACATCCCGTTTTGCGAGTCGCTGTGCTACTACTGCGCATGCAACAAAATCATCACCAAGCACCATGAGCGGGGCGAAGAATATTTGCGCTACCTGACGCGCGAAGTTGAGCTCACCGTGAACCACATGGGCGCAGGGCAGAGCGTGTCGCAATTGCACTTGGGTGGCGGCAGTCCCACCTTTTTGAGCGACAACGAGCTCAACGCCTTGATGGCCATGCTGCGTCGCAGTTTCACCTTGGTCCCCGGCGGCGAATATTCGGTGGAGATCGACCCTCGCACCGTCACCCGCGAGCGCTTGGCCAACTTGGCCCAGCAAGGCTTCAATCGTTTGAGCTTTGGCGTGCAAGACTTCGAACCCGCCGTGCAAAAAGCAGTGCACCGCATTCAGCCGGCAGAGCAGGTGTTTGATTTGGTCGCCGTCTCGCGCGAACTGGGCTTTGACTCGGTCAACGTCGATTTGATTTATGGCTTGCCCATGCAAACGCCTGAAACGTTCGAACGTACGTTGGACCAAGTGGTCAAGCTGCGCCCCGACCGCATTGCGTTGTACGCCTATGCGCATTTGCCCGAGCGCTTCAAGCCGCAGCGCCGCATTCATACGGTGGATTTGCCGCCTGCGGCTTCTAAATTGACCATGCTCTCCAGCGCCATGCGCGTGTTGATGGCGGCCGGCTATGTGTATGTCGGCATGGACCACTTTGCCTTGCCCACCGATGCCTTGGCCGTGGCCAAGCGCCAAGGGCGTCTGCATCGAAATTTCCAAGGCTACAGCACCCAACCCGATTGCGACTTGGTGGCTTTGGGCGTGTCCTCGATTGGTCGTGTGGGTGCCACCTTTAGCCAAAACGTCAAGACGCTGGACGAGTACTACGACCTGCTTAACCAAGGCCGCTTGCCGGTGCAGCGTGGCATGGCCTTGTCTCGGGACGACTTGGTACGCCGCGCGGTCATCATGGCCTTGATGTGCCAGGGCAGCGTGTTGTTCGAATCCATCGAGCTCTCGCACTTGATTGACTTCAAAACCTACTTCGCCTCCGAGCTAGAAGCCTTGACAGCGATGCAGGAGCAGGGCTTGTTGAACTTGGATGACGCAGGCATTCACGTGACCGAGTTGGGGTGGTTCTTTGTGCGTGGCGTGGCCATGGTGTTTGACAAATATTTACAAACCGACCGCACCCGAGCGAAGTTCTCTAAAATTATTTGATGAACTCCACATTAGCCCTCACTGCCTTGCTCATGGGTTTGGCGGGCGGGCCGCATTGTTTGGCCATGTGTGGCGCGGTGTGTGCTGGTATTGGCCGGTCAGCCCAGCAACAGGGGGCAGGGCAAGGCACCTCGGCCCTGTTGCTGTTCCAACTCGGCCGCATCGTGGGGTATGCCACCCTGGGCGCCGTCGCGGCGACCACCATGCAAGGCGTGGGCTGGCTCAGCACCCAATCGGCGGTGTTTCGCCCCGTGTGGACCTTGTTTCATATCCTTGCTTTTTTGATTGGCGTGCTGCTGGTGTGGCGCGCAGAGCAACCCATTTGGCTCGATGGTTTTGGCCGCGCGGTGTGGCGTCGCGTGCAGGCCATGACCGCACACTTGAAGTTACGCCAAGGCGGTGCGTTGCTGTTGGGTTTTTTGTGGGCCTTGATGCCTTGTGGCTTGTTGTACGGCGCCTTGTTGGTCGCAGCGCTCAGCAACCATCCGTTAGAGGGGGCTGGCGTGATGGCCTTGTTTGCGTTGGGCAGCGCCATGGTGCTGACGCTGGGGCCTTGGTTGTGGCTTCGCCTTCGAAATGCGCAAGGTGTGCAGTTGGCCAGCAACCCGTCGTCCGGGGCGTGGGGTGTGCGCTTAGCAGGTGCCGCCTTGGCTGCCAGTTCCGCTTGGGCCTTGTGGATGGGTTTGGTGGAGTACCAAGCCCCGTGGTGCTTGGTGCCTCAGTGAATCAGTTGTTGATGCCTTTGTAAAACATGTAAATGGCCAGCACATACAAGACACTGGCAAATACACGCTTCAACTTTTTCACAGGCAGCATGTGTGCGGCCTTGGCACCCAGAGGTGCAGTGAATACGCTGCAAGCGGCAATCACCACCAGGGCTGGAATCCACAAATAGCCCACGGCGTCCGCCGGCAAGCCTTCGACGTGCATGCCACTGACGATGTAGCCCGCCACGTTGGCCACCGCAATCGGAAACCCCAGCGCTGCGCTGGTCGCCACTGCGTTGTGAATCGCCACGTTGCACCAAGTCATGAATGGCACGCTGATGAAGCCGCCGCCGGCACCCACCAGCCCCGACAAAAAGCCAATCGCACTGCCAGCGCCCACCAGTCCTGCTGTAGCAGGGACTTGGCGTGTGGGCGCAGGTTTTTTGTCCAAGAACATTTGCGTGGCCGAGAAGCCCACGAACAAGCCAAAGAAGATGGCCAGGTAAGAACCTTTGAGCAGCGCAAACACGCCCAAGCTGCCGATCATGCTGCCCAACACAATGCCCGGGGCCAAGCCCTTGACCAATTCCCAACGCACGGCGCCACGCTTGTGGTGCGCGCGCACGCTGGACACCGAGGTGAAGATGATGGTTGCCATCGAGGTGGCGATCGCCATCTTGACGGCCAGGTCGGCATCGACGCCGCGGTGAGACAACATGAAGGTGATGAACGGCACCATCACCATGCCACCCCCAATGCCCAGCAGTCCAGCCAAAAAGCCAGTGCAGGTGCCGAGCACGGCGAGTTCGAGAATCAGTTGGGGTTGAAGATCCATGAGGGGGCAGGCCTTGATTGAAGAGAAGGTGTCTGCAAGGAGCCTCAGGGCCGTCATCCTGAACCGGGGGTTCAGGTGGGCGAGGTCAGTTTGACGTTGGGTTCATCTGACGCGAGACGCTCACGCTCATCAAACGATGTTCCAAGCCCGAGCTCTATGAGCATTGGTTCAAGGAAATATAAAGCCCCAAGGACTTGCAGACGCCTCGATTGTAGGTGGGCTTAAATGAGTTGGTTGTCGCGTGCGAGCACGGCATCCATGCGCTGCAACAGGTTGTGCAGATCGGTGTTGGATGTGCTGCCATCCCCGTTGACAGCCGCAGCAGGGCGGTCAGTGAGGTCAAAGGCCAAGTTGAGGGCGGCGAGCACTGCAATGCGGTCACGGGCTTTGATCTTGCCTGCGTCGCGAATCTTGCACATGGCCTCGTCGACCTTGCCCACGGCTTCACTCAAGCGAGCCTCGCCTCCTTCAGGGCAGCCCAACACATAGCCTTGGCCCATGATTTGAACTTCGATCTGTTTCATGCGTTGTCCTTGGTCTCAGTGCCTTGGGGCAGACGGTCGATCAGTGCGTCGATGCGGTGACGCGCCGCGCCCAAGCGCGATTTGAGCAAGTCGCGTTCATGCGAAATCTCTTGCACTTGCTGCGCCAATAGCGCATTGGTGCGTTGCAACTCTTCGTGGCGCAGCAGCAAATGCTCGACGCGCTCGGCAATTTGATCGATCAGGGGGGTATTTGGCATGGCGCGTCGATTTTAAGGTGGCTGAAAGCTAAATTGTTAAAATTGACGATGTTGGTGCTCGCAGTGTGGTTCACACGCTGCAGTTCAACGGGAAGCAGGAAGGCTGCGTCGCTCGCTCGACAACGCCTAACCTGCGCTGCCCCCGCAACGGTCAAGCGGACGAGCCCTTGGGCTCCGCTTCTGTCACACAAGCCACTGAGCGCCTTGAACAAGCGTTTGGGAAGGCGACAGAGGTTGTCTCCGCCAGCCCGGATACCGGCCAACAAGGTGGTGGTGTGCCCAAAGCACGCCGCTTGAACGCTCAAGCACTGTCGGGGAAGGCGGTGAGGGCACATTCTGTTGGTTTGAATCATGAAGAAATCTATCCGTCTCCGTGCGCGTGCGTGTATGCCTGCGCTGTCCGTGTTGTCTTTGGCTGTGGCTGCGAGCGTTCAGGCCCAGGGCATTGAAATCAATCCGGTGGTGGTGTCTGCCACGCGCATTGCTCAGCCTTCGTCAGACGCTTCCGTTGTCGTGGACGTGATTTCACGCCAGCAAATAGAACAATCCGGCGCATCCAATATCACTGAATTTTTGGATTCAGTGAGTGGGATGACAGTCAATCGCTTATATGGCCGCTCAGGTGTAGATGCATCAGTTGATATTGGTTATATGGGGGAGGCCGGTTCCCAAAACGTTTTGATCTTGATTGACGGTCAACGTGTTAACACCATCGATCAGTCTGGCAGTCAATTTGCGCAGTTACCTATGAGTGCAATTCAGCAGATTGAAATTCGCAAAGCTAACGGTGGCGTGCTTTATGGTGATCGGGCGCAAGGTGGCGTCATCAACATCATCACGAGGGCTGATGACGCAAAGTCTGTTGATTTGAGTCTCGGAAGTTATGGTTACCAAAAGCAAGATGCTTATTTAGGTTTCAAGAGCGACCAAATGCGAGGTAGCTTTTCGATGATGAACGCAAAAACTGATGGGTACCGAAAGCACAGCAATTCGGATCAGCAAAGCGCACAGATGAGATTGTCGACAGAGTCCGAATTAGGGCAGTTTTCGTTTTTTGTCCGTGGCTTCGATGAGAAAGCCAATCTTCCAAGCACGTTGACGAAGGCTCAATTTGAAGCAAATCCAAGACAGATTGGGGCTTCTCCCGCGTCGACTGATCGTTCTGGGATCTCCACAGGTTTGAAATTTGATCGCTCGCTAGAGGGTAATGATCGTGTCTCTGTGGATGCGTTCCACCAAGAAATAACAGACAAAAGTTACTACACGATCAAAAATTCCCGAACTTCTGTCACACCAGAGTACAGGACCCGTCTCTTGGGTAATTCGATGGTTTTGGGCGGTGAGTTTGTGACTGCTCAAGCAAATACCAATCAAGGCAAGCAGGTTGAACAACAAACAAGTGCGTTGTTTGCTCAGCTGACACATCCCTTGACCAAGTTGACCAGTCTGGATCTTGGTCTGCGTTCCCAGCAGGCAGAAAGTAAATTTCAAGCGGCAAGAGGCGCAGCAACGACATCAGCAAACACACAGAAAACGGGTGGGTCAATTGGATTGCTGACTCAGTTGACGGAAAAGTCCTCCCTTCGTGCTGGTGCTTTGACTGGTTTTCGTTTTCCCAATGCGGATGAGTTGTACTATTTTGGCCAAAACAGTCCCTACCCATTGTTAGAAATTAACCCGACTGTTAAGCCCATGTCGACACAAGAGTATTTCTTGCAATACGAGCGGCGATATCAATCGGGCAAGGTGTCTGCGCACTACCGCCGCATAGACGCATTGGATGAAATTGCCTATCAATTTGACTGTGGTGTTGTGGGGGGCGTTGCCGCATCTTGTAACAACAATCTTTACGATACGAAGCGGTCGATACTTTCTCTCAATGCGGACTGGAAAGTGAATCCCGCTGCATTGTTGAAAGCAAGTGTCGACTTTGTGGATGCTTCAATTTCATCCGGGGCAAATATTGGAAACAGAATTCCGTTGACGCCCAAGCAAGTGGCCCGCATGACTTACGAGCAAAAAGTAAACGACTATGTGATGACAGTCTCTGCACATCACCGCACGGGTATGGTTCAGGCGAGTGACCAATCAGCGTCATCTCCGCAAATACCTTCCCGTACTGTTATAGATGTAGGGGCTAGGACACAATTTTCTAAGACTGTTTCAGGATCTTTCTGGATCCGCAATGCATTCAACAAGTCCTACTACGACTATGCAAGCTTCAATGGCATCTACCCAGCAGATGGGCGAGGTGTATTTGCCAATATGAAAGTCGGTTTTTAAACCAAAATGTTGACATCCGTGCTCCCTCAACGCATCGTCTGCCTCACCGAGGAAACGACGGAGTGGCTGTACATGCTGGGGGAAGAGGCGCGCATTGTGGGCATTTCGGGGTACACCGTGCGCCCTCGGCGTGCGCGTGACGAGAAGCCCAAAGTCAGTGCTTTTCTGAGCGCCAAAATCGACAAAATTTTGGCGCTCCAACCCGACTGCGTGTTTGGTTTCTCAGATCTGCAGGCCGACATCGCGGCCTTGCTCATCCGCGCCGGGGTGCAGGTCACGGTGTTCAACCAACGCAGCGTGGATGAGATTTTTTCTATGCTCTACCAAGTGGCAGCCATGGTGGGGCAAGCGGAGCAGGGCATGCAGCATTTGCAACGCATGCGCGCGCAGTTGGACGCGATGCAGCAAACCTCGGCCACCTTCAAGCGCCGACCCAAGGTGTATTTCGAAGAGTGGGATGCGCCACATATCAGTGGCATTCGCTGGGTGTCTGAGTTGATTGGCATTGCGGGAGGCGACGACTGCTTTCCTGAGTTGGCGCAAATGCCCATGGGCAAAGACCGCATCATTGCGGAGGGTCAATCCATCATTGACCGAGCACCCGACATCATCATTGGTTCTTTGTGTGGCAAGAAGTTCAGACCTGAAAAAGTGGCTGAGCGCCCGGGTTGG
>JACCDY010347417.1_pt1 | contig 44050 bp, 41 predicted proteins | sample 7446391 | NCBI WGS metagenome assembly JACCDY01 (sample SAMN15323451, study PRJNA562643) | freshwater metagenome | isolation source: river surface water | place: USA:Blue River Watershed | collected 2017-08-18
TCCCGCAACCAATGAAAGCCGTTGAATTCCAAGGAGTTCAGCGGCTTTCGCCTTTAAAAGCATTCATCCGCACGTTGTCTTCAAACCGATGCAACAGCCGATCACGATGTCCCGCGAGTGCCTCCCGGCCGCCGACTGGCAGGCCCGGATGGCTGCGCACCGCCAACGGGCGCGAACGCATACGGCACCGGCACTCGAACGCCACACCACCCATCAGGCGCACCCGATCGCCGACTTCCTGTTCCAATACTACGCCTTCCCGCTCAGCATTCTGGAAAAGTGGCATCCGGGAACCGGCATCCGACTGGAGAACAGCGGAGACCTGCCCGGCCACCTGCGCGGCAAACATTACCGGATCGACGAGGATGCGATCGAAGTCGATCCAAGCACACTGACATCCAAAGAACGGCTGCGTTTGCAATACACGATCGAGTTGCTCGAAGCCACCCGCGACCGCTCCCCCAACTTCGCCTGCCACGGATTGCATGAATGGGCGATGGTCTATCGCGGACAGCACATCCGCCACCAACACACCTTGCCACTGCGCATGCCGCAGGCGGAAATCGACGTCGTGGTCGAGAGCAGGCCGATCTGCTGCTCGCACTTCGATGCCTTCCGTTTCTTCACCCGCGACGCGCAACCGCTCAACCTGCTGCAGCCGACCTTGGACAGCCGGGTCCAACACGAACAACCGGCCTGCCTGCACGCCAACATGGACCTCTACAAGTGGGCGGCGAAATGCATGCCCTGGGTCGGCAGCGAACTCCTACTCGATTGCTTCGAACTCGCACTCGATCTCCGCGACCTCGACATGCGTGCCAGCCCCTATGACCTCAGCAACTGGGGACGCGAAGCCGTCCGCATCGAAACCCCCGAGGGCCGCCGCCATTACGAACACGAACAACGCACTTTCGCCGAACGCGCCAAGCCGCTGCGACAGGCACTCATCGACATCCTCGAGCTGACCCTCCGATCAAGCCACTGAATCCCCTCTCTGATTTCAGCGTTTCAGCTTTTCAGCGTTTCAGTTTCACCCCACTCACCCTCCCTGCCAGCCGAGCTTCTGGCGCAGATACTGATAGAACGAGCGACCCTCGAGCTGAAGCAGCTTGAAACTGCTCGCCGACTTGCGCACCTCGATGCGGTCGCCGGTTTCAATCGAAAAACTCTCGCGGCCATCGACGGTGAAGATCATCGGACCGGTCCCGGCATCATCCGAACTCAGCTCGACCACGCAGGTATCGGCCAGTGCCAGCGAACGCTGACTCAGGCTGTGCGGGCAGATCGGAGTCATCAGGAAGACACCGGCCGCCGGCGACACCAATGGGCCACCAGCCGACAAGGAGTATGCCGTCGATCCGGTCGGCGTGGCGACAATCAAGCCGTCGGCACGATAGGTGTTGAGCAACTCGCCATTCACTCTGGCCACCAACGACACCAGACGACCGGTCTCGCCGCGCGCCAAGGTGATCTCGTTGAGCGCCTTGAACACCAATGCCGATTGTCCCGAACGATGCACCACCGCTTCCAGCATCGTCCGCTCACTGATGCTGAAGCGCCGCGCTGCCAAGGCTTCAGCAAAGCCTTCGATCTCGTCATCCGTGCAGGTCGTCAAAAATCCGAGTCGGCCGATGTTGATGCCGGCCACCGGTGCATCGAAATCACCCAAGCGCGAAACCGCATGCAGCATCGTGCCGTCCCCACCGATCACCGCCGCCACTTCGACATGCTCGGCAAAACGGTCCGCCGGCACCCCTTCGGCCTGCCCGGCAAGCGCGGCGGTTTCGAGATCCAAAACCGGCACCAACCCGCGGCGCCTCAGCGCCTCTTGCAGCGCGCGGACGGTCGGGATCGACTCCGGCTTGTGGGGGTTGGCGAGGATTCCGACGTTCACTGGGGCTAGGTTAGGTGATGGAAACTGGAATGGCAAGTGGGCAAGGTAGCGCTCCCTCGGCGAAGGAGCGCTGCTGGCTAGGCATCAAGAGACGGGAAGGCGCTACATGAATCGGCCGAGGATCGGTGCTAAATCACGGGCACTGGCCTCGGGCCATTGCTCACGCGGGGTGAACACCGCGGTTTCCAACGCCTGATGAGACGGACAACTCAAGGATTCCGGCACCAAGGGCACCACGGCACGGATGATCTCCTTCGCCAGCGCACTGTTGGCGTGCATGTTGGCGATCACCACCGACACGTCGACCGCCTCCTCTTCCACTTTCCAACAATCGTAGTCGGTCACCAAGGCGAGCGACGCCGCCGAAATCTCCGCTTCACGGGCCAGTCTCGCCTCCGGTGCATTGGTCATGCCGATCAGATGCGCCCCGATCTGCTGGTGCATCCGGGCCTCCGCCCGCGTCGAAAATGCCGGGCCGTTCATGCACAGATAAGTCCCCCCCTCATGCAGGGTCGTCTTCACCAATGGCCGAGCCGCAGCGATCAGGCAGCGACGCATCACCTCGCCATACGGATCGGCAAAACCGACGTGCGCGGCAATCCCGCGCCCGAAAAACGTATGCTTCGCCGCCGTGCCGGTGCGGTCGATCAATTGATCCGGCACCACGATGTCGCGCGGCGCCATCGCTTCACACAAACTGCCCACCGCATTCACCGAAATCAACCAACGCACGCCAAGCGAACGCAGAGCCCATAGGTTGGCGCGGTGATTGATCTCATGCGGCATCAAACGATGACCCACCCCGTGCCGCGGCAGGAAGCAAACGCGCCTGCCGGCCAGCGTTCCCTGGATGATCGCATCGGAGGGATCGCCAAACGGCGTCGTCAGCCGGATGCTCTCGATCGCTTCCAGACCCTCCATCTCATAGAGCCCACTGCCACCGATCACGCCGATCGCCACCGACTGGTCCTGATTTGTCATGACCAGCGACTACCCCAACCGGAGCCAGCGGACAAGTCCGCTCAAATCCCCGGCAGCGAATCAGAAATCCTGCGCGGTCACTCCTTGGTGACCGGGCTTTGCACCTCATAGCCCTTGTCGCGGGCCACGTAGCCACCCGCTGCGCCGGCACCGGCAACGAGGACTGTCCAGCAGGAACTCAATGAGCCCGCCATCACCAGAAACAAAACCAAATGGAGCAGCTTTTTCATGGTCAGAATGTGGTCGATAGTCGCGCAAACGCTAATCGTGAGCTCCATCACGACAAGCTCAAAACGGCTGGCTGAGTGCCTTTGAACCGGCCAGCCCAAAGCGCCACGGCAAGTCGACCGCCTTGGAAATCCCAATCCGTGGACCCACCAGCAACTGGACATCCACGTCCGGCCGCCAGATGCCACGTCCTTTGGCTTTGAGGAATCGACAGCTATGGATCGAGCCATCGATGCCAAGCGCCCGCGTCAAGCGCCCGGGACCGGCACCCAACTGCTCGTCGCGAAACTTCCCACCCCGCCGACGACGCATCTCCTCGATACCGGCCACCGGCTCGACCGCCCGCAGCAAGACGAAACCTTCTCGAGAGCCACCCTTGACCAACAGGTTGAACAACCAGTGCATCCCGTAGTTCAGATACACATACGCGTCACCAGGCCTATGCCGGGCCACAAAGTCCCGCGCGCTGGGCCGGGCCCAGGTGTGGCAAGCCTCATCCCCCTCGGCATCATAGGCCTCGGTCTCGACAATCCGCACTTCGCAGCCGTCCCAACGCAGGTGGCAGCCGATCAAGCCCCGGGCACAAGTCACCGGGTCCTGATGAAAGTAGTCCTGGGCCAGACGGCGCATGGTGAAAATGCTGAAACGTAAACGGCATGGGTCAACAGCAATGTAGCGGCGGTCTATGACCGTCGCACGACAGCCGCCATAGGCGGCACGCCATCGGAGATGGCTATTCCAGCGATTTCAGCGACGGTCATAGACAGCCGCCATAGGCGGCACGCCATCGGAGATGGCTATTCCAGCGATTTCAGCGACGGTCATAGACCGCCGCTACAGGCGTTTCACTCATCGCTTGCGCTTTTCCCGCGCATTCCATAGCCTCCGCCCCCCAGCACCACCCACCGGGCCATGAAGAAAAAAGCCGTCAAGATCTACGACACCACCCTGCGCGATGGCACCCAGGGCGAAGGATTCCAATTGTCCGGCCTCGACAAACTGCGGATCGCCCGCCGCCTGGACGCCTTCGGCATCGACTACATCGAGGGCGGCTGGCCGGGGTCCAACCCGAAGGACGTCGAGTTCTTCCAGGAAGCGAAATCGCTCAAACTCAAGCACGCGAAACTCGCCGCCTTCGGCTCGACCCGCCGCGCCCACACGCCGGTCGCCGAGGACGCCCAAGTCCGACTCTTGCTCGAAGCGGAAACCCCGGTGGTCACCATCTTCGGTAAAAGCTGGGAAATGCAAGTCACCGAAGTGCTGCGCACCACCGTCGAGGAAAACCGCGCGATGATCCGCGACACCGTCGCCCATCTGGTCAAGAACCGCCGCGAGGTGATCTACGACGCCGAACACTTCTTCGACGGCTACAAGGACTCGCCGGAACACGCGATGCGCACGCTCGAAGCCGCCGCCGAAGCCGGCGCCTCCTGCCTGGTCCTGTGCGACACCAACGGCGGCACGCTGCCGTCGGAAATCATGCAGATCACCATGGAGGTGCGCAAACGCATCCCCAAGACCCCGGTCGGCATCCACACCCACAACGATTGCGAACTCGGCGTCGCCAACGCCATCGCCGCCGTCAAAGGCGGCGCCTCCCACATCCAGGGCACCATCAACGGCTACGGCGAACGCACCGGCAACTGCAACCTGACCTCGGTCATCCCCATCCTCCAGCTGAAGATGGACATCCCGGTGGTCCCCCACCTGGAACAACTTCGCGAACTGTCCTATTTCGTCGACGACGTCTCGAACAACCCGCACTTCCCCCGCGCCCCCTTCGTCGGCCGCACCGCCTTCGCCCACAAGGGCGGCATGCACGTCAACGCGGTGAAGAAAAACTCGCGCAGCTACGAACACATCCAACCGGAAAGCGTCGGCAACTCCCAGAACATCCTGGTCTCGGAGCTCAGCGGTCAGGACAACATCCTGCTCAAGGCAACACAACTCGGCCTGCCCCTGGAAAAAGGATCCAAGGAAGCCAAAATCATCCTCAAACGCGTCAAGGAACTCGAGCATCAGGGATACTCCTTCGAAGCCGCCGGCGGCTCACTCGAACTGCTCATCCTGCGCGAACTCGGCAAACACCGCAAAACCTTCGACCTCACCGAATACCACACCAGCTTCCGCCAATACCGCGATGGCCATGCCCCGGTCTGCGAAGCCACGGTGAAACTCTCGGTCGACGGCACCCCGGAACTCACCGTCGCCGAAGGCCACGGCGTGGTCAACTCGCTCGACCTCGCCCTGCGCAAGGCGCTGCTTCCTTTCTACCCGGACATCGCCAAGGTCTCACTCGTCGACTACAAGGTGCGCATCATCGATGGTCATGACGCGACCGCCGCAAAAACCCGCGTGCTCATCGTCAGCACCGACGGCGAATCCTCCTGGGGCACTGTCGGCGTCTCCGAAAACATCATCGAAGCCAGCTGGCTCGCACTAGCCGACGGCATCGATCTGTTCCTGCAACGCCACGCCAATAAAACCAAACGCAAGTCGACAGGCAGCAAGCGGTAAGCGGTTTGGAACCATCGCGCCATGGACCGCGGACTTCAGTCCGCCCCAGAGCCCCAGGCACAAAAGACCTCTCGCAGGAAGCTGCCAGCTTCCACGAGACGCCGGAGATCGCGGAGCGTAGGCGGCAGCCACTTCCCTCCCCTTTTCCGACAAAATCCTCCTATTCCTCGCAAAACCATGCGTGGCATTCATGGGCAGGCTCCGCCAGCCTGACGGAGCGATGTCCAAGTGCACCCTGCTCCGCGAGGAACCCTACCGCGTCTTCTTCCCCCTCGGCATTCTCGCCGGCATCTATGGCGTGATGATGTGGCCGATGCTCTACGCCGGTTGGCTACCCTTCCACCCGGCCGAAGCCCACGCCCATCTCATGATCGAAGGCTTCATGGGCGCCTTCATCATCGGCTTCATCGGCACCGCCTTTCCCCGTCTCGCCAGCCACCGAATCTGGTATCATGGCGAATGGCTCGCCCAGATCGCGCTCTGGCTCCTGGTCGTCACCAGCCATGCCCGCGGACAAGTGGCCGCCGGCGATGCCGCCTTCGCCGCATTGCTGACCGTAGTCAGCATCAGCGTGATCAGCCGCTGGTTCCACGGCCGCCGTGACACCCCACCGCCGGGATTCGTGCTGGTGCTCCCCGCCTTGATCGCCGCCGCCATCTCCGCCTGGCTGCTGTCGCGTCCCGGTCTCGATGCCCGACAAATCCAATGGGCGAAACTCTGGCTCTATCAGGCGCTGCCGCTGCTGCCGATCATGGGCATCACCCCCTACCTGCTGCCCCGCTTCTTCGGCCACGACAGCAGCCACGCCTTCGACGATTCCGCCAGCATTCCTCCAGGATGGTGGCCGAAAGCCTTGCGCGCGCTGACCGCCGGATCGCTCATCGTCATCAGCTTCGCCCTCGAAACATCGGGGCATGCCTCCGCCGGACATCTGCTCAGAGCCCTGACGGTCTTGCTGTGGTTCGCCATCGAAACCCCGATGCTTCGGAAAGCAGCGCAACCCACCACCCCCGCAACCGCCAGCCGCTGGGCCGCCCTGTCGATCATCGGCGCTTGGATCGCCGCCGTCGTCTGGCCGCAAGCCCGTCTGGGTTCCATGCACCTGTTCTTCGCCTCCGGCGCCGCGCTGATCACCCTGGCCGTCGCCACCCGCGTCGTCCTCGGCCACGCCGGCCGCCACGACCTGCTGCAGGGGAAAATCATCTGGCTGCGCTGGGTGATCGGCCTGCTCGTGCTCGCCGCCACCACCCGCCTGAGTGCCGATCTCATCCTCAAGGTGCAGATATCCCACTACATCTATGCCGCATGGTCATGGGCGATCGCTTCCGCCCTCTGGCTCGGCTTCGCCGCCCGCTACCTGTGGCGCCACGAGCAACCGGACAAAAAACCATCGAACTGCCCACGACGCCGGCACAGGATCAATCAAACGGCATCTTCGCCGACTTGCTGATCCATCCCATCAGGTGAGGTGCTTCACCACGCGCTCCTTCAACAACTCAATCAGACGTGGGTCCATGAATCCGTAGTCGTCGGCAATTCCCAACACGACCACCCGCTTGCCGCGTAAGTCACTCCCGAATCGGCGATTCAACCCGCGCCGATGCACCGGCTCCATCACCAGGATCAGATCCGCCCATTGCAACTGTTCCACCGATAACGGCACCTCGGCATCCGGACTCAACCCGGCTGAATCCACTTCCACGCCAGGCCAACCGCGAAACACTTCCTCCGCAGTCGGACTGCGCAGACGATTGCGTGAACAAATGAAGAGGACACGCGTCATGATCCATCAAAGAATCCAATCATCCGCCCCATCACTCCTCGATCGTCACTGTCTTGAAGATGAAACGCAACCGGTTCGGTTCGCGGACGAAATACAACTTCATCTCCTCGCGGATCTCACGCAGGGATTGGCGGAATTCCGCTTCATCACCCGGTGCATCGGGCCAAGTGATGTGCACCGTAGTCACCTCTTGTCCCGGCACGATCGCATATGTCCCCTTCATGTCCGGATCTTCACTCAGGATCTGCCGGATGTAATCCGCTTCCGCCATGTCCTCCGGAGTCGGACGGTTCAGTTGCTGCTTCTTCTCATTCCACGAAGCACAACCGATCGACAACAACGCGATGACAGAACAAACGAATAGGAAGAGGTGACGATGCTTCATGAGAAGGCATTCCTAGCATGTACCGGCTGGCACCGAAAGCCCGCTCTTGCAAGGCACCCGGATTGGCCATTCAAGCCCCCTTCCCGACGCACCATCGCTGACGATCGAGACCCGAAACCACCACATCTGGTAGGCCTCATATTCCACCCTCCAGATCCACAATCCACCCGGAAAACTTCTTTGCCTACTGCCATCTCGGATTTATCTTTTCTTGTCAAAATTTGCTTGGCCTATGGAACCCCTAGATGCATACTTTTCGTCCACATACCATATGTAGTATTTGGTCTATTTTCCTTAAGTAAAACCTCAACGACTAGCCTGAACACCTATGAACCCTCCCAGCTCCGCGCTCGAAAGCCCGAAAGCAGCCTCCAAAAAGAACCGCCCGCAAGATCATGGCATGAAGTTCGAACCTCACTTTGCCAGCCCTGGCCTTTCGCCTTTCGATCAGGTCGAGTGGGACCGCCGCACCGCGGAAATCACCGGCGATGACGGCAAGCCGCTGTTCCGCCAGGAGAATGTCGAGGTTCCTAAATCCTGGAGCGAACTGGCGACCAAGATTGCAGTGTCGAAATACTTCTACGGCGATGCCGCAATGGGCACCGATCCCTATCAGGGTGGCCGCGAACAATCGGTGCGCCAACTGGTGCACCGGGTGACGCGCACAATCGCCGACTGGGGGCTGGAAGACGGCTACTTCGCTGGCAAGGAGGATGCGGAAACGTTCTACAACGACCTCACCTGGCTCTGCCTCAACCAATACGGTGCCTTCAATTCACCGGTCTGGTTCAACGTCGGGCTCTACCATGAATACGGAGTCGGCAAGGATGGTAGCCAGGGCAACTGGTGCTGGGATGAATCCGCCGGCAAGGCGGTGCGCTCACCCGGCCAATACCACTACCCGCAGGCCAGCGCCTGCTTCATCCAGAGCGTGAGCGACACCATGGAGGACATCATGCGCCTCGCTACCGCGGAAGCGATGCTGTTCAAATACGGGTCAGGCACCGGCTCGGACCTGTCGAACCTGCGCTCGACCCGCGAAAAACTCACCGGCGGCGGCAAACCGTCGGGACCGCTTTCCTTCCTGCGCATCTACGACCAGGTCGCTGGCGCGATCAAATCCGGCGGCAAGACCCGACGCGCCGCGAAGATGAATACGCTCAAGGACTGGCATCCGGACATCGAGGAATTCATCGAAGCAAAAACCATCGAGGAGAAAAAAGCCTGGGCCCTCATCGAGCAGGGATACGACGGCAGTTACAACGGCGACGCTTACGGGTCGGTGATGTTCCAGAACGAAAACCTCTCGGTGCGCACCAGCGATGAGTTCATGCAGGCCGCCATCGAAGACAAGGAGTGGTGGACACGTCGGGTGACCGACGGCAAACCCTGCGAAAAGAAAAACGCGCGTGAACTGCTGCGCAAGATCGCCCAAGGGACGCACACCTGCGGCGACCCCGGCATGCAGTTCGACACGACCATCCACACCTGGCATACCTGCAAGGGCAGCGGCCGCCAGCACTCGACCAATCCGTGCTCGGAATACCTGTTTCTCAATGACACCGCCTGCAACCTGGCATCCCTCAACCTGGTGCGCTTCCAGCAACCGGACGGCTCGTTCCACATCGAACGTTTCAAGGCAGCCGTGCGCTTGTTCATCGTCGCCCAGGAAATCCTCGTCGACCGCGCCAGCTACCCGACACAACCGATCGCCGAAAACTCCCATGCGTTCCGCACGCTCGGCCTCGGTTACGCCAACCTCGGCGCACTCATCATGAGCCGTGGCCTCGGCTACGATAGCGACGAAGGCCGCGCCTATGCCGGTGCGATCACCGCTCTGATGACCGGCCACGCCTACGAAGTCAGCGCGGAAATGGCCGCCGCCAAAGGCGCGTTTCCATCCTACCACGACGCCCGCTACGGCGAGGTCACGCATCCGCCGGCCGCCTCGAACGTCGAGTCCATGCGGGAAGTGATCCAACTCCACCGCGACCGCTCGCAACAACTCGACGGCAATGGCGTCTGCCAACCGATCGTCGATGCCGCCCGCGAAGTCTGGGAGCAAGCACTCGAAAAAGGCACGCAACACGGCTATCGCAACGCCCAGGTGACCGTGCTCGCGCCGACCGGCACGATCGGCTTCCTGATGGACTGCGACACCACCGGCATCGAACCGGACATCGCGCTCGTCAAATACAAGCTGCTCGCCGGTGGCGGCATGCTCAAGATCGTCAACCGCACCGTGCCGCCCGCACTCAAACGGCTCGGCTACAGCCCCGATGAAATCGCCAACATCCTCGTCCACATCGAAAAATACGATACCATCGAGGATGTCACCGACCCGGAAACCGGCGAAACGGTGCGCAGCGGACTACTCGATGAACACCTGCCGGTCTTCGACTGCGCGTTCAAGGCCCACCTCGGCAAGCGCAGCCTGCACTACCGCGGCCACCTGCGGATGATGGCCGCCGCCCAACCATTCCTTTCCGGCGCAATCTCCAAAACCGTCAACCTACCCGAAAGCGCAACGGTCGAGGACATCATGCAAACCTACATCGAAGCATGGCAACTCGGACTCAAGGCGGTCGCCATCTACCGCGATGGGTCAAAACGCTCGGCCCCACTCAACACCAAACTCAACGACAAGAAAACCGAGGCCCTGAGCACTCCGGGCGAACAAGAACTCGCCGAACGCATCGCCAGCCTGATCCGCGAGAACGCCGACCTCCGCCACCAGGCAAGCGTGCGCACCCGCCGCAACATGCCCGACACCCGGATGTCGATCACCCACAAGTTCGAGATCGCCGGCCACGAAGGCTACATCACCGCCGGACTCTACGAAGATGGCCAACCGGGCGAGGTCTTTGTCCAGATGTCCAAGGAAGGCAGCACCATCGGCGGCCTGATGGATACCGTCGCCACCCTGACCTCGATGGCCCTGCAATACGGAGTGCCACTCGAGCAACTGGTCAACAAGTTCGCCTACCAACGATTTGAACCCAGTGGTTTCACCAAGAACCCGGCGATCCGCACCGCCTTCTCGATCACCGACTACGTGTTCCGCTGGCTCGGCTGTGAGTTCATCAAGGGTTACCGCGAAGCAACCTCCCCCGGCCACAGCAAGCAGGAGGAACTGCCGATGCCCGAAATCCGCGAGATGGATCAAAAGGCGGTCAACCGCCCGGTCCCGGAACTCAGCGTCAACACCACCGATGAGACCAAGCACAAGGATCGCGTGAAGAACGCCCTCGGCTCCGCCTACATGGGCATCATCTGCTCGAACTGCGGCTCCGATAAGGTGGTCCGCGCCGGCGCCTGCGGCTGCTGCACCCAGTGCGGCACCAGCCAAGGCTGCAGCTGAGGTGAATTGAAAACCACGAATTCACACGAATGGGGGGCAGGTAGGTCGCCACGGTCATCCTGCCTCTTCATCGTAGGCTCGTTCGTCAGAACGAGGGGTGAAGTGAATATGAAACCACGAATGGACACTTACCTCTTTTGCCCTGCGGGATACAACACCCCTTCAATGAATCATCCATCCGGAAAAACGTAACTTCTGACTCGGCACTTCTCACTCGGCACTCGGCACTGCCCTCACCGCGACAAGGCGCTACCTCACTCGCCCTGCTTGAAACGCAGCACGCGCTCACCCGGGCGGCAGTAACCCAAGCGGTCGCGGGCATGCAGCTCGAGATACGCCGGATCCTCACGCAAGGCCTGCAACTCAGTCTTGCGGCAATCCCGCTCGAACAGGATCTGCGCTTCCTTGGCACGCGCCTCCACCAACTTCTGCTGCAGCCGATCCAACTCCCGCTTCTGCGGAAAGGCCGTGGCCACCATCACGAAACCCAAGGACACACAAAACGCCATCATCGCAATCTTACCCGCCCCCTTGATGACCCGCGTGCGGGCCTCCAAGCGGGTCAAGGAACAGGTGCTGGTGCGACGTTTGCCCATGAGTCCGACCCAAAAACCCCTAAATATCATCAAATGTCAAGGAAACTAAACGAGTTAGGAAGATGCGGACGCCTCGAAGCCATCCTCTCTTCAAACCATGGTTTGAATCACCTGACCAGGCATCCCCGTGGATGACTCCTCAAGCATTGGACGCTTCACGCAGCAAGTGAAGCTTCTCCATGGCCGCACCGTTCTCTAGGGCCTCCTGCGCCATCCGGATGCCGTCGCCGATATCATCGGCCAAGCCAGCGCAGGCCAAGGCCGCACCGGCATTGAGCATCACCATGTCGCGCTTCGGCCCACGGTCCTTGCCGGAAAGGATATCCGTCAGGATCTCGGCATTGCGCGCCGCATCCCCACCCTGCAATTCCTCGACCTCCGCATGACGCATGCCGAAGTCGCGCGGACGCACCTCTTCGTCCTCGGGATCCTGATAGGAACCCGCTTTGCAGATGCGCGTCGATCCCATCAGGCTCATTTCATCGACACAACGGCCATCGCCGGTCGTGCCGTGAACGACCCAGGCGCTCTCGCGGCCGAGGCGCTGCAGGATCTCGGCAAACACCGGACAGAACTCGCGTGAAAACACCCCGACCAACTGGCATTGCGGCCGTGCCGGATTCAACAAGGGTCCGATCAGGTTGAAGATCGTCCTCACGCCGCGCACCGCCAACGACTTGCGCACATTGACCACCGCCTTGAACGCCGGATGATACAAGGGCGCGAACATGAAGCCCAATCCCGCCTGCTCCACGCAGCGGCGGAAACCATCACCATCCAGATCGATCTTCACCCCAAGAGCCTCCAGCACATCCGCACCTCCGCTCTTCGACGTGATCCCGCGATTGCCGTGCTTCACCACCACCGCCCCGCAGGCTGCCGAAACGAACATCGAGGTGGTCGAGACGTTGAACAAATCCAGCTTGTCGCCACCAGTGCCGCAAACATCGAGCGTCGGCCCTTCCAGATCAAGCAAGCCCAGATGTGGATCAACAGCATGGTTGAGGAAGGCCTCGACGAAGCCGGCGATTTCCGCCGCGGTCTCACCCTTCCTCGACAACGCCTCCAGCAGCTCCTCCTTGACCCCATCGTCCGCGCGCACATCCAGCAACAACTCGGCGGCCGCGTGGACCTGACGCTCCGAAAGCTCCTTGCCGTCCTGCAGGTGTTGAATCAAGCCGTTCACGAACGACATCCTAGCATCCCCCCATGCCATGGGCCAGAACGAATGGTCTGCTGAAATTTGAAATCTCAAATTTCAGATCTCATATGATCACATGGAATGCGGACCATTCCGACTCAATCCGCTCCTGCTTTCCCATTGCCATTTGACGCCCAGCGCCAATCCGGGCATGCTCGCGCGCGATGCCATCTCCCAAACACGTGCTTTTCGTCTGCACCGGAAACACCTGCCGCAGCCCGATGGCGGAAGGCTTGATGCGTAAGGCCATCGGCACACGCACGGACATCAGCACAGCCTCCGCTGGCGTCGCCGCTTACGGCGGATCCAAAGCCAGCCCCGAAACCATGGCCGTGCTCAAACAGCACAACGCCGGCCTCAAGGGATTCCGCAGCCAGGCGGTCACCGAAAGCCTGCTCGAGCAAGCGACCCACGTCTTCGCCATGACCGAAGGCCACCTCGCCGCGCTCGAATCCCGCTTTCCCGATCACGCCGACAAATACTTCCTGGTCCGCGAGTTTTCCGGCATCAAGGACAAGCGGGAGGGCCTCGATGTCCCCGACCCGATCGGCATGGGCCAGAAAGCCTATGAGGAAGTCGCCAAGGTGCTTGAATCAGCCATCCCCAACATCATCGCCTACCTCGACGCGGAGCCGGGGGCAGATTGATGATTGTGGATTGTGGATTGTGGATTGAAGAAGCGGCAGAGAAACCGTTCCACCCCCCTGCCTCTTTCAGCTTTCAGCTTTCAGCTTTTCAGCGTTTCAGCTTTTCCCCTCACACCATCCCCAGCTTCATCCGGCCTTCCTCGGAAATCATCTCCTGATTCCAGACCGGATCCCACACCAACTCGACGTGAGCTTCGTCGACGCCCTCAAGGGTCATGATCTTGGCTTGGGCATCAGCGGCAATCACCGGGCCCATGCCACATCCGGGGGCCGTAAGGGTCATTTTCACGGACACCACCGTCTTACCATCGATCTCCTCGATGCCGCAGTCGTAAACCAAGCCGAGATTGACGATGTCCACAGGAATCTCCGGATCGTAAACCCCCTTGAGTTGGGCCCAGACCTGCTCTTCCAGAGGCGCATCCTTCAAGCGTTCGGCCGCCTCATGCTTCTTCTGCTCCTCCTTGGGGTCCACGCCGAGCGCATCCGCGTCCTGCGAGGAAATCCGCGCCAATCCCTGCGAGGTGGCCACCGTGTAGGTGCCACCCAGCCGCTGGGTGATGAATACCGGCGTGCCGGCAGGCAGGGTCAAGGTGTCGCCACTGGGGATCTGGATGGCGGCGACTTCCCGGGTGAGCTGGATTTCCTCGTGCATGGCGGCAGTAAAGACCAGCTGGCCGCACTGGGCAAGGGATGAGTTGGGCATCATCAGCCCCCCACCGGGATTTCAGGGATTGTCACCGGCTGCCGCGGCCCCTAGAATCCTAGGAACAACAACCCTATGTGGGAATTCATCGTCAAACACTGGCGCGACGCGATTGAGATCCTGGTGCTCGCTACCTGCATCTACCAGATCTACCGCGCCTTCCGCGCGACCCGCGGCGCCCAGATCCTGGTCGGCCTGGGCACCGTGCTCATCGTGCTGGCCCTGGCCTCGAACCTCTTCGATTTCGTCGTCATCCAGTGGATCCTCGCCCGCGCCGCCGCCGTGCTCGCCCTAGCGCTGATCGTCATCTTCCAACCCGAACTGCGCAACGGCCTGGCCCGCCTCGGCAGCAACCGGCTGTTCTCGTTCTACTCGCGCCGCCGCATCGACTTCCTCGAACGCTTCACCGACGCGGTGATCAACCTGTCCAAGAAACGCATCGGCGCCTTGTTCGCCATCCAGCGCGACATCAGCCTCAAGGAGCAACTCGAGACCGGCGTCGTCCTCGATGCCCATTTCTCGCCGGAACTCGCAATGTCGGTGTTTTTCCCGAAATCCCCACTGCATGACGGCGGCATGATCATCGCCGACGAACGCGTCGCCGGCGCCGCCTGCGTCTTTCCCGTCACCGAACGCGAAATGGCCGACCGCTCGACCGGCCTGCGCCACCGCGCGGCCATCGGCCTGACCGAACGCAGCGATGCCATCGCCGTGGTCGTCAGCGAGGAGACCGGCAGCATCTCCATCTGTGTCAACGGCAACCTTCAACGCAACCTTACCGAACCGCAATTCCGTGAACAAATCGCCAACCACTTTGTCGCTCATAAAGCCCCGTCTGAAGATGACTCTGGCCCACAACTGGGTCGCCAAGATTCTCTCGCTGATTCTGGCGATCGCGATCTGGTATCTCATTAAGCAGAACCTGGCGAACAACGGCGGCTTCATCGAAAAACCCCCGCGCGCACTGCCGGTCCAAGAGGGCAACTGAGCCATGATCCGCTTCGCAGTATTGGGCAGTGGCAGCAGCGGCAACGCCGCAGTCGTCCACTGCGGCGATACCCGGCTGCTCATCGACGCCGGCCTCAGCGCCAAACAACTCGAGCTCCGCTTGGGCGAATTGGGGGTAGAACCCGCATCCCTCGACGGCATCCTGCTGACCCACGAGCACGGCGACCACACGCGCGGGCTCAAGGTGTTTCTCAAAAAACACCCGGTGCCGGTCTACACCACCCCGCACACCGCGCAAGTCGTCCGCGAATCCGGCATCATCGCCAGCTGGAAAACCTTCGAGAGCGGCCAATCGTTCGCCGTCGGCAATGCGGAGATCCACGGCTTTTCGATCCAGCACGACGCGGTCGACCCGGTGGGCTTCGTCATCCACCACCAAACCAGGCGCCTCGGATTCGTTTCGGACGCCGGATTCGTCACCCGCAGCATGATCGAAGCCATGCGCGGCCTGCACGGTCTCTTCATCGAGGCCAACTACGACGACGCCCTGCTCGAGGCGGACACCAAACGCCCCTGGTCCACCAAGCAACGCATCAGTTCCCGTCACGGTCACCTGTCGAACCACCAGGTCGGCGAACTGCTTGGCGAGATCGCTCATGAAGGGCTGCGGCACATCGTGCTCGGCCACCTCAGTTCCGACTGCAACCACCCCGACGTCGCCACAAAATACCTCCGCAGCTGCCTCGACACCAAAGGACATCCACAGGTGCAACTCTGCTGCGCCCACCCCGACCAACCGAGTCATTGGCTCGAACTCTGACGCTGTCATCATTTCAAATCTCAAACCTCAAATCCACCACCATGGCCATCGAAACCTTCGCCGAATTCTCACCCACCATTCATCCGAGCGCCTTTGTCGCCGCCAGTGCCGATGTCATCGGACGGGTGACGCTTGCCGAGGAAAGCAGTGTCTTCTACCAGGCCACCCTGCGCGGGGACATCAATGAGATCGTCATCGGCCCGAAATCCAACATCCAGGACAACGTCGTCGTCCACCTCGCCGACAACTACGGTTGCTACGTCGGCGAGTTGGTCACTGTCGGCCACTCGGCCATCCTCCATGCCTGCACGGTCAAGGACGAGGTGCTCGTCGGCATGGGCGCCATCATCCTCGACGGTGCAGTGATCGGCGAACGCTCGATCATCGGTGCCGGCGCCCTGGTCACCGGCGGCACGGTGATCCCTCCCGGTTCACTGGTGCTCGGATCCCCGGCCAAGGTCGTTAAAGTGTTGCCACTCGATGAACAGGCGAAGATCAAGTCCTGGGCCGAGAAATACGTGCGCGTCTCGCGGGCGTTTCTGGAGCGGTGAATGACCCCAACCAACGTAGGCGCGTTTGTAAGAACGCGTGCTTCTGGGCTCCCCCGTTTCTCCTTGATCCAGCCTCTCGCGGAATGACAAGGAGCGGACTCCTCCACCCAACGCTTGGATGCCTACCACATCTAGGGGTATGCCACCGGGCTACAGTATTGCGTAATAGTACATGCCAGTTTGAGAAAGTTGCACGCGGTTGCGGCGGCACCTAGAGACAGGATTTGAACATCGAACATCGAACGCCCAACATCGAACATCGAAGTGAAGAGAGGTGGGATAAATCGATACGTCCTACCCGCCTCACTTCGACGTTCAGTTTCGATGTTCGATGTCTTGACCGCCGTAGCTTCAGCGAAGGCGGTTCGATTTCTTCAGAGTGCCATTTGATGTCGCCAACCGGGCTGTCAGATTGGCAATAGCACCTTACGACAACTCAACTGCCCCACATCATTTCAGCGTTTCAGCGTTTCAGCTTTTACCCAAAAACGGGTTTCCCACCTTCTCCTCCTCCACCGTCGTCGCCGGTCCGTGTCCGGGCAGCAGCACCGCATCATCAGGCAGGTCGGCGATGGCGGTCTTGAGTGTCTTGAGTGCCAACTGAAAGCGTTCGGGGTTCGGCGTCTTGCCCATGGTCCCGGCAAACAAGGCATCGCCGACCACCAATACCGGGCGTGACAAACCCTCGATGTGGTAGCCGAGTGCCGGAACGAAATGCCCGCTGAGATCACAGGCACGCAAGCGCAGAGGTCCACAGATCAGCACCTCACCGGGTTTCAGGCTTTCTGGCGTATGGATGGTCACTCCCTTCGCCTGCAAAGCGTACAGACCACCCACATGGTCGTGGTGGCCATGAGTGATGAACGCGACATCCGGCAGGGCCGGCAAGGCATCGATCAGATCACGGGGCCCGGTTCCGGTATCGAACACGATCCGGAATCCTCCCTGTTCCACCCACCAGGCATTCACACCCCATGGTCCGAATGGCAATTCAAGCCGCTGCACGCCGGCCAATTCGATGGGCTTGGGATGGTAATCAGGGTGGCCCACCAACGCCGCCGGATTCAATCCGAGTTGCCGGGCGACCATCTGCGCCAAGGCGGCATCAAACTCACCCGCCATGAACGCCTGCCAGGCCGTTTGGGAAATTCCAAGCTTAGGGATCAGCGCATCCTCGGCGATGCCATGTCCGACCATTGCCTTGCGGATGACATCGCTGAAGTCGTCCTCAAGCATCGGGTCGTTTCTTGCGCAGGCCAATGAACACCACGGTGCCGGCGAACACGAGGAACAAGCAGGCGACCGTGCCAAGGATCTTCAACAAGCGGCTCACCCCGTGCTCAACCTCTTCCTGTGAGAAGGCATCCACCGGCTTCTCGCCCGGCACTTTGGCCAGCACGAGTTTGCCATCCACGATTGCAACGGACGTCAGCCCGGCCATTGCTGGACCAAGGGTGGCATCGGTAAGATAACGCTCCATCAATCGGTAGGGCGACATCTGTTGGACAAATTCCACCGGCACTTCACGGTCGGGAACCTGGATCTCATGAAGCCTCAGGACCACCTCCTGCTTCAACAGGCACGGCTCCGCAACCACGGTGGCATTCAGGTAGCGCATGTCCGAGGCGATCCACCCGCTCTCACCTTCGTCTGCCAGTCGCGGTTTGCCGTTCAAGGGGAACGAGATCCCAATCCGCATCCGCTCACCCTCGCACGACTCGATCCGGAAGGTGCCGCGCAGTTCCTTGAACGGCTCATATACAGCCACCGCCAGATTCAACTCATCCGGAGTCAGTTCCAACCGCGCCTCCTCGGCTTCCAACAAATGCTGACGGAACACCTCAAGCTTGCGCGCCAGTGCGTTGATCTCACCCTCTTTGCCATCGAGCGCCGTGACTTCGAGCGCGCGCGGCGCCTCATCCGTGAACTTCGCGATCGCATCATACTGGCGGAACAGGGTGAGCGTCGAAAAAGCGATGAGAAACACCATCACCAGCAAGGCAACGATCAAGATCGCGCATCCGGCCATCGGTGAGCGCGCATCGGATGGCTTCACCTCTTCACTCATGGGGCATCCGGCTTGCGGGGTTCCTTGTCCACCTCGTCGTCATCACCCGGCAATTCGGGATCCTTGTCGAAATCCTGATGGAACTGGTCGTATTCATCCTCCCAATGGTGGACCGATTCGTCATGGATGCCCTCATACTCATGAAGGTCGCCGTTCTTTCCAGCGTCCTTTGCCTCCTCCTTAACTGCAGCTTCCGGGTGATCGGCGAAATAAGCATCCAGATCAGCCCGACGCTTTTCCTCCTCAGCCTCGGCACGCTGGCTCTTGCGGCGGTCGAACCAAGCCAACCAGATGCAGATCTCATACAACACGATCATCGGCAAGGCCATCAGGCACAGCGTCATCACATCCGGCGTCGGGGTCAGCACTGCTGCGGCGACAAAGATCGCCACAATCGCATACGAACGCGTGCGGGTCATCGTCTCGTACCCAAGCAAGCCGAGTTTCACCAGCACCATGACCACCACCGGTAATTCGAAGGCTACGCCGAACAACAGGGTGAACTGGGTCGCGAATGAAATGTATTCCCCGATCCGCCAGTCGTTGGAGATCTCCAGACCACCGCCCCACTGGTAGAAGAACTCCAGCGCGCGCGGCAGGACCTCGAAATAAGCAAACAACACACCGCTCAGGAACAACCCGAAGCCGATGGCCATCGCCGGCCACAGCACACGCTTCTCGTTGGCATGCAACCCGGGCAGGACGAACTGCAGGATGAACATCAGCAGCAACGGGAACGCCAGCACGATGCCGGCGAACAAGGAAAGCTTCATCGACAGCATGAAGGTCTCGGTCGGCTTCAATGCCGACATCAGCTTCAGGTTGCCACGCTGGTCGAGATTCGGGTCCGGACCCATCTTCTCCAATCCCAGCACCTGCTGTTTGAGTTCGTCGGAAATCGCAAGGCTCTCGATGTAGGTCTTGCGTTGATCCTCGGGCAGCACGCGCACCGCGCGCAGCAAGCCGACCGACCGCGCATGGAACACCAGGTTTTCGTCACCCTGGGCGGCATAGAATGCTTCCCGCTGGTCATCATTCAACCCGATCGCCGCCTGCTCGATCTTCTTCGCCTGCTCCCATTGCTCGACCGTCACCGCCCGCGGCGCCTGCTCCTTGTCCTTGGGCAGCTTGGCATCGAGTTGGTCCATCCACACCTGCTCGACCGGATGCCGCAGCACGTCCATCAACTGCTTCTGGAACGTGAAGCACACGATCATCGAGATCACCAAGGTGACCACGATCCGGAAAATCATGTCCCGCAGGTCCTCGAGGTGCTCGAGGAACGGCTTTTCATGGTCCGGGTGCGACTTTTCCCGGAGCTGGATGATTTTCTTGAGCAGGAACATGCGCGGCGGCGGGATTCAAGCGGCGCCAGACCGATACGGCAAGAATCGATCTGCCCTCTCAGCCGAATTCAGGCATTGCGGGCACCGGCATCCTGCGCCAGCCTAGTGGCGGACGCCCCCTGCCACCACCGAGATTTCCGCCTCCATGCTCCAGCCCGAATCCCTGAAAGCCGACTTCCCGATCCTCCAGCAAGCGGTCAACGGCCGCCCGCTGGTGTATCTGGACAATGCCGCCACCACGCAGAAACCACTGCAGGTGATGGATGCGTCGCGGCGCTACTACCAGGAGATCAATGCCAACATCCACCGCGGCACCCACCACCTGGCGCGGGCCGCCACCGATACCTACGAAAAGGCCCGGCAGCGCATCGCCACCGCCCTGCACGCCCCAACGCCGGATGAGATCATCTTCACCTCCGGCACCACCGGCGGCATCAATCTGGTCGCCAGCATCCTCGCCGCATCCGGCCGCATCGGCGCCGGCGACGAGGTGCTCATCTCCACCCTCGAACACCACTCGAACATCGTCCCCTGGCAGATGCTCTGCGAACGCTGTGGCGCCAACCTGAAAGTGATCGCCTGCCACGACGACGGCACCTTGGATCAGGATGACTTCCAACGGCACTGCGCTTCTGGACGCTTGAAGGTGATGTCATTGACCTGGATCTCCAACGCCTTCGGCACGGTAAACCCGGTGCACGACATGATCCGCACCGCCAAGCAAGCCGGCGCCCTGGTGATGATCGATGCCGCACAAGCAGTCGCCCACAGCGACATCAACCTGCAGTCGCTGGGTGCCGACTTCCTCGCCTTCTCCGGTCACAAGATCTACGCGCCCACCGGCATCGGCGTGCTGTGGGGTTCCAGCAATGTCCTCAACAGCCTGCCGCCGTGGCAAGGCGGTGGCGAAATGATCAAGGAGGTGACCTTCGAAAAAACCACCTACAACGAGCTGCCGTTCAAATACGAAGCGGGCACACCGAACATCGAAGGCGCCATCGCGCTGGCCGCTGCCTTCGACTACCTGGATGGTATCGGTACGGCCGCCATCCACCAGCACGAAGAGGCCTTGATCCGTGCCGCCGCCGAGGCATTGAAGGCAATCCCGGGGATTCGCTTTTACGGTCCGCATGACCGCGTTGGTTCGCTTTCCTTCAATGTAGAAGGCATCCACCACTACGATCTGGGCACCCTGCTCGACCAGATGGGCGTCGCTGTGCGCACCGGTCACCATTGCTGCCAACCGCTGATGGCACGCTTCGGCACAACCGGCACCGTGCGCGCCTCATTCGCCCTCTACAACACGATGCAGGACGTCGACGCGCTCGCTGCAGCCACCGCCAAAGCGGTCGGCATGCTGAAATGAAGGGCCTAGCCAACGCCGTATGCCTGATGCCGATGCGAGCGACCACGACCAGCACCGCCGCCATCCTCATCGCCTGCGGCCTGAGCTCCTGCGGGATCTGGCAGGTCGGCAAGCCGATGCGTGAGGTCAATGTCCCCCACCCGCAATCCTGGGCCGCCTCAGGCAAAGGCGACCAAGGACGCATTGCCACCGGCTGGATCAAGGAATTCAAGAGCGCCCCACTGGAACAAGCCGTGGCCACCGCGATGAAACAAAACCATGACCTGCAGGTCACGGCCGCCCGATTGCGCGAAGCCCAGCAACAATCGCGCATCGGCCGTGCCGGCTTACTGCCATCCGCAGACCTAGGCACGGCAGCCATCGTGACCGACAGCATGAACGCGCCGACCCGGGACACCCGCACGCTCGGGCTCTCGGCCGCTTGGGAAATCGACCTCTGGGGACGCCTGCGCAACCTGAAGAACGCAACCTACGCCAACGAGGCCGCTGCACTCGCGGATTACCGGGCCGCCCGCTTGTCACTCGCCGCCAACACGGCCAAGGCGTGGAGCGAGCTGATCTCCAGCGAGCAGCAATTGACCTTGGCCAAGGCCACTCTGGAATCCTTCGAACGCAACCTGCGCATCATCGAACGCAATTACAAAGGCACCGGCGAAGGAGCACTCGACATCCAGTTCGGTCGCAACAACGTGTTCTCGGCGAAGCGCAGCGTGGAATCCCGCCAACTGGAGCGCGACGAAGCGGCCCGGAGCCTCGAATTGCTACTCGGCCAATACCCCGAAGGCAAAACCCGTCACGGTCAGGTGCTGCCCGAAATCAGCCGATCAATCCCTGCCGGGCTGCCAGCCGAACTCCTCGAGCGCAGGCCCGACCTGGTCGCCGCGCGCGCCCGGCTATTCGCCAGTGCCGAAGCTGCCGATGCCGCCCGCAAATCGCTACTGCCCTCACTCAGCCTGACCGGCAGCAGCGGTAATACCGCCAGCCAGTTCAGCCAGCTGCTCGATCTGGACCAACTGATCAACGTGCTCAGCGCCCGACTCACCCAAACCCTCACCGAAGGCGGCGCCCTCACCGCCGCTGCCCGCGCCGTGGTCGAGCGCAACCAGGCTCAGGTCCACCGCTACGCCCAAACGGTCCTCGGCGCCTTCCGCGAAGTGGAATCCGCGATTGCCGCCGACCACTCGCTGGCCGTCCAGGAACAACACCTCGATTCCGAACTCGAACAGGCGATCCTCGCCGAAAAGCAAGCGGAACGGAACTACACCGAAGGGATCAATCCGAACATCCTCTCGGTGCTCGAAGCCCAGCGGCGGGCCAACAATGCCCGTTCCTCGATGATCCGCCTGAAGAACCAGCGGATCCAGAACCGCATTGACCTGCACCTCGCCCTGGGTGGGGATTTCGAGACCCAAGCCCCCTGATTCCCCCGAAACATCGGGGCTCCGGCGCTCGTAGGTAGACAGCACGGCTGATCAGGCGTATGGTCCGCCCACTCTCCGACCCGCATGTTTTCCCGCGTCGCCACTCCTGTCCTGATCCTTGCCGCCGGCATCGCCGCCTGGTTCTGGCTCAGCCAACCCGTGGAGCCGCCGAAGCCCGAACACCAGGAACGCCAACGGCTCAAAACCGAGCGCGTCGTCCTCACCCCGACCGATTACCGCGTCGTCCTCGAAAGTCAGGGCAGCGTCAGGGCGCACCACATGACCACGGTCACCGCGTTGATCCCCGGACGGATCATCCACATCCACCCCTGCTTCGAAGATGGGGCCTTCTTCAAGGAGGGTGAAGTGCTTGCGGAAATCGATCCCGGAGACCTGCAGGCGGAACACACCGCAGCCCAGTCGCGACTCGCCCGCGCCGAAGCCAATCTCGCCCAAGAAGAAGCCCGCGCCAAACAAGCACGCCTCAACTGGGAGGATATCGGATACGACGAGGAACCGTCACCATTGGTCCTGCGCATTCCTCAACTCAAGGAGGCCAAGGCCTTGGTCACCGCCGCGCAGGCCGATGTCGATCAAAGCGCCCGCAATCTCGAGCGCGCCCGCATCCGCGCCCCCTTCGACGGCCGGGTGAAAATCCGCACCGTCGGTCTCGGTCAGGCGGTTGGCGCCACCACTCCGCTCGGCGAAGTGTTCGCCACCGATTTCGCCGAAGTCCGCCTGCCACTCACTCCCAGCCAACTCCCCTTCGTCCAACTGCCGACCAAACCCGGAGACCCCCCGGTCAACGTCACGCTGAGCAATGCGCTGGGCAAGGACAGCGAGGGCGAAAGCACCCAATGGCAAGCGCAGATCGTGAGAACCGAAGGCACGCTGGACGAAGACTCCCGCGAATTGTTCGTCATCGCCCGCATCGACGACCCGTTCGGCTTGGTTCAGCCGAAACCGGAACTGCGCATCGGCCAACCGGTGCGTGCGGCCATCGACGGCATCATCCTCAAGGACGTGTTCGTCGTGCCTCGCATCGCCATGCGCGGCATCAACCGCGTCTACCTCATCGACCAACAAAAGCCGGCCATCATCGGCACCGACATCAAACCGATCTGGAGCAATCAACGGGAACTCATCGTCCGCAACGGGCTCCAACCCGGCGATTGGCTCGCCGTGTCCCGGCTACCCTACGCACCCAATGGCGCACCGGTGGACATCATCACCGCCGACACCACCACGGATGAATCCGTCGGCACCACCGGCACTCCGGCCAACAAATCCTGAACCAGCAACCGTTCAGGCCTGCGACGGCTTCAACAACTCGCCGGACTCCTTCTCGACCAGCGGACGATCCAACATCTGCTCGTATATCTCGATGTAGCGGCGCGCCACTTCCTTGTGGCTGAATTGATGGGCGCTCTCCTTCATGATCCGGCGGATCTGGACGTCCTTCACTTCCTGTGGCAGCGCGTGGAACTCCATCGCCTGATCGATCGCCCAACGGAAACCATCGGCCGAGTAGTGCTCGAATCGGAAGCCGTTGCCTGTCGAAGCATCGACATCCAGCGGCTGCACGGTGTCGTAGAGACCGCCGGTCGCATGCACGATCGGCAAGGTGCCGTAGATCGGAGCCGTCATCTGCGGCAAACCGCAGGGCTCGAACAAGGAGGGCATGATCATGAAATCCGCCCCGGCATAACCGAGCCGCGAAATGCGCTCGTCGAAATTGACGATCGCCACCCGCTTCTCGAGGTCGAACTCGGCGATGATCTTCTGAATCCAATACTCGTGCGGACCATTCGCCACCACCGCCACCTGCAACTTGCTGTCCCAATGGTCGGAAACGATCTGATGAAGGATGTCGGTCAACAACTGCGGCCCCTTCTGCACCGGATCCAGTCGCGACGGCCAGAAGAACACCGGAGCATTCGGGTCCTCCTCGAGACCAAGCTCACGCTGCAACTCCAGCTTGTTGGCCGCCTTGCCCTCGCGGTAATCCTTCACGCTGAAACAACGGACCAAGGAATCGTCGGTCTCCGGGCGATATGACGGGTCCGGCGCATTCAGGATGCCCGCCGAACAACCGGCCTCATACTTGTGCCGCAACTCACGGCGCACCGAGTCCGGCACCACCGCGTGCCAACCTTCGACAATCTCCCACAGGAAGCGCGGGCTCACGGTGTTGATGTAGTGAGCCGCGAAAATCCCCGACGTCAGCAGGTCGACCGGCACGTTGCAGCGGGCATCGTAATAATTCGCCGGCATCCCGCAGAAATAAAGGTTCATCCAGAATTCCGCGGCGTCGATCCCGGACTCCTCCACCTTGGCCAGCGACACCTGGCGGGTGTGGATGTTGTGGACGGTAAACAGCGTCTTGATCCCGCGCCTGCGGGCCATCGCCGGAATCAAGGCAGTCATCCAGTCGTTGCAGTGGATGAGGTCCGGCTTCACCTGCGGCACGATGTGGTTGATCACCTCGCGCTGGAAGACCATGGCGATCTGCATCGATTCCTCGCTGTGGTTGCTGTAAACCTGCTCGCGGTAGTAGAAGATCCGGTCCTCGGCGAGGTGGATGTGGGTGTCCGGCAGCACCTCATGGTATTTCCTCAACTCGCGGTCGTGGAGGTTGAAGATATCCCCCTGGAACATCCGCCGGTAGTTCGGCAGGGCGACATGGACATCCGCACCCAGCTCGAAAAGCGCCGAAACCAATGACGCAGAGACGTCCGCCATGCCGCCGGCTTTGGCGGACATCCTTTGAGCCATGTTGCCCATACCTGGGGGCAGATACGTAATCTCAGGCGTGACAATCAGGATCCTGGGTCTGGTGGGTTTGGTCTTCTTGGCAGGCATCTAGAACACTATACAACGGATTAAAGCAGGGGTTCAACGCAGGATATGCATCATTTGCAGGGGCCTGCCATGCCCACAAGGTGACAGGTGGGCCATGCGGGCGCGCGATTAGCAGTTGCCGAGCCAGAAGCCCCCAGGGAGATGAAAAACACCGCTCTCACGCGCGATTTTCCGCCAAATGGCGGATGCAGAACTGCGACCAGGTTTCCAGGCGCTCAAACAAAGGCCCGTTGAGCTCCTCAAGAGGGCTGAACCCGAGGTCCAGCAGGGCATCTTCGGCTGAGGCCACGGCATCGGACTTGAGCTCCACCAGATGGACCAAACCCAGATGCACCTGGCCCACGGGGTTCGAGTCGTCGTTGAGCAGAGCGATGATCCGGTGTTCGTGCTCTTCAGGAAGGTCCAACTCCTCTTCGATCTCCCGGGTGACCGCCGCATGGTAGGCCGCCGGCCCGGTTTTACCGCCGTCCATGTCGACCGGATTCACGTGGCCGCCCACCCCCACTGAGATCTTGGCGTGCAAGCGGCTTTCGCCACCCGCCTTGCCGCGGGTGTAGTGAAGGATCCGATCACCACAGCGGAACACGCAATACGGGATGATCTGCTTATGGCTCGGGTCTTCCTCGGCTGCAGCCCGGTCCATGAAAAAGTGGCTGTTCGGGTCCAGCAAGCGGCCGATCGCCTCATCCAGCGCTTCGGTGCGGATCCCCTGGAAGGCGCCCAACTCATCAAACAGTGCGCGCGGCACCACCAGCACTTGCTCACCAGCGTATTTCGACATGCGCGCGAGCATAGCCCTCCTCCCCGGGAGGCAAAGTGAAAACATGCCCGCAATGCCCGCCATTCGGGCGGCCTGTGGTCATGCGCCAAGCGCGCCGACAAGCCCCGGCAATTTCCCGAAAAATCCTCTTGCCCGACAGGGGGTCAGCACCTAAACCTCCGCCCACCTCGTGAGGGGCGTTAGCTCAGTTGGTAGAGCACTTGCATGGCATGCAAGGGGTCAGCGGTTCGAATCCGCTACGCTCCACCACTCGACGCGCTTCGCTTGCTCGTGGTCTCCGACCAAGAAAAAGCGAACCGCGTCGAGGGGTAAATTACCATGAGCAAGCGTAGCGCGTCGAATGGTGTCCTGAGCAAACATAGTGCGTCGAAGGGCATCCTGAGCCAGCGAACCGCGTCGAATGGTGTCCTGAGCAAACGCATTGCGTCGAAGGACCCTATGGAAAGCGTTACCAACTGACAGGCTACCGCGCGCAACCTAGGCCCTTGGCGAATCCACCCGCCATTCTCGCCATCGACAGCAGGCGCCTGACCATGCCAGCATCCCCGCCAGATGGAGCCAGCCCAGCCGCAACCAGCCGCACCGGATCGCGAATTCATCCTCGCCCAATTGCGCCAACTTCATGGCCTTACCCTGTTCCATCAGGGACTCAAGGCCTTCCGCAGGATTCCCCGGCTGATCCCACAATACCTGCTGGGCCTGCTGCTCACACTCATCCTGGCAGCACTCCTCTTCTGGGCCATCGATGTCTTCCTCTACGACCGGTTCCTGCGCCCGGTCATCCTGAGCATCGGACTGTGGATCGACTCGGGCTGGTCCTGGCTGCAATTCCTCAGCTCACCGACTCAGTGGATCCTGCGATTCCTGTGCTGGGTGCTGATGTTCTTCGTCGCGGTGAAATTGGCATGCGCCATCATGGGCTTCTGGATCGACCTGCTGATCGAAAAAGTCATCCACTACCACCGTCCCGGATCGGATCTGCCATTCAGTGTCCAACGCTTCCTCATCAGCGCGCTGCGATCGTTCTGGGTCGCCTGCAAAAGCATGGTGCTCACGCTGGGATTCCTCATTCTTGGGTTCATCCCGATCCTCGGCCTGGTCTTCAGCTTCATCGGTGTGGCCTGCAGCAGCGGCGCGGACATCCTCAACCCTTACCTGCTGGTGCTCGCCGAACGCGATCCCGCAGTCTTCAAAGGCAAACGGGTGCCGATGATCAGCAGGTTCCGACTGGGCTGGTTCCAGGCACTCATGGCCATCATCCCCATCCTGGGCTGGATCGCCATGCCGATACTGGTCCTGCTGCAGATCATCGGAGCCGTCCATTGGATTGAATCCGCTTGGAAAACCAATGCTGTCAAACCCACGACGGCAGACGCAGCGGAACTCACCCGACCGAGCGATCCTGCCGGCCCTTCCACAGCGGCTCCAGAGCCACCGTGACGGCTCCAAAGGTGATCAGGGAGACGATCACAATATAAAACAGCCAGATCGAATCCTTACCGGAGGTGAAGCCGTAATTGTGCAACCCGACGCCGAGGAAATTCACGTGCCACCACGAGAAGGTCACGACCACCGCCGTGAACAACGAGGCCAGATGCAGGCCGACCTCACGCACATAGCCACCCAAACGGGCATGCAGGATCGCCAGCGTCCACAACACGATCAGCAAGGCACCGTTCTCCTTCGGATCCCAACCCCAGAAACGCCCCCACGAATCATTGGCCCAAATGCCGCCAAGCACCGTGCCCACCAGGGACAGGAACAGGGTGAAACAAATCATGCCATACACCACCCGGGTGAGAATCCGCCGGAATTCGATCTGATCCCGGTCAAGACCCAAGCCGCGCATCAGGACGTAGGCGGCGGACAGGAACGCACTCAACAAGCCGGCGGTATAGCCGAGCGTGATGGTGATCACGTGGGTCGTCAGCCAGTAATTGGAATCGAGAACGGCCACCAGGGGATCCATGTGGTCCTGGGCATCACCCAACTCGTATCTACGGGCCAGCAACACCAGGGCCGTTCCCATGATCGGTCCGATGCCGAGCGCGAATCGCCGCTTGGTCATCGCCTCCACCACCATTGAAATCATGGTGCCGGTCGCACCGATGAAAATGATCGTGTCGTACAGATTGCCGACCGGTGGACGCTCCATGATGATGCAGCGGATGACAATCGCCGTCGCGCAGTAGGCGGAACCGAGACCGGTCATCACCATGGTGAACCAGTAGGCAATGCGACCCGCCAGACTGCCGCCGAAAACCCACATCGCCAACACCCCGAGGCTGCCGAGAAGGAAATACACCAGCGCATTGAGGAACCAATCGCGGTGGTAGTAGTTGGCCTCCAACGCAACATGCTTGCCATCCTTGCAGGCTTTCAAACGCGGTTCCACCTGGGTTTGCCATTTGTCCAACAACTCAAGGAAGCGCTTCTCGTCGCCAGCAGACCTGACCAATTCCTCAAGCGTCGAAATATCGGTAATATCCACCTCGGCGCTCCTGCTCTCCATACTCATCACCCCCATGATGACCTCACCCGCACTGCGCCAATTCGATGAGCCCTCCGACGGCGGCACCAGAAACAATCCGTATTTGGCATCATTGGAACCCTCGATGATCTGGTTGAGAATCCCGTTCAGACGAGCCGGGATCTTCTCGCCGCTGCGCTGGGCATCACGCAGGTACTTTTGCAACTCCGGCGCCGTCACCATCATCGCACTCATGTCCGCCCGCTTGTCCCTGGCTCCCGCATCCTCAAAACCCTCAAGCAACACCCCGTTGCGCGCGAAATTGAAATACCCCAGCAACGATTCGAACAACCTCAGGTTCGTCGCCAGATCCACCACCTGCCCCTGCACCGGATCCCGCCGTTTGGCATCAATCTCCTGATACGCCTGCGCCAACTCGATCAACTTGTCCCGCCCCTTGAGCAACTCCTCGTAGCTGTAACGGTCGCGGCGGCCTCGCGGCTCCACCCCGATCGCTTCGAGCGCCGCCGAATTGTCCACCCGGAAAGTCGGTTGCCGCATCGCCAACTGCGGACGCAACAACACATCCATCATCCACGCGGTCGGACCGATCTTGTGATCCTTCCCCTTGCCATCGCGGATCTTCATCGAGCGGGCACCATGCAGGCTCAACATCGTGAACCCGGCATGGGTCGACAGCGGCTTGATCCGCCCTCCATCCTGCACCGGAATCAACTCGGCCTGGCGGAGCAGTTGCTTTGACCACGGCTGGTATCCCTCGACCAGACGAACCTCACCTTTCGGCATGTTGTCGACCACCAGATGATATCCGGCATAGGCAAGCCCGAGCATCGCAAGACAACCTGCGATCCAGCGGCCGATCAGGTAATGCAAATGATTCATGGGGATTCGCCGGGTTTTCTGGAACCGCCGGACTGGCTGTCGAGGAAGTAGACCAGCTTGATGATGAAGGTGATCAGCATGCCGACGGCCACGATGTAGAGACTGATTTCCGGCCACTTGTCCGCAGGATTGCGCACCACCTCGAACACCGAATACATGCGCTCACCCGGGCGCGATCCCTGCGGGCCGTAACTGGCCTGATAGAAAGTCAATCCCTCGTAGCGCATCGGCTCGTTCATCTGGATGGTGCACTTGGCAATGCTGTCCCCTTCCTTGCGCGTCACCTTGCTGACAAACTTCGCCGGCCGCATCGTGCCGGGGTGGAACTCGGCGGTGAACTCGTCGAGATGCACGGTGAACGGCATCGGCCACAGACGCTTGCGCAGATTGATCGCATACAAACGCTCTCCCTGTTTCACGGTGAACGGATGATAGGCGGCACCCCACAGGATGAACGGTTGCGAACGCCCACCCTCGGCATCGACGATGCGCCCATGGCATCCGGCGACATTGCGCTCGGCATCCACTTCGCCGGGCCGCGGCAGCAGGTAATAGGCATCGACCACCAACTGACCGTCGCGCGGCGCGAATTCATCCTCCCTCACCGGCACGGCATTCTCCATGTAGCCGGCAATCTCGAGGCCGAAATCCAGCCCGGGAAACCGGAATACCCGGCTGCGGCCGTCATCCAGACCGGTGAGATCCTTGCCGCGGATCACATGGATCACCTGCGGTGTCCCCGCGGCATCCAACTCATGCAGTTCGACGACGTATTCGAAATACGATTCCGCGGCATCGCTCGATCCACCCTCCCACACCGGCATGTTGCCGCGTTCCTCGAAATGATGGGCCACCCCGGCTGCAACCAACATCAGGATGATGCCCGAATGCGCGATCAGGTTGCCGATGTGCTTCGCACCCTTCTGCGCGCGCACGATGCCGCCGAGGATCAGATTCAACAGCAACAAGGCACCCGCCCAGTAACCGCCGGGAAGCACCAGCGGCACCGGCTTGCCATTGATCTCTGGAATCACAACCAGCGCCTTCCAATGGAAATACTTGTTCAACGTGGCATGCAGCCCGTTGTCGATCTGCTCCAAGGTGGCAAACCAGGTGAGCACACCCATGAGCAGCAACAACACCGTGGCCAGACCGAATCCCGAAAGGATGCGATACAAGCGCAAGCCCCAGCCGACGCTGGCCACCCGGCGGTCATCACTGGAAGGACTCGTGCTCATGGATTGAGTTTCAAGCTGGCGGCAAGGGCCTCGAGTTGCGCCTTGGCCTGTTCGACCTCGTCTTGCGGCCCGACCATCTTCACGGTCAACAAACGCCCATCCACCTCGGCAATCACCCCCGCCAAGGCAAACCCTTCCGATGCAGCACCCCCCATGCCCGCATAGGTCCCGACAGCCTCCACCCAGACACCTTCCACACCCGCCACCGGAACCCGGCGCAAACCCTGAAACGCCGCCTCATCCAGCGGCGAATTCGAGAATTGTCCCAACCAGCGGTTCACGTTGTCGATCACCGAACCGGAAGCCAGACTCACCCAGCATTCACCGCGCCCACTCGCGCCGAACCCGTAATTCAATGCCCGGAACTGCGTGGCCGGCTTGCTGACCCAGCCATCCGGAGTCACACCCTCGACCGGGCCGGGTTTGACATCACGGAACCGCTCGTCGCTGGTGGCGAACAATTTCGGCGCCTGATCGCGTGCAGTCACCCGCCGGGTCTCGGAGACCACGACTTCCGGCCGCCGGTCGCAAGAGCAGACCAGCCCGGCCAAAAGGACCATGCAAAGGACACGCAAAACCATCGCACGGGGCGATAGCCCTGCAATCACCGCCGCGCAAGCGGAATCGGCCCCAACCGGCCCCGGCGCAATTTGGGCTTGGTCCCCAGCCACCCGGCCGACCAGTATCCTCCTACAGCTCATGCTCGCCTTCTCCACCTGCTGGAACAACAGCCGCCATACCGATGGTGAAGCCATGATCGAGGAAATCATCGATCTGGGCTTCCACCACATCGAGCTGTCGCACGGCATGACGGTCAGCAAGATCCCCGGCATCCGCAAGGCGTTCAAACGCGGCCTGTTCCACTGCTCAGGCATCCACAACTACTTCCCTTCACCGGTCGAAGTGATGATCGACGCGCCGGACGCCTATGAATTCACCTCGCACCGCGCATTCGACCGCCAACGCGCGATGGAGATGACCCTGCGCAGCCTGGAACTGTGCGCCGAGTTCAACGCCGCTTACCTCGTCCTCCACATGGGATCGGTCCCGCTGAACCCGCAAAAGTGGACGAAACGCCTCACCCACATGGTCGCCGACGGTCGCCAACACGAACCGGGCTTCACCAAGGAGAAGATCGCCTTCATCCGCAAACGGGAGAAAATCGCCCCACTCTACTACCATCGCGCAGTGGAAGCTCTCGGCACCCTCGCCGATCGCGCGCAGGAACTCGGCGTGAAACTCGCCGTGGAATCCCGCTCACGCTACGAGGATGTCCCGAGTGAACGCGAAATGATCACGCTGCAGGAACAATTCGCCAATCACCCGGCCGTCGGCTACTGGCACGATTTCGGCCACGTCCAACTCAAACACAACCTCGGCCTGCTCGACCACGACCAATGGCTCGAACGCATCGCCAGCCACCTGATCGGCGGCCATGTGCACGATGTGGAATGGCCGGCCCGCGACCACCGGATCCCGCTGACCGGCACTCTGGATTACAGCCGCCTGCTGCGCCACTTTCCAGCCGACTGCCCCTTGGTCTGGGAACTCAGCCCAACCCGCAGCGCAGACCAAATCAGGGACTCCCTGAACCGCTGGAAAGAACGCTTCCCCGAACGCTGCTGAGAAGGCTCGCCGGGATCTCTCGATGGCATGTCAGGACAAGGCAAAACCAACAAACCGGATTGCCAGACCAAATGAAAGGTAGCGCCCTCTCGCCGAGAGGGCACGGTCAACGCTCAGCTCCAGAATGCCCTCTCGGCGAGAGGGCGCTACCCAATTCGCTGCGCTCAGCTGCCGTAAAATGCCAAACTGCGGCATCCATCATCCTTACCCCCTAAAAAAACCAAGGGCGCCGGATCCCTTGTTCCGGCGCCCTTGGGCACTCTTGGGTGACCAATCGTGCTATCCCTTACATGACGCATCTTAATCGGAAACTTTCACACGGCCATTACGCGATCGCGTATGAAAGGCGTGGAATTCCGATAACTGATTGAATTTTCAGTTACTTGCGCATTTTTTATCAGTCCGCATATTTTGCTTTTTGCGCGTGCCTCAGTTGACCAAAACCTCGATCTGACGGGGCTTTTTGGACTCACTCTTGGCCAGGCGCACCTTCAGAAGTCCATCCTTGAATTCGGCTTTCACCTGATCCGGATCGACATCTTCAGGCATCGCCAGACTACGGCTGAAGGTACCATAGCAACGCTCGACGCGATGATAGGTCCGGCCCTTGTCCTCTTTTTCGAAACGACGCTCACCACGGATGTTCAAAACCCCGTTTTCCAGAGTCACGTGCACATCCTCCTTCTGCACACCGGGAATTTCAGCATGCACGACATATTCATGTTCATCTTCGGAGATGTCGATCGTGGGCGCCCACTGAACCGTGGCCAAGCCCTGACGATTCTCCGGTTGCTGCGGCGAACCCAGATGCATGGCTCTCAGGATCCGATCCTGCATGCCTTCCAGTTCGCGCAATGGATTCCAATTCACAATCGAGTTCATGATTTCTGGGTGGACGGGTGGGTTGTGGTTTCCTGCCCCCCGCCACGACCCGTCCGGTTCCGCAGCGGAAAAGCAACACGACCCGATCGCGACAGCGTCTGACCGAATCGCCAACTGTAGAGCTGCAGTCGCCGTGCCACCGAAACAAATGACTCATTATCAATGGATTGCGTGAATACAACGCAGCAAAACCCCGGTCAATTTGACCCAAACCGGCACAAAAATTCCCACTGCTGCGCGAAAAAATGACGCATCACTGGCCCGGCCGGCGCCCACAGTCACAAGCGCCACCACAGGACCCCTTGCGCTTTTTCCGCCGACGCCACCCGGCGACAACCATGATCACGGCCGTCAATCCAACAATCCCTGCAGCGGCGATTTCCTGCCAGTTCATCTTAAAATCCCATCAGCGCGCCAATCTGATAGACCAGCAACGAGGCAATGTAGGCGAACGACGACATGAAAGCAAACTGCCCTGCCGCCCATTTCCAAGAGCCGGACTCGCGCATCACCACCGCACTCGTCGGCAGACACTGCAAGGCATAGACGAAGAACACCAGAATCGAGATCAAGGTCAGCGGTCTGAACAAAGGACGACCATCCGGCCACGTCGCCTTGGCAAGGCGCTCGCGCAAGTGGTCGCGCGTCTCCTCATCACTGGCACCATCCTCCACACGGAAGATCACCGCCAACGACGAGTTGAACACTTCACGCGCCGCAAACGAGGTGAGGATCGCGGTGCCGATCCGGCCATCAAAGCCCAAGGGCCGGACCACCGGTTCGATCCAGGCACCCATCCGTCCCATCGCACTGTGCGAAATCGGATCCTGTTCCTCCGAGTCAGGCTTCGGATAAGTGCTCAAGGCCCACAACAGGATCGATAAGCCGAGAATGATCGTGCCCGCCTTCGACACGAATGACCAACCACGCTCGGCCACATGACGGAGAATGTATGACCACTGGGGTTTGCGGTATGGCGGCAACTCCAGCATGAAGTGATGCGGTTTGTCATCCTCCCCCAAGCGTCCACGCAGCAAGCGCGCAACCAACAATGCCGCCAGCGTACCGGATGCATAGACACCAAAGAGAATCGTCGCCTGCTTCCAACTGCCCTCGCTCTCATGCAGCAACATCGGCACGATCAGGAAATACACCGGCAGTCGTGCGGAACAACTCATCCATGGAGTGACGAAGATCGTCACCAGACGCTCCTTCGCCGAGCCGATCGTGCGCGTCGCCATGACTCCGGGAATCGCACAGGCATAGGCGCTGAACATCGGCAGGAACGCCTTGCCGCTCAAACCCGCTCGCGACATCAGACCATCCATCAGGAACGCCGCACGCGCCATGTAACCGGAACTCTCGAGAATCCCGATGAAGAAGAACAACAACAGGATCTGCGGCAGGAACACCACCACACCGCCGACACCACCGATCACACCATCCACGATCAGTGATTGCAGATCGCCTTCGGGAATCATCCCCGCGACCCAGCCACCGAACCAGGAAACCCCATCCTCGATCCAACCCATCGGATACTGCGCGAACGAGAAGATCGCCCAGAACACAGTGAACATCGTTGAAATCAACACCATCCAACCGAGCACCGGATGCAGGAAGCATTGGCTGTCCAATCGGTCCGACAAGGTCAACTGATGCTCGCTGGGCCGCCTTGCCGCCACCTCACACAGACGCTGGATGAATTCACGCCGCGTCTGCACCACATCCTCACCATCCACCTGCCACTTCGGCAAGGCCGGCGGAGGCAAGGGAAAACGCAGCGCCTGCTTCAACTGCAACACCCCCTTATCGGCATCCGCCTGCATCGGAATCACGGCCACTCCGAGTTCCTCGGACATCTTCACCGGATCCAAGCGCAAGCCGGCACGCTCCGCCACATCCACCATGTTCAAGGCAATGATCACCGGCAATCCCAACTCGATCACCTGCATCGCCAACTGAAGGTGCCGCTCAAGCGCCGACGCATCCAACACACAAACGACCAGATCGGGTGCCACGCATCCCTCGCATGCACCCCGCAACACATCCACCGCCACCTGTTCGTCCTTGCTCGGTGCGGTCAATGAATAACAACCAGGCAGATCGAGCACCCGCAGCTTGCGGCCATGCGGCGTGAACATCTCACCGGTCTTGAAGTCCACCGTCACGCCAGCGTAGTTGCCAACCTTCTCGTTGGCCCCCGTCAAGGCATTGAACAAGGTGGTCTTTCCGGCATTCGGATTCCCCACCAAGGCAATGGTCGCGGCAATCTCCTGCATGGCCATCTCAAGCCACCGGGTTCACCATCACCTGTTCGGCCAACTCGCGGCTGATCGCCATCCGGGTGCCGCATACCGAACAAATCAAGTTCCTGCCGTCCGCCAACTTGCGCACCTGCAGCTGTTCGCAAAATCCAAGGTCACGCAAACGATCGCAGGCCGGACCATTCAGCAATTGAATGCGCACGTCACAGCCAACACCCACCTGATTCAGGGTCATGGTGCTGTCGAGCTGAAGATCCGTGCCGAGTGCGGTCTGCATGTGGCTTCAAGTTCCTCTAATTGAGACTGAATTGCAACAACAAAAAGGGTCAAAAAAAGCCCAAATTCAACGCATGGATTGCTCTCAAAGGATGGAGCTGAGCGGCGAAGGCACCGCCACGACCTGCATGCCGGCCCGTTGAGCGGCGAGGATGCCCGAAGGCGCATCCTCCAGAACCAGGCACTTGGCCGGCTCGACGCCGAGCAACTGCGCGGCTTTGAGGAAGACATCCGGGGCGGGTTTACCCTCGGCCACATCGTCGGCAGTGACCACTTCGTCGAACCAATCGGAAATACCGACAATCGCCAGGGTCTTCTCGACCACGTAGCGCGAACCGCCACTGGCCACAGCCATCGGCACCTTGCCGCGCTGGGACTTGGCGAATTCGGAAATCTCGTCGATCAATTCGATCTTGTGCAGACGCTTGAGAAAGGCCTCGCGCTTGGCAAATGCCACCGCTTCGGGATCCAGCTTGAGATCGTATTCGTCATTGATCTCAACCACGATGTCACGCGTCGGGCGGCCACCCATCGCCATGAACACATCCTCCTTGAAAATCCCCTTCGCTCCGTAAAGCGCCAAGGCATCACACCAGGCCTCGAAATGCGCGGACATCGAATCCACGAGAGTGCCATCGCAATCAAAGATCACGGCTTCGAAACCGTTCGTGGGGATGGATAAGCTACCGATACTGGCCATGTCGGGCGGGGGTCGTAAGGGGTCTCCAGAAGAATGGCAAGACCAGCGATGAAAAAGTTTCCACTGCCGGCGGGCCCCGCCGGAGCCCTCCCGGCAGGCGCTCAGAGGCTTTGGTCGGCATATTCCCCGGCAGGGATCCTCTTCGCCCCCTGCCCGTCAGCCTCAATGACCACATCCCCTTTGAGGACCACCCCCGGGTCGAAAGACACCCGACCCTTGATGGTCAAGCGCTTGCAGCCAAGCAACGAGGGCACCCGCAGGTCGGCGATCGAGTCCACCAGCTTGTATTCGTCCGGCAGGCTGATCACCGGCGGGCAACCGCAGCGCGATTCGTGCAAGCGGACCAAGCCGCTTGGCAACACCTCGTAAGCATCGGAACGCAGGGCAAACAGGTCTGCCGTGGTCTTGACCGGTGCGAATCGCGAACGCGGCACCTCGATCGCCGACGCGCCTTCGAAACACTCGATGGCCGCCCCCATGGCCGACTCCAACTGTACCACCGGCGTCGATGCCTTGTCCCGCGGGTCCACCGTCTTGAGGTTGCGGATCATCGGCAGCGGCAGCACACCCTGCTCCGCGTCCATGCGCGACTTCAGCACATCCAGACGCAACCACAGGTTGTTGGTATTGAAATAACGGTGACGCCCGATGTCCTGAAACGAATCGAGATCCTGATCCGGACATTGCGCGACTTCACGCAACAACAAGCGGCCGTCCTTCAGGCGCCGAGCCAAGTGCCCACCCTTGCGATCCGCCTCGGTCCGACGCGTGACCTCCATCAGGAACGGCGCACCGCTGCTGGCGAAAAACTGCAGCAGACCGGTATCCATCACTGCACCGAGGTTGTCGGAGTTGGAAACAAAGGCATAACGCACCCCTTCCGCCAACAAACGGTCCAGCCATCCACTTCCGGCCAAGGCCGGATACAGGTCACCATGACCGGGCGGACACCATTCGAGATCGGGATCCTGCGGCCATGCGACCGGCGCCATCGTGGTGGCGTCAATCTTCGGAATCCGGTTCTGCATCAACTCAACCTCATCTGCCGACGCGAATGCCGGATGCCGCTGCAGATGCCGCAGCGTGTCTTCACTGGTGCTGAAACTGTTCATCAACAGCAGGCGGATGCCCGGTCCGGCATCGCGCAAATGAGTCACCTGATTGACCATCAGATCAAGGAAAGTCACCCCGTCACGCACCGGCAACAGGCTCTTCGGCCCCTGCATCCCCATGCTGGTGCCCAAACCACCGTTGAGTTTGATCACCACCGCCTGCGACAACAAAGCCTCGCCACCGGCGCCAGCCACATCCTCCATTCGCGGCAACCCGCTGGCCGGTCCGATCGCCTGCTCGGGAATCAATCCGGACTCATCACGCAGCAAACACTCGTAATGGCGGCGGAATGCGCGCACCGGCGCATCCCCCATGCCCGCCGCACGCATCTTTTCTTCGAATGGTAGGAATGTGTCTTGCATGATTCGTTGGATTCGCGCCCTTCCTACATGCTCGACCCATGCCAGATCACGGATAAAAATTCCCAAGCTCCTTGCGGCTTCCTATTTCCGATTGGAGCTCGCTCCGCTTGACCCAACCCATCTCCGGCCGCCTCCTCCGGCGGCCGATCGAATAAAAGTTCGCGAAGCTCACTCTGGTTTCAGCTTTCAGCTTTTCAGCATTTCCGCTTTATTCCCCCTCGTGACCCGCTTCCGTCCATGCATCGACCTCCACCAGGGCAAGGTGAAGCAGATCGTTGGCGGCACCCTCCGCGATGACGGCAGCAAGCCGACCGAGAACTTCGTCTCCGAACAGCCACCGGAGTGGTTTGCCCAGCAGTTCAAGACGGACCAACTGCACGGCGGCCACGTCATCCAGCTCGGTCCCGGCAACGATTCGGCCGCCCGCGCCGCGCTCGCCGCATGGCCCGGAGGCTTGCAGATCGGTGGCGGCATCCACGCAGACAATGCCGCATCATGGCTCGATGCAGGCGCCAGCCATGTCATCGTCACCTCCACCCTGTTCGACTCGCAGGGACACTTCCTCCAGGAACGGCTGGACCAATTGGTCGCGCGCATCGGCAGTCAGCGCTTGGTCATCGACCTGTCCTGCCGCCGCAACGACAAGGGCTGGCAAGTCGCAATGAACCGCTGGCAAACGCTGACCGATCTGGCACTCGATCACGCCACACTCGATCGTCTCGCCCCATCCTGCGCGGAATTCCTCATTCATGCCGCCGACGTCGAAGGACTGTGCCGGGGAATCGACAGCGAATTGGTGGATCTGCTCGGCCGCTGGGGCAAACGGCCACTGACCTACGCCGGCGGCGCCGCATCGATGCAGGATCTGGAAGCAATCCAGCAGGCCAGCCAAGGCCGCGTCGACGTCACCGTCGGCAGCGCGCTCGACCTTTTCGGCGGCAATCGACTCGCCTACAAGGACTTGGTGGCCTGGAACCGCCGCCCCGCCTGACTTTGCAGGGAAAGCGGTTGCAGCATCCGCATGCAGCGTCTTTAATCCTCGCCCGTGCAGCCAACGGAGATTCCCGCCAAGACTGAAGGAGTGAGCAACCGCAACGATTTCCTGCGTTCTGCTTTCCAGTCGATGCTCAAGGCCCGCATCCTGGAGAATAAACTCTCCAGCCTCTACAAGGCCGGAAAAATCGTCGGTGGCGTCTACCTCGGCAAAGGCCAGGAAGCCATCAGCGCCAGCCTCGGCACCGCACTCATCCCGGGCAAGGATTTCTTCGCCCCACTGATCCGCGACCAAGCCGGCCGCACCGCCTTCGGCGAGCCGCTCATCGACTGCACCCGCACCTACCTCGGCTCCGTGCTCGGACCGATGCGCGGACGCGACGGCAACATCCACCGCGGCAATCCGTCCGGCGGCATGCCGGCCATGATCTCCCACCTCGGCGCCCAAGTCTCCGTGGTCGCCGGCATGCTGCTGGCCAAACGCCTCCAAGGAAGCCTCGATGGCCGCGTCGGCGCCACCTGCATCGGCGATGGCGCCACCTCCACCGGCGCCTTCCATGAAGGCGTCAATCTCGCCGCTGTCGAAAAACTTCCGCTGGTCGTCGTCGTCGCCAACAACCAGTTCGCCTACTCCACCCCCAACAAACGGCAATTCGCCTGCTCCGACCTCATCGAACGCGCCCGCGGCTACGGCATGCAAGGCTTCTCGGTCGACGGTACCGACCTGCTCGCCTGCGCCTCGGTCATGAGCGAAGCGGTCAGACGCGCCCGCAGCGGCCAAGGCCCCCAACTCATCGTCGCACACCTGCTGCGCCTCTCCGGTCACGGCGAGCATGACGATGGCTCCTACGTGCCGAATGTCGCCCGCCAAAGCCACTACGGCCGCGACTGCATCGAAGTCGCCATGCGCCAACTCGTCGAAGAAGGCGTCGCCACCGTCGATCAAATCATGCAGTGGCAGAACCAATTCGCCGAAGAAGTCCAACGCGCCGTCGCCCAAGCCCAGCAGGAAGCCGTGCCCGATCCCTACAAGGAAAACTGGTCGGCCCTCAGCACCCGCTTTCCCCTGCCGGAATCCCCATCACCCGCGCATCCCATCTCCCAGTGAGCGTCACCTACATCGATGCCATCCGCGAAGCGCAGGAAACCCTCCTGCGCAACGATCCACGCGTGTTTCTCTATGGCCAGGACATCGCCACCTTCGGCGGTGCCTTCAAAGCCACCAAAGGACTCGCCGAAGCCTTCCCCGGCCGCGTCTTCGACAGCCCGATCTCCGAAGACGCGATGATCGGTATGGCGGTCGGCGCTGCCATCGAAGGCATGCGCCCGATCATCGAAATGCAGTTCGCCGACTTCTCGTCGATCGCCTTCAACCAGATCGTCAACCAGGCAGGCACCCACTTCTACCGCACGGGCATGCCAATCCCCATCACCGTGCGCCTGCCCTCCGGTGGCACCGCAGGCTCCGGCCCCTTCCACAGCCAGAGCATGGAAGGCATCTACGCCCAATACCCTGGGCTCATCGTACTCACCCCAGCCAGCGTCTCGGATGCCTACCACATGCTCATCGATGCGGTGGCCATCAACGACCCGGTGATCTACTGCGAACACAAGTTCCTCTACCGCTGGCTCAAGGCGAAATCCATCCAGGACGATCACCTGCCGATCGGCCAGGCACGCATCGTTCGCACCGGCAAACACGCCACCGTCGTCGCCTACAGCGCGATGGTGCATGAAGCCGTGCGCGCCGCCGACCGCCTGCACCACGACGGCTGGGAAATCGAAGTGGTCGATCTCCGCTCGGTCAAACCACTCGACATGGACACCGTGCTCGCATCGGTCGCCCGCACCGGCCGACTGCTCGCCGTCGGCGAAGCATTCCCATGGGGCGGCGTCACCGCCGAAATCGTCTCGCGCGTCAGCGAGGAGGGATTCCACCTGCTCGACGCCCCACCACAACGACTCAACTCCAAGGACACCCCGGTGCCCTACCATCCGAAACTCTGGGCCGCCCACCGACCGACCCCGGAATCGATCTGTGACGCGCTGCGCAAGCTGCTCAAGTTCTAACAGAACAAATCCAACCCACTTCACCATGCCCACCGTCCCCATCCTCATGCCCCAGCTCGGCGAATCGATCGCGGAAGCCACGGTCATCCGTCTCGGCATCGCCGTCGGCAACGAGGTCAGGGCCGATCAGGACATCATCGAAGTCGAAACCAACAAGGCAATGATGAGCGTCACCTCGCTGTGCAACGGCAAGGTCGCGGAAATCCGCGCCCAGGAAGGTGTTTCCTATCCGGTCGGCTCCCTGCTCGGCACCCTTGAAGTCACCGCCGAAGAAGTCGCCCGCACCGGCGTCGAAACCCTCGAATCCCTCGAAGCCCGCCGCATCTCCGCCTCGTCCGGCAAGGACGAGGAAGCCAACCTGCACTTCGCCGTCGACGAGGCCGATGCCTACGAAGAGGACCCCACCGTGGTTCCAAGCATCAAGGGCCTGCCGGTTCCCACCGGCACCATGGGCGCCCATTACATTTCGCCGCGCATGCGCGCGCGCATGGACGACCTGGGATTGCGCGAAGCCGACATCTCCGCCGTTGCCGGCACCGGCGCCGGCGGCCGCGTCACCGTCGAGGACCTCGAACGCTTCCTCGATTACCTCGAAGCATGGCCAAGCACCAAGGCCTCATCCATGCGCCTCGCCGTCTCGGATGCCATGCGCCGCAGCTGGACCCGACCGCTGGCCACCGTCGGCCTGCCGGTGACTCTCGACCGCCTGCTCCAACACCGTGCCAGCCAGAACCCGAAGCCAGGCCTCACGCTTTACCTGTTGCGCGCCTTCGCTCTCGCCATTGCTGAAAACCCGGCAGCCGCCGGTTACCTCATCGGCGACAAGATCGTCCACCCGCGAGCACTCGACATCGGCGTTGCCGTGCAGGTTGACGACGGAGTGCTCGTGCCAGTTGTTAGAAATGTCGACTGCAAGACATTGTCCGAATTGATCTCGGAATACGACGACCTGGTCGACCGTGCACGGCGCCGGGCGATCGGTGAAAAGGACTGCAGTGGTGGAATCGCAACCGTCACCAACTTCGGCACCTTCGGCCTGACCATCGGCACACCGATCCCGCTGCCCAATGAAACGCTCATCCTGGGCATCGGCGCCGGCGTCAAGAAACCGGTCTGGAGCGAACAAACCGAAACCTTCCTCCCCGCCACCGTTGCCGACCTGTTCCTGACCTTCGACCACCGCGTCATCGATGGCGGCGACGGCGGCCTACTGATGAAACGGGTGTCTGAATTGCTTCAGAAACCCGAAGCACTCTGATGAAAAAATACCGGCCAAGGAAAGAAATGGCTTTCCATAACGCATATTTTGCTGTGGAGTGGAGAGTTTGCTCGGAAAATCCGGTAAAATACGCGAAGCCTAAGCGACTTCCTGCGGTGCGCGATCTGCCGCAACTGCGATGATGCCTGCAGTTCAACGACGGACAAGAGGCATATGATCACCAGAATCGACCACCTTGGCATAGCAGTCCAGTCACTTGAGGAAACCATTCCCTACTATGAAAACATCCTCGGCCTGAAGTGCGAGGGACGGGAGGAAGTGGAATCCCAGAAGGTCAGGACCGCCTTTTTTGCAGCAGGCGACGTTCACATCGAACTGCTCGAACCCACCTCACCGGACAGCCCGATCGCGGTTTTCCTGGAAAAACGCGGACCCGGCATCCACCACATCGCCTTCGCCACCGACGATATCAACGGCCAACTCGAACAAGCGAAGTCCGCTGGTGCCCGGCTGATCCACGAAGTCCCCTTCGAAGGTGCCGCTGAAAAACTGGTCGCCTTCCTGCACCCGAAATCCACCCATGGCGTGCTCACCGAGTTCTGCCAGCCGATCCACTGAGGACAGTCACCGACGGGCATGGCCCGCCGCCAGATTCCCTTCGCTTCTTCTCTTACCGCCCAGCTCCTACCACCACCTCCCATGTCCATCGATCCATCCCTGCTCGAAACCCTTGAACAACGCCGTGAGGAAGCCCTCGTCGGCGGCGGCATCGACCGCATTGAAAAACGCCACGGCAAAGGTCAGCTCACCGCCCGTGAGCGGCTCGCCGCGTTCTTCGACGGCGGGCATTTCATCGAGTTCGGCATGCATGCCCACCACTCGTGCACCAATTTCGGACTGGAAAAACGCAAGATGCCGGGCGACGGCGTCGTCTGTGCCACCGGCGTGGTCGATGGCCGTCAGGTCGCCGCCTATGCCCAGGACTTCACCGTCGGTGGCGGCGCAGTCGGCCGCATCCACGCCAAGAAAATCTGCGACCTGATGGACTTCGCCGTGAAAGCCGGCATGCCGGTGGTCGGCATCAACGACTCGGGTGGCGCCCGTATCCAGGAAGGAATCGACGCCCTCTCCGGCTACGGACAGGTCTTCTTCCGCAACGTGCTGCTCTCGGGCGTCGTGCCGCAGATCTCGATCATCGCCGGCCCCTGCGCCGGTGGTGCCGCCTACTCACCGGCACTCAAGGATTTCCTCATCATGACCCGCCAGAACTCGAACATGTTCATCTGCGGGCCGGATGTCATCAAGGCCGCCACCGGTCAGTCCGCCTCGCTCGACCAGTTCGCCAGCGCCGAAGCCCACGCGAAGGTAAGCGGCAACATCCACCTCATCGCCGAAGATGACCAGCACGCGATCGATCTGACGAAAAAGCTGCTCGATTACCTGCCATCGAACAACCTCAGCCATCCGCCTCA